>Ga0209511_1000106_pt1 | contig 115003 bp, 95 predicted proteins | sample SSSSmetaG_FD_184141 | JGI IMG/M metagenome (GOLD analysis project Ga0209511, IMG submission 184141) | Glacier valley bacterial and archeal communities from Borup Fiord, Nunavut, Canada, to study Microbial Dark Matter (Phase II) - ​SSSS... | ecosystem: Environmental > Aquatic > Freshwater > Ice... | reverse complement strand
TTTTTTTTATTTGTTTTTTTTTTTTTTTTTTTGATGTTGGTTGAGATATGTTTATTCTTCAGATGCCAATTATCCCCTGGTTTTTTATCATAACTGTAAGTCAAATTTATTTTTCTAACCTTATGGAATCGAACGAAACCGAATTAAAATTCCTTTATCTGGCTTTTGACCTGATAATACTGAACATTGCCATTGCCATTGTTATTGCTGTAAATCCATTCTATTGGGAGATGGATATATACAACAGAAGCTTATATCTTCTGCACGCTAATATGTCCGGTGCTATTACCTACCTTGTATTTTCAACCAAGAATCTTTATTTGCATGATGTTTTTTCGAACCGGGTGAAACGGATAAGTAAACGAATGCTGATTTTTGTTGTAGTCTCATTCATTTTTGCTCAATTGTTTTTGCCTTTCGGCTATTTTAAACTGTTTATTGTAGAATACACGGTACTTTTTTACGTTGGAAAAATAGCCTTTTATATGTTGTTATACCGTTATTTGGAATATGGGCGCACCAAAGGCTATTTTGTTCATCGTGTTTCTATCATTGGCTTAAATGATATGGCTCTTATTCTGCGTGATGTGATGGATGGAAACCCACTGCTGGGATTTGATTTTATGGGCTATGTTTCAGAGAACAAAGAGGATAATGAAGGAAGTCTGGGACATCTTGATGATCTGGAAATGATAGTGGCGAAGCATCAGATAGAGATTATTTTTGTTACACTCCCTGCTTATAACGATTTAAAAAAGCTTAAGGAGTTGTTGGCAGTTTGCAATAAGATTGGTGTAAGACTTCGTTTTGTCCCCGAAAATCAATTTTGGTTTAAGCCCAAAATGAATCTGGAATCGGTGGGATCGTTGGTGGTTTTTAATCCGCAGGAGATACCGTTGGATGGAGTGAAAGCTCGTTTTGCAAAAAGGGCATTTGATGTTGTTTTCTCATCGTTAGTCATTGTATTTGTGATTAGTTGGTTGTTCCCCATCTTGTTTTTACTTATAAAATTGAGTTCTAAGGGACCGGTATTTTTTCTTCAGCAGCGTACGGGAATCAATAACCGAACATTTAAATGCATGAAGTTTAGAAGTATGTGTATCAGCAAAGATGCTGACGAGAAACAAGCAACAAAGTGTGATAGTCGTGTGACAGCGATAGGTCGTTTTCTTCGTAAGTCCAATTTGGATGAATTTCCCCAATTCTTTAATGTGCTTATGGGTCAAATGTCGGTGGTGGGGCCACGTCCACACATGCTAAAGCATACCGACCAGTACTCTGAATTAATTGATTATTATCGGGTGCGCCATTATGTGAAGCCCGGAATTACCGGTTGGGCACAAGTAAATGGCTATAGGGGTGAAACGGATGAGTTATGGAAAATGGAAAAACGCGTGGAATATGATATGTATTACCTTGAAAATTGGGACTTCTGGTGGGATATCAAAATTATTTTCCTGACCGTATTTGGTAAACGGGCACATCAAAATGCATTCTGAATTCATTTTGCGGGACAAAACCATAAAATAAAAACGCTAATAATCTCTATTGAAGATTATTAGCGTTTCTTGCGTGGTACCACCAGGAATCGAACCGGGGACACAAGGATTTTCAGTCCTTTGCTCTACCAACTGAGCTATGGTACCTTTCGGCTTAGCGGGTGCAAATATACGGCCTTTTTTCGAATCTGCAAGGCTTGTAGTAAAAAAAGCAGAAAAAAAGTTTCAGGAATATCGAGTGGGTGGTGTTTTTTGTGCTTTAAATAGTTGTTTCTAAATAAAATACAGAAAGCTTGTTTCTCGGAAAAAAAATTCTGATCCGGAGTGTTTAGTTGACCGTGCTGTTTGAATAGGTGGGTTCTGCGTATTTCATCTCCGATAATTGTGATTCACGATCCATTTTTCATCTCCGGTCCTGCTGTATTTGGGTGAATAATGTTGGTTTGGGTCTGTTAATCATGTATTTTTACTCCTGATTTCCTACAAGCCGGTTCTTTCATTATTCGTGTTTTTTTTGTATTTTTGCGCATCAAACTAAAATTGAAGTAAATTACGAATGAATAATATCCGCAATTTCTGCATTATTGCACACATCGATCACGGCAAAAGCACGCTGGCTGACCGCTTGTTAGAATATACCAACACTGTAGCCGGAAAAGAAATGCAAGCCCAAGTGCTTGATAACATGGATCTGGAACGCGAACGTGGCATTACCATTAAAAGCCACGCCATACAAATGAGTTATAAACTCAATGGCGAAGAATATGTTTTCAATCTTATTGATACTCCGGGTCACGTCGATTTTTCGTACGAAGTATCACGCTCTATAGCTGCTTGTGAAGGTGCATTGCTTATTGTAGATGCTACGCAAGGTATTCAGGCACAGACAATATCAAATCTTTATATGGCTTTGGAACATGATTTGGAAATAATTCCGATCATGAATAAGATGGACATGGATAATGCCATGCCCGAAGAGGTGGAAGATCAAATCATTGAATTGCTTGGTTGTAAGCCGGAAGAGATTCTGCGTGCAAGTGGTAAAACGGGTATGGGCGTAAATGAGATACTGGAAGCTATCGTAAGCAGAGTACCGGCTCCGAAAGGTGATCCTGAAGCGCCCCTTCAATGTCTGATTTTCGACTCGGTATTTAATTCGTTCCGTGGTATTATTGCGTATTTCAAAATTGTAAACGGCACTATCAATAAAGGTGACCTGGTGAAATTTGTGAATACAGAGAAAGAGTATTCTGCTGAAGAGATTGGTGTTTTAAAACTGGATATGTCGCCCACCAAAACGCTGAGTGCGGGTAATGTGGGGTATATTATTTCGGGGATTAAAACGTCCAAAGAAGTAAAAGTAGGTGATACGATAACTCATGTAAAGCGCCCTTGTCCTAAAATTATTGAAGGATTCCAGGAGGTAAAACCAATGGTTTTTGCAGGAGTGTATCCTATTGATACAGATGATTTTGAAGATTTACGTGCTTCAATAGAAAAATTACAACTAAACGATGCCTCGCTTACTTTTGAAGCTGAGTCGTCGGTAGCTTTAGGTTTTGGATTCCGTTGCGGATTCCTGGGTATGTTGCACATGGAAATTATTCAGGAGCGTTTAGATCGCGAATTCGATATGAACGTTATTACTACAGTTCCCAATGTATCGTACCGGGTGTATACCAATAAGGGCAATTTGATTGAAGTTCATAATCCATCCGGTTTGCCAGATATTATGGCTATTGATCGTATCGAGGAACCTTATATCCGCGCTTCTATTATTACCCGCACCGATTATATCGGACAAATCATGTCGCTTTGTTTAGGCAAACGTGGGGAGTTGGTAAAACAAAATTATATTTCGGGAAACCGTATGGAGTTGATTTACGACTTGCCCTTGGGTGAGATTGTGTTTGATTTCTACGATCGATTGAAAAGTATCTCAAAAGGATATGCTTCGTTTGATTATCATATGAATGGCTTCCGCCCATCGAAACTGATTCGTTTGGATATTTTGCTGAATGGTGAGCCGGTAGATGCACTCTCGTGTTTAATTCACGTTGACAATGCTGTGCCGCTAGGTAAACGCATGTGCGAAAAACTAAAAGAACTTATCCCTCGTCAGCAGTTTGACATTGCCATACAAGCAGCAATTGGTGCGAAAATTATTTCGCGCGAAACCATTAAGGCAGTTCGTAAGGATGTGACTGCTAAGTGTTACGGTGGAGATATTAGTCGCAAGCGGAAACTTCTTGAAAAGCAAAAGAAAGGTAAGAAGAAGATGAAGCAAATTGGTAATGTGGAAGTGCCTCAAAAAGCATTCCTGGAAGTGTTGAAACTGGATTAAGCGGATCACTTCGATACAAAATTCGATTTGTTTTTTTGGTTTATGTTGAGATGTTATCCCGTTTTAATTGCACTCTTTGATTTTTAGTCGGCCTGAATGTTAGGACTAAATATGCAATAATTATTCATTAACGAATTAAATAAATCTTTAAAATTATTAAGGAAATTAGGCATTTGTTCATTATTTCTTAAATCTCGCCGTTTTTTGTTTTTTAATCAGAATTACTGTTTCGAAATTCAAATATATTTGTAATTTTGCGACTCAAAATTTTAATAATCAATTGCCAAAACATTATAAAATTATGCCAGAGTTAATTGGACATATTTCGCAAATCATTGGACCCGTTGTGGATGTATTCTTTGATTTGAAAGGAAATAATGAAACAAAGTTGCCTGCTATTCATGATGCGTTGAGCATCGACAGAGGCCAGGGTAAAACACTCATTGTAGAAGTACAACAACATATCGGTGAAAACACCGTGCGTACCGTTGCTATGGATTCTACCGATGGACTTCAACGCGGACTTAAAGCCACTGCAATGGGCGAACCTATTACCATGCCGGTAGGCGATCAGGTAAAAGGGCGACTAATGAATGTGATTGGCGAATCGATCGACGGTATGAAGCAGTTGGATAAGAAAGGTGCTTACCCGATTCATCGCGAACCTCCGAAATTTGAAGACTTAACTGTAAGTGAAAGTGTTCTTTCTACTGGTATTAAAGTAATTGATTTACTTGAACCTTATTCAAAAGGTGGTAAAATTGGATTGTTCGGTGGTGCAGGTGTTGGTAAAACAGTACTTATCATGGAACTTATCAATAATATTGCTAAAGGACACGATGGTTTCTCTGTGTTTGCTGGTGTAGGTGAACGTACCCGTGAAGGTAATGATTTACTCCGTGAGATGATCGACTCGGGCGTTATTCGTTACGGTGAGGAGTTCAAGAAAAGCATGGAAGAAGGCAATTGGGATTTATCAAAAATTGATTATTCGGAAGTAGAAAAATCGCAGGCAACACTCGTCTTCGGACAAATGAACGAACCTCCGGGCGCACGTTCTTCGGTAGCATTATCGGGTCTGACGGTTGCAGAATCGTTCCGCGATGCCGATGGTGGCGGACGCGATATTCTATTCTTTATCGATAATATTTTCCGTTTTACACAAGCTGGTTCTGAAGTCTCAGCTTTGCTCGGACGTATGCCATCAGCTGTAGGTTACCAACCAACACTGGCTACCGAGATGGGAACCATGCAAGAACGTATTACTTCAACAAAAAATGGTTCTATTACTTCGGTTCAAGCGGTTTATGTACCTGCTGATGACTTGACTGACCCTGCTCCGGCTACTACTTTCTCGCACTTGGATGCCACCACGGTATTAAGTCGTAAAATTGCCGAGTTAGGTATTTTCCCTGCTGTTGATCCTTTGGAGTCTACCTCGCGTATTCTTAATCCATTGGTAGTGGGTAAGGATCACTATGAAACGGCTGAGCGTGTAAAACAAATTTTACAACGTAATAAAGAGCTTCAGGATATTATTTCTATTCTTGGAATGGAAGAACTTTCGGATGAAGACCGCATAACTGTTACACGTGCCCGTAAGGTACAACGTTTCTTGTCACAACCTTTCTTTATGGCTGCTCAATTTACCGGACAACCCGGAGTTATGGTGCCAATTGCAGAAACCATTCGTGGTTTTAAAATGATTTTGGATGGCGAATTGGATGATATGCCGGAAATGGCATTCCTAAGCGTTGGAACCATTGACGATGCAATTGCCAAAGGACAAAAACTAATTGCGCAAGCAAAAAGATAAATTGGCTAAACCCCAATCAACCCCAAAAGAGAATGAAATTAGAAATTATAACCCCCGAACAAGTTTATTTTTCGGGTGAAGTTGCCTCTGTAACTTTACCGGGAAAGAATGGTAGTTTTACCGTTTGGGAAAATCACGCTCCGATTATTTCTTCGTTAGGTGCCGGAAAAATTAGTTATAAAGCTAATAATCAGGATTTCGAGCTAACTGTTGACGGCGGATTTGCTGAGGTAAATAAGAATGTAGTGACGGTTTGTCTGGAATTAATCTAAAGGAATTGTGCCAACAACAACAAAATCAATACAGTCTCTTTTCGCCCTTCTAATGGTGATATTGGGATGGGGTGGATGGTTTATCCTGCAAAAGTTTGTGCCGGAGATGAACCTGGGATGGTATCCTTACTTACCCGCAACTTTTCTTGTGTTGGGTTTGCTATTGACTACCGTTTTGGAAAATGTAGATAAAACGAACCAACGAAAGTTAGTAAATATCTACATGCTGTTGAAAATGTCGAAGTTGGCTGTTGTGTTGGCTTTTATATTGGCTTACTACGTGTTGGTAAAAGTAAATATGAAGTTGTTTTTGCTTGTATTTGCGGTTTATTACCTGCTGTATTTATTGCTTGAATTTTATGCGTTCTATATTACCGAGAAAAAAATTAAACAGAGTAAATGAGAAGATTACATAAAATAGTACTTATCCTGGTTTTATTTGTCTCTGTGATGGGGCTGAAATCATACGCCAACGAACCTGCTAAAGAAGGTGCTGCTGCAGAGGAAGTGGATGTAAAGGGGCTGATTTTGGAACACTTGGCCGATTCGTACGAGTGGCACATAACTAAAGTTGGCGAAACTGACATTGCTGTTCCCTTACCGATCATTCTTCATGGAAGTACCGGTTGGCATGTTTTTATGTCTTCGGCATTTCACGGAGGTCACGAGCATGAAGGATTTTCGATTGCTCACGAAGGTAAGTATAAAGGCAAGATAGTAGAGAAAGATGCCGCCGGCAATGAGGTGCGTCCGTTGGATATATCTATCACTAAGAATGCAGCTTCCCTGATGTTCAGTAGTGCATTGCTTATTATCATCATCATGTTTGTCACCCGATCGTACAAAAAGGGAGTATTTGAATCGAAGAAAGGCTTTGTTGGCTTTATGGAGATGTTTATTATGAACATCAATGACGATGTGATAAAACCCTGTATCGGAAAAGATTATAGAAGGTTTGCTCCTTATTTGCTTACCGTCTTCTTTTTTATATTTCTCAATAACCTGATGGGCTTGATACCTATCTTCCCGGGTGGTGCTAATGTTACAGGAAATATAGCTATCACATTTGTTTTGGCAATGTGTACGTTTATTATCGTTCAGATTTTCGGAACAAAGGAATATTGGAAAGAAGTGTTTTGGCCTGATGTTCCATTATGGCTTAAAGTGCCGATTCCTATTATGCCCGCTATCGAGTTGGTAGGTGTATTCACAAAACCTTTTGCATTGATGATTCGTCTCTTTGCAAACATCCTGGCCGGTCACTCGATTGTGTTAGGATTAACCTGTTTGGTTTTCGTAACCGTGAAACTGGGAGTTACCATGAATACCAGTATGACTGTAGTCTCTGTGCTGTTCAGCGTATTCATTAATTTGGTTGAGTTATTGGTTGCTTACATTCAGGCTTACGTTTTTACAATGCTATCGGCCGTGTTTATCGGTTTAGCCAGAGTGGAGCCACATCATTCAAACAAAGAACATAAATAAGAACACACTAAAATTCCTTAGGGAGTTTTGGGTGCAAAATGTTTAAAGAGAAAATATATAAATATAAATAATTATAAACTTGGTCTTAATGTCCATCAGCCGGTGGATGTGGGGTCATAAATAAATCAAAAAGTTATGTTACTAACAATTTTATTACAAGCAGCTGCTGGAGCAGGTTTAGCAAAATTAGGTGCAGGTTTAGGAGCAGGTCTTGCTGCTATTGGTGCAGGTTTAGGTATTGGCAGAATTGGTGGATCGGCAATGGACGGAATTGCTCGTCAACCTGAAGCTGGTGGCGACATTCGTATGGCCATGATTATTGCTGCTGCCCTTGTTGAAGGTGCTGCTTTATTTGCTATCGTAGTTTGTGGCTTTATTCTCTAAAAAAAAGACCGGGGCCTGACGTTAAGACCCGTGTCTTTATTTCTTAAATTAGTTGTCAATTTTTAATTGCCAATCGTAAATTTATACAATTATGTCATTACTATTGCCTGAAACAGGTCTCTTGTTTTGGATGTTACTTTCTTTCGGGATCGTTGCTTTCATTCTTGTCAAATTCGGTTTTCCTGTCATTATCAATATGGTGGAAAGTCGCAAAACTTACATCGATGAGTCATTGCTTATTGCCAAACAGGCATATATAGAAATGGACAAGGTGAAAGCGGCAGGTGAAGCAATTGTGGACAATGCTCGTCGTGAGCAGGTTCAAATCCTGAACGAAGCTACCCAAACGCGCGATTTGTTGATCAAAGATGCCAAGGACAGAGCACAATCAGAAGGACAAAAGATGATTGATGAAGCCAGAAAGCAAATTCTTATCGAAAAAGATGATGCTATCCGCGATATTCGTCGTCAGGTTGCCGAATTATCGGTGGACATTGCCGAACGTGTGTTGCGTGAAAAACTGGAGAAAAAAGGTGAGCAAATGGATATGATTAATCGCTTGCTTGACGAGATCAACATTTCTAAATCATAATTTGTCATGAATAATGGATTAATTGCGGCTCGCTACGCAACTGCTTTACTTGGATTTGCGAATCAAAGCAACTCCACAGTGCAGGTGTATGCCGAAGCAAAAGGAATCGTGCAAAGTTATTTTCAATTCCCCGAATTGAGAGTGGCTCTTGATAATCCTGTATTGGCACTAAGTGAAAAGCGGAAGACTATTCTGTTGGCTGCAGGTGGCGGTGTGAGTAAATCGTTTGAACGATTTATTGATGTGTTATTGGAAAATAAACGTGAAATTCATTTATTGGCAGTAGCATTGAAGTATATTGATTTATACCGCAAAGAAAACAATATCCACTCAGGAAAGCTCGTTACTGCAACGGCGGTAGAATCGGGCGTTGAGAAACGATTGTTGACAATGATGCAATCTGCCACGGGTGGAACAGTTGAAATTGAAAAGGTTATTAATCCGTCGATACTCGGTGGTTTTCAGTTGGAAGTTGATTTTGTTCGTTGGGATGCCAGTCTCCACGGCCAATTACAACGTATTAAGAACGAATATATTGAGAAAAATAAAACAATGTTGTAATTCAATTCATAATGCATTCTGCACAATGAATGATTTATAATTGTCTTTTTTGTCAGTCGATTATGAATTTCGAATTATTAATTATTAATTAAAAAAGAGATGTCTGATAATATAAAGGTAAGCGAAGTTTCCGAAATGCTTAGGTTACAACTTGAAGGAATTGACACCAGTGTTCAATTCGACGAAGTAGGAACAGTGTTGCAAGTCAGTGACGGAGTAGTTCGTATCTATGGTCTTAGAAATGCTGAAGCCAATGAGTTATTGGTTTTCGAAAACGGTATTAAAGCCATCGTAATGAACTTGGAAGAGGACAACGTAGGAGCTGTTTTACTCGGTCCAAGTAGCCAGATTAAAGAAGGCGATACGGTGAAACGAACCAAACGTGTTGCGTCTATTCAGGTGAGCGAAGCTATGCTCGGACGCGTTATCAATCCGCTGGGTGAACCATTGGATGGAAAAGGTAAAATTGAAGGCGAAATGCTGGAAATGCCTTTGGAACGTAAAGCGCCCGGTGTTATTTTCAGACAACCGGTTAATCAACCTTTGCAGACAGGCTTGAAATCTGTTGATGCAATGATTCCGATTGGTCGCGGACAACGTGAGTTGATTATTGGCGACCGTCAAACCGGTAAAACCAGTATTGCTGTTGATGCTATTATCAATCAACGATCAAATTTCGAAGCAGGTGACCCTGTTTATTGTATTTATGTAGCTATCGGACAAAAAGGTTCTACAGTAGCCTCTATCGTAAACACATTACAAGAAGCGGGCGCTATGGACTATACAGTAGTTGTGGCTGCTAATGCTGCTGAGCCTGCTGCTTTACAATATTTTGCACCATTTGCCGGTGCAGCCATTGGAGAATATTTTCGCGATACCGGTCGTCATGCTTTGGTTGTTTACGATGATTTATCGAAACAAGCCGTTGCCTATCGTGAGGTGTCGTTGATTCTTCGTCGTCCTTCAGGCCGTGAAGCCTATCCGGGTGATATTTTCTACCTTCACTCACGTTTGTTAGAGCGTGCAGCCCGTGTTATTTCACAACCTGAGGTGGCTGCGCAAATGAACGATTTACCCGATAGTTTGAAAGGAAAAGTAAAAGGGGGTGGTTCGCTTACTGCATTGCCGATTATCGAAACTCAGGCAGGTGACGTATCAGCATATATCCCGACCAATGTAATTTCGATTACCGATGGTCAGATTTTCCTTGATACTGATTTGTTTAACCAAGGTAACCGTCCGGCTATCAACGTGGGTATTTCCGTATCGCGTGTAGGTGGTAATGCTCAGATTAAAGCCATGAAAAAAGTGGCCGGAACCTTGAAAATGGATCAGGCTCAATTCCGCGAATTGGAAGCATTTACCAAATTTGGTGGCGATATGGATCCGGTAACTGCTATGACCATTGATAAAGGACAAAAAAATACTCGTTTGTTGGTACAAGCATTGCACGAGCCAATGGCTGTTGAAAAACAAGTTGCTGTGTTGTATTGTGGAACTAATGGTCTACTTTCAAATGTGCCAATTAACAAGGTTCAGGATTTTGAAAAAGAATTCCTGATGGTGCTTGAATTGTCTCACCAGGCTGATGTATTGGATGTGCTTAAGAAAGGTGTTATTAACGACGATGTAACTGCAATTATCGAAAAAGTAGCTGGCGAAGTTGCAAAACGCGTGGCAGTGAATGCATAGCAGTAAACAAATGTCAGTTTAAAGTAAAGATTGCTGGTTTGTAATTATGAATTATGAATTATCAATTATGAATTATCAATTGAATTATGGCTTCATTAAAGGAAATAAAATCACGTATTCAGTCGGTTAAGTCGACTCAGAAGATTACATCTGCTATGAAGATGGTGTCTTCGGCTAAACTGCGTAAGGCGCAAAAGACTATAGAGAATTTTTTCCCTTATGAACAGCGATTGAATGGACTATTGAATAGTTTTTTGAGTTCCGATACCGAAAGTACAACAGTGTTTGCTGAGGTTCGGGAAGTTAAGCGTGTAGCTATTGTGGTTTTTGCATCTAACTCAAGTCTTTGTGGTGGATATAATTCGAATGTAGTCAAACGATTGTCGCAAACTCTTGAGCAGTATCGTCAGTTAGGTCATGAGCATGTCTTGGTTTTTCCGGTAGGCAAAAAGGTTGCCAAAGCGAGTCATAAGCTAGGTTTTGAGCCTCATGCCAATTATGAATCGATGGCAGATAAACCAACTTATGCTGAGGCACTTGATTTAGCCGATAATTTGATGCATTTGTTTTTGAATAAAGATATTGATAAAGTTGAGTTGATTTATCACCACTTCAAAAGTAAAAGTTCGCAGGTACTTGTTTCTGAAACTCTTTTGCCTATTCAGTTGGCTACACCAACAACGGGAACTGTTGCTCTCGATTATATTGTTGAGCCGGACAGAGTCACTTTGATGGAAGAATTAATCCCGAAGGTGTTACGATTGAAAATATACACCGCTTTACTTGATGCTAATGCTTCTGAACATGCAGCGCGTACTATGGCTATGCAGATAGCCACTGACAACGCTGATGATATTCTACAAGAACTATCATTACTTTACAATAAATCCCGTCAGCAGGCTATTACGAATGAATTACTCGACATTTTGGGTGGGTCGTTTAAATAAGCATAAATATAATTATAATGAAATCCGTCGATTGATAAATCGACGGATTTTTTTTGTCCAAACCTACAGTTTATTATGGATCAATGGTTGAATCAATATGATATATTCACGAACGGATTGTATATTTTTTGATTGCTGTTTTATAGATAGTTACTATATAAATGTAATTGTAAATTTAAACGAAGGATATGGACTGAATTTGTTTTTTATTTTAGTATTTTTGCTCTCCTATTATCGACCTTATATAAAATGCTAAATTGAATTATGAAGAAACGCACAATAATCTTTTCGTTTTGTATACTTTCTACTTTGTTTGTGCAAGTTGCTGCTCAAACAGGAACTTTCTACTCGACAGATAGAGAATTGTCTAATAGTCTGATAAATACAATCTATCAGGACAGACGTAATTATATTTGGATAGCCACTGAAGACGGATTAAACAGGTTTGATGGGGTGAAATTTACGATTTATAAAAATATAAAAGGTAATCCTAAAACCTTAAAAAATAATTACGTTCGCACACTTTTTGAAGATTCAATGGGACGCTTTTGGGTGGGGTGTATCAATGGATTGATGCTTTACAACAGAGCTGAAGATACTTTTGAAGAAGTAAATATTACAAAAGCTGGGGTTAGTATTGAACCGCATATTAGTTCAATTATCGAAAGCAATACTCACCAAATATGGATAACTACCGAGCAAGGTATAATAATTATCAACCCTAATAATGAAAAGTCTCAGGTTGATACCAACTTCTCAAAATTGTTGTCCAGTAATTCTTTGGTAGCTGTATTTCAAGACTCAAGACATGATTTTTGGATTTTGTCCGATGATCAGGGCTTGAACAGATACTCTCCTGCAACAAGAAAACTTACAAAATACAGCTCTCCTGGTAAGATTGGAAGCAATCTTACCTCGGCTATCTGCGAAGACCACAAAGGTACTATTTTCGTGGGTACACTTACTTCGGGTCTTTTTAGCTTTAATAGAACTACCAATCGGTTCGATCAAATTGTATATCCAAAATCGCCGCAGGGCTTACCTATTAAATGCTTATTTGTGGATAAGCAAAAGCACTTATTGGTGGGAACTGATGGTATGGGTATGAAGATATACAATGAAAAAACGAATATGCTGCAGGATCTCGAAATGCAATCCTCATTATTCGACTTCTCGAGGATGAAAGTACACTCTATCCTGCAGGATAATGCGGGAAATTTGTGGACCGGTATTTTCCAAAAGGGCGTTTACTTTGCTCCAAACAATCCAAATAAATTCTCAATTCTTGGATATAAATCATTCAATAGAAATGTGATAGGTTCCAGTTGCGTTATGTCAATTCTAAAAGACAATGATAATGTCGTTTGGGTTGGTACGGATAATGATGGGATTTATGGTGTGGATAAAGGAGGAGCTGTAAAGCATTATTCGCGGAGTACACCCAATTCTGTGTCAAGTACCATTATGTGCATGTTTCAGGATAGCAATAAAGACATTTGGTTGGGTTCCTACCTGAATGGACTTTCTAAGTTCAATAAAAATAGTGGTACTTGTACTTACTACAATCAGATTTCTCCAAGTATAGGAAATAGTTTTCTGAGCAACAAAATAATGTGTATCAACGAGGATAGACAAAAGAATCTGTGGATAGGGACGAACGGTGCCGGTTTATATTCTTTTGATTTGAAATCGCTAACCTATAAAAAACATTACGCACTTGATGGTGGACACGATGGGAAATTGCTAAACGATGGTATTAACTGCGTATTACAGGATCGTGATGGATTTATTTGGATTGGCACATTTAAAGGTGTGTGTAAGATTAACCCGCAAAACAATAAAATTGAGAATATTACTAACAAAAACGGAATATTGCCGGGATATATTGTGTATGCAATGGCAGAAGATCATAAAGGTAATATATGGATAGGTACCACTGAAGGACTGGCATGCTATGACAAGAAAACGAAGCAATCCAGAATATATACCATGTCTGATGGGCTACCCAGCAATGTTATTTGTGGTATTTTGGAAGATGGTAAGGGAAATATCTGGCTAAGTACTCACTTTGGTATTTCAAAGTTAATAGTATCTGAAAACAAGTTTGTCAATCATTACGCTTTTGATGGCTTGCAAGGGAATGAGTTTTCGAAAGGAGCTGTTTTTCATGCTACGGATGGTGAAATGTTTTTCGGAGGTATTAGTGGTGTGAGTAGTTTCTATCCACAGCAGATTAATGACTTGAGGAAACAGCTTAAAGTTTATCTTACAGAATTGTCCATTTTAGATGTGCCAATTAAAAAAGGGCAGAAATCAGGAGGGAAAGAGATCATTGACCGTTTTATTTCTGATGTAAATACAATTAATCTGAGCTACAAAGATAATATGTTTAGTCTGGAGTTTTCCACTTTTGATTTTGGAAATTCTGAACGTGTGTATTATCGTTATAAAATGGAAGGGCTTAATTCTCAATGGCTAAACACAGAGCAGGGAGTTAATAGAATAAATTTCACCAATATAAGTTATGGTACCTATAAGCTTAAAGTAATGGCTTATGTGCATGATAATATGTCACCTGAAAAGGAAATTACGATTATTATTTCTCCGCCCTGGTACTTGTCGGGGTTTGCCAAGTTGATGTACTTCATCCTTTTTGGATTGTTTGTCTGGGCTGTGTCACGCTATACTTTGAATCAGTTGAAGCACAAGCAGGAAATGATGAAACGTGAACACGCTGAGCAAATTAACGAGGCGAAATTGCAATTTTTCATTAATATCTCTCACGAAATCAGAACTCCAATGACTTTGATTCTAAGTCCACTGGAGAAACTGATATCAGAAAAAAATGACTCTGATAAACAAAAGGTTTATCAGATGATGTACCGCAATTCGCAGCGAATTCTTCGGTTGATCAACCAATTGATGGATATTAGAAAGATTGATAAAGGTCTGATGTTTGTAAAATTCACCGAGACTGATTTGATTGGATTTATAGATGATTTGATGCAAACCTTCGAATACTTAGCCAATAAGCGTCATATAGATTTTATATTTGAGCATCCGAAGGCTCCTCTAAATGTCTGGATTGACCAAAATAATTTTGATAAAGTACTGTTGAATATTCTTTCAAATGCATTTAAGTTTACCCCAGATAATGGAAAAATTACGGTATTCCTGCGTACAGGAGTAGATGAAAATGAAGAAGGACCGTTGCATAATTATTTCGAAATTGTTGTTTCAGATACAGGGATTGGTATTGAAGAAAATAAGATAGAAAAGATTTTTGAACGTTTTTATCAGATTGACAACGATCAAACGAAATCGAATTTTGGAACCGGTATCGGATTGCACCTGGCTCAGTCTTTGGTGAAACTGCAACATGGAGTCCTTTCAGCACGAAACAAAAATGATGGTAAGGGTAGCGAGTTTATTGTTCGTTTGCCTATGGGTCAAGAACATTTGACTGAGTTGGAGTTGGCCACAAATACAAATTCGCAATCAACGACGGCAATCGATTTGACACCTCAAAACATACAAACGTATGATGAATTAGTTAATACAGATCCAGCTAAAATAAGGCCGAAAACAAATTATAGGGTGTTGATAGTAGAGGATGAAGATGAAATTCGACAATATATTAGACGGGAGCTTTCGGATACTTATAAAATATTCGAATGTGCGAACGGAAAGGATGCTTTGGATTTTATTCTGAGCGAGAAGCCGAATTTAGTTATTAGCGACGTGATGATGCCTGAAATGGATGGTATTACGTTGTGTAAGAAACTTAAATCGAACATAAACATAAACCATATCCCGATTATCCTTCTCACAGCAAAGGCTACTGACGAGGATAAAGCGGAAAGTTATGACATTGGAGCCGATGCCTATATCTCTAAACCTTTTAATATAAGTCTGCTTAAAAAGCGAGTGGCAAATTTGATTGAGAACAGAGAACGGCTTGAAGTGAAGCCTTCCGATACGGCAGAAAATAAACAGTTGATAAAACCTATTACGCTACGTTCGTCCGATCAGATCTTATTGGAGAAAATTATTAAAATTATAAACGAGAATATAGCAGATTCGGATTTAAATGTGGAAATGCTCGCTTCTGGTGTAGGTATGAGTCGTGTTCACATGCATCGCAAGCTGAAAGAGCTGACAAATCAGTCGGCGCGTGATTTTATCAGATCAATACGCTTAAAGCAAGCTGCTGAGTTACTCTCAACTAAGAAAATAGGTATATCGGAACTGGCCTATGCACTGGGCTTTTCTAATCTGTCGCATTTTTCCAATTCATTTCATGAGTTTTATGGAATGTCGCCTAAAGAATATGCCCAAAAACATTCATCGAAAGAGTAGGAGCATAGTTATGTATAGCAAAAAAGAAAGGAAAATGATATATTCATTTTCCTTTCTTTTTTGCTATACATATTACCTGTCAATATTTTAATCCAAGAATAATCGTAGTTATACCTGCAACTACAAAACTCTTTCAATTTCTATATGGCAGCAGTGTAAATGCATTCTCATCGAACCAAAGAGATGTGGTTCTGGGAGAGTAATGCAGAGAAATGCTTCTTGATGTAACCGACAGAAAAGTTTATGTTACTAATAGCTCATTAATGTTACCTATACTCAACTATATGAAACCCGTATTTTTGAGGTGTTTTTTTTAATATGTAAGTTTGTATATGAAAATTGCAGGGAATGCAGACACCTATATTTCCATTGAGTGATGTCGCAAATGCAGATAAGTAGCTTCTAGTTGATAGTATAGTTGTTAAATCAGCTCCGTTCACTTTCCGATTTATGGAAGCACGATAATATGTGCGTCTCGGGATATTCCAAATTCGGAATTATAACAGGAATGTTGTTGGTGAATCTCAGGTTTACGATTAGTCTGAGTTTGGAAGTACTATTGAGTTGCATTGAATTGTTCGTCATGATTTAGAGATTAATTAAAACAAATATAAATAATTGAATATGAAATTACCTTCACAAAAAATCTCAGTGTTAGAAAAGGTTGGATACAGTCTGGGGGATTTGGCCGCCAATCTGGTTTTTCAAACCCTAATTACTTATTTAGCCTATTTCTATACCGATATTTATGGCCTTAAAAGTACCGATGCCTCAATAATAATGCTTGTAGTGGGCTTGATAGCAGCATTCGGTTTTAATCCCATAATTGGCGTCTTGGCTGACAGAACAAAAACTAAATGGGGAAAATTTCGGCCATGGATTCTGTACACAGCTGTTCCTTTAGGCGTTGTAGCACTTCTTGCTTTTTCAACACCAAATTTCGCATATAAAGGAAAACTTATTTACGCCGCTGTAACTTATTCTCTTTTGTTGTTATTGTATGCTTCAAGTAACTTGCCTTATTCAGCATTGAGCGGTGTAATTACCGGCGATATGAGCGAGAGAAACAGTATTTCTTCTTACCGCTTTGTGGCGGTAATGTTTGCCCAATTTTTTGTACAGGTATTTATGTTACCCATTATTGAATATGCCGGCCATGGCGATAAGGCGGTTGGGATTGAGTCGGTGATGACGTGGATGGCAATTGTTGGCACTGTGATGCTATTGATCACATTTTTCACCACCAAAGAACGTATCGTCCCCACTATTGAACAAGAATCATCAATAAAAGATGACTTATTGGATTTGGTAAAGAACAAGCCTTGGTTGATAATGCTTGGATTGACTATTCTGGTGTTCATTACTCTTTCGATGAAAGGTAGTTCATATGTGTACTATTTTAATAATTATGTAGATAAGGCTGCTTTGGCAAGTTTTATTAGCCCCGTTCTTACAGGATTGTCTAGTATAGGAGTTAACTTCTTTGGTTCTGATCCTGTTGCTGCAGGTTTTGGTTTATTCAATGCAGGTGGTATCATATTTATGATTGTAGGTATTTCATTATCGAAAGGACTTGCGGATAAATATGGTAAACGAGACGTTTATAAATACGGTTTGTTGGTTGCAACATTCTTTATTTTCGACTTTTTCTTTTTCAAACCGGATAATGTGCTCTTAATGTTTGGTTCACAAATCTTACATGGATTTTCGTATGGTATTACCATTCCGATTCTTTGGGCCATGATTGCGGATGTTGCAGATTATTCTGAATGGAAAACTAACCGCAGAGCAACAGCAATTATTTTTTCAGCAATGATGGTTGGTCTAAAAGCCGGCCTTTCAATTGGTGGGGCTTTAGTTACCTGGATTTTGGGTTTATATGGATATATTTCTAAAGAGGGTGCAGTTGTAGGGCACGCAACTATTCAACCTGCGTCGGTTGCCGATGGCGCGAAATTACTGGTGAGTATATTTCCGTCCATCACATTTCTTATCGGTGTAAGTTTACTGTTTTTCTACACCATCGATAAAAAAATGGAAATAAAGATTGAAGCTGAACTGAAAGCACGTAGAGGTGATCAGAAATAATCAAGGTGAACTTAATTGAATTTTACAAAAACACAAATAACTATATTTAGATATGAAGATCAAGATTATTTTCGGAATTACAGCTATAGTTCTTCTTGCATCTGTTGATGCAATGGCTCAAAAGACATTAGCTACAGCTACTAAAGGTAAATTTCTCTTTGGTGTAGCGATCAATATGCAACAAGTGAATGGCGTTAACCCAAAAGAATCAGAGCTTATTGCCAAAGAATTCAGTGCTATTGTTGCAGAAAATTGTATGAAACCACAGCCTACCCATCCTGAAGAGAATATCTATAACTGGGCTGATGCAGATAAATTTGTAACCTTTGGCGAAAAAAACAAACAGGTGGTAACCGGTCATTGTCTTATCTGGCATTCGCAGATCGGTAGATGGATGTTTGTTGATGAAAACGGCAAAGACGTATCGCCCGAAATTTTAAAAGAACGTATGCGTCAGCACATTTATGCAGTTGTGAGTCGCTACAAAGGTCGTGTAAAAGGGTGGGATGTCGTTAACGAAGCTTTTGAAGACAACGGAACCTACCGTCAAAGTAAATTTTATAAGATTTTGGGCAAAGATTTTATAAAATACGCTTTCCAGTTCGCACATGAAGCTGATCCTAATGCTGAGTTATATTATAACGATTATAATGTAGAAACACCCTCTAAATGCGATGCAATTGTCACACTGGTAAAGGAACTTAAGGATGCAGGCTGCAAAATCGATGCTGTTGGTTCTCAATCACACATGCATATGACCGGACCTACGCTCGAAGCTACAGAAGCCAGCTTTCAAAAGCTAAAGGCAGCCGGTGTACATATTCTTATCACAGAATGGGACATTTCCATCCTTCCAAGTCCTTACGATGGGGCAAATGTTTCTGCTAACTTTGCTTATTCAAAGGAAATGGATCCTTATCGTGACGGAGTACCTAACTCAATACAACAAAAATGGAATAAACGTGTACTGGATATGTTTGGACTGTTTCTTAAATACAATGATGTCGTTGATAGGGTTACAGTTTGGGGGTTGAACGATGCCGGAACTTGGTTAAATGGATTTCCAATTCGAGGAAGAAAGGATTATCCTGTTCTTTTTGACCGAGAAAATAACCGCAAATCAGTTGTTGATGATATGATAATAATGGCAAACAAATACAAATCAAAAAAATGAAAACACCAAGATATTTAGTCCCAAATCTTTATACTGCCGATCCGGCAGTACATGTTTTTAACGGTAAAATATTTATTTACCCTTCACACGATGTGGAATCCGGTATTCCTGAAAACGATAACGGCGATCATTTTGATATGCGTGACTACCATGTGTTTTCGATGGAGAGCATCGACGGAGAAGTAACCGACCATGGTGTTGTACTCGATGTTAAGAGTATTCCATGGGCGGGTCGTCAGCTTTGGGATAGTGATGCAGCACACAAAGACGGGAAGTATTATATCTACTTCTCGCTTAAGGATAGAAACGATGTATTCCACATTGGAGTTGCTGTGAGCGACCGTCCCGAAGGACCATTTGTAGCAGAAGACAGTCCGATAAAAGGAAGTTATTCTATCGACCCATGCGTTTTCGAAGAGGAAGACGGAAGTCACTACATGTATTTTGGCGGTTTATGGGGCGGACAGCTTCAACGTTACCGTGACAATAAAGCCATTGAATGTGGACATGAACCGGCAGATGATGAACCGGCGTTGTGCTCCAAAGTTGTAAAAATAAGCAACAATATGCTTGAATTTGCCGAAGAACCAACCGATTTACTTATCCTGGACGAGAACGGTGAACCGTTGAAAGCCGGTGATCATGACCGTCGCTTTTTCGAAGCTTCGTGGATGCATAAATACAACGGCAAATACTACTTTTCTTATTCTACCGGTGACACCCATTTACTGTGTTATGCAATCGGCGATAATCCCTACGGTCCTTTCACGTATCAGGGAATTATTCTCACACCAGTTGTGGGTTGGACTACTCACCACTGTATTGCCGAAATCGCCGGTAAATGGTATCTCTTCCATCATGATAGTGTGCCATCGGGTGGTCGCACCTGGTTGCGTAGCCTGAAAGTAGTAGAACTTGAATACAACAGCGATGGTACGATTAAAACTATTGATGGACTAACGAAATAATATTTGGAATCATGCTATAAACAAATTTCTCTTCGTTAGAGATTGTCTGGCGAGAGTATTGGTTTGTCATTTTTCGTTTTAATTACTAACTATCCCATGTCTGTATAAAATCAGGGATGGGATTGTTATTTATAGCTGTATTATTCTACAACGCTTTAATGAATGTACAAGGGTTGAATGCCTTTTTCTTAGGTTAGATTAAAGAGAGAGATTTAGAGATTATACCTAAGTGATAATCAATAATAATTGAATTATTGACTCATTTGTATTTCAAACGATGAGTATATATCATACACCATTTTTTGAAAGTTGGCAACTACTTTTAACTCCCGTTCCTAGCCATTAAAAGTCTAATGTTGTTTAATGGTTCCATTTATGGTTCATCGCTGATGTGTTTTGATAAATGGAATTGATTGTTAGAACTCAATATTGTTATTTTAGAGCAGTTTATTTTGAAATGTATTCAAAATAAACGACTTATGTGTGGTTTTTTGTTTCTGTTCAGAATGCACTATTTCTTGAAAATTGAACCGTTGATTTCTAAATATAGATGAAATGTAACAAAAAGAAAAATTTTTGTTACAAAATCAGGGATGATGTAACGAGCGTGCAACAATATGATATGTGCGAGTCGTACTGCTATTTTTATAAATTGTATGTTTGTAAAGGGGAAAATCAATATTTAATAACTAAATTTTTATTTTGTATGAAAACATAAAGGCATGTATGCAATTTTTAAACAAAAAGTATTATAAACAATTTAATAAAAATGAAAACTAATCATGAAAATCACGAAAACTATTAGGCTAATTTGCCTATTAATCTTTCTAGTTCCGCTGGGTGCATTTGCACAGTCAGTTTCCGTAAAAGGAATTGTAAAAGACGCAAAGGGAGAGCCCTTAATTGGCGTTAATGTAATAGAGGTTGGATCCAGTGTTGGAACTATAACTGACATTAATGGATCCTTCACATTGAAAGTGTCTCCAACAGCTAAACTAAAAGTTTCCTATCTAGGATACCAAACTGCCATATTAGAAGTTGGTGGAAAAACGAATCTTAGTGTAGTACTTCAAGATGACAATAAATTGTTGGAAGAAGTCGTAGTTGTTGGTTATGGAACCCAACGAAAAGAAGCTGTAACAGGTTCTGTGGCCTCAGTAAAAGGAGACATAATGCGCGAAGTTCCTGCGGCAAATATTACACAAGCTTTGCAAGGACGTGTTGCAGGGGTGGATATGGCGCAGACTTCTACTAAGCCAGGTGCCACTATGCAAATCCGTATTCGTGGTACACGCTCGATAAATGCCAGCAATGATCCATTAATTGTGCTCGACGGTATACCTTTTGCAGGAACAATTGCAGATATTAGCACAGATGACATTAAGAGCGTTGATATTTTGAAAGATGCATCAGCAACTGCTATTTACGGATCACGTGGTGCTAATGGTGTTATTTTAATTTCTACTAATAAAGGAAACAAAGGGCAGAAACCACAAGTGTCATATAATGCATATTATGCCCAAAAAGATGCGATAAAATACCCCATGATGAATGCTGCCGAATTTGCAGCACTCAGAATAAGAGCTAAATTATACACCACACCTGGTGTTGACGAGCCTGCTACGTTAAATACTGACAATTCAGTAAAATCTTATGATGGTAGTACCAATTGGCAAGATCTGTTTTTAAAAACTGGTGTTGTAACGAGTCACGACTTAGGCGTTTCCGGTGGCAACGAAAAGGGTAGCTATAAATTTGGGGCTGGTTATTACAGAGACGAAGCCGTAATACCAGGTTCGAACTATACCCGTTATTCTATACGTGCTTCCCTTGATCAGGAAGTAGGTAAATATTTCCGCATTGGTTTTACTTCAAATAACAATTATAATATTACAAATGGTGCTAGCATGGGCATGTATGCTGTTTTAAATTCATCACCACTTGCTAATCCTTATAACACCGATGGTACGTTAAAAAGAACAATAACTGTAACCGGTGGAGATCAAAGCTGGGTATATACGAAAAGTTCAGTAGAAGCATTAGGTGACAAATGGGCAGATAAAAGTAAAGCATTTGGATCCTATAATTCAGCGTATGCTGAAATGAAAATTCCGGGTGTAGAAGGTTTAAAGGCTCGCGTAAACTTAGGAGGTAACTTCCGTATGAGTAACGGTGGTAGCTATACCGGAGTTGGAGTATTTAGCACTACATTAGATAATCCAAGCACAGCTTCAATAAGTAATTCCCTTACTACCAATTGGGCCGTTGAAAATCTGTTGTCATATGATCGGGTTTTTGCTGAAAAACACAAAGTAAATGCTGTTGCCATGTATTCTGCAGAGGAAAGTATGTACAATAGCTCATCCATTTCGAGAAGGAATATTGCCGGTGACAATTTCCAATACTTCAATCTTGGTCGTTCTTCTACAAGTAATAATGATGATATAACTATTAATCCCGACTATCAGGGCTATGCGAAAAGTGGTTTGCAGTCGTATATGGGTCGTGTAATGTATTCTTACGATGATCGATACATGATCAGTGGTACTATTCGTTCTGATGCTTCATCGCGATTGGCTCCAGGGCATCAATGGCACACTTATCCTGCACTATCTCTGGGATGGAATATCAACAAAGAATCATTTATGAAGGATTTGACTTGGATAGATAATTTGAAACTACGTGCAGGTTATGGACAAACTTCTAATCAATCTGTTAGTGAGTATGCTACTCTTGGACTTTTAAGTACTCGACCTTATAACTTCGGTGCTTCAAACGCTACCGGATATTATGTATCCACTTTACCTAACCCTAATTTAGGTTGGGAGTACTCAATTACAAAGAACTTTGGGCTGGATTTCTCTATTTTTAAAAATCGGTTGTCAGGTACTGTAGAATACTATACAACTGATACGAAAGACCTTCTTTTAAGTGTAACCATGCCTCCAACCTCTGGTGTAGGAAGCTATATGGGAAATGTAGGGGCAACACAAAATAAAGGATTTGAACTTTCACTTAATGGCGTGATTTTGGATAACCTTAATGGTTGGACATGGGAAGCTGGTGTAAATGTGTATAGCAATAAAAATAAGCTGGTTAGCCTCGCTTCGGGTGAAGATGATAGGAAGAGTGACTGGTTGTTTAAGGGTCATCCACTAAATGTGATCTATGATTATCAAAGAGTTGGACTTTATCAAACAGATGCGGAAGCTAAACTTTATGAAGGACCAGCAGGAAAAGCCGGTATGATTAAAGTGCTTTATACAGGGACATACAATACAGATGGTACACCTACCAGATTCATTGGAGAGGCTGATCAACAAGTAATTGACTGTGAACCTAGCTTTCAGGGTGGTTTCAATACACGTGTAGCTTATAAAGGATTTGACCTTAGCGTAGTGGGAACTTTCCAAAATGGTGGTATTCTGAACAGTACACTTTATGGATCTAATGGTTACTTGAATTTAGAAAGTGGTCGTGGTGGAAACATTAAAATAGACTATTGGACAGAGAATAATACTGGAGCTAAGTATCCTGATCCTAACGGTCCTAAGAATAGTAATAATCCAAAATATGGTTCTACCTCTGGTTACTTTGATGCTTCGTATATGAAAATTAGAACTATAACATTAGGCTATAATTTTAATCAGAAATGGATAAAGGCAGCTGGTCTTACTAAGTTGCGTCTTTATGCTACAGCCCAAAATCCATTTGTGTTCTTCTCTCCTTACCACAGTGAGTCAGGTTTGGATCCGGAAACAAACTCGTATGCTAACGATGGTTCAAATATGGCCGTATCGTACGCTTCAAACCTAAGACGTGTACTTACAGTAGGCTATAACACACCTTCAACTCATAATTATGTAGTGGGTATTAATGTAACATTTTAAAATCAATAAAGATGAAACGTATAAATATTAACAAATGTATAGGAACAGCTTTACTGACCTTGTTCTTGATGGGATGTTCTGACCTTTTGGTCGAAAATCCGCGCGGAAACTTTACTCCGGATTATTTTAAAACCAAACAAGGTGTTGAAGGAGGAATCACGTCGATGTATGGTCACTTGCGCTATATGTATGGTAACGGCTACTTTTTAAATGCCAATCAGATTAGTACAGATGAATCAACATGGGGTCAGAATTCCGATGGAAATGTGTTAAATCTTGACTTCTCAGGTGTAGGGACTATTGATCCTAGCACTAGCAATACGAATCTAATTTGGGGTAATACATTCCCCAATATTAATACATGTAGTGGAGTAATTGAAAATGGGGTTGCAGCAGGTGTTTCAGATGCACTCATTGCAGAAGCAAGATTCTTTCGTGCATTTGACTACTTTTTGCTCGTGCAAAATTTTGGTGGAGTGCCTTTAGATTTGGGTGCAGGTGAATTAAAGTTCAATTCTTCAACTTCAAGAGCATCTGTTCGTAATACTGTGCCGGAAGTATACACAAAAGCGATATTTCCGGATTTAGTGAAAGCAATCAATGATTTGACCGCAACAGGACGTACTTCAATAACAGGAGGTGTCTCTAAAACTGTTGCTCGCTTGTTTCTAGCTAAAGCTTACCTTACATATGCATGGTGGTTAGAAAATCCGAATAATGTGCCTACTTATCCAACTGTTCCAAGCCCCAGAACAGATCCAGATGGCAAAACTGCCGCTCAGTATTATCAGCTGGCATATACTACCGCAACTGCAGCTATTGCAGATCCGGGACCATTTGGACTGTTGGCAACATATTATGATGTTAACCTTGGAACAAACGATCGCAACAAAGAAACTTTGCTTTATGCAGATCATACGCAAACAAGCACATTATATAATGGTGGAGATATAGGTTACAGTGGTGGAGGATTTGGTACTGATAATTTCGCTAGTTGGTTTGAGCAATTCAACTATACTAATATTACCAGTTCAAAAAGTAGTACTACTTGGACTGCTGGAAACTCAGTTCAACGCGAAGCAGTACAGGCTTTAGGACGCCCTTGGACTATGTTAGCACCTCCTCATGGTGTGTTTACAAGCACCTTTGCAGACAAGACAAATGATTCTCGTTACGACGGTACTTTTGTTACTGTATATCGTGGCAACTGGACTAAAGGTAGTATTTCACAACCTACTTTATATAATGCCAATTTTATGCCGGTTGTCATAGGAGATCCAATCTTATCTTTCTTAGACACTAATGTAGCTGGAATTGATTATTCAAATTCGGTATATAAAAGTACAATTGGTGCAGGTGTGTTGCCAGGAAGAGCTGATTTTGTAATGGCACCGAATGCAATAAGTCGGATTTGCTACCCTGGGGTTTGGAAATTTGGTCCTTATCGTACCGATAATGGTACAGGGCTAGGATCTCCAAATGGTAGTAGTACCCGTCCTTTTCCTGTAGCTAAATTTTCAGAGCTATTCTTTATTGCCGCAGAAGCTGCCGTAAAAGGAGCCACTACAACAGCTGTAACTGGAACGTATGCAAATGATGGTAGTGCAAAAGGGTTGATTAATGTAATTCGCGCACGTGCTGGAAAATGGCGCTTTAGCAATGCTGGAAATGCGGCTAAGGTTCAGGATAATAGCGCAGTTATGATAGCAGCTACACCGACGACAATAGATATTAACTATATATTGGCAGAACGGTCACGTGAATATTATGGTGAGGGGTATCGTTGGTTAGATTTAGTTCGTACTCAAAAATGGGAGGAACTTTCGAGCTCATTTGTAATTTGCGGAAACTCAAGTACTAAGAGTAACTGGAATTTACATGTACCAGAAACTTTTACACGTACGATAGACAAGAAATATTATCTTCGTCCTATTCCTACAAGTCAAATTAAGTCAATGGATATGACTGCTGAAGAAAAAGCAGCTTATCAAAATCCGGCATATCAATGATCAATGATTAATTCTTAATTCTTGATAAAATAAATATGATGTTTTAAATAAATATGGCTGATTGGGATTCGTAAATAATCTCATCCTAGTCGGCCATATTTACCTAAAAATTGGGCATTACATATCTGAATATTTCAAATGATTAACGGTGTATAATTCAGTAAAATAATTTGTATCTTTGAATCAAAATAAGGTGTGATAATGTTAAGTAGTAAATTAAGAAATAAAGGTTGTGTCGGCTTGTTCGACAAAGAAGATACAAGCAATAAACTATCTAAACTAGGTAATCCTTTAGAGATACTTTACACAGTTATTGTTTTTTGAGGTATTTATCCCTGAATTAGAGTTGTCAATGCTCAATCACAACAAAAAAAAGAATCTATACTCGTGGTAATTGTTGAAAATTGAATAATGGAGCCTCTGAGTTTTTTATGTATTAAAAATACCCGATAATTAAGCCTACGAAATTCTTAGATGTTAAGAATATTCAACGATGAAGCTTCTGAGTTCCTTGGATGTTAAAAATATTCGATAATTAAGCCTCAAAGTTTCTTATATATTAAAGATATTGCAGTTTTTTTGTTGACAAAAATTCAAACAACTATTATTATTCGTTAAACACCAGCTTACAAAGCTGGCACCCTTGATGAATAATTACTTTATACAAAGGACTTTATTAACCCAAATATTAATTAAAAAACACAAACTGAATGATTGCAATTGTAAATCTTGCGTTGTTTCCAAGCAACGAACTGCTCACCTTTGCAAAAGGAACTATTTCACTCTCCACGGCAAAAAGAGCACAATTACCTGGTATTGCTCCTTTTTTGGACAATGTAAGTCAAAAATGTGATAACTTTCGGAGTGCACTCGAGCGAGAATCTAAAAATCCGCTTATCAAGTTGCAATCAGAAAAAAATGATGATCTAAGCGATAGTTTTATCGCTTTTCGCAAACAATGCGAATCGGCTTCAACACGTCGCAGAGAAGGTTGGAGTCCGGCTGCCGAAGCATTGCTGGCAGTAATCCGTAAGCATGGCTGGAGTGCCCACAACATGGGATATAAAGCAAAAACAGCTGCCATTACCAACATCACATCCGAAATAAGGGCCAAATACCCTGCAGAATTAGCTATGATTTTAGGCCTCGAATGGTTGGAAGAACTGGAAATGGCTGAAGCCGCTTTCGAAGCAATTGCCAAACAAGTAGTGGAAGTAGCCTCGGCCAATCACGAACCTGTGGTTGCCGACACACGCCCCGAACTGATAACAGCACTCAAAGCATTGTTCCAGACAGTAAGCCTGCAACAGATTTCGGCTCCATCGGCCGAGCTTGATGTTTTCACCACACAACTAAACGAATTTATCAGCACTTCATTGGCAACAGTAAAAGCATTCGACACTCGCTCAGAAAACAAAAAAAACGCCGCGCAAACAAAGGATGCAGCAAATTGAAATTTGATTTGTGTTTATTTTTATAAAGTGTGGATAGAAACATGTACCGAAGCTGCGATGTAAGCCACCGACATCTATCCACTTTCAGAAGCAAATACGTCGACAAAATATCACTATCGACTTCGCTGGATAAGAATGCCCTCGGCGAGAGCAGTACGTGCTATGCTGGTAGAGCAAACAAGTAAATCATCTACAGTTAACTTCTCCGGCAGTTTGAATCCCCTCATTGGGTGACTTAAAGTAATCCAATGAAGGGATTCTTTTTATTCATAATCTTACAATTGTAGATATTGAAAATTTTGGCAATAAAGTTTTGATACCATGATTTTTAAATAAGCAATTACAAATAGTATGGCATCTTCTATTTGCTTAATACTGGTTGTCAATGACGTATGATTCCACTCTGTTTTCCACTTTTGGAAACAGTCTATTACTATTTCACTGTTTGGAAACGTAAAAAATACTTTAATATTGTTATTTAATAATTTCCAAAAATATTTATCTAGTTATCTGATTCCTTTTTCATATGGAATGGATATCAGTCTTTTTCAATTTATTCAGTGCACCATCCTGAAAAAAATCGGTCTAAAAAATCTAGTTATGAAAAAAAACACACTTCCAAAGCTTAAATGTTCTACCATTCTATTCTGTTTATTTTTGGCTGCAACAACTACTTTGCAGGCAAAAATGCCGATTCGTTCCGCTGGTAACGTATATAGAGAGCGTATTTCCATTAATGATGGTTGGCGCTTTTATAAATATGATTCTTTGGCGAAAGCCGACAAACTTATATACGATGTGCGCCCTGATGTTTCGGGCAGTAACGAATATAAGGTTGCAGATGCTAAACCAACGGAAGCAGTAGAGGTTAAGGCGACCCAAGAAGTGCTTAAACCGTGGATACTGCCTTCGGCAAATGGCTTCATCAACGATCCTCAAAAGAGACATGTTCGTCCGAATGGAAATCCGGGCGGCAATTTTCCATTTGTTCAGGTCGGTTTTGACGACAATTCATGGGAAAAAGTAGATTTACCTCACGACTGGGCCATTAGAGGACCTTTTATGACTGGGTCAAATCCCGAAGTTGGAGGAGGTATGGGACGTTTGCCGATTAATGGAGTTGCATGGTATCGTAAAAAACTGGATATACCGGCTTCAGATGCAGACAAATCTATTTTTCTGGATGTCGATGGTGCAATGTCGTATGCCATGGTTTGGTTAAACGGAAAATTAGTAGGCGGCTGGCCATACGGTTACAACTCATGGAGACTTGATTTGACGCCTTATCTCGTTCCTGGTGGAAAAAATCAATTAGCGATTCGTCTGGATAATCCCAATAATTCAGCTCGCTGGTATCCCGGCGGCGGTATCTATCGCAATGTGTGGTTGACAAAAACCAATCCTGTTCATGTCGGTCAGTATGGAACGTATATAACAACCGAAAATGTTTCAAAAGCTTCAGCTACCATCAAACTGGAAGTTACAGTAGACAATAACTCAAAAACGAATGCGGATATTGAAGTTATCACTCGTATTTATACGCTGGATGCCAATGGAAATAAAACTGAAAATGCAGTTGATAATTTCAAAACTGCAACGGCAAAGATTCCTGCCGGAGGAAATGGGAAAATAGAAGGAACTATCGTTCTTAAAAATCCAAAACTTTGGGGTCCGACTCCGACGCAGCAACCTAATCTATATGTTGCCGTAACTACCCTGATGAGAAACGGGAAAGCTATTGATACGTACGAGACTAGGTTCGGCATTCGTTCAATGGAATTTAACCCCAACAAAGGATTGTTAATCAACGGAGAACATATTCATATCAAAGGCGTTAACCAACATCACGATTTGGGTGGACTTGGTGCAGCCTTTAATACCCGCGCTGCAGAACGTCAACTTGAAATTTTACACGAAATGGGATGCAATGCCATCCGTTTGTCGCACAATCCACCAGCACCTGAATTGCTCGAGTTAACCGACCGGATGGGATTCCTGGTGATAGATGAGATTTTTGATTCGTGGGAGCGTAAAAAAACGGCACTCGATTTTCACCTTATCTTTCCCGAGTGGTCAGAACCTGACGCACGTTCTTTTGTCCGTCGCGACAGAAATTACCCATCGGTTATTTTGTGGAGTTTTGGTAACGAAGTAGGCGAACAATATACCGGCGAAGAAGGTGCTGCCATTGGAAAAAGGTTGAATGATATTGTAAAAGACGAAGACCCAACGCGTCCTACTATTACAGCCATGAACTTTGCCAAACCTGACATCGCTTTATCCAAAGTTCCTGATGTTATAGGTCTGAATTATCAGGGTGAAGGCATCCGTCAATCTCCGGAGTTTGACGGAACTGAGCGCATCCGAACAGCACCTCAATATGATGCTTTCCACGCAAAATTTCCCGATAAACTTATTCTGAGTACCGAAACGGCATCGGCAGCCAGTAGCCGTGGAATATATCTGTTTCCCGTATCAAAAGAAATGAGCGAACCAATAAGAGATGGTAGAGGTGGTGACTCAAAGATTTGTCAGGTTAGTGCTTACGAGCTTCATGCTGTCGACTTTGGCTCAAGTGCCGACAAAGTTTTTGCCGTAATAGATCAACATCCTTTTGTGGCTGGTGAGTTTGTTTGGAACGGATTTGACTACATTGGTGAACCAACTCCTTATTACGAAGCACGCAGTTCATATACCGGTATCATTGATCTTGCAGGATTTAAAAAAGATCGTTTTTACCTTTATCAATCTCACTGGCGACCAGAATTCCCAATGGCACATATCCTGCCGCATTGGAACTGGCCGGAACGAGTCGGACAAATAACACCGGTACATGTTTTTACTTCGGGAGATGAGGCAGAACTCTTTCTGAATGGAAAATCACTAGGTAAAAAGAAAAAGGCACAGTACGAATATCGTTTGCGTTGGGATAGTGTGAGATATGAACCGGGTGAATTGAAAGTGATAGCTTATAAAAACGGAAAAGAGTGGGCTGAAAACACGATTAAAACAACAGGGACTGCTACAAAACTGCTTGCTTCGACCGACCGAGACGTAATTAAAGCAGACGGAAAAGACCTGGCTTTTATTACGATACAGATTGCCGATGAGGATGGGCTCATTGTTCCACGCTCCAATAATTCAATCGAGTTAAGCATTGATGGACCCGGTGAAATTGTTGCAACGGATAATGGAGATGCAACGAATATGGTTTCTTTCACTTCGAAGGAGCGCGAAGCATTTAATGGGCTTTGTTTGGTGATTATACGTTCCAAAGCAGGCGAAAAGGGAACTATTCGTGTAACTGCAAAATCATCTGGATTGCTAAGCACACAAATAGTTATCAAAAGTAAATAGATGTATTGAGATAATCACACTACTAGAAATCACTTTACCGATCTTTCAACTTTTACTTGCAAGGTCAAAAGTGGTTGCCTATTTACTGAGATAACCTGATACGCTTTGCACATAGCTTCTTGATGAAGCAGAACAATATCATTTTTCCACAATACAAATTTAATTCCATGAGAATAACAAACTTAATACATTCGATTTTTCTGGGTCTTTTTTTAGTTTTGTCTTTTTTCCCAACTAAAGCACAGTCTGTATCCGCAGTATCTAAAAGTGGAGATTTAGGCAACGGTACATTCCTCAATCCAATTCTTGAAGGTGATTATGCAGACCCTTCAATTGTCAGAGATGGAAATGATTATTATATGACTCATTCTACTTTTGATTATCTGCCGGGACTCACTATTTTTCATTCTATCGATTTAGTGAACTGGGAACCTATTAGTTTTGCTCTTACAAGCTATCTGGGTACAGGTTGGGCTCCTGATATATGCAAGTATAATGGCAAATTCCTTATCTATTTCACCATTGCCGGCAAGGGGAACTTTGTTGTTTATTCCAAATCGCCTTACGGTCCATGGAGCAATCCCATCGATTTAAAAGTAGGTGGCATTGATCCTTGCCATATTGCAGACGAAAATGGACAGCAGTGGTTGTTTCTTAACGGTGGCTTGCGGACAAAATTATCTCCTGATGGTTTATCTGTACTTTCTGAAACATTGGATAAAGTATATGATGGTTGGGAATTCCCTCGTGAGTATGAAACTGACGGATTTAATCTGGAAGGACCAAAATTGAAGAAAATAGGCGATTATTATTACCAGATTAGTGCCGAAGGAGGAACAGCCGGACCACCTCAAGCTCACATGATTATAGTAGCACGTTCCAAATCTATAAACGGACCATGGGAAAATGCTCCAAATAATCCTTTGATTCACACATACAATAATTCAGAAAAATGGTGGGCAAAAGGACATGGATCACTTATATACACGCCTGATGGTAAATGGTGGATTGTTTATCACGCATATGAAAATCAGTTTATTGGTTTAGGACGTCAGACTCTACTTGAACCTATTAAGATAACAAGCGATAACTGGTTAAAAGCAAATGCTGGAACTGCGATTGAGAGACCAATAAAAAACCCAATTCAATCGAATAAACCCATTAATCGATTAGAACATATAAATGAATTTCGTGTTGGTTTGGAGTGGAAATTTTATAAAAAATATGATCCATCCAGAGTATCGGTCAACAATGGAGTGCTAACAATGAAAGCACAAGGAACTACACCTCAGGAATCGGCTCCCATGCTGTTTGTAGCAGGTGCGCATAGTTACGAAATAAGTGTAAAAATAGATAAGGACTCTTTAGCAGTTGCAGGTTTGATTCTCTTCTATAATGCAGGTTATTATGTGGGAACAGGTTTTGACAATAAAGTCAGATACCGTTGGCGAAAAGGTGAGATAAGAGGTACCTGGGCACATACTGGTGGAAATCAGTTGTGGTTAAAAATAAGGAATATCAACCATATTGTTACAGGCTACTACAGTTATAACGGAATTGATTGGGAAAAGGAAATATGGGGTATGGATATTTCGGGCTACCATCATAACACCTTGTATGACTTTGTAAGTGTTTTACCCGGCTTGTTTGCTTATGGAAAAGGGAATGTGAAATTTAGCAATTTTGAGTTTAAGGTACTGGATAAATAACCAACTACCTGCATCCGTGATGGCAAGCATGAAATTGAACTATCATCATTTAAAAATGACTATATCGTTTATAATTAAAATATTTTTATTATGCGTAGATTATTACTATCACTAACTATTCTCTTATCTTTTTTGAATATTTCATCTCAAAACAAGGTTGAAAAATGGCGAATTTATGAAATTGTACTCAAAGGAACTACAAAAACAAATCCTTTTACTGATGTACAATTAAATGCTACATTCTCAAACGGCAAAACCATGAAAACTGTTTCGGGCTTTTATGACGGAAATGGAATTTACAAAATCCGTTTTATGCCGCAAGAGATTGGTATATGGTCGTATATCACTACCAGTAATTTGAAATCGCTTCACAACAAGAAAGCCAAGTTTGAATGTATCACTAATTCGGAAAACAATCACGGCCCTGTGGTAGTTAAGGATACTTTCAATTTTGCATATTCTGACAATAAAGCCTACTATCCATTTGGAACAACCTGTTATGCATGGGTGCATCAGGGAGATAGTCTTGCCGAATTGACATTGAAAACACTTTCAAATGGATATTTCAACAAAATGCGGATGTGTATTTTTCCAAAAGACTACGATTGGAATAAAAAAGAACCAAGCTTATATCCTTTTGAAGGGAAGCCATTAACCAATTGGGACTATACAAGATTTAACCCTGCTTATTTCCAAAACATAGAAAAAAGGATAGCACAATTGGATTCTCTTGGCATTGAAGCTGATTTAATTGTCTTTCATCCGTATGATCGTTGGGGATTCCAGAAAATGGATCGAAAGACCGATGATTTATATATAAATTATATCATCTCCCGCTTTGCTGCTTATAAAAATGTATGGTGGAGTATTGCTAATGAATATGATTTTATGAAATACAAGAAAATAGAAGATTGGGATCATTATATTCAACTATTTGCCGAAAAAGATCCTTACAATCATCTTCGTAGTATTCACCATGGTTCTGTAATGTATAATCACACGAATCCTTTATTGACACATGCCAGTATTCAGAACGAAGATACGTACAAAGCAAAAGAACTGAGACTGAGATTCAAAAAACCAATCATTTACGATGAATGCCGTTACGAAGGAAATGTTAATTGGTCATGGGGAAATTTGACGGCTGAAGAGTTGGTGAACAAATTTTGGCGTGGTGTTACCAATGGTGGCTTTGTTGGGCATGGAGAAACATACCTTACCGAAAATCCGGTTAAATGGGGGTCTAAATCTGATGCTGAAATGTGGTGGTCGAAAGGTGGTATTCTCCGTGGAAAGAGTCAGGAAAGGATTAAGTTTTTGAAGGAAATAATTGAAAGCGCACCGGGCTACTTAACGCCTGTAGTTAATTATGAAAGTTGGATGCCCTATTCTGCTGTTGGCTATAAGGACAAATATTTTCTGAATTATTACAACATGGATCAACCACGTGCTCAAATCGTCAAACTACCGGAAAATTATAAATACAAAGTTGAAATTATCAATGGTTGGGATATGACAATTACAGCTATTGAGGGTGAATTTAGCGGAAACAGCTTAATTCAACTTCCCGGAAAGCCATTTACAGCAATACGCTTTATCAAAATAAATAAGGATTAAATAATTTGATTGTAAGAAAAATAGGATTAATGAACCTACTCATTTCCAATCAAAATAACAACTGTAATAATTGAAATAGCAGTGCTGATAAAGCTTCAAAGCAACTACCTTACTAATTTTAATATATAACTATTCAATTAAATCGAATGAAAACACAACGAAAACTTACAAAAACGATCTTATTAGCAGGATTACTCTTGATAACAGCAAACGTTTTTTCAGAAGATACTAATTTTTATATTTATCTGTGTATCGGACAGTCGAACATGGAGGGTAATGCTAAATTTGAAGCACAAGACACAACAGTGGATAGTCGATTTCAGGTAATGGAAACTGTTGATTGCCCTAATTTAAACCGAACTAAAGGTAAGTGGTATACTGCAGTTCCTCCTTTGTGCCGGTGTCACACAGGTCTTACTCCGGCAGATTATTTTGGCAGAACTATGATTGCAAATCTTCCAAAAAAAGTTCGGATAGGCGTGATAAATGTGGCAGTAGGAGGTTGTAAAATTGAGTTGTTTGATAAAGATAATTATCAATCCTATGTTTCTACAACACCGGACTGGCTAAAAAAAATGGTCAATGAATATGATGGAAATCCTTATGCACGTCTTGTAGAAATGGCAAAACTGGCTCAGAAAGATGGCGTCATCAAAGGAATTTTACTTCATCAGGGTGAATCGAATACAAATGATACACTTTGGATTAAAAAGGTCAAAGGTGTTTACGATAATTTGATGAAAGATCTGCAACTAAAACCGACCAAAGTACCTCTATTAGCCGGAGAACTTGTAAATGCCGATGAGGGTGGTGCTTGTGCAAGCATGAATAAAATCATAGCGAAACTACCTCAAACGATTCCAAACTCTTATATTATTCCTTCAACAGGCTGCACGGGTGTAACTGACCATTTGCATTTCACGGCGGCTGGTTACAGAGAACTAGGACAACGTTATGCTGTAAAAATGCTTTCATTGCTAGGGTATAAGGTAGCGGAACCCCAGGAATCCCAAAAACTTCAAAACAAATAATAAACCGAATCTTTTTTGATGATAGGTTTCAAATGAACTAAATTTTCAAACGGAAAACATAAAAAAACAATTATTGGCAGCCTCTCTTTTATAATAAAATACAAATATATTACCCATGAGAAAATTTATAGTGTTGAGCATCTTTTTGTTCATCGTTTCAATGTTGTCTTTTTCACAGAAGCAACAGGCGCAATTACCCTATCAAAAAACGGAGTTGAGTTTTGAAAAAAGGACGGAGGATTTACTTTCGCGCCTCACTCTGAAGGAAAAAGTAGATTTGATGCGATACAATTCGCCGGCTATTCCGCGGATGGGAATTCCTGCATACAACTGGTGGAATGAGTGTTTGCATGGCGTTGCACGGTCTGGTTTAGCCACCGTTTTTCCTCAGGCTATTGGTATGGCTGCCATGTGGGATGGAGGCGAAATGGGAACTATTGCCAATGCTATCTCTGACGAAGCGCGTGCCAAATATCATGACTATGTATCGCGCGATAAACGTGGAATCTATCAGGGGCTAACGTATTGGACACCTAATATAAATATTTTTCGCGATCCGCGTTGGGGGCGTGGAATGGAAACCTATGGCGAAGATCCTTATCTGACAGGTGAATTGGCAGTACCTTTTGTAAAGGGATTGCAGGGAGATGATCCGAAGTATTTTAAACTGGTTGCCACAGCTAAACACTTTGCGGTACATAGTGGTCCCGAATCTACACGCCACTCGGCCGATGTTTGGCCAACCGATCGTGATATGGCCGAAACCTATACTCCGCATTTCAAAAAAGTAGTAAAAGATGCGCAGGTCTATTCCGTTATGTGTGCTTATCAAAGACTTAAAGGTGCACCTTGTTGCGGAAATAAATTCTTAGAAAGTATGCTGCGCGATAAATGGGGATTCAAAGGCTATATTGTTTCCGATTGTTGGGCGGTGACTGATTTTTATGACAAAAAAGCTCACCATGTGGTAAATACCCGAGAAGAGGCTGCTGCGATGGCTGTAAAAGCGGGCACAGATTTAAACTGTGGCGATAGTTATCCTGCTTTGGTAAATGCCGTTAAGAAAGGGCTGATTACCGAAGCTGAATTGAACGTGTCGGTGCGACGTGTGATTATGGCACGCATGAAATTAGGAATGTTTGATCCGAATGAAAATGTAAAATTTGCTCAGATACCTTATTCGGTGGTGGATAGCAAAGAGCATCAGGAGTTGGCGCTGGATGCCGCGCGCAAATCATTGGTATTGCTTAAAAATGCCAACAATTTATTGCCCCTAAGTAAAAATCTGAAAAAAGTAGCTGTTATCGGGCCTAATGCCGACGACCTGGAAGTCTTACTTGCAAATTACAACGGTTATCCTTCCAGTCCCAAAACACCGCTCGCCGGAATTCGCGAAAAACTACCCAATTCAGAAGTCGTTTTTGCACAAGGTTGTGAACTAGCTGCGAAATTGCCATATTTTCAAGCTATTCCAACTGGTGTGTTATATACCGATGAAAGCATGAAACAACACGGATTGAAAGCCAGTTATTTCGATAATTCAAATTGGAAAGGTGTTCCAAAACATAGCCGTGTGGATGCAAATGTAGATTTTATATGGCGAACGACTGCTCCTTATTCTGATCTGAAATACGATGAATTCTCCGCCGACTGGACCGGCGTGTTAGTACCCACTGTCAGTGGTGAATATGCTCTTGGTGGCGAAGGTCTTTCCGGATTTAATTTATATATCGACGGTAAACTTGTGACCAAATGGAAAGATGTTCATCACCCACGCAAAATGTACGAATTGTTCAATCTGGTTGCCGGCAAAAAATATAAAATTAGACTTGAATATCTTCAACACAATACCGATTACTCGATCATGCGTTTGTTGTGGAGTATGCCGAAACCCAACCTGAAACAAGAGGCTGTGGAGCTGGCAAAATCTTCGGATGCAGTCATTTTATGTATGGGTTTGAGTCCGCTGTTGGAAGGTGAAGAAATGAAAGTGAAGGTTGATGGTTTCTCGGGTGGCGACCGCCTGGACATTCAACTGCCGGCTACGCAAAGCGAATTGATTAAAGAGATATACAAACTGGGTAAGCCTACCGTGTTGGTGTTGCTCAATGGTAGTGCCCTGGCTTTCAACTGGGAAGCGGAACATGTTCCGGCCATTCTCGAAGCGTGGTATCCGGGTCAGGCCGGCGGAACTGCTATTGCCGATGTGCTTTTTGGCGATTATAACCCTTCGGGTCGGTTACCTCTGACATTTTATAAATCTATCGATCAGATTCCTGCTTTCGACGATTATAATATGACGGGGAAGACCTATCGCTACTTTAAAGGAGATCCGTTGTATGAATTTGGATATGGACTGAGTTATTCAACCTTCGAATATGAACTGATTCAGGCGCCTTCCGAAATTAAAGCCGGAGAAATTCTTCAGTTAACCGTTAATGTAAAGAATACAAGCAATGTGGATGGCGACGAAATCGTTCAACTTTATGTTTCATTGCCCGATTCAAAATTTCCTGTTCCTATTCGTTCGTTGCAGGGCTTCAATCGCATTCATTTAAAAGCCGGCGAAACCAAACCGGTGCGTTTTAGTATTACCCCCGATAAGATGGCTGCTTTCGATGATAATAGCGTAGCTCAGGTGTGTGCCGGAAGAGTGCTGGTGTCGGTCGGTGGAAAACAACCCGATAATGCGTCTATCGAAAATAAGAAAGTAGCTAGCAAAACGATTCAGGTTACCGGCGATACCTTTAATGTACCGGAATAAAATAATCCTTTCGAAGTGCAAAAGGTGGCTTGCTTTTTGTGCTTCGAAGCGTTATTTGAATGTCATAAACGTTTTTTGTTTAATAGAAATTTGTCCAATTGCCAAATAATGAAAATAATATATTCAATATTCTTCTTTTTTATTCTGAATTCGGTTTCTCTTTCTGCCGAGAATGGAAGTAAACTTTGGTTAAGGTATCAGTCTGCGACAACAATGGAAAGTTCGCTTGTGCAGTTTTCATCGATTGTTTGTCTGGAAGATGGGGACATTCTTCGTTCGGGAGCAAATGAATTAAAGATGGCGTATTCAGAGATGACCGGAAAAGAAATGCCCACTTCCGGTGTTCCGCAATCAAATTCATTGCTGCTTGGAACTCTTCACAATAAATACATTCGCAGTCTTAATATCGGCAAAGAACTTGCTCAGCTCGGGTCGGAAGGATTTGTAATCCGTAGGGTAAAGTTGAATGCTGATTCTTGTACTGTTATTGCTTCGGCCGGTGAACGGGGTGTTTTATACGGCGCTTTTCATTTACTGCGACTTTTACAAACGAATACTTATTCTTCAAATATCAACGTGAAGGAACAGCCCTCTTACAAAGTGCGTATCCTGAATCATTGGGATAATCTGGATGGAAGTGTCGAACGCGGTTATGCGGGGCACTCCATTTGGAAATGGGATGAACTTCCTGCAACGATTTCGCCCCGCTACAAAGAATATGCGAGAGCAAATGCGTCCATTGGAATTAATGCCACGGTATTGAACAACGTAAACGCATCCCCAAAAATGCTTTCGACCGAGAACCTGTTGAAGGTGAAAGCCATTGCCGCCGTACTACGACCGTATAATATCCGGGTCTATCTGTCCATTAATTTTTCATCGCCAAAAGAATTGGGTGGTTTGTCCACTTCCGATCCATTGAATCCTGACGTTAGGAAATGGTGGAAAACGAAAGCAGCAGAGGTTTATAAACTGATCCCCGATTTCGGAGGATTTCTGGTAAAAGCGAATTCCGAAGGTTTGCCCGGTCCGATGGATTACGGGCGTACACATGTGGATGGTGCCAATATGCTTGCCGATGCATTGAAACCCTTTAGTGGAATTGTGATGTGGCGTGCATTTGTGTACGAGCCGGGCGACGACCGAGTGAAACTGGCTTACAACGAATTTCATAAGTTTGATGGGCAATTTCGCGATAATGTTATTATTCAGGTAAAGAACGGTCCGGTGGATTTTCAGCCACGCGAACCTTTTAGTCCTTTGTTTGGTGCTATGAAAAAAACGGCTTTGATGCCCGAGCTCCAAATTACTCAGGAGTATCTTGGACATAGCAATCATTTGGTTTTCCTATCCTCCATGTGGAAAGAATTTTTAGATGCCGATACACATGCAGACGGTGATGGAACTACTATTTCGAAGCTAACTACCGGGGAGGTTTATCCCCAAAAAATAACTGCTTTTGCCGGTGTTGCCAATATTGGGAATGATGACAACTGGTGCGGTCACCATTTTGCGCAAGCCAACTGGTACGCGTTCGGAAGACTGGCGTGGAATAACCAACTTTCGAGCGAGCAAATTGCTGATGAGTGGATTAAAATGACTTTTAGTAGACAACTGACGGCGGACAACGGACTGCAGAAAAGCAATCTTTCGTCTTTCAACTCTCAACTGTTGTCAAGAGACAGTTGTTTGTTGTCAATCAAAAAAATGATGCTAACTTCGCATCAGACTGCAGTGGACTATATGATGCCACTCGGGTTGCACCATATCTTTGCGTGGACTCACCACTATGGTCCTGAGCCATGGTGCGATATCCCGGGCGCTCGACCCGACTGGTTGCCAAAATATTACCACAAGGCTGATTCTCTCGGACTTGGTTTTGACAGGACTACCAATGGAAGCAATGCTGTAAGTCAGTATGCTTCGCCCTTAAAGGAGCAATTCAACGATAAGAACCAATGCCCTGATAAATATTTGCTTTGGTTCCAACATGTGCCGTGGAACTACCGCATGAAAAGTGGAAAAACGCTGTGGCATGAGTTGTGTTATACTTACGACAAGGGTGTTCAATCGGTACGCGAATATCAGAAAATTTGGGATAAGGCAGAACCTTTTGTCGATGCACAACGGTTTGCAGAAGTGCAATCGAAATTACGTATTCAGGCTCGCGATGCTGTTTGGTGGAAAGATGCCTGTTTGCTCTATTTCCAAACTTTTTCAAAGCGCCCAATTCCGTATGACATTGAGCGACCGGTGCATGACCTGGATAGTTTGAAAGCGATAAAACTAGATTTGAAACATCATAATTAATATGCCAATTTGTTAATATGCTAATGAGATAATTATTTGACTGTTGTCTTGGCTCTTGACTCTTGGTTCTTTTGTCTTTAAAAATATGGAAAAAACGTGGCGTTGGTTTGGGCGTAAAGATAATATTACGCTGGATATGCTCCGACAAATCGGAGTAGAAGGAATTGTGACTGCTTTGCATGATGTACCAAGCGGTGAAGTGTGGACACTTGAAGCGATCACCGAATTGAAAGCTTATATAGAAAGTTACGGCCTTCGTTGGTCGGTGGTGGAGAGTTTGCCGGTTTCGGAGAGTATAAAATATGGTGGAGCCAACAGAGAGCAATTGCTCGAAAATTATAAAATCAGTTTGGCTAATTTGGGAAAAGCCGGTATCAAAACGGTTGTGTATAATTTTATGCCAGTGATCGACTGGATTCGTACCGACCTGAATTATAAACTGGCCGATGGAACTTCAACACTATATTTCGATAAAATCCGTTTTGCTTATTTTGATTGCTATATACTGAATAGGGAAGGAGCTGCTGCTGATTACTCAGCGGATGAGATGACGAAAGTAAATGCATTGAATAAAACAATTTCGGAGGAAGAAAAAGCAGAACTAATCAATACCATTATTGTAAAAACACAGGGTTTTGTAAATGATAGTTTTAAAGGGAATGTTCAAAAACCCGTGGAACTATTCAATCAATTGCTGGAACTTTACAAAGGCATTGATAAAAATCAATTGCGTGCTAACCTGAAATATTTTTTGGAAAGTGTAATCCCTACGGCCGAACAGTATGGTGTGAATCTTTGTGTTCACCCGGACGATCCTCCCTATCCTGTGTTGGGATTGCCACGTATTGTGGGTAATGTCGACGATATTGAATGGATACTGAATGCCGATATGAGCCCTAACAATGGCTTCACCTTCTGTGCCGGATCACTCAGTTCGGGTTTACACAACGATGTTCCTGCTATGGCGCAGAAATTTGCAAAGCGCACGCATTTTGTTCACTTGCGAAGCACAGAAGTGGCTGATAATGGTGATTTTATGGAAGCATCGCACCTCGAAGGTCGTGGTCATTTGGTAGAGCTGGTTCGTATTTTCGAACGCGAAAATCCGGGCTTACCCATGCGTGTAGATCACGGAAAATTAATGCTGACGGATGGAGATACCAAGCACAATCCCGGCTATTCGTTTCTCGGACGCATGTTTGCCCTGGCTCAGGTGTCGGGCATAATGGCAGCGGTAGACAGTGAAAAATGAAAAAAATATAGGAATGCAGAGATGTAGGGCTTAGAAAATAGTAAATGATAAAATAGTAAATTTGATTATGAACGATTTATTTAGTATTAAAGGAAAAGTAACCATTATCACCGGAGCATGTGGTGTGTTGGGTGGTAGTGTGGCACAAAGTTTCGTGAAATCAGGAGCCAAAGTAGTGGCCATTGGTACCAAACAGGAAAAACTTGATGCCAAAGTAAAAGAATTGTCCGGGCTGGGTGGCGATGTAATTGGTTTTGTTGGTAATGTTCTCGATATTCCAAGTTTGGAAAAAATAGCGGCGGAAGTGGTTGGCAAATGGGGGCGCATAGATATTTTGCTAAATATCGCCGGTGGTAATATCCCCGGAGCTACGCTGATGCCCGATCAGAGTTTTTTCGAAATGGAGATTTCGAAGTGGGATGCTGTAACCAATCTGAATATGAATGGAACGGTCTATCCGAGTTATGTTTTCGGAAAAATTATGGCTGAACAAAAAACAGGAAGTATCATCAATATATCTTCGATGGCAGCTATGCAGTCGATGACACGTGTGCCGGGATATTCAGCAGCAAAAGCGGCAGTCGGCAATTTTACGCAATGGATGGCGATGGAAATGGCAATGAAATATGGCGATGGTATACGTGTAAATGCTATTGCTCCGGGCTTTTTTATTGGAGAGCAAAATCGTGCAGTGCTCATTAACCCTGATGGTTCATTGACAGATCGCAGTCTTAAGGTAATTGCTAATACACCCATGAGACGTTTTGGTGACATAAACGAATTGAACGGAGCTGTTCAATTTTTATGTTCTTCGGCGGCCAGCTTTATCACCGGTGTAGTGTTGCCCATTGATGGAGGTTTTAGCTCATTTAGCGGAGTGTAAATTTTTAACCGTATTTGCAGAATAACAGTCAATGAATCAGTATTAAAGTGCGTCTACTGTCCACATTTATAGAATGCGGATAATAGATGCATTTTTCGTGAGAAAACCAGCGTTAAATTCAATCTGAATACTTGATTTTCAGTAGAAAGAAAAATATTTTGCATGATGGTATTGTTCATCAAAATATTATGTCTATCTTTGCAACCCATTTTGGAGAAAAACCAACAGGATATAAATAAACTATTTAAGTTATCAAAAACAAAGTAAAATGCCTACAATTCAACAATTAGTTAGAAAAGGAAGAGCAGAACTCATTGACAAAAGCAAATCGCCAGCGTTGGATTCTTGTCCACAACGTCGAGGAGTTTGTGTTCGTGTTTACACTACTACCCCTAAAAAACCGAACTCGGCTATGCGTAAAGTTGCCCGTGTACGTTTAACTAACCAAAAAGAAGTGAATGCTTACATTCCTGGTGAAGGACACAATTTGCAAGAGCACTCTATCGTAATGGTACGTGGTGGTCGTGTAAAAGATCTTCCAGGGGTTCGTTATCACGTGGTTCGTGGAACACTAGATACATCCGGTGTTGCTGGTCGTACTCAACGTCGTTCTAAATACGGAACAAAACGTCCAAAACCAGGACAAGCAGTGGCCGCAAAAGGTGCACCAGCTAAAGGTAAAAAGAAATAATAAGAATTGACGGATAAGCGTTTTAATTCGCTGTCCCAATTGCAGTTCTAAAAAACAACAAAATCAAGTTTAACACTTGTTTGAGTTTTCAGGAAGCAGATGAAAGTTGAGTAAATGATTCAGAGGAATCGTTGAAGTAAGACTAAAGCAACTAAAAAAACAAAAACGGAAATTTTCAAGAAAAATGAGAAAATCGAAACCAAAAAAGAGGATCGTATTACCTGATCCGGTTTTCAATGAGTCGATGGTTACAAAGTTTGTAAACCACTTGATGTATGATGGTAAAAAATCTACCGCATTTGACATTTTCTATTCATCGCTCGAAACTGTTAAAAACAAGCTTCCGAACGAAGAAAAATCCCCTCTCGAAGTTTGGAAAAAAGCCCTCGAAAATATTACTCCATTAGTGGAAGTGAAATCTCGTCGTGTTGGTGGTGCTACATTCCAAGTCCCTACTGAAATCCGTGCAGACCGCAAGGAATCAATTTCAATGAAAAATCTTATATTGTACTCACGCAAACGCGGAGGTCGCTCGATGGCTGATAAATTGGCTGCCGAAATCGTTGATGCATTCAATAACCAGGGTGGTGCTTTCAAGCGTAAAGAAGACATGCACCGTATGGCTGAAGCCAACCGCGCATTTGCTCACTTTAGATTTTAATTGAAATAAAACATTTAAAAGTAAAATCATAGTTATCAAATGGCTAAAGGAGATTTAATTTATAACAGAAACATCGGTATCATGGCGCATATCGACGCCGGAAAGACAACTACTTCCGAGCGTATCTTGTTCTACACAGGTTTGACACACAAAATCGGTGAAGTTCATGATGGTGCTGCTACCATGGACTGGATGGAACAAGAGCAAGAACGTGGTATTACTATCACTTCTGCTGCTACAACTACATCGTGGGATTATTTAGGTGAGAAATACAAAATCAACCTTATTGACACCCCGGGACACGTTGACTTTACCGTTGAGGTAGAGCGTTCGTTACGTATTTTGGATGGTGCTGTTGCTACTTTCTGTGCTGTTGGTGGTGTTGAGCCTCAATCAGAAACAGTATGGCGTCAGGCTGATAAATATAATGTGCCACGTATCGGTTTTGTAAACAAAATGGACCGCTCCGGTGCCGACTTCTTTGAAGTTGTTCGCCAGGTGAGAACTGTTTTGGGTGCTAAACCATGTCCTATTCAAATTCCAATCGGTGCTGAAGAGAAATTCAAAGGCGTTATCGATTTAGTGAAGATGAATGCAATTCTTTGGCATGATGAAACCATGGGTGCTCAATATGATGTTGAAGAAATTCCAGCTGACTTATTGGAAGAAGCTCAAGAGTGGAGAGACAAAATGCTCGAAACAATTGCAGAATATGATGATGTATTGATGGAGAAATTCTTTGATGATCCTTCAACAATCACTGTTGATGAAATTCAAGCTGCAATTCGTAAAGCTACACTTTCAATGGAAATTAATCCAATGATTTGTGGTTCGGCTTTCAAAAATAAAGGTGTACAAACTATGCTTGATGCAGTTTGTGCTTACCTTCCAAGCCCAATGGATACTCCCGAAACAATCGGATTTGATCCACGTGACCCTGAAAAACAAGTAGTACGTCACCCTGATGCTTCTGAACCATTGTGTGCATTGGCATTTAAGATTGCTACCGACCCTTATGTTGGCCGTTTGTGTTTCTTCAGAGTTTACTCAGGAAAACTGGAAGCAGGTTCTTATATTTTCAATACTCGTACTGGAAAGAAAGAACGTATCTCTCGTATCTTCCAAATGCACTCTAACAAACAAAACGCTGTAGAGTTAATTTCTGCCGGTGATATTGGTGCTGGAGTTGGATTTAAAGATATTCGTACAGGTGATACTTTGTGCGACGAGAACAATCAGGTAACATTGGAATCTATGGACTTCCCTGCACCGGTTATCGGTATCTCTATTGAGCCTAAAACTCAAAAGGACTTAGATAAATTAGGTTTAGGATTGTCTAAATTGGCTGAAGAAGATCCAACTTTTACAGTTCATACTCAAGAACAATCTGGTCAGACTATTATTAGTGGTATGGGTGAGCTTCACCTTGAAATCATTATTGATCGTTTGAAACGTGAGTTCAAAGTAGAATGTAACCAAGGTCGTCCTCAGGTTAATTACAAAGAAGCCATTACTCAAGAAGTTCAATTACGTGAAACTTACAAGAAACAATCGGGTGGACGTGGTAAATTCGCGGACATGATTGTAAAAGTAGGACCAATGGATAAAGACTTCGAAGGTGGTCCATTACAATTCGTTGATCAGGTTAAGGGTGGTAATATTCCTAAAGAATTTATTCCTTCTATTCAAAAAGGATTTGCTAACGCTATGAAAAATGGTGTTTTGGCAGGTTTCCCATTGGATAACTTGAAAGTGACTGTACTTGATGGTTCATTCCACGCGGTTGACTCGGATCAATTATCTTTCGAAATTTGTGCTTCTCTAGCTTATAAATCAGCTTGCGCTAAAGCTAAGCCTGTTCTTTTGGAACCAATCATGAAAATGGAAGTGGTGACACCGGAAGAAAACATGGGTGATGTTATTGGTGACTTAAACAAACGTCGTGGACAAGTTGAAGGTATGGAATCAAGCCGCTCAGGAGCTCGTGTTGTAAAAGCAAAAGTGCCACTATCTGAAACATTCGGATATGTTACTGCTTTACGTACTATCTCTTCGGGTCGTGCAACTTCTTCAATGGAATTCGATCACTACGCTGAAGTAACCAGCTCTATTGCGAAAGTAGTAGTAGCTGAAGCTAAAGGTAAAGTAGAATTACTATAATATTTGACAACAGACAATGGTCGATTTTCGACTGTTGTCTTGTTGACTTATAATAGCCGGATAGTGAATGACTCTTATTCGGTAATACATCAAAACAAATAAATATAAAAACGACAATGAGTCAAAAAATCAGAATCAAACTGAAATCTTACGATCACAACTTGGTTGACAAATCAGCAGAGAAAATCGTAAAAACAGTGAAAGCTACAGGAGCTGTGGTAAGCGGACCTATTCCATTGCCAACTCACACACGTATTTTTACAGTGAACAGTGCAACTTTCGTAAACAAAAAGTCGCGCGAGCAATTTAAACTTTGTTCTTACAAACGTCTAATTGACATTTATAGCTCAACCAGCAAAACTGTTGATGCTCTTATGAAATTAGAATTGCCAAGTGGGGTAGAAGTAGAAATTAAAGTATAATGTCAGTTACGAGTTACAAGTATTTAGTTACTAGTGATTCGAGCAGATAAAAAAATAAATTACGTGTTAGGTTCTTGTAACCTGTAACTCGTAACTTGTAACAAAATAATAAACAATGATCGATCCCCCATATTGGGGTTAAGGGTCTTAAACAACAATTGAAATGCCAGGATTATTAGGAAAAAAAATCGGAATGACATCCGTTTTCAGTGCCGATGGTAAAAATGTACCATGTACTGTTATTGAAGCAGGTCCTTGTGTTGTTACTCAAATCAAAACTGTAGGAACCGATGGTTACGAAGCTGTTCAGGTAGGTTTTCAGGCTAAGACTGAAAAACATACTAACAAAGCTGAGGCCGGAATTTTCAAAGCAGCAGGAGTAGCTCCTCAAAGACACTTGGTTGAGTTCAAAGGATTCGAAAGTGAATTCAAATTAGGTGATGCAATCACCGTTGAAATGTTTGAAGAAGATACGTTTGTTGACGTAGTCGGAACTTCAAAAGGTAAAGGATTCCAAGGTGTTGTAAAACGCCACGGTTTCGCTGGGGTAGGACAAGCTACACACGGTCAACATAACCGTTTGAGAGCGCCGGGTTCATTAGGAGCTTCATCGTATCCTTCTCGCGTATTCAAAGGGATGCGTATGGCTGGTCGTATGGGTGGTGACAAAGTTACCATGCAAAATCTACAGATATTAAAAGTAATTCCGGAACACAATTTGATTTTGATCAAAGGTTCAGTTCCAGGAGCGAAAGGTTCAATCGTAATCATCAATAAATAACCATGGAACTTAGTATATTAAACATCAAAGGAGAAGACACAGGAAGAAAAGTATCGTTAAGCGATGCCATCTTCGGTATTGAGCCAAATGACCATGCTATTTATTTAGATGTGAAACAATATTTGGCTAATCAACGTCAGGGAACTCACTCGTCAAAAGGCCGTAGCCAATTGTCAGGTAGTACACGTAAATTAGGAAAACAAAAAGGTAGCGGTGGCGCTCGTCCGGGTGATATTAAATCTGGTATTCGTGTCGGCGGTGGTCGTATGTTTGGTCCTCACCCACGTGACTATCATTTCAAATTGAACAAAAAAGTAAAACAACTTGCACGTAAATCTGCTTTGTCTTACAAAGCGATTAACAACCAAATATTTGTTGTTGAGAACTTGAATTTCGAAACTCCAAAAACGAAAGAATTTGTAGCATTGACAAAAAGTTTGCAAGTGGCTGATAAAAAGCCACTAATAATTTTATCGTCTGCAAATAAAAACGTATATTTGTCGGCTCGTAATTTAAATACGGCTAAAGTTGTAACTGTCTCAGAATTAAGTACTTATATAGTTCTTAATGCTAAGACTCTTGTGTTAACTGAGGATTCAGTTGCAGCAGTAGAACAAATTTTTAAAGCATAAGGAGGCACAGAATATGGGAATTATCGTAAAACCGATCGTTACAGAAAAAATGACAAAGCTTAGCGACAAATTAAATCGTTATGCTTTCAGAGTGCAAAAAGACGCGAACAAGATTGAAATCAAGCAAGCGGTTGAAGCAATGTACAATGTAACTATTGAAGAAGTAAATACCTTAATTGTAGCACCTAAGCAAAAAAGCCGTTCTACAAAAGCTGGTATCATTAAAGGAAGTACTTCCGCTTATAAAAAAGCGATTGTTACAGTGAAACAAGGTGAACAAATTGATTTTTATAGTAATATTTAAACAGACAAATGGCTGTACGTAAACTAAGACCCACAACACCGGGGCAGAGACACAAAGTTATTGGTACATTCGATACAATTACTACGAATGCACCAGAGAAATCTCTTGTGAGAGGCGGATCAAAATCCGGAGGTCGTAACCACGATGGTAAAATGACCATGCGCTACTTAGGTGGCGGTCACAAGAAGAAATATAGAGTAATTGATTTCAAACGCAGCAAGGATGGTGTTCCTGCAACAGTAAAAGAAATCGAATACGATCCGAATCGTTCGGCACGTATCGCATTGCTTTTCTATGCTGATGGTGAAAAAACTTACATACTTGCGCCAAACGGATTGCAGGTAGGTCAACAAGTTCTTTCAGGAGCTGAAGCTTCACCAGAAGTTGGGAACGCATTGCCTTTGCAAAACATTCCATTAGGTACAATAATTCATAATATTGAATTACGTCCTGGACAAGGTGCCGCGATGGTACGTTCAGCTGGAACATTTGCTCAACTCACTTCACGTGAGGAAAAGTATGCCATTGTAAAATTGCCTTCAGGTGAGGTTCGTAAGATTCTTTCTACTTGTAAAGCCACAATTGGTAGTGTTGGTAATTCTGACCACGCGTTAGAAAGATCAGGTAAAGCAGGTCGCTCACGCTGGCTTGGACGTCGTCCGAGAGTTAGAGGTGTTGCCATGAACCCAGTCGATCACCCAATGGGTGGTGGTGAAGGTCGCGCATCAGGTGGACACCCACGTTCTCGTAAAGGTTTATTAGCTAAGGGATACAAAACACGTGCTCCTAAAAAGCAATCAAGCCAATATATTATTGAAAGAAAGAAAAAATAATCGAAAAAATTAAGTAAATAATATGAGCCGTTCATTAAAAAAAGGACCATACATCAACTTGAAGCTAGAGAAGAAAGTTTTAACCATGAATGAGGCCGGTAAAAAAACCGTTATCAAAACATGGGCTCGTGCTTCAATGTTATCTCCTGATTTTGTTGGTCACACAATTGCAGTTCACAATGGTAATAAGTTTATTCCCGTATATGTAACCGAAAATATGGTTGGACACAAGTTAGGTGAATTTTCACCTACTCGTAACTTCCGCGGTCACGGTGGTAAGAAAAAATAATCCATTGAAATAAAAATTAGAAAAAAATAAAAATTCTGTAACAATGGGTGCAAGAAAAAAAATATCAGCAGACGAAAGAAAAGAGGCTCAAAAAACTCTTTACTTTGCTAAGCTAAATGGCGTACCAACTTCACCACGTAAAATGCGCCTTGTGGCTGACATGATTCGTGGAATGGAGGTAAATAAAGCCTTAAGTGTTCTGAAGTTTTCTTCTAAAGAAGCTTCTGGAAGATTAGAAAAATTGCTTAAATCAGCTATCGCTAACTGGGAAACCAAAACTGAGCAAAAAGCTGACAACGCAAACTTATACATAAGTTCAATTTGTGTCGATTCAGCAACTATGATGAAACGTCTTCGCACAGCCCCACAAGGTCGTGGATACCGTATTCGCAAACGTTCGAATCACGTAACATTGTATGTAGATTCAAAAATTACTAACGATAACCAAATTTAATGCTCGATGGGACAAAAAATTAATCCAATAAGTAACCGTTTAGGTATTATACGTGGATGGGATTCTAACTGGTACGGTGGCAACAATTATGGTGACACTTTGGTAGAAGACCACAAAATAAGAAAATATCTTAATGCCCGTCTTGCAAAAGCTAGTTTGTCGCGTATCATTATTGAACGTACTCTTAAGCTAGTTACTATCACTATTTGTACAGCTCGTCCCGGTATCATTATCGGAAAAGGTGGACAGGAAGTTGATAAATTAAAAGAAGAGTTAAAGAAAATTACAGACAAAGAAATTCAGTTGAACATTTTCGAAGTAAAACGTCCTGAACTTGATGCTGTAATTGTTGCTAACAACATTGCTCGTCAGGTTGAAGGTAAAATTGCTTACCGTCGTGCAACGAAAATGGCTATCCAGTCAACAATGCGCATGGGAGCTGAAGGAATCAAAGTAATGTGTTCAGGTCGTCTGAATGGTGCCGAGATGGCACGTTCGGAAATGTATAAAGAAGGAAGAACTCCTCTTCATACCTTCAGAGCTGATATTGATTATGCTCACGCTGAGGCATTGACTAAAGTAGGTTTAATTGGTATCAAAGTATGGATTTGTCGTGGTGAAATCTACGGTAAAAAAGACTTAGCTCCTAACTTTACAGCTACTAAAGAAACTTCACGCGGCGGCGAACGTGGCGGTAATGATCGTGGTGATCGTTATGGTGACCGTTCGAAAAACGACCGTGGAGCTGGCAAAGGTGGCTTTAAAAAGAAAAAATAATTAAACTGTTATTAATGAATTTGTAAGTAAATATTATGTTACAACCAAAAAAGACAAAGTTCAGGAGACAGCAAAAGGGGCGCATGAAAGGAAATGCCCAAAGAGGTAATCAGTTAGCGTTCGGTTCATTCGGAATTAAATCCCTTGAATCAAAATGGTTAACTGGTCGTCAAATTGAAGCCGCCCGTATTGCCGTAACCCGTTATATGCAAAGACAAGGACAAATTTGGATTCGTGTGTTTCCAGATAAACCTATTACCAAGAAACCTGCAGAGGTACGTATGGGTAAGGGTAAAGGTGCTCCAGAAGGTTTTGTTGCTCCTATTACCCCAGGACGTATGCTATTCGAAGTAGAAGGTGTATCCTTCGAAATTGCTAAAGAAGCATTGCGTTTAGCTGCTCAAAAACTACCCGTAACTACTAAGTTTGTAGTTAGACGAGATTATGATTTCACCTCTTTAAATGCGTAAGGAAAATGAAAACAAGAGAAATTAAAGAATTAAATACAAAAGAGATTCAAGAACGTATGGCTGCTCAAGAAGAGCAATTGAGTCGTTTAAAAATGAATCACGCCATTTCTCCGCTTGACAATCCAATGCAAATTAAAGTGGTTCGTAGAACTGTTGCACGTCTTGCTACTGAGTTACGTCAGAGAGAAATTAATAATTAAAATCATGACCCTGATGGAATCAAGAAATTTAAGAAAAGAAAGAACGGGTGTCGTTTTCAGTAATAAAATGGATAAAACCATTACTGTTGCTGTAAAATGGAAAGAAAAACACCCTATTTACGGAAAATTCGTAAATAAGACTAAGAAATATCACGCTCATGATGAGAAAAACGATTGCAACATTGGTGACACTGTACGCATCATGGAAACTCGTCCTTTGAGTAAACTAAAAAGATGGAGATTAACTGAAATTATCGAAAGAGTTAAGTAATTATGATACAACAAGAATCAAGACTCATAGTAGCCGATAACAGTGGAGCAAAAACAGTTCTTTGTATTCGTGTATTAGGAGGAACAAGCAAACGTTACGCTACACTCGGCGATATTATCGTTGTGGCAGTAAAAAGTGTTATTCCTTCTGGAGACATTAAAAAGGGCGTTGTCTCTAAGGCAGTTATCGTTCGTACAAAAAAAGAAGTTCGTCGTGCAGATGGCTCTTATATACGTTTCGATGATAACGCTTGCGTATTATTAAATACCGCTGGCGAAATCCGTGGAAGCCGTATCTTCGGCCCTGTAGCTCGTGAATTGCGTGCTACTAACATGAAAATCATATCACTTGCACCTGAAGTGCTTTAATCTTCGAAAAATAAAATAGTGATGAGTAAATTACACATAAAAAAAGGTGATACCGTTTACGTAAATACTGGTGTTGACAAAGGCAAAACCGGTCGCGTGCTAGAAATTCTTGTGAAAGACAAACGCGCTATTGTAGAAGGTGTTAATTTGGTCTCAAAGAGCACCAAACCTAATGCGAAAAGTCCTCAAGGAGGTATAATCAAGAAAGAAGCAACTATTCATATCTCTAATTTAAACCCAGTTGAAAACGGGAAACCCGTTCGTGTTGGTCGTAAATTAAATGCAGAAGGTAAATTGGTGCGTGTTTCTTTAAAATCAGGAGAGGAAATCTAAAATGAACACAGCAAGTTTAAAACAAGATTATAGAGAACGTATCGTTCCTATCTTAATGAAAGAATTTGGTTACAGCTCAGTTATGCAATCTCCAAAATTGGAGAAAATTGTTCTTAACCAAGGTCTTGGAATAGCAGTAGCAGATAAGAAAATTATCGAAGTTGCTATCAACGAGATGACTACAATTACAGGTCAAAAAGCAGTAGCAACTATTTCTAAAAACGATATTTCTAACTTCAAATTACGTAAAAAAATGCCTATCGGTGTTCGTGTAACGTTACGTGGAGATAAAATGTATGAGTTTCTTGAAAGATTGGTACGTGTTGCTTTGCCACGTATGCGTGACTTCAAGGGGATTGCTAATAAATTGGACGGAAGAGGTAACTATACATTAGGTATCCAAGAACAAATTATTTTCCCTGAAATCAATATCGATGGTCTTACTCGTTTGTTGGGTATGAACATTACTTTTGTAACAACTGCTAAAACTGATGAAGAAGGTTTCGCATTGTTGAAAGAATTTGGATTACCATTCAAAAAAAACTAATTTAGACATACAATGGCAAAAGAATCAATGAAAGCCCGCGAGGTGAAAAGAGCCAAAATGGTTGCTAAATACGCTGAAAAAAGAGCAAAATATATCGCAGAAGGTAACTATGAAGCCCTTCAATCGATCCCTAAAAATGCTTCTCCAGTACGTCTTCACAACCGTTGCAAACTTACTGGTCGTCCAAAAGGATATATTCGTCAGTTTGGTATCTCGCGTATTCAATTCCGTGAAATGGCATCTAACGGTTTAATCCCGGGTGTTAGAAAAGCAAGCTGGTAATTGTAAAAGACAAGGCTTGCCTTGTCTGCACAATATCAAAAAAGAAATCAAGTTAAATATTGTCCCGAAAGCCGGGATCAATTTAAAAACAATTATATGACAGATCCAATAGCAGATTATCTTACCCGATTGCGGAACGCCATTAAAGCAAACCACCGAGTGGTTGAAGTTCCAGCATCGAATTTGAAAAAAGAAATGACCCGGATATTGCACGAGAAAGGCTATATCCTCAACTACAAATTTGTAGAAGAAGGTCCACAAGGCACTATTAAAATTGCTTTGAAGTACGATCAAGTTAACAAAGTTAGCTCGATTAAAAAAATGATCAGAGTTTCCACTCCCGGTCTTCGTCAATATGTTGGCTACAAAGATATGCCACGTGTATTGAATGGATTGGGTATTGCAATTCTTTCTACTTCTAAAGGTGTTATGACCAACAAAGAAGCACTCGGTTTAAAATTGGGTGGTGAAGTTATTTGTTACATTTATTAATACTAGGAGGAAAGAAATATGTCAAGAATAGGAAAATTACCCATAAGCGTTCCTGCCGGTGTTACAATCACGGTTCAAGACGCGTTGGTTACTGTAAAAGGTCCAAAAGGAGTTTTGACTCAACAAATAGACCCAAATGTAGTAGTAACAATTGAAGATGGCATTTGTCACGTAACTCGTCAAAACGATGAGAAACAAAGCCGTTCTTTTCATGGTTTGTATCGCTCATTGATCCAAAACATGGTTGTAGGTGTTTCAGAAGGTTACAAAAAAACGTTGGAATTAGTTGGTGTTGGTTATCGTGTATCGAACCAAGGTCAAGTATTAGAATTCGCTTTAGGTTATACTCACAATATCTTTTTGAGTTTACCAGATATTATCAAGATCGAAACCAAAAGCGAACGTAACCAAAACCCTGTACTCATTTTGGAATGTTGCGACAAACAATTGATTGGTCAAGTTTGCGCAAAAATTCGTTCATTCCGTAAGCCTGAGCCATACAAAGGAAAAGGTGTTAAATTCGCGGGTGAAATACTTCGCCGCAAAGCAGGTAAATCTGCTGGTAAATAATTTACGTAAACTTGTGAAATTATGACTAGAAAATTCGATAGAAGAATAAGAATAAAAGCACATATCCGACACAAAGTGTCTGGAACTGCACAAAGACCACGATTGACCGTATTCAGAAGCAATACTCAAATTTACGCTCAACTTGTTGATGACGTTAATGGAGTAACATTAGCTGCTGCATCTTCTTTAGGTCTTAAAGAAAAAGTAACTAAATCAGAACAAGCTGCCATTGTAGGCAAAAAGGTAGCTCAAGTTGCTCAAGAAGCCGGAATTACAGCTGTGATTTTTGACCGTAACGGTTATTTATATCACGGTAGAGTTAAACAATTAGCTGAAGCTGCTCGCGAAGGTGGTCTTAAATTTTAATCAAGTATGGCAACAAATATGAATAAAGTTAAATCGACCAACGATTTAGAATTAAAAGACAGATTAGTAGCTATTAATCGTGTTACTAAAGTTACCAAAGGTGGACGTACATTCAGTTTTTCTGCAATTGTTGTAGTTGGAAACGAAGATGGTATCGTAGGTTGGGGACTAGGTAAAGCCGGTGAGGTAACTGCTGCAATTGCAAAAGGAACTGAAGCTGCAAAGAAAAACTTGATTAAAGTACCTGTTCAAAACGGTACTATCCCTCACGCTCAATTGTCGAAATTTGGTGGAGCTCAGGTTTTCATTAGCCCTGCATCACATGGTACAGGAGTAAAAGCGGGTGGTGCGATGCGTGCGGTACTCGAAAGTGTTGGTATTACCGATGTATTGGCCAAATCAAAAGGCTCATCGAATCCTCACAACTTAGTAAAAGCTACTATTGTAGCTTTGGGTGAACTTCGTGATGCTCATACAGTAGCTCAAAACAGAGGTGTTTCACTTGATACAGTGTTTAACGGATAAAACGTAAAATTATGGCAACAATAAAAATTAAACAAGTAAGAAGTAAAATCAAATGTCCTAAAGTTCAGAAATTGACTTTGGAAGCATTAGGTTTGAAAAAAATGAATGCCGTAGTTGAACACGAAGCAACTCCTCAAATTTTGGGAATGGTTGCGCGAGTGCATCACTTGGTTGAAGTTATCAAATAGTATTATTCTTTGAATCTTTAAAAAATAAGATATGAATTTAAGTAATTTAACCCCTGCAGTTGGTTCTGTAAAAACTAGAAAAAGAATTGGTCGTGGTACCGGATCTGGATTAGGTGGAACCTCTACAAAAGGGCACAAAGGACAGAAGTCACGTTCTGGATACTCGAAAAAGGTTGGTTTTGAAGGTGGTCAAATGCCTATTCAACGTCGTTTGCCAAAATTCGGTTTTAAAAATGTAAACCGTGTTGAATACAAAGCTATCAATATCGATACACTTCAAATATTAGCTCAAACTAACAACTTAACTAAAATCAGCGTAAGCGATTTGAGAGAAGCAGGTTTTGTTTCAAGAACTGCTTTGGTGAAAATCTTAGGTAAGGGAGTTTTGACTGTAAAAATTGAAGTTGAAGCTAATGGGTTCTCTAAATCTGCTGAAGAAGCAATTGTAGCCGCAGGTGGAACCATAGTAAAATTGTAAGAACATGAAACTAATAGAGACAATAAAAAATATCTGGAAGATTGAAGACCTTCGTAATAGACTTCTCACAACTTTCTTGTTAGTATTGATTTATCGTTTTGGTTCTTATATTGTACTTCCGGGTATTGACCCTAATGCTTTGACAGCATTAAAATCGCAAACTAGCGGTGGTCTTCTCGCTTTATTGGACATGTTTTCGGGTGGTGCTTTTGCAAATGCTTCGGTGTTTGCATTAGGTATCATGCCGTACATTTCAGCATCTATCGTTATCCAATTATTGACTATTGCGGTGCCTTATTTCCAAAAAATGCAACGTGAAGGTGAAAGTGGACGTCGTAAGATGAATCAATATACCCGTTACCTGACTGTAATTATTTTATTGTTGCAAGGTCCTTCGTATTTAATAAACCTTAGCGTTCAGTTGGCTCAAGCGGGCTCGGCTATACCTAGTGGATTTATGTTTACACTGACTTCAACATTAATTCTTTGTGGTGGTAGCATGTTTGTAATGTGGCTAGGTGAGCGTATTACTGATAAAGGTATTGGTAACGGTATATCTTTTATTATCTTGGTGGGTATTATTTCACGCTTTCCGGGTGCCCTTATCAAAGAGTTTGCTTCACGTTTAGGTGACGCAGGTGGTGGTTTGGTAATGTTCCTAGGAGAACTGATCGTACTTCTGTTAGTTATTGCTGCTTCGATAATGCTTGTGCAAGGAACTCGTAAGATTCCGGTACAATATGCAAAACGCGTAGTTGGTAATAAACAATATGGTGGCGTTCGTCAATATATTCCATTAAAAATAAATGCAGCAGGTGTTATGCCTATCATTTTTGCGCAAGCAATCATGTTTATTCCTGCAACGCTAGCCGGTTTCGCTCATTCTGATGCAATGACAGGATTTGTAAGTGCATTTATGAATACGAACGGTGTTTGGTATAACTTAGTATTTGGTTTCTTAATCGTGATATTTACGTATTTCTATACAGCTATTACAATTAATCCAACTCAAATGGCTGAAGAAATGAAACGTAATAATGGTTTCATTCCTGGTATCAAGCCCGGTAAACGTACCGCTGAGTATCTTGATTTAATTATGTCTCGTATCACTTTGCCTGGTTCTATATTCCTTGCATTTATTGCTATTATGCCTGCTTTTGCAAGTGTAGTTGGAATTAATCAGTCATTTGCTGCATTCTTTGGTGGAACTTCATTGTTGATTTTGGTTGGGGTAGTACTCGACACACTTCAACAAATCGAAAGTCACTTATTGATGCGTCATTACGATGGTCTGCTTAAATCTGGTAGAATAAAAGGACGCACAGGTAGTGCCGCTGCATATTAAAACAACATCTGAATGATTTTTTTAAAATCGGACGAAGAAATTGAATTGCTTCGTATCAGTAATCAAATAGTGGCTAAGACGTTAGCTGAAATGGCAAAAATAATTACGCCGGGCATTAGCACAGCGCAGTTAGATAAAATAGCCGAAGAATTTATTAGGGATAATGGCGCCGTACCGGGTTTTCTCGGTTACGGTGGCTTCCCGAAATCTATTTGTACTTCAGTAAACGATCAGGTAGTTCACGGTATACCTTCCGACAAAGTTATTTTGGAAGACGGTGATATTATTTCTGTAGATTGTGGTGCATATATTAATGGTTTTCATGGCGACTCAGCATATACTTTTTGTGTAGGCGATGTGAAACCGGAGATTGTTGATTTATTGCGTACAACTAAAGAATCTTTATACAAAGGTATAGAGCAAGCACAAGAAGGTCGCCGGTTAGGCGATTTAGGAAATGCAATTCAAAGTTATTGTGAAGAACGCGGTTATTCTGTTGTTCGCGAAATGATAGGACATGGTGTTGGACGCAAATTGCACGAAGCACCAGAAGTTCCGAATTATGGACGAAAAGGAAACGGAATAATGCTGAAATCTGGAATGACCATAGCTATTGAGCCCATGATTAATTTGGGAGCAAGAAACTTAGTGTTTGAAAAAGATGGATGGACCACCCGGACAATTGATCGGAAACCTTCTGCCCACTTTGAACATTCAATTGCAATACGACGTGGAAAAGCCGATATACTTTCGAGTTTTGAATATATAGAACAAATTTTAGGGAATAAAGCAATTTAATATATGGCCAAACAAACTGCAATTGAACAAGATGGAAAGATAATCGAAGCATTATCAAACGCCATGTTTCGCGTCGAGTTGGAAAACGGTCACGTAATTACAGCTCATATCTCAGGCAAAATGCGTATGCATTATATAAAAATTTTGACCGGTGATAAAGTGAAAGTTGAAATGTCGCCTTATGATTTGTCAAAAGGAAGAATCTCTTTTAGATATAAATAAAATTAAATATTTCCCCATGAAAGTAAGAGCATCTGTAAAGAAACGCACCGACGATTGTAAAATTGTACGGAGAAAAGGGCGTTTGTATGTTATCAACAAAAAAAATCCTAAGTTTAAACAACGTCAAGGATAATTATTTATTTTTTGAAAAAATAAGTTTATGGCTATAAGAATTGTCGGAGTAGATTTACCTCAAAACAAAAGAGGAGAAGTTGGATTGACTTATATCTACGGAATAGGTCGCAATAGTGCAAAAAAGATTTTAGAAACTGCCGGTGTTGATATCAACATCAAAGTGAAAGATTGGACAGACGACCAAGCATCTAAAATCCGCGAAATCATTGGATCGGGATTCAAAGTGGAGGGTGACCTTCGTTCTGAGGTACAGACGAACATCAAACGTTTGATGGATATCGGTTGTTACCGCGGTGTTCGCCACCGTATCGGTCTTCCATTGAGAGGACAAAGTACGAAAAATAACGCTCGTACACGTAAAGGTAAAAAGAAAACAGTTGCTAACAAGAAAAAGGCAACTAAATAAGGTTATTAACTGTTTGCGAATTTTAGAAAAAGCAAAATAATATTCAATTAATATGGCAAAGAAAACAGTTGCAGCCAAAAAGAGAGTCGTTAAAGTAGACGGTGTAGGTCAATTGCACGTACATTCATCATTTAATAACATTATTGTTACACTTGCAAATGGTAGCGGTCAAGTAATATCTTGGTCATCTGCCGGTAAGATGGGATTCCGTGGCTCAAAGAAAAACACTCCTTACGCAGCTCAAATGGCAGCACAGGATTGCTCAAAAGTTGCATTAGATTTAGGTTTGAAGAAAGTGAAAGCCTATGTAAAAGGACCAGGTAACGGTCGTGAATCAGCAATTCGTACTATTCACGGTGCAGGTATCGAAGTAACAGAAATTGTTGATGTTACCCCACTTCCACACAATGGTTGTCGTCCTCCTAAAAGGAGAAGAGTGTAATTCGTAATCGAGTTTCCTCGGCAGTCGAATAGGTGAAATATAAAAAATAGATTGCATTTAAACCTCTCTGCAGTCGCGGCTGTAATAAGTTTCGACCAATTTGTGCACGTGGAACACATAATCAATTTTAAACAAAAAATAAAACAATGGCAAGATATATTGGACCAAAGTCAAGAATAGCTCGTAAATTTGGTGAAGCTATTTTCGGACCAGATAAAGTGTTAGCTAAAAAGAACTACCCTCCTGGACAACATGGTCAAGGTCGTCGTAAAAAAACGTCGGAGTACGGTATTCAATTACGCGAAAAACAAAAAGCAAAGTATACTTACGGTGTGTTGGAGAAACAATTCCGTAACATGTACGAAAAAGCTCAACGTACTAAAGGTGTAACCGGTGAAGTATTATTACAATTACTGGAATCACGTTTGGATAACTTAGTGTTTCGTTTAGGATTTGCTCCTACTCGTTCAGGTGCTCGCCAATTGGTTAGTCACAAACACATTACAGTTGATGGCAAAGTAGTAAACATTGCTTCTTGTCATATCAAACCTGGTCAGGTGATTGCAGTTCGTGAAAAAAACAAATCAATGGAAGTTATCAATGCTTCTTTGGAAGGTTTTAACCACAGCAAATACCCTTGGATTGAATGGAATGCTTCTTTAATGGGCGGAACTTATTTACATGTTCCAGAACGTGAAGATATTCCTGAAAATATCAAAGAACAGTTAATCGTTGAGTTGTACTCTAAATAATAAGTGAATCCATGGCTATATTAGCATTTCAAAAGCCCGAAAAGGTTATCATGATGGAAGCCGACGCATTTCATGGCAAATTTGAATTTCGTCCGCTAGAACCCGGTTACGGTATTACAGTAGGTAATGCTTTGCGCCGTATCCTATTGTCTTCACTAGAAGGTTTCGCTATTACTTCCATCAAAATAGAAGGAATCGATCATGAGTATTCAACTATTCCGGGAGTAATCGATGATGTTACAAACATCATTTTAAATTTGAAACAAGTGCGTTTCAAACAAATAGTTGAAGATATCGAAAACGAGAAAGTGACTATTACAGTTTCTGGAGTAAATTCTTTTAAGGCTGGTGATATTGGAAAATATTTTACCGGTTTTGAAGTGCTTAACCCACAATTAGTAATTTGCGAACTTGATCCTTCTGCCAGTTTCCAAATTGACATTACGGTGAATAAAGGACGTGGTTACGCTCCGTCGGAAGAAAACAAACCAGCTAACGCTGAGATTGGTGTTATTCCGATTGATGCTATCTTTACGCCAATACGTAACGTAAAGTATTCGATTGAAAATTACCGTGTGGAACAAGTTACCGATTACGAGAAATTAGTAATTGAAATTAGTACCGATGGTTCTATTCATCCGAAAGATGCCTTGAAAGAAGCTGCTAAAATTCTAATTCACCACTTTATGTTGTTCTCTGACGAGAAAATCTCGTTGGAAGTAACCGAAGGTGAAGGTAGTGATGAGTTTGACGAAGAAATCTTGCATATGCGTCAATTGCTTAAAACAAAATTGACTGATCTCGAACTATCTGTTCGTGCTCTCAACTGTTTGAAAGCTGCTGATGTGGATACTTTAGGTCAATTGGCCGGATATCACCGTCATGATTTATTGAAGTTCCGTAACTTCGGTAAAAAATCTCTCACCGAGTTAGATGAAAAATTAGAAAGCTTGAATCTGTCATTTGGAATGGATATCGCTAAATATAAATTAGAAAAAGAGTAAAGAGATGAGACATAATAAAAAATTTAACCACTTAGGCCGTAAAACGGCTCACAGAAAGGCGATGTTGTCCAATATGGCTTCTTCTCTTATTCAACATAAGAGAATTGCTACTACTTTGGCTAAAGCTAAAGCCTTGCAAGTTTATGTAGAACCATTGTTGACGAAATCAAAAGAAGATACTACCCACTCACGTCGTACAGTATTTAGTCACTTGCAAAATAAAGAAATGGTAACTGAACTATTTCAAAACGTTGCAGTGAAAATTGCTAACCGTCCGGGAGGTTATACTCGTATTTTACGTACAGGTTTCCGTTTAGGTGATAACGCAGAAATGTGTATCATCGAATTGGTTGACTACAACGAAAATATGTTGAAAGAAAAGGCTGTTAAGAAAGCTGCGCGTACGCGTCGTTCTACAGCTGCTAAGAAAGAAACTGCTGCTCCGGTAGCAGCTGAAGCTCCGGTTGCTGCACCAGTTGCAACTGAAGAAACTCCTGCAGCTGAGTAATTCAAAATCAAAACTTTCTGAATAGAAAAGGGAAAGGCTTAGGCTTTTCCCTTTTTTTTATTTTTTTTTGAAGCGTTTCGGCCTTAGAATAGCACATTTTTAGTGATTTTGTGCATTAATTGTATAATAATTGCACATTTATGAAATAAATGTGTAATTTTGCAGCTCGAAATTTCATGCAATTTAACGCATGCTTTCTTTGAGAAATAGATTCATATATAAAAACTAAAAAAACAATTTATGACGAAGAGACTTTTGATTATTGCATTTCTTTCTTTGACCGTTGGTTCAACATTCGCCGGTGGTTTATTGACTAATACAAATCAGAGTGTACATTTTTTACGTAATCCGGCACGTGACGCTTCTACCGAAATTGATGCCGTTTATACCAATCCTGCAGGTTTGATTTTCTTATCCGATGGTTTTCATCTTACACTTACTAACCAAAGCGTATTCCAAACGCGTACTATCTCTTCTACTTTTACTCCGTTTGCAGCATTCAACGATGGTAATGCTACAAAAGTCTATAAAGGCGAAGCATCAGCTCCGGTAGTTCCCAGCTTTCAGTTTGCGTATAAAAAAGATAAATATGTGATTTCCGGGTCATTCGCTGTGACTGGTGGTGGAGGTAAAGCGGTGTTTAATCATGGATTGCCTTCTTTTGAAGCTCCAGTGTCGATGATACCATTATCTCTTACATCAAAAAACGTTGTAACGAATAAATATTCTGTTGACAGCTATATGGAGGGAAAACAGTTTATCTTTGGACTTCAATTGAACGGTTCTTATAAGTTCAATGATGCATTGTCAGGTGCAGTAGGTTTTCGTTTGAATATCGTGAATAATGGCTATAAAGGACATTTGACTGATATCATGATTAATCCTATACACCCAACTTTAAATCCAACCGGAGTTTTAATGTCGGCAAACAAATTCTTTTCGAACGCTTCAACTGCTGCTCAAGGTGCTTCCAGCTCATTAACTCCACTCATCACTGCCGGTTACGGATCTGCAACTATGTCTAGTTTAGTGACTGCAGGTGCCATTACAGCTGCACAACTTACCCAGTTAAGTACCGGATTAGGAACTAATGTAAGTTCTTTGCAAGCCTCACAGGTACAAACGATGTATAATACTGCTGCAGCTACTTATACTGCAAGCGCAAATGGTACTGCCGACAAACAACTCGATTGTACACAAACAGGGTGGGGAGTAACACCCATTTTAAGTTTAAACTATCATGTAAATGGGTTGAACCTTGCGGCAAAATATGAGTTTAAAAGTGCACTGAATGTACAGAATAATACTGTTGTTGATAATACAGGTTTGTATGCTGATGGTGTGAATACGCCTCATGATATCCCTGCGTTGCTTACAGTAGGTGGTGAATACCAATTGTGTAAAAAGTTGAAAGTATCGGGTGGATATCACCATTTCTTCGATTCTGATGCTAAAATGGCGAATAATAAACAACAATATATCAATGGTGGTGTGAACGAGTATTTGTTTGGTACTGAATACAGCATTAATGATGTGCTGATGGTTAGTGCAGGTGGACAAGTAACCCGTACAGGAGCAACAGATGCTTACCAAAGTGATATGAGCTTTAGCTTGAATTCTTATTCAATCGGTTTTGGTGGTGCTGTGAAAATCACTCCGGATTTGAGACTGAATATTGCGTACTTCTTCACAAACTATTCCGACTGGACAAAGGCATCTGCTAACTATAACGGTACTACTTTAGCCGGAACAGATGTATTCAGCCGTACGAACAAAGTTTTTGGTATTGGTGTAGATTATAAATTCTAACGAGAGTTCGCTCTTGTAACTAAAAAAGGGAAAAGCTGCTGCTTTTCCCTTTTTTAGTCTTATGTTTATTTCCCTCCACTTGGCTGCTGATATATGACTTCCTTCAATTTGCAATTGCATTGGCATTTGCCGGTTTCCAGTAATCCGCTTCGTAGCAGTAAGTCGTATTCTATTTTGAAATTCTCGGTGAATATACCTTTGTCAAGGTTTTCTTCAATCTGCTGTTGTGTCCACCATTTAGTAAGTTCAATAAAAGTTGGATTTGGATTTATCTCTGTAAGCTGGCAACTGACAAATAGAAATGCGTATTGGTGCTCTTTAGGCGTTTCACTTATGTAGTTGGATAGATACATGTATTTTACTCCTTTAAGCGCATACCGCTCTTCTGTGGTGCGATCAATGCATTGTTCTATCGTTTCTCCTACACGCACATGATTTGAAATAGCTGTATCCCAAAAGCCGGGGAATATTAAATCTTCTGCCGACCGTTTTTGCATAAAGATCATGCCTTTGTCAACAAGAATCACCCGTATAATTGGGTGCATGTATTTTTTCTCATCCGTAAGGCTCGTCAGGTGCTGAATACTACCGATAATTTTACCTTGTTCAGTCACTATCGGCCACCATTCTTCACTAACTAGTTTTGATCGGATGATGTGTACGCGTACCACCTCAAAAACTGATAACGTTAAGATAAATCCGATAAAGACTATTTGCAGAACTTGAAAGTAAGCCGAATAATTTACCGGTGCAAGCAGACGAAGTAACAAATTAGAAGAGATATAGACCAGAAGTACAAGAAATATTGCCCAAAATGCCTTGTATAATTCATTGAAATTGTTCGACATAGGGATTAGTCGTGGCATCATTTGCAAAATCATTCGCTGTGTTTGCTTGCGGAAAATGATAAACAATACAACAAAGGCAAGCACAATGAGTTTATCTTCCACACCCTGGAAAAGCAGTGGCAGTGGCAGCAATGGAGCCAGACTGGCAAAAATACCAATCCCCATAAACATAAACGTGAATACGAGGTTCCAAATGAAAATTTGATTGTATCGGAAGTAAACGTAAATTACTATCCCAAAAGCAACAGGAAATGCTACTTTCCACGCTATATCCATGCCCCAGAATTCGTCAACTACCAAAAATAAGAGTAGCGGTAAGAAATGTAGTACAGGATTAAAAAATGATTCTTTTATTTGTTTTCTTAGTTTTATCATATCAGTCAACTAGTGTCATCGAAATACTAACAACAGTAATCAATTATAGTTTGTTTTAGAATAAAAAAAGAACCAAAGTGTAGATTCTGCATGTTTCTTTTTAAGGTGTTTGATGAATTACAATGTTATTTTTGCATGTTTTCTGTGTGAGATGGATAGTCTCTTTAATACATAAATCCACAAAGAAGAGTATTCCTTGTGGATTTAAATATTTTATAAGTGATTCTGTTTTAGCTAAAGGCCATCATTCGGCTTACATATTTTCCGATAATATCAAATTCGATGTTCACCACTGTTCCTTCTTTAATTTGGTGGAAATTGGTGTGTTCGTAGGTGTAGGGTATAATGGCCACTTGAAAGCTATTGTCGGTAGGGTTACACACGGTAAGGCTTACACCATTAACCGTAGCCGAACCTTTGTCAACCGTCATGTATCCACGTTTTGCCATTACACTATCAAACGCATATTCGAAAGTGAAATACCAGCTGCCATCGGCTTCTTTAACTTCGGTACAAACTGCTGTTTGGTCAACATGTCCCTGAACGATATGTCCGTCCAAACGACCGTTCATAAGCATGCTGCGTTCAAGATTTACCTTGCTACCCGGCACGAGGAGTCCCAGGTTAGTGCAGTCCAACGTTTCTTTGATGGCTGTAACAGTGTAAGTGTTGTCTTTTATCGAAACAACAGTGAGACAAACGCCATTGTGTGCTACACTTTGGTCTATTTTCAATTCCTTGGTGAACGAACACGCCATGGTTATATGCAAATTTTCCTGCTCTTTGTTTAGTGCAACTACTGTGGCTGCTTCTTCAATTATTCCTGAAAACATATTATTTGATTAATGACCCCTAAATCCCCTAAAGGGGACAAAAGACTCGGATTATTTATTCAATTTAGATATGGAAACTGTGCAAGGATAATTATCTCGATACACTTTTTACTCCTTTTACCAGTTTTATTTTCTTTACGATATCTTCCAGTTCTTTGGTGTCGCTCACCATAATGGTGAGATTACCCTGAAACAGCCCTGCGTTTGAATCGATCGAGATGGAACGCAAAGAGATGTTTTTTTCTTTGGATATCAGTGACGTTACATTCGTTACAATACCGATATCGTCGTGCCCTACAATGTGTAAGGTGATGGGGTACTGCGATCCGATTGATTTGCCGGACCACCGTGCATTGACAATACGATACCCTAGACGCGCTATCATTTGAGGTGCATTCGGACAGTCGGTACGATGGATTTTGATACCTCCCGATACCGATACAAACCCAAATACATCGTCGCCATAAATAGGGTGACAGCAATTAGCCAGTTTGAAATCGATGCCTTTCAGATTTTCCCCGATAACGAGTACATCTTCTTTGCTCGAAGTCTCAACATTCGTATCTTTCGAAAACGAATCCGCTTTTCGCGATTCGGGTTGCTCCGGTAAGGTTTGTTTGTCCAAATCCAGATAGGCATCCCGCACTATGTGCATGTCCAATTTTTCGTGGGCAATTTCCTGATAGAAGTCACTAACCGTTTTGAATCCTTTTTTCTTAGCTAAACGAGAAAGTTTACCATCGTCAAGCTCAATTTTCCAGTTTTTGAAGCGGCGCACAATGGTTTCGCGCCCCATTTCTGCATCTTTAAATTCCACATCTTTAAGGGCCTGACGAATCTTCGTTTTTGCTCTCGAGGTGGTAACCACTTTTAACCATGCGGGGTTGGGCTTTTGCGTGGGTGAAGTCAATACTTTCACCTGATCACCGTTGTTGAGCACATACTTGATGGGCATGTTTTTGCCATTAACCTGTGCTCCCACACATTTTGACCCTAAACCGGTATGTATGGAAAATGCAAAATCGAGAACTGTAGCGCCTTTGGGCAGCTTGTGTAAATCGCCGTTTGGGGTGAAAACAAAGACTTCTTTATCGTACAAATTCAATTTGAACTCATCCATGAAGTCTACCGCATTCAATTCGGGATTTTCAAGTATCTCGCGAATGTTTTTCAACCATTCGTCCATGCCCGATTCACTTTTAATACCCTTGTATTTCCAGTGTGCAGCAAGTCCTTTTTCAGCCACTTCATCCATGCGCACGGTACGAATTTGCACTTCCACCCATCTGCCTTCGGGGCCTAACACCGTGGTGTGTAAACTTTCATATCCATTTGTTTTAGGGATAGAAAGCCAGTCGCGCAAGCGTTTTGGGTTGGGTTGGTACATATCGGCCACGATGGAGTATGCCTGCCAGCAAGCAGCTTTTTCCTTTTCGAATGGCACATCGAAAATGATGCGAATGGCAAAAAGATCGTATATGTTTTCGAAAGGCGTATTTTGCTTCTTTATTTTGTTATAAATGGAATTGATGGACTTTGTACGTCCTTTTATCTCAAAGGTAAATCCCAGCGCTTCAATTTTCTGTTTCAACGGAGTTATAAATTCCGATATAAATTGATCACGCGAGCTTTTTGTTTCGTTTATTTTATTGGCGATTTCACGATAAATATCCCTGTTGGTATATTTCAACGAAAGATCTTCGAGCTCTGTTTTGATGGCATATAATCCCATACGATGGGCGAGTGGCGCATACAGAAATGAACTTTCGCGGGCAGTATTCTGCCTGTCTTCTTCCGATGCAGTGTCCAGTTCGCGCATGGTTTGCAGATGCTCGGCAATGATGATCAGAATAACACGAATATCTTGTGCGAAAGTAAGAAACAACTTTCTGAAATTCTCGGTTTCGAGTGACGAATTGCGGGCATATAATTCCTGTACCCGTATCATTCCCTGCATGATGGATGATATCTGGGTATTGAACGTTTTTTCAATTTCTTCGACCGATAGCAATTTCCTCTCCACTATCTCGTGAAGAAGTATGCTCAATACAGCTGCCTTTCCGAGTCCGATCTCTGATAATAATATTTCGGTAATCTTTATTTTGGTAGAAATATGTTTTTCAATGTTTTGCTCTTTTGGCGAAACCTGATCGGAAAATTTAATAAAGATGTTCTTTAGTTCCTTCCTTTCCTCGAAGGTGAAAAGGTTGGAGTGCGTACTCACAGTCTTGCGATACAGAGTAGCTATGGTGTGTGTTTGAGTCGTTTTCATAAGGTGTGGGCGGTTGATAAGTGGGATAAAATTGAATTTATAACACTGAATAAAAAGATTTTATCCGAGTTGAACTCATTGAAAATGAAATGAGTCAATTGTAGTGCAAATATACGACACAAAACTCAAGAACATGTCAACTTCAATTAGAAAAAGTCAGTTTGACAGCGATATGCCCCGAAATGCATAAAAACGCAAAATAAGACGATAAAAAATGCATAGAAAATTGATGAGTGGATTTTTCTTTCTAAATTTGCAAACCGTAATGGTTTTTTTGAATTGAATTTTACACATTTGTTACTTTAATATGGAAAAAGTTTCCTCAACAAGGGATTATAATCAATATAGTTTATCCATTCGATTTAGTTCGGATGGATTTTCTTTATCGGTGCATGATGAATTAAATAAGTTGCTTTCCATAAAAAAAGTTTCGGCCTTGCTTTACTCCCTTTCGGAGGAAGAAATAATACGCTTGTTGATGCATGAGCCTGAACTTCAGGTAAATTGTAAAAACATACGATTGATTTGCGAACTGGATACCTACGCCTTTGTACCTGCCTCTATTTTTACACCGGAACAGGCTGAGTTATTCTTATTCTACCAGGATAAAAAAGACAAACCCGAAAAGATACTTTACAATGAATTGCCAGATTGGGACATGGTAAATGTTTTTTCAATTCCGCCGGCTTTGCATGCTGCACTTACACATATGTACCCCGATTTAGTGTTGGAGCATCATTTAAGCAATTTTTTTACGGATAAGATTAATCCAAACAATAACAACTGCCTTCAGATTTGGGTGCGCCCCAAAATGATGGATGTGGTGGTGATGACCGATGCAAAACCTGTTTTGATAAACAGCTTTACGTATCGCAGTACCGAAGATTTTGTGTATTTTACGCTTCATGTATTTGAGCAACTGTCGCTCAGTGCTGAGAAATATGATGTGAGACTGCACGGAATGCATAAACTGAATGACTTGCAGATGAATGTGCAGAAATATGTGAAAACGGTGGTGTATTGCTAATTGTCAGTTGACAGTTAGAAGCAACAAATTTTTAAATTGAATTACGATGAGAATTATTAGTGGAAAATATAAGGGACGTAGAATTAGTGCGCCAAGTAATATCACGGCACGTCCTACAACCGATTTTGCCAAAGAGGGTTTGTTTAATTTGTTGAACAATAGAATTGATTTTGAAGGCATTGATGTACTTGATTTGTTTGCCGGAACGGGTGGGATAGGAGTGGAGTTTGTGTCGCGCGACTGCAACAGCGTTATCAGTATTGAGCAAAATGAGCGTCACTGTGCTTTTATTCGCAAGGTGTGTGCTGAATTGAAGATTGATAACCTGTCGCTGATGAGAACAGATGTTTTCAAGTTTATAAACAGTTGTCACACGCAGTTTGATATGATTTTTGCCGATCCTCCTTACGAGTTGGATAAACTGGCAGAGATTCCGAATCTTATTTTTGCACAAAATATGCTTAAACCCGACGGACTTTTCGTGCTGGAACATTCTTCTAAAAATAGTTTTGAGCTTCATCCTAACTTTAGCGACCACCGAAGCTATGGTAGCGTAAACTTTACTTTTTTTGAAATGAAATAGGATAACAAAAAAAAGACACGAGAGATTGTGTCTTTTTTTTGTTTTAAGTAATGAACTGAGTAACGGGCAGGAAATAATATTATTCCGTACCTTTGCAGTAGTATAAAAAAAGACGAATTAATGAGTGGATTATTTAAAAGCGACGCGTTCACGGCGGTTCGGAATGGCAATTTCAGATATTTTTTAGGGTATCGGTTTTTTATGACAATGGCCACATTGATGCAGTCGGTAATTGTAAGTTGGCACATGTATTATCTGACACATAATGTGCTTTGGTTAGGATTTATAGGTTTAGTAGAAGTGATTCCGCAGATTTCCATTTCGCTTTTTGCAGGGCATTATATCGATTTGTGGGATCGGAAAAAGATTGTCAGAAACTCCACGATAATTTTATTGATAGGGTCATCAATTCTGGCTCTTTACAGTATCGAATCCTTTCACTCTTTCGAACGGTTGGGCATTTGGCCTATCTTCATCACTATTTTCCTTACCGGACTTTCCAGGGGTATACTTATGCCTGCTCATACCGCTTTGTTGGGGCAGTTGGTAGATAAAAAGGATTATGCTAATGCAGCCACCTGGAATAGTGCCAACTGGCAGATAGGTGCTGTAATGGGGCCTGCGCTTGGGGGATTGATTTACGGTTTCTCTACCATTACCGTTGCGTATAGTTCCATTATTTTTATCTACTTTATTTCGTTGTACATGATTAGTCGTGTGCAAATAAAACACATCGTAAACAAGGCGCTTACGGGCGATGAGGATATTTTCAGCAGGATACGGGAAGGTATTCGCTTTGTTCTCCAGTCGCCCGAGTTGCTGGGTGCTTTTTCGCTCGATATGTTTGCGGTGTTGTTTGGTGGTGCGGTAGCTTTGTTGCCTGTTTTTGCTTCCGACGTTCTACATGTTGGTCCTGAAGGACTCGGTTTTTTAAGGGCCTGTCCTGCTATCGGTGCTATCATCATGTCGTTTTACCTGATGTTTCACCCACCGGTTCATAATAGCGGACGCACCTTGTTGTTCGCCGTTTCGGCTTTCGGATTGTGCATGATTGGTTTCGCATTTTCGCACTGGTTTTGGTTGTCGGCACTACTGTTGTTGTTGAGTGGGTTGTTCGACAACGTAAGCGTGGTTATTCGTGGCACTATCCTACAACTTTATACCCCCGAGCATATGCGTGGACGTGTGGCGTCGGTCAATAGCATTTTTATCGGTTCCTCAAACGAATTGGGTGCTTTCGAATCGGGAGTTACTGCCAAGCTGATGGGACTTGTTCCTTCGGTGGCATTTGGTGGTATTATGACTTTGATTGTTGTGGGCACAACGGCTAAGATAAATCCCGTTCTGCGCAGGTTGTCGTTGAAATAATGAATGTAGGAAGCGGTAATGGATGAACGCAAAACTCTTTTGATACATCTTCTGCTACTTAATCAGACTGTGTCGACAAGAATTTGGATAAGAAAATGTTCTAAGTAATAAATATTATTGATATGTTTCCTAATTTCGACCTCTCCCTAATTCTTGGCAAGCCAAGCGGCAAAGCCGATTACCCTCTCCCAAGGAGAGGGACTTTGCTGAGTGAAAGTTAATAGATGTATCTCTAAATATGAGATGCTGTGTCCCCTTTCTCCTTTGGAGAAAGGGTTAGGGATAGAGGTCTAAATAAGCAAAGATGATTCAGAGATACAAATTTGATAAACAAATCAACAATAATTGTCGTGTGCTTATAAGCTCCGTTGGCTGACGGATTTGAGGTAGAATTTCCTACTGAGTTTTATTCAGTCATTATTTTTTCTCCTGCAGTTGCACCACCATTTGCGGTGTCGGACTACTCAGCTTGTTATCCTTTAGTAGTTTGTACACCTTCTCGTTCATCTGAAAGTGCACATCCCAATAATCGGAATTGTTTACCCATGCTCTGACAACCAAACTCGCGGAGCTATCGCCCAATTCGGAAAAGCCCATAAAACAGGCAGGCTCTTTTAGTATGCGGTTGTCTTCTGCAATAAAATCATTGATGGCTTTTTTGAAGTCATCCATATTATCTCTATAGGCAACGGCGAATTTCCAGTCAACTCTTCGCAATGGTTCGGCCGAAAAGTTAGTAAGTGAAGCGGTAGAAAGCGGTCCGTTAGGAATAACGATAAGCTTTTTATCGACCGTGTTTAGATGCGTGGTGAAAATGCTGATTTCCTTAACGGTACCCGAAAAGCCTTGTGCCTCGATAAAATCGCCTACTTTAAACGGTTTAAATACCAATACGATAACACCTCCGGCAAAATTCTGCAAGGTGCCCGATAAAGCCATGCCTACAGCCAAACCGGCAGCACCCAAAATAGCAATAAAGGAAGTCATTTGAATACCCACCATTCCCATTACGGTGATGAATAACAGAATCTTCAACAGCACATTGGTGAGGCTCATCATAAAAGAAACCAGCGATTGATCCAACTTTGCTTTTTGCAAGGATTTGCCGGCCATCTTTGTGGCAAGCTTAATAACCCATAAACCCAGTATGAGTACGATGATGGCGCCTATCAATTTCGGACCATAATCAAAACCGAGATTTACTGCTTTGTCGATGTAATTTTGTGCTACTGAAATTTGGTCGTTCATTTTTGAAATGTGTGTAATAAATTTTCCTACTCTTCAGGCTTTTCAGTTCCGCCCCTGTTTTTTAGTGGTTTTGGTCTCCACATATTGTTTTGCTTTCTTTTGGCTTGTTACGGTTTACATAAACTGTGCCAAGAGGTAGGAGCGTTCACTATCAAACTGTCTGAACCACGATAAATCAGATGAAAGGATGTATCAGAGTATCTGTCTTCATCTGATTCAACAGCTTCATCCGAGTTCAGACTGTTTATACCTTTTATCTTGTCACGGTTCACAGAACCGCGCCAGCGGGGGGGTATTCAATTAATCAAAACCAGCCATTTCATCCCATTTGTCATATTCTAAGGTTAATTCATTTCTCTCAGCATTCCAAACAATTACGCCACAATCATATCTGTTGTCAAATTTAAACTCTTTTGTTTTCTTCCGATTGATATATATTTGAATAAGGTTTTCCTTTTCTCTTCTGAAGTCAAAATCGCCGGTTGTTGGCATTGGGTTTATGTATCTCAATTCTTTCTTGTAAATTTCTTTTCCGTTTAATTTGATTGTTACAATGTCACCGTTGAATCCATAATGAAATATCAAGTGAATTGTATCATTTTTAGTCGTTTTGTCCAAATGCGATAATTTGCGATTTGATTTATACGTGGGATATTCGAAATTTAGTTTAATTGGTTTGGAGTCACACGATATAACACACGCACATGAAAATAATAAAATGAGAATTTGTAATGTCAGTTTTTTCATATGATATTTTATTCCTTTCTATTTGTTCTGTCAATCTGTATTTCCGTCAAGTCTGTAAAATGTGCTAAAGTGGATAGTTCAAGTTTAGCGAAGCGTAACTTGGACTGAAAACCATTGCAGTTTTCAACTGATTTAAAACCAACGTTACAAATGTTAGCTATTTTACACTGCACAAACTTACAAAATGTTATGAATGTTACCAATCATTTTTCTAACTATTTGTAAATAAAAAGACCGCCTTTGGTATCACTACCGAAGGCGGCTTTCGAAGATGTCTTTTTGGGGTTGTAAAAGGAGGAGTTCTCCCCTTCGGTTTATTTCACCGGCTCGGCAACGGGAATTTTGGAGTTTCGTTTATATATAACCGTTGCAGCAGCTTTGTACTTTTGGTAGAACTCGGGCGCTCAGTCGAGTTTAGTGCAATCTGAAAGAACAAAAGTGCAAGAGCAAACAGCAAAAGTAGGGTCTATTCAATAAACTGTGTCAGAAAAGGGAAAATCATTATATTTATTGAGTTTGTGATAAATTTTAAAAATATTTATCACCTAAAAATACTGATTATTAAAATAATTATTATATTTGCAGGGTAAAAAAACAGGTTTATAGTTATACCATTAGATTAGATTAAAAAAAACAGACCGGTTCGGGAGAATCGGTCTGTTTGCTTTTATTGTATTCTGGTTCTGTGTCAGTTTATTTCCATCTACCCGATTTGCCTTTCGCTGTTGAGCGTCCGAGGGTAAGAATATAGATAGATACCAGCGGTAAAAACATGTCGAATATCGGTAGGGTAATAATATACTTCCGTCCGCCGAAATGTTTCGAGGTAGAGTTGATAATGCAGAGCTGAATGATATAGCGAGTAAGGAATACTACCCCGGCCACAATCATCGTAATCAGGTTGCCAAGAATCAGTGTTGCTATAAACGCAGCGTAGAATAGTCCGCGCGTAACGGGCTCCAATGCCAACCGAAAGCGACTTGCCTTGCTATAAAATGTAGACACCGACAAGTGACGTTCTTTTTGAATAAACCAGTCTTTGTAGTTTCTGTTGGGTTCCGACCAGGTAATGCTGTCGGGTGCTATTTCCACGCGTGTGTTGGTGTCGGTACTGGCTTTGTTTACTATCAGGTCATCATCGCCCGAGCGCAAGTGCAAGGTGGACGCAAAACCACGTTGTGCAAAGAATGTCTCCTTGCGATAAGCCAGGTTACGGCCCACACCCATATAGGGTTTGCCAGTCAGTGCCATTCCCATATATTGCATGGCCACCAAAAGCGTGTCGTACGTAATCAGTTTGTTGATAAAACCCTTCTTTTTGAAGTAGGCACCATAACCGAGCACAAACTCTGTTTCGGGTGTAAAGTTACGCGCCATGCGTGCTATCCATGTTTTGTCTTCGGGCATGCAATCGGCATCCGTAAAGAGCAACCAATCGTTTTTTGCCGCTTTGATACCCAATGTCAGTCCAAGCTTCTTGGTGCTGATATTGTTGGCACCCACGGGCACAAAGGTGGTACGTAGGTTCGAATATTCTTTACACAGGTCTTTGAGCAACTCATCCGTTGCATCGGTAGAGCCGTCGTTGATCACAATCACCTCGAAGTCGGGATACTCCTGCGAAAGCACCAACGGGAGAAACTGACGCAAATTGTCAGACTCGTCCTTAGCACAAATAATGACCGAAACAGGCGGTTGTTCGTCGTTAAAATCAACGCTGTCATTTTTAATTCTCCTTCGGTGGCGCAATATGCCATTCAGATATCGAAAATAAAAAAACAGCTGATGAATGAAAGCCAACAGCAGTACGCCGAAAACAATCAATTCTGCCAGAGAAAATTCAAAACTGTAAAGTTCTATCATATATTAATTGTCAAGCTCCACATCCCCCGAAGGGGACCTGGAGTTATTCCTGTATTACTACTTTGTTCTTATGCCGATAACGGGGCAAGGGGATTATTTCAATTGATCAGAAGTATAACCTTTTGGCAATTTGCGAAGGTTATATTGCGAAGCCATAATCTCGCCATAAGCACCTGCCGAACGGATAGCAATGATATCGCCGCGTTTGGTCTGGTTCAGGCAGAATTCTTTGGCAAAGGTATCCGACGATTCGCAGATAGGTCCTACAATATCGTAAGGCTCCATAGCTGCATCCGAGCTTAAGTTTTCGATAAGGTGATAAGCCTGGTACAAAGCCGGACGGATCAAATCGGTGAAACCGGCATCAAGAATGGCAAATTTCTTCGAAGTACCTTCTTTTATGTACAATACTTTAGAGATAAGACTACCACATTGTGCTACCACTGCACGTCCTAATTCGAAGTGTAGGGTTTGGTTGGGACGAAGCACCAAATGATCGCGGAAGATTTTGAAATACGCTTCGAAATCAGGGATAGGGAAATGATTCGGGTGTTCGTAGTTGATACCCAATCCACCACCTACATTGATATGTTGAAGTGAAATGTTGCGGGCAACAAAATAGTCCTGAATTTCATTCACACGTACGCACAAGCCCTGGAAAGAAGTCATGTCGGTGATTTGAGATCCAATGTGGAAGTGAATACCAATCAATTGTACGTTAGCAAGCGTTGGGAAAAGATCCACCACTTTGTCCAACTCCGACATATTGATACCAAACTTGTTTTCGCTTAGTCCGGTGGTGATATAATGGTGCGTATTGGCACTTACATTTGGGTTGATACGCAACGCCACTTTGGCTACTTTGCCTTTGGCAGCTGCCAGTTCGTTGATCACTTCCAATTCAGGGATAGACTCCACGTTGAAGCAGAAAATATCATTGTCCAGCCCTAAGTTGATTTCCCAGTCGGCTTTACCCACACCGGCAAAAACAACTTTCGAAGGTGCAATGCCTGCTTTGATAGCTGCTTCTACTTCGCCACCGCTTACGCAGTCGGCTCCTAAGCCTGCATCTTTGATTACTGCCAATACGCTTTCGTTTACATTTGCTTTCATGGCATAATGCACGTGAAAGTCCGATTTTTTCGATTGCAGATTCACCTCATCAAGGGTGGTGCGCAATACGTCTAAATCATAATAATAAAAAGGAGTTTGAATATCCTGAAATTTATCTGTTGGGTAGTTTGCTTTAATCATGTTGTTTTTGATATATAATAAGAACCGATGCCAGTGTTTACTAGCATCGGTTTCTCAAGTTATTTTTTTTTAATTGAATAACGATTCGCTCAATGCATTCAATGCTCGTTTCTTGTCTGTAGCATTTATCAGGAAGGAGATATTGTAGTTACTTCCACCGTACGAAACCATTCTGACAGGAATATCTTTCAGTGCGCTTACCACTTTTGCCTGGAAACCTACGTTCTCGTAAGGCATATCGCCTACCACGCAAATAATAACCATGTCCTTGTCAACCGTAACGGTACCAAATTTCTTCAGGTCGTTTACAATTTCGTCCAGACGTTTTGAATTATCAATAGAAACCGAAACACCTACTTCGGAAGTAGTCACCATGTCGATAGATGTTTGATAAGATTCGAAAATTTCGAATACCTTACGCAAAAATCCGTGTGCTAACAGCATACGTCCCGATTTGATTTTGATAGCAGTGATACCATCTTTTGCTGCCACTGCTTCAATCTTGCCTCTGTTTATCTGAGTAGAAATAAGCGTTCCGGCTGCTTTAGGTTCCATGGTGTTCAGCAATCGAACAGGGATATTATTCAGTTTTGCAGGAAGAATACAGGTTGGGTGAAGAATTTTTGCTCCGAAATAGGCCAACTCGGCAGCTTCTTCGAAATGCAATACCGGAACCGGTTTTGTGCCTTCCACAATGCGTGGATCGTTATTGTGCATACCGTCAATGTCTGTCCAAATCTGAATTTCATCGGCAAGCACCGCTGCACCAATCAATGAAGCAGAGTAATCACTACCACCACGTTGCAGGTTGTCTATTTCGCCATAGATATTACGGCAAATAAATCCTTGTGTAATATAAATTGTTTTATCGGGTTGCGCTTCAAGTTGAAGAGCCAAATTCTCAGCTATATAGTTGGTGTCCGGTTCTGCATTTTTATCAATACGCATATAGTCCAATGCAGGAAGCAATGCGCTGTTTTCGCCTTTTTCCTTCAAGTACAATTGAAAAATGGTAGTCGACAATAATTCGCCTTCAGCCAAAATTGCTTTTTCTTCGAACAGTGTGAATACAGCTTTCGAAAATGAACGAAGATAGTCAAAGTGCGATTTCAACACCTGTTTACCTTCTGCTTTGTATTCGGCCGTGCTGTATAACTCATCAATTACATCGAAATATTTATGTTCCAATGAATTGATGCGCTCCAATGCACCTGCTCTGTTGTTTTTATATAGGTAATCCGAGATTTCAACCAAGCTGTTGGTAGTTCCGGACATCGCAGATAAAACCACAATTTTTTGTTCGCCATCACAAATCAACTTTGCAACATCTTTCATGCGAGCGGCTGAACCTACGGATGTTCCACCGAATTTTAATACTTTCATTTCTTTGGTGTTATATTGTAATTAAACTATATATAATTGAGCACAAAAGTAATATTATTTTCTCAATAATTTCCATCCGCTATTTCGATAATTTGTTTTACATTTGCAAATAAATGCGCTTACACATGATAAAAAGAATAGTTTTTGTATTCTTATCAATTTTCTGCTTCTCTGTCTACGCTTATAGCATAGATGCGTGGATTCGGATTAACCAGTTGGGTTATTTGCCGAATGCACCCAAGAAAGCTGTATTCATGAGCGAAAGCGCACAAAGCGTCACCCAGTTCTCTATCTACGATGCCTTAACGAACAAAGAGTTAGCTACATTATCTACCGCCATCAAGTGGGGACGTTTTCAGTCTTTCAAAAGTACTTACATTCTCGATTTTTCTTCTTTCAAGCTTCAGGGAGCCTTTTATATCAAAGCAGGATTGATTTATTCGCCTACAATTTACATAAATAATAATATTTATTTGGGTAGTGCCGATTTCTTGCTGAATTACATGCGCGAGCAGCGGTGTGGTTACAATCCGACGCTTAAAGTAAACTGTCATCCGGGTGAAAGCTACGAAATATCTGAAGAAGTAAAACAACAGGAGCCTGTTAGTCAGCCTGCCACCGGTACCCGCCCATCCAGAAGAGCAACTCCCGTTTCCTCTCAGGAACCTTCCATTAGGCAGGTAGATGTAAGAGGTGGATGGCACAATGCTTCGGACTTTTTACAATATGGTTCTACCTCCGCTACTGCCATTTATCAACTGCTGTTTGCCTACCAAATGAACCCAACCGCTTTTGCCGATAAGTATGATGCAGAAGGTAATCCGGCTAAAAATGGGATTCCTGACATTTTGGATGAAGCTAAATGGGGACTGAACTGGCTATTGAAAATGTATCCTCAAAAGGATGTGCTGTATCACCAAATATCCGATGACCGCGATCGACTGTCATTTCATTTGTCGGCAAAGGATATGGATAAAAACGATAAACTAAACGCTGCTCGTCCGGTATTCCGCGCCACCGGTAAGCCGCAGGGCTTGTTCAATATCAAAAACAGAAGTACTGGTATCGCCTCCATTGCCGGTAAATATTCATCTGCCTTTGGTTTAGGGGCTGAACTGCTGCGTAAACAGTTTCCCTCCTTTGCCGACAGCCTTAATGCGAAAGCCGTTGAAGTCTATCAATATGGCAGAAAGCATCCCGGCGTGTGTCAATCGGTACCGGGCGTTATGGCAAACTTTATCGAGGAAGATAACTGGGCTGATGATATGGAACTGGCAGCCACCCAACTTTACCGACTGAGTTACGACGGAGAATACCTGAAACAGGCAGCCGATTATGGTCGTATGGAACCCATCACTCCCTGGATGTGCTCCGATACGGCCCGCAATTTTCAATGGTATCCCTTTGTTAATATCGGGCATTATATGTTGGCAAATGTAGAAAACCCACGCTACCAACAGGAATATTTACAAAACATGCTCAACGGCATTCAGCGGGTGAAAGTGAGAGCCGACGAAAATCCGTTCAATATGGGTGTACCCATGATCTGGGGCTCGAACAATATGGTGGCAGCCTTTGCTACGCAATGTAAATTGTACCGCACCATAACAAACGATACCAGCTTTGTGAGCATGGAAACATCGCTCGTTGATTGGTTATTTGGATGCAATCCCTGGGGAACAAGCATGGTGATAGGCCTACCTAAAACCGGTGATACGCCGGGCAGTCCGTACGCTTACACTTGGCGCAACACTACCAAGGCACTTGCAGGTGGTTTAGTAGATGGGGCGGTGAGTAAAGATGCCTATATCAACCTGCCGGGAATGAATTTGCAGAATGCGGATGGATATTTGCGCTTTCAAACCGACTGGGCGGTGTATCATGATGACCCTGCCGATTATTCTACCAACGAACCGACCATTGATGGCACGGCTGCACTCACTTATTTGTTGGGGGGCAAACAACTGGAAGGAGCTCCCGGCAAAACTGCCGACAACAACGAGTATAAATACGGCGGAATAATACGTGCCGACTCAACCAAAAAGCAAATCAGCCTTGTTTTTACAGGAAATGAATTTGCCGAAGGCTATGAAACCATTAGTTCCACGCTGAAAAAGTTACACATCAGAGCTTCGTTTTTCTTTACTGGAGATTTTTATCGCAATAAGAATTTTGCAGAAGTGATAAAAGGACTGGTAGCCGATAATCAATACGTGGGAGCGCATTCGGACAAGAACCTGCTTTATTGCTCGTTCCAAAATCGCGACTCGTTAATGGTGAACAAGGAAGAGTTTCTGAATGATTTGAGAGCGAACTACGCCGAGATGGAAAAGTTTGGGATTGATAAAAATCAAACTCCTTTTTTCCTTCCTTCCTACGAATGGTATAACGACAGCATTAGCTCCTGGTGCAAAGAGGTAGGCGTTACACTGGTGAATGGAACCCCCGGAACGTATACTACCGGCGATTACACCACTCCCGATATGCGCGACAAGTATTTTTCGAGCAACGAAATTTACAAACGCATTTTGAAAGTGGAATCAACAAAAGGATTGAATGGATATATTCTGCAATTTAATATAGGTACCGATAAACGGAGACAAGATAAGTTTTATAAACAACTGTACTCGCTGTTAATCGACTTGTCGAGATTGGGATATGACTTTGTTGATTTGTATAAAGCAACGGACACAGTAGCCCCAAATGAAATAGTGGTGACGGATAAAAAACAAAAAAGGAAGAACTAATTAGCTCTTCCTTTTTACAGGCTTTTAAATAAGGGTGGGAGACGGGGCTCGAACCCGCGACTTTCGGAACCACAAACCGACGCTCTAACCAACTGAGCTACAACCACCGTGTTTAGCGAGTGCAAAGATAATACAGCAATTGATTATGTGCAACTATTTATTTGAAAAAAAACAGGCAAATAATGCAAGAGCTTAGCTACCAATGAATAAAAATGAAAAGAAAATGAAGTATTGCCTTATAACTCCCGTACTGGAAGCCGAAATTGCCGAAATAAGACGCAAAATCATGCTTTCGATGAATGGAATTACGTCCGAAAAGATGACCCAAAGCGGCGTGGTTTACAAAAAAAACTACGGTGTAGCCATTCCACGAATCAAAGAAATAGCCTCATTCTATACTCCAAACTCAGACCTGGCACAACGACTTTGGATAATTGGCATTCGCGAAACAATGATCATAGCAACTTTGTTACAACCCGTGGATAAATTTACACAGGAAATGGCAAACGAGTGGGTAGATGCTATTCAGCAAGTAGAAATGGTGGAACAAACCTGCATGAACCTGTTCTCTAAAGTACCATTTGCCAATGAACTTTGTTTACAATGGGTGGACTCGGGTAATATCTGGAAACAGATTACAGGGTTTATACTCGCTGCAAGAGTTTATGATAAATTGACGACTGACGAAGTACTTCAGCTGATTCAAAAAGCAATGAAATTATCCACCACAACAGAGTTTCATTTGTATAAAGCATTGAGTCTTTGCTTGTGCAGACTGGGCCGAAAAGATAAGGAAACAGCAACTTTCATTTCGAAAGAAATGGAAAGCATTTCGGATACAAATCTTATTGGACAACAATATATTTCTTCCGAAGTGAAACAAGAATTGTTATATTTAGATATTCTATAGTCATAAATTGCATAAAACATTGTACTTTTGTTGGTCACATTTTTGAAGGATGAAAGAAGAAGAATCATACCCACAGATACGAGGGGTATTCACTGAATATCTCAAAGCACAGAAGCACCGTAAAACTCCTGAGCGCTACGCTATTCTGGAGCAAATATATAATTATAACGGTCACTTTAACGCCGATATTTTATTCTCGATAATGCAGGACAAATACCGTGTAAGTCTTGCTACAATTTACAATACGCTGGAACTATTGATAGATTCCAAGTTGATTATTAAGCATCAACTTGGTGGTCAGTTTGCGCAATACGAAAAGGCTTTTGGAAACTCCACTCATCACCATTTGGTGTGCACGGAGTGTGGAAAAGTGAAAGAGTTTTCGGACAAACAAATACGAACGGCTATTCAGACACGTGAATTTGCTCATTTTGAAATGTCGCATTATTCATTGTATTTATTTGGCACATGTTCCAATTGCAAAGAAACATCCGTCCTCAGGAAATAAACAGGAAAGAATATAAACTTATTAAAATATATTATTTTGGAATCGATGAAAGTAGATGTATTGTTAGGTCTCCAATGGGGTGACGAAGGTAAAGGAAAAGTGGTAGATGTACTTACCCCGAATTATGATCTTATTACACGTTTCCAGGGCGGTCCGAACGCCGGACACACCCTTGAGTTTGAAGGTAAAAAGTTCGTGTTGCGTTCTATTCCTTCAGGGATTTTTCAAGGTGATAAAGTAAACATCATTGGTAATGGCGTAGTGCTTGATCCTGCCTTGTTCAAGGCGGAGGTTGATGCTTTGGAAGCTGCGGGACATCCACTTACCGAACGTCTGAAGATTTCGAAGAAAGCGCATCTGATTCTTCCTACACACCGCTTGTTGGATGCTGCATACGAATCGGCAAAAGGCAATTCTAAAATTGGTACTACCGGTAAAGGCATCGGCCCAACCTACACCGACAAAGTAAGTCGTAATGGTGTGCGTGTTGGTGATATTCTCCATAATTTCGAAGAAAAATATACTGCAGCTATTACCCGTCATAAAGAATTATTGGCACAATACGACTTTGAGTATGATTTGCCGGCATTGGAAAAAGCCTGGTTTGAAGGTATTGAGTGCATAAAAAAATTCGATTTAATTGATAGCGAACATTATGTAAATGATGCTATGAAATCTGGAAAGAGAGTGCTAGCCGAAGGTGCACAAGGCACTATGCTCGACATTGATTTCGGGTCATATCCTTTCGTTACTTCTTCGAACACCATTTGTGCCGGAGCTTGTACCGGACTTGGCGTTGCTCCGGGCAATATCGGACAGGTATTTGGTATTTTTAAAGCGTATTGCACCCGTGTGGGTAGCGGTCCATTTCCAACCGAACTGTTTGATGCAACCGGTGACGAAATGCGCAAGATTGGTTTTGAGTTCGGCTCGGTTACCGGTCGTCCACGCCGTTGCGGATGGGTGGATTTAGTAGCTCTGAAATATGCCGTTATGATCAATGGCGTTACGCAACTTATCATGATGAAAAGTGACGTAATGGACACTTTCGAAACCATCAAAGCTTGTGTAGCTTATAAAATCGACGGAGTAGAAGTAGAACAATTTCCTTACGACTTAAACGATGGCGCCGAACCGGTGTATGTAGAATTACCGGGTTGGAAAGTAGATATGACAAAAATGCAGAACGAGGACGAATTCCCGGAAGAGTTTAATGCCTACATCAGCTTTTTGGAAGAAGAACTTGAAGTGCCTATCAAAATTGTATCGGTAGGTCCGGATCGTGGACAAACCATTATTCGTTACGAAGAGTAGGATTTGAGTGCTGAAGGGTAGATTGTAACTGATTAATTGTAAATTATTGAAATAAATATTGACATTTACTAATAACTGTTTACTCACAACTGACAAAATGTCTTCTGGCAAGAATTTTGATGCTCAAATTGCACAAACAATTTAAAATTTGCAACTATGTATATTGGATATATTATTTTTGGAGTTGTGGCTTTGGTAAGCTGGCTTATTCAACGCAGCCTGAAATCTAAATTCGAACGTTACTCGAAAATTCCTATTCCACGTGGAATGACAGGAAAAGATGTAGCACAGAAAATGTTACGCGACAATGGTATTTATGATGTAACGGTAACGTCGACCAACGGACATCTTACCGACCATTACAATCCGACGGACAAAACAGTGAATCTGAGCGAAAATGTGTACGGCTCAAACAGCGTAGCTGCTGCCGCCATTGCCGCTCACGAGTGCGGGCACGCGGTGCAACATGCTACTGCTTACGCGCCACTGCAATTACGTTCTAAATTGGTACCGGTAGTCAACTTTGCTTCCAACTGGATGCAATGGGTATTATTGGCGGGGATTTTAATGGTTCAGAGTTTTCCTCAGCTATTATTGGCAGGGATCGTTTTATTTGCCATTACCACCCTGTTCAGCTTCGTCACCTTACCCGTGGAAATTGACGCCAGTCGACGCGCATTGGTTTGGTTGAACGGTGCAGAGATAACCAGTTACGACACACACGACCAGGCTAAGGATGCCCTGAAAACAGCTGCATACACCTATGTTGTTGCTGCTCTTGGTTCATTGGCTACTTTGGTATATTACATTATGATTTTTACCAGCGGAAACCGTAGATAATGTTTTATATAAATTGTTGAATTAAAAAATGAGGAGGTAAGAAATTATTTCCTCATTTTTATTTTATTTGCCCTATCAAGCCCTAACAGGCTTTTCATAATTCGAATAATTTGCTACCTTTGCAGGCGCAAAAAAGGCTCCGTAGTTCAGCTGTATAGAATATCAGATTCCGGTTCTGAAGGTCATGGGTTAGAATCCCATCGGGGTCACTTATTAAAGACGCAATTGTCATTTCCTTGGCAATTGCGTCTTTCTTTGTTTAAGAGGTTGTGCGACTTGAACATTACTCATCAGATGACTTTAAGTCATCTGATGAGTAGGAGCAAGAAATTACATTGAGTGTAGCCCGACTTGAAGTTGCACTACTGCCGACACAAAACAATTATTCTTTCTCGGCAATAATGAGCGTCGGCGGAATGTTGGTAAGCCAGTCGCTCTTGGTTTCGATAAGGTATTTCCAGCTATCCACACTTATCAGCATTAAGTTTTGTTGTTTGATGAAATCAGCATTTATTCCACCTTCATTCAGCAAGCTTACATGATTCGGTGCTATTTGCTCAATGGCACGAATCGATTCTTTCAGCGCGGAGTTTTTATTGATGTGATTGTTTACATCTATAAATGATATTTGTGAACCGGAGAAGTTGATCAGCTTCTGTGCAAAACCAATTAGAAATGCATCGTTGGGACTGATAACCGGAATACAAATCTCATCGGTTTTTGTAAATCCTTTGTCAATCAATACGCCCACGGTGACTTTGCTTTTAGCGATGATAGCACGCGTTCTTTCGTCGAAAGGAGAATTCTCAAAAAGACTTTCTTTACCCGTTACCTGACTCAGTAATCGGTCAGGGTTAATAATTCGGGTGGTAAAACCAAGGATTTTACCCAGCAAACTACCTTCAAAGATAGACTGTCCGATGCCTATCAGCAACAAATCATATTCTCCTTTGTTGGCCACTTCTGCAATATCCGATTCAATATCGTTGGTCACTTTAAATAGGGTAGTGATTTTGTGATTTAAAGTCTTCGACTCTTCTAATATCGGAGCAAAACTTTCATTTTCATATTCGTCTAAGTTGTAATAGTGCGACTTTGTACTTGGAAACAAATGCATTGCTGTAATAGCCGAGCTGCCGTTAGTGTTTTTTATCAAACAATTGGCCAGCCGAACCAAAGGCTTACTATTATCCGGATTGCCAAAAGACACAAGTATCTTGAATTTATTAATCTTACTTATTTCATTGATTTTATCTTCGACTTTCGATTTAAAAAGCCAGTTGATGAGGTCTAGTGCCGGCCCTGTCATAAAGGTGGTGACCAAAGCCATTATTACCATCATGGCAAATACTTTAGGCGTTAATATGCCCAGATCGTACCCGATATTCAACACCACCAGTTCCATCAACCCACGCGTATTCATCAACGCCCCAATTGTCAGACTGTCTTTCCAACTTTGACCAACAAATTTTGCGGCCAGGGCGCTGCCTATAAATTTTCCTGTTATGGCAACTAAAATAATTAAGCCGGTAATTTTCCATAGATAAACATCGTTCAGCAACCCAATTTCAGTTCGAAGACCTGTAAAAACGAAAAATAAGGGAAGTAAAAGTACCAGAGCAATATCCTCTACTTTTTCAATAAATATATTTCTGAACTTTTGGTTAGCCGGCATAATTGCTCCGGCCATAAAAGCCCCGAACAGTGCGTGAATTCCAATTATCTCGGTAGCCCACGCCGACAAAATAAGCGTTACAAAAAATATAGCCACAATAGATTTACTCATATTTACATCTGACGAATACAAATCGCCAACACGTTTCAGAAACGGTCGAACAATCTTTATCATCAGCAATACATACGCAAGTGCCAGCATAATAGTGTAAAGCGAACTGACAAATGAACCCGCTTTGGCAATGGCAATGACGGCGGCAAGAATGCTCCAACCTGTAATATCATCGGCTGCGGCACAGGTAATAACTATCGTTCCCAATCGCGTTTTATGAATTCCCCTCTCCTGAACAATGCGTGCCAAAACGGGGAAAGCGGTTATACTCATAGCTATCCCAACAAACAGCCCGAAGGAAGTAAACGACACTCCGGCAGGAGCAAACGACTGATAAATAAAGTACGCCAATCCCATTCCCAGCGAGAAAGGCACGATAATACTGGCATGACTTATCACCACAGCATCGTGCGCTTTGTTTTTCAGCACATTCATGTCAATCTCCATTCCTACGATAAACATAAATAGAATCAGCCCTATCTGACTCAAGAACTGGAGATTCCCCAATGATGCAACAGGAAACAGAAAATTCGAAAATTCGGGTAAATACATTCCTACTAATGATGGTCCCAGCACAATACCGGCTAGAATCTCACCGATAACGCTTGGTTGCCCTATCTTTTTACATATCCAACCGAACAGGCGTGCCACCAATATGATGGTTACAATCTGTGCCAACAATATAGCCAGCGGATGTCCGATATTCTGCAATAACGAATTTAGAAATACCATCCAATGCGTTTTTCCGGTACTGGGTAAAATTATCTTAGAAACTACTTCCTGTTTGGATCCCATAAAATCAATCCAATACATCAAAGCCGAAAAGCTTCCGATAATCAGTACATAAAAAAATACGTTTCTAAATCTTTTAAACATATACGTTGGGGTTTTAGGGTAGAACAAAAGTCGGTCAAATGCAGGGTTTCTCATTATCCGGGTCTTAATAAGAGACAAAGATATTATCAAAAAGTAACAAAACAAACAGTAGCAAACCAAATCGGGTCTATTCTGCAGCAAGGCTGAAAAAAACTGTAACGAATCAGATTTTTACTTTTTCGAGGAAAGCATTGCGATATACTTCACTTAGATAAAACAACTGGGGTTTGTTTTGTTCATTCAGTAGGTTGGAAGTAATTTGGTCGAAAGAAAAATGCAGCACACTGTCAATGGCAATTATTTCTTGCTTATTGATACGGCAAAACAGAGTTGGCGGGAGGATGCTTTGTAGTTTTTCGAAAGAGATATTTTTCAGCCGAATCGTTGAGCCATCTTTAAGCAGCACATCTTTATCCCGACTATCAATAGCGGATGCTTTCAGGTAGCAAATACGGTCAAAGTAGATGAGCGATTTTCCCTGATCCGTATTCAGATAAATAAACTTTTTACTATGTTTGGTGTTGATTATCTGTTTTCTGGCTTTTTGAACAGCTTTTTGAAGTCGCTCCAGTTGAATTGGTTTACGTACAAAATCCACAGCATCGAGGTCGAAAGCTTCGGCAGCAAATTCCTTGTGGGCAGTAGTAAAAATCACCGGTTTTCCCTGCAGCAGTTGGGCTACTTCAAGACCACTTATCTGAGGCATTTCAATATCCAGAATACAAAGATCAAAATCCAGATTGGCAGACTCGGCAAGAAACAAATCGGGGCGGTTGAAAGCCTTTACCACTTCCAACTCCGGAATTTGTTCGCAGAGCATTTTCAGATACGTTAGCCCCGGCAATTCATCATCGAGCAGCAAGCATTTTAATTTTGTATTCAAAGAGGTCTATATTTAAGTGAGCTACAAATACATGGTCTTCGGTATAGTAGTCAAGTTTAAAACTATCTTCGTATAGTATTTTCAATCGTTGTTCCAGCGTTTTGAGCCCTATTCCTCCTTTTGCTTTCTTCATGGGCGGTTTTGCCGAAATCTTATTGGCAACCGTAAGTGCAAAATGATTCTCCTTAAATTCCAGCGTGATGGTTATAAACGCATCAGGGCTTTGGATATCGGCATGCTTAAATGCATTTTCTATCAGATCGATGGAGATAAGCGGTGCCAACAGCTTTTGTTCATACAGCGGTTCCGCATCATTCACCCGCGTTTTCACCTTCAGATCGAATAGCGGGCTCACCTTGATTTTGTTAATCTCTATCAGGTTCAAGGCAAAGTCTATTTCCTCTTTAGGACTAACAAACTTCTTGCGACTTTCGTACAAAATATAATCCAGCACATTGGCCAGTTTATCAATGGCAAAGTAGGTTTGATAAGCATGCGACTGAATGGAGTTCAATATATTCTTAAACAGATGCGGGTTCAGCTTAGCCTCCAACGCTTCGAGTTGCAAAGGCTGCACCTCACCCTTTAGTTCCCTAAACCGGACATCCAACTCCTGCTGCCGCGCTTCGGACGTGCGAAGTCGCAGAAACAGATAGACAGCCAACCCTGCAACGGGCAACAGTATAAGTATAGCTATAAGTAGTAAAATGGATAACATGATCTATTCGAAGGTGAATGATTATTTATGTTTCAAAATTAGTCATTTTCATTAGAAAGACAAAATGCTAAAACCAGCTGACTTCCTCAAGAATAATTCAAGCATTGCGTTGTGAATAAATAACTATTCTGTATATTTGTGGAACTTAAATAGACGCTTCATATTCCTCACTTAAAAACAGGGTAATGAGTATCAACTCAGATTTCAAAAAGACGAATAGTTCGGATGCTTCCATAACCATGCAGCATTATATTTTTGCTTTTGTACAGGACGTTATTAATCAGCCCGACAATTTAAAAAGAAGCGAGCAATGGCTAAAAGAGTATTGTGAAATGGAGAAAATGAATTATTCTGAATTGAGTCAACAGTTGAATTCATTCTTTCAATTGCTCGAAGAGTATCGCAAAAGAAATACATTTATTCTGTACCGTTTCCTTCAGCTTCAGGCACAAGCTTGTTTTATTGATGAAGAACGATTTGCGTTATTGAGAATTCAACCAGCCAACTATGAATTTCCACGTATATCTGCATATATGGGTACTAGCTGTTCTGATAAAAATACAATCACGTCGTCGCACAACGGTGGTCTCGTTGGTGGTCACCTCATCGGCTTATAAAAATCCAAATGCAACCGCCTGCCATCCCAGCCTTTCATGTTTTATGGACGAAGCCCGTTACGACAGGCGGTAAGCACTTTAGCATGAATAATGCCGAAATACTCACCATGGTGGTTTCGGCATTGATGTGGCAGAAGTACAATGGCAGCATCAAATTGTATACGGATAATGCCGGATATGCATTTATCCGAAGCAGGAAGTTGTCGGCACTCTGGGACGGAGGCATCGATACCGAACTGCTTGAAAACAACAACTATCCCATTGACCCCGAAATATTCTGGGCAGCAGGCAAGATAATAGCCCTGGAAGCACAGGCCTGCCCGTGCGTAATGCTCGACACAGATCTTATCGTCACACTGCCTATTCAGCATTTATTGGAACACACTGCCATCACCGCCCTACATTCAGAGGCATTGAACTCCGAAGTATATTTGAATCCTTCCTTATTGAAAAAACCATCAGGGTTCCACTTTCCGGATGATTATAATTGGAATGTGCTGCCTTCCAATACCGCTTTTTTATACATCAAAGACGAATCATTTAGAAATCTCTATCTGAATGAGTCGAAACGGTTTATGTTTCGGAATATGGAAAAACCCACCGAAATGGTTTCGCAAATGGTTTTTGCAGAACAACGATTACTGTCGATATGCGCTGACCGCCAACAACTACCAATAAATTACCTTTTATCCGACCCATTCTCTTTGTTGAACAGCAGTGTCATTCACCTTTGGGGGTTTAAAAGTTTGTTACGACAGAACGAAAACGTTCAGGTTATTTACTCGAAACAACTCATCGAAAAGTTTGGAGAAGAACTATCGGGATATCCACTATTTATGGGTTATATCGGAGAACACGTAGTTAATCACAACATCTATTGAATATAAACAAACAAAGACGCAAACTCCAATTGAATTGGTTCTTGCGTCTTTGTCTTCGAACACTCTTTTTACACCTATTTATTATATTTTTAATTTGTTGGTTTGTCTACAAAAGCAGACTCTCCCGACAAATCACTAATCACAAGTCCGGTCACATTTTGTTTGTGTACTGCATGAGCAAAATACATTGGGCGGGTGTCTCCCCAATTGACCGACGAATTGCGAATGGTGATGTTTGAAACCTGATCCAGAAAAAACCCGGAGGTATTGCCTTTGATAAAACCATCCCCAATACACGGACGCTTATCGAATGTGCCGCCCGGATAAGTAGTGCGCTTGACGATTAACACATCCACCTGATCGAAATAGATATTTCTGACTTTGTCGTTTGACTCTGCACCGACAAAAATTCCGTTTTCACTTTCACACTTTATATTACTGAAGAAAATGTTTCGAACCTCACCCACTTTGCCTTCGCGTTTACCTCTTGGAAAACGCCACCCAGCATCTTTATGATTTCCCGGAGCACGACGATAAGCAGTAACATAGATTGGCTCTGCCTTACCCCACCATACATCTGAGAAGAACTTACAATCAATAACCATATTTGAAAATACGATATTATTTATCGTACCTTCATCTCTGTTTTGAATACCAATACCACGGTTACTGGCTCTGATAATACAGTTACTGAAAGTAGCGTAACTTATTCGATCCATGTTTTCGGACCCTACTTTGATAGCACACGATCGGGAAGTCATGGTACAATTCGTTACCGTAATATTCTCGCAAGGACCATATTTAGCATATTCACGACGATTTTTCAGACAGATACAGTCATCGCCAGACTCTATATAACAATCACTAATGCGCACATTTTTAGAGTGGTCAATATCAATACCATCACCGTTTCTCACTTTTAAATTATTGAGCAGAGTAATGCCTTTTATTACCACGTCATCACAACCAACGAGATGAATAGTCCAGTAAGCAGAATTTTTGATACTAACATTTTCAATTCGTATGTTCTGTCCACCAACAAGAGTGAGCAAATGTGGTCTCGGATCAAATTTATCGACAGGTTTTAGCTCGTACGAATCCAGAAGCTCTTTTCCCATAAACGACACACCATTGCCATTTATCTCGCCCCTACCGGTAATACTTACCTGTTCGATATTCTCGCCACCAATCCAAATCATACCTTCGCCACGGTTAGCCAGAAATGCACTTTTGGTATACACCGCTTCATCCGGATTCGCCAACACTTTAGCATTAGCCTCAACATGAAAATCAACATAAGACTTCAGATTAAAAGGTCCTGTCATAAACACATGGCCGGCAGGAATAAGAACTCTTCCTCCACCTGCTTCGGAACATTCGTCAATCGCTTTCTGAAAAGCGTTAGAATCATCCGTCACGCTATCGCCTTTTGCGCCATAGTCTAGTACATTAAATGTCAGATTACCTTTTTTCTGAAAATTGCAGGCTGTTAGCCCCAATAGCAACAACGAAATAATTACAAATACACTTTTTTTCATAGTTTCAAGTACCCTTTCTAATCTAGTTTATTACTTCAGTTTTCTTACCATCAATCATTATATTGGTGGATTTTTTTATTTTGATGGCAGGATACTTTTTATTTGGTGCCTGTTCACCCAATGTGCGGTTAAGAGTAAGTCCATTTACGTTTTCGAAATAATAAGCACTTTCCCAGACATCTTCACTTTGAGAGGTATTCCAGTTTACAGCACAGTCATTCATTAAAAGCTTAGCAACTCCATTAAACAAGAATCCATTCCTAGAGCGTTTATCCTTGGCATTTTCGGGGTCCATAAACAATTGAAAATCATTGAAACGAACATTACTTACCACATTATCAAAGCCTTCAATGCGTACGCCACTCTGGCTATGAGCAATAACATGATTGAAGCTCACATTTTCTATTTTACCGGCAGGCTTTCCTTTTTTGCGGGTTTGAATGGTTATCCACACAGCATCTCCATTACCCCACCAGAAAGTTGCTTTACGAACTGTGTTGATAACAATATTAGAAAACAAGACATTGCTCACCACGCCTCCATCAAGAATAATCATATTAATACCCCTATTAGCATCTTTGACAATACAATTGCTGATGGTAATATTTCGAAAATCGGAAAAAGATTCAGTCCCAAGCTTTATAGCAGCCGATGAAGAAGTGAATATGCAGTTGGTAACTGTCACATTTTCACACGGTTTCGAAACTTGATCTTGCAATGTTGTTTTGAGACAAAGTGCATCATCACCGGTATTAATCACGCTATTGCTCACCATCACATTGCTGCAGCCGTCAATATCCAACCCATCAGCATTCACTCCATTTGACGGAGCCGAATAAATATAGATGCCATCTACAAAGACGCGATCACACCATTGCAAATGTACCGACCAGAATGAAGATTCGATAACCTGGATATTTTCGATATGCACATTCTTGCAATTTGTAAAATTGATAAGACCCGGACATGGGGGCACTTTTCGAAACTTAGTTTGATAATCAACGCCATATTTTATAGCATTGGCAATTTCGCGTCCGGTTACCGAATCGGTCAAGGCCAATTGAGGTTCTCTTCTAAATGACTCTCGCACTGCCTGTCCGTTGAGTGAACCGGTTCCTGTTATAGAGATATTTTCTGCATTCACTGCTGCAATCAAAACATCAACGTGGTCTGCATCCGAAGCACCTACTCTAACTTTCGCTTTCGGATAGTCGCTGCTTCGCCTACTTGCAAAAAGAGTAGAACCGGCCTCCAAATGTAGCTCGACGTTACTTTTTAGAAATATAGAGCCGCATAAATAATTTCCCGCAGGAACAAACACCACACCGCCACCATTAGCAGCACATTCATTAACTGCCTTTTGAATAAAAGGACTGGAAAGAATCGTTGTATCTGCAATTGCCCCAAAGTCTTTTATATTATAAGATTTGGCTGCCAATGTAACACTTACGATGAAGAGAGACAGAGTTGTAAAGAATTTATTCATTAATGTAATTTATTATTTTTATTTTGTCATTGAAGGAGGACAATCTTCCGGTTTTGTACCCCAATTTTTGTTAGGAGCTTTTCCCATTACAAAGTTTAATTTAGCACCCGATACGATATCAGCATGCGAAATATAATTTTTCGTATACTGTCTCCCGTTCAATGTTACCGATTGTATATAAATATTTTCATCAGAGGCATTTTTGGTAGTTATTGTAAACGTCTTTCCATGTTCAAGAAGAATAGAAACCTTTGGAAATGATGGACTGGCAAGCACATAATAAGGTGTTCCCGGGCAAACAGGATAAAAGCCCATGGCTGCAAAAATACTCCAGGCCGACATTTGTCCGGCATCATCATTACCCGACAAACCACCCGGTGTATTTGAGTATTCGCTGTTTAAAATATGACGCACTTGTTGTTGAGTTTTCCAGGGTTGACCGGCATAATTAAATAAAAATGCAATTTGATGACACGGTTCGTTACCATGCCAGTACCTGTGCTCACTAAACATAGAATCAAGTTTTGCTGTAAACATAGCCTTTCCACCCATGCAACCCATCAAGCCTTTAATATCTTGAGGAACATACCACGTGTAATGACAGGGAGCACCTTCGGTAACAAAACCTGCAAAATTAAATGCGTTGTTTGCGTTCAAAAATCTTCCATCTGCAAACCGCCCCTGAGCATATCCGGTAGTTGGATCAATTACATTCGAATAATTGTGAGCACGTACAATCAGCTTTTGATAATCATTCGTCTTTCCCAATTTGAGAGCAACCTGTGCCAATACATAATCGTCATAAGCATATTCCAATGTTCGGGAAACCTGTTCGTTTTTATGAAAGGCTTCTTTAACAGAGTCTTCCAATGGGATATAGCCATATTTGAGATAGGATTTTAATGCACGGCGCCCCATTCCGTTTTTATAATCCCGAAAATCAGCAGGCGATTCAAAAGCATTTTTACGCATACCTTCGTAAGCTTTTTGAATATCAAAATCGGTAATTCCTTTTACATAAGCATCGCCCAAAACTGCTATGGCATGATCGCCAATCATTGCTGCCGTATAACTGTTCCAGCAGGGAAAAATGGGCAACCAACCACCTTGTTCATATTTATCGACCAGTGACTGCATCATTTGAGCCGATTTATCTGGAGCAATGATATTCAACAAAGGATGTAATGCTCTGTAGGTATCCCACATGCTAAAGTCATCGTAATAATTGCCTTTTGCCTTTTTTCTAGTTGGAGTTCCGGTGGAGAAAGACGGGTATGAACCGTCGACATTATTCATCACACGAGGCAAAAAAGAAGAGCGATACAAGGCACTATAAAATTTTATTTTTTTCTCTTTGTCGGAAGTTTCTACTTTTATGCTAGCCAACTTTTGTTCCCAGCTGTTTGTTAATTTTGACTTTACAGCATCAAAATTCCAATCAGGGATTTCTGCAGTCAGATTATTCCGAGCTGCCTCTATAGCTGTAAACGACGAAGCGGATTTTACCAGTATCTGTTCATTTTTATTGACTTTGAAATGAATAAACACACCAATATTGGGTTTTCCTCCAATTGAGCTTTGCCCGACAAATGTTTCGGCACCTAGATAAACTCCGTATGATTCAATTTCTTTGGTGAACTTTACCACAAAATATCCGCTAAAACCGGCAGGCTCGCCCCAACCCTGATAGATGCGGTGCACCGGATTATATCCCCGTATTTCTTTTTTGTTTACATCTATCTCAATATATCCTTTTCCTTCATCGCTATTGGGATTGACGATTAAATAAGCATCACCATCTGCTGAATATGTAAAGCGAAAAATGGCTGAACGACATTGACCTGTCATTTCGGCACGGATGCCGTAATTTTTTAATTGAACTGCATAATAGGAAGGTGTAGTAATCTCCTGATTATGCGAAAATAACCCGCCTCTTTCCGAAGGCAGACATTTTAGTTTTCCTGTAGTGGACATAAGAGTCATCGAACCATAATCTTGCGTGCAACCGCCGACTATCCAGTGCGAATTTCTAAATCCCTGAATAAGTGAATCTTTATAATAATATGGCGCTATACATTTTGTTTCCGAATCCTGAGTTTGCGGTGTCCAAAAATTCATTCCGTTGGGTTCCAAAACTGCCGGAAGTGTCTGTCCGTACTCCTCGGTGCTTTTACCAAACTTACCGGCGCTCTTGGTAGTGCTGGCAGCTGTTCCAATTCTTGTATCAACATAGTTTATACAATCACTCCCAAAAACTGGAGTTACGAAAGCCGGGAATAAATACAATGCATACAGAATGGCACCTTTCATCGAATAGCAACTCATAATTTATACGTTTTTAAAAGAGGGTTTGGAGCCAATAAGCGCCAAACCCTCTGTGACTAATAAATCAACCTTCAATATTATTAATAGTCATAACCTGGGTTTTGAACCACGGTATTTCTCAGATAGCGCATCCAATCGAAAGGTAACGGACGGTACAAATAATTGTCGTTATAGTAGCCAGCTCTTGCAGCACGTTCATTAGCACCATTAGTTATAGCTCTTTCTTTCAGCTTTCCTGTACGTTTCAATTCCATAAAACGACTTTCTTCGCCCAGTAATTCGCGACCACGCTCGTCAAGAATATTATCAATAGTAAGCGTTGTCAACATAGGATAAGTTGTTTTATTTATAGCAGCTCTTTTGCGGATTTCGTTGATATATGGAAGCCCAACATCAGGTTTACCTGCTTTCAACGCAGCTTCGGCTGCAATTAAATAAACTTCACCCAAGCGATACACAAAATGATCGCGTGTACCTAGGTTTCCATTATCGTCGTACAATGCTTTTGTATCTTTAAACTTATCAATACCTGGGTATGGAAAGTTGCTATACAAGTCATAAAGTTTTTTCTCATAATACTCATCGATATTTACAACAAAGTATTTTTTTGTTGCTTTTTGAGCAGTAGTCCACGGTTTATCCGGATAAGTACAATAAATAACCGTATCACCTACATTTACAGCTCCAAACTGAGGAGAGGTTCCTTTTTCATTCGCGATATAAGCACTTCTGAAAGTTTTGTCGTAACGAGTATCCCAAGATCTGTCAAACAGTCGGTACGCAAAACGTGTAGGAGCAAAATTGCCATTCATACGTTGAGCCACTCCATTTGTTTTAGAAGTCAATCCAGGGATATTCTGCAAATATGGCATAAAGATACTGTAATCATTGTTACCTACCCAATTAAGTTCCACATTAGTACCCCACTGAACCGAGAAAATCACCTCGTTATTCACCTCATTAGTTGCCTTAAACACATCTGCGAAATCGGGGAGCAAGGTGTATTTTTCATTATCAATGATATCTTTAGCTAAATCAAAAGACTTTTGTGCATCACCTGTTTCAGCAAAAGTTTTATAAGCTCTTGTAAGATAAACCTTTGACAACAATGTTTTTGCTGCTGCACGATTCACACGTCCCCACTCCTGACCTCCATCTTTGGCAGGAAGAAGAGGGTGTATTGCTTCCAGCTCAGAAACCATGAATGCATAAATATTTTTTTCGGATGCTAGTTCAGCAGTAAAACTTGGCACTTTCACTTCTTCTGTAAGCAAAGGCACCTTTCCAAATTCTTCAACTAATGTAAAATAGGCATATGCACGTAAGAAGCGAGCTTCGGAGGTGCGTTGTTTAAAAATAGCCTCAGTAATATCAGCTGAATTAGCCCTGTTAATACAGGTATTTGCTCTTTGAATCAACGAGTAAGAATCGGTGAACAACAAGAAAATAGCACCGTTCGATGCATTTAATGAATTTTTATGATAATCATTAAAATGAGTTAGAAATGTCTGGTCGCTAAATCCTGAAACTGTAAATAAATCCGTTCCATAAAAATGAGCATCGTGATTTCTTGTTACCCATCTCAAGGGCTCATATACAGCCTTGTTCAGATATTCAAAACCATCTTTCGTTTTGTAGAATTCATCTGCATTCATTGATCCCTTTGGACTCTCAGTCAGGAAATCGGAACATGAAGTCATTGACAGCAGCATCAAAGCTCCACAAAAAACTCTTATTGTTTTTAGTTGTTTCATATCTTTAATTTTTAAAATTTAACGCTAACGCCAAACATATAAGTTGAAGTTGAAACTCCACCATCATAAGAAGCATTATTGCTATATTCTGGGTCAATACCGGTATAATTAGTGAATACAAATGGGTTAACTGCTGTAAAGTACGCTCTCATACTACTTACATGCATTGGCTTCAATAGTGAAGCCGGAATGTTATATCCAAAAGTGATATTCCCAACTCTCACAAACGAACAATCCTTGTAAAGTAACAATCCTGTCCAGCCGGCATTTATACCCGGGCGATAGAAATCGTTAGTCGGATTTTCGGGCGTCCAGTAATTTACTTTCAATTGATTTATTTCACCCGTATACTCATTAGCCAGTTCCTTGTGGAATGTGCTAAACCTCATTTCACCCTGACGAGTATAAACAAATACAGACATGTCGAAATTCTTGTAGGTAAATGTGTTGGTAATACCGCCTGTCCATTTAGGAGTGTTTGACCCTAAAATCACCTTGTCATGTTCCGGATCAAGCTTACTATCATCATTTTGATCGACCACTTTCACAGCTCCCGGCACAAATCCATATTTAGCAGCCAAAGTTTCTTCACCCAATTGATATATTCCATTGGCCTGATAATCATAAATAACACTTACCGGCTGACCAATAAACAACCCTTGATTTGGATAACTTTTTTTATCTCCGAAAATGTCGATAATCTTGTTTGTGTTCTTTGCAAAATTAAAGTTGGTACTCCATGTGAAGTCTTTTGTTTGAATATTCACTGTATTTAAGCTCACTTCAATACCCTGATTTCTTGTTGATCCCACATTCACCGCGCTAATATTTGAGAACCCATTGGTTTGTGGAATACTCATTGGCATAATCAAATCGACATTATCCTTAGAATATACATCAACAGTTCCCGAAAAACGATTTTGCAAGATACTAAAATCGAGACCAATATTGAACTCTTTACTTTTCTCCCAGCTTAACTCATTATTAGGAATTCTGTTTATATACTGTCCGGCAGCACTAGTTCCATTAAAATCATATTGAGTAGCGCTAACTCCCAAAATTGTAGAATATGGCGCAACAACATTATTGCCACTTTCACCGTAGCTGAATCTAAGTTTCAAATCATTAATGGTGGTATTTTCTTTCATAAAACCCTCTTGCGAAACTCTCCAGGCAACAGCAGCCGAAGGGAAGAAACCCCATTTATGACCTTCGGCAAGTTTCGAAGACCCATCGTAGCGACCTGTAAACGTAACTAAGTATTTGTCGTCGTATGAATAATTGAAACGTCCCATATATGACAACATAGTTTCGCGAGTGTACCCGGATGAGCGTGCTTCGATAGTTGCAGCATCTTGAATTGCATACCACTCAGAATTATATGGTAAATCTTTGTATTTGATATATGAATACTCTGATTTATTGTCAAAAGTACTTGTTCCTAACATACCATTAACCCTATGTTTGCTATTAAATAAATGAGTGTAATTTAACACATTATCCCAAGTGAACGATGTTCCAAACGCATTTGTCAGCTCACCTTTTGGTTTGTTTACCCCTTTATTGGTTTTAGTGAATGTATCGGCACTATATCCAGTCCTACTTGACCATAAATATGGAGAAAAAGTAGAACGAAAGGTAAATCCTTCTAAAATCTTATAGTCGATAAAAACGTTTCCAAAAATATTCGTTTGATTAATATTGGTATTCTCGTTTTTTGCATCAAAACGTGGATTGGTGAAACGATCAGGACGATAAGTTTGAACGAAGAACTGATCCTGTCCGGTTACAAGATCTGTTGGTTGGGCAATTGGTCTTAGGCGAAAAGCGGAACGCAATGCTTCTTTTGATCCATTGTCGATATCCGAATTACGAGCATAAGCCGAAAGCCCTAAAGTAAAGTTACCAGCTTTGCCTTCAACACCAATTTTAGCATTAAACCGTTGCAACAATTCTCCATCTGTATTACCTGTTTGTCTGTTATACCCAACAGATAAGATATGAGTTTCTTTTTCGCTACCACCGCTTAAGGAAACAGTGTGACTGGTTTGTATTCCATTCTTCAAGGTATAATCCAACCAATCTGTATAATTTTTGTTATCGGCGTTGATTTTCTCCTGACCTATGATACTCACTGATGCGCTACCGTTTCTAAGGGCCTCTTTCGTATAAGCCATATATTCATCACCGTTAAACATCCTTGGAACATTGGTTGGCGTAACCACCCCGTATGAGCCATCGTATGTAACCACATTTTTGCCTATTTTTCCACCTTTAGTTGTGACAATTACCACCCCGTTAGCTCCACGCGAACCATAGATGGCTGTGGCTGAAACATCTTTAAGGACGTCAATTTTTTCAATGTCGGCTGGATTTAGTGCGTTCATATCTGCACCAATAATTCCATCAACAATAACTAGTGGATCGGAAGCTTTACTTATTGAGTTTTTTCCTCTAACCTCAATTGAGTAGCCGGTTCCCAGTTTTCCATTTACCTGTGTTACGATTACACCCGGAGTTTGCCCTTTCAATGCACCTAAAACAGTTGCTTGTCCTGTTCTTTTAAGCACAGCATTATCTACAGAGATTACCGAACCGGTTACATCTCTTTTTTTCATTGTACCATAGCCGACAACTACTACTTCATCTAAAATTTTATTGTCATCTACTAATACAATATCAATGTTTTTTTTGTTGTCTACATTTACCGACTGAGACACATATCCCATACTGGTAAATTGTAAAACAGCGTTTGGGGAGACTTTGACACTGTAATTTCCATTTATGTCCGAGATGGTACCTACGTTAGTACCTTTCACCAACACGGATACTCCGATAAGTGTTTCTCCTTTGCTGTCCTTTACAGTTCCAGAAATTTGGCTTTGAGCCAACATTTGCGCACTACATACAAAAAAAGCACACAAGGCAATGAATGATGCAATTCTTCTTTTTTTAATTGATTGTTTTTTACTCATGATTTTCTTTTTAAGGTTACTGAAAATTCTAAATAATTTACTGTAATAATAAGGCTCTTTCTACCAGCCTCAGTTGTGTTTTTTACTATCTGTTTTACATAGGCTTTGTTTTAGTTAGATTGTCTTCGTTTATAGTTTTTTTAATTTAGCAACATAAAAGCGCTTAAAATTTGTTCAGCAAAAATAGATATGGTCTTAAAAATACAGGTAGAAAATCGACCATCTATAGTAGACAAAAGACCATTATGTCAATTATAACACAAAACACAAGCATTTAGCCACCTATAACACATGTATTTAACCACAAATAAAGACAAAATACTGACATTATTCTCAGTCACATAAAAAAAAACACCTCGATCAACTCTCTTTTTGAGTTGATCGAGGTGTGTTAATTATTGTTTATAATTATGTTGGTCCACTATTGGAACTAAAGAACCGAGAGGCTCCCGTCACTAAATGAAAACTTCTGTCGTAACGAGGGCTTTCTTACTTTTCGAGCATAGTGCTTGGTGCAACTCCGTAGTGCTTGGTAAAGCAGCGGGTAAAGTATTTGGGATCATTGAAGCCTACCTCTTCTGCTATTTCGGACACATTCATATTTCGGGTTTCTTTGTTTACCAGAATCAGCTCATGAGCCACTGTTAGTCGGTAGGTACGAATAAATTTTCCTGCCGACTGTCCGGCAATTATCTGGAGCTTTTTATTTAGTAAGCTCTTGCTGACTCCCATATCATCAATAAAGTCACTCACTTCGTAAGAATTATCCTTATAATTGTTCTTCACTATCCGTACTGCTTTATCCAGAAATTTCTTATCTCTAGATTCTTCGTCAATATTCAACTCTGCCACATCCATGTTGAACGTAAATTTCGTTTGACTGACTTTACGGCTTTCAAGGATATTGTTTATACGAGCTTTCAACAGCTCTTCATCAAACGGTTTTGTGAGGTATTCGTCTACACCAAGCTTGAAACTTTCAATCTTCTTTTCATTCGATGTTTTGGCTGTTAGTATTAATATTGGGATATGCGAAGTGGCAAAATTTTCTTTGACCTTTTTCGAGAATTCCATTCCATCCATTATCGGCATCATTAAATCCGTAATGATAAAATCGACCGAGTTCGTTTTCAAAACATCCAGCCCTAATTGTCCGTTTTCTGCTGTCAACACATTGTAATACTCCTGGAGGATTGAATAAATATAACCCAACATATCTCTATTATCGTCCACCACCAATAGGGTGAACTTACTTTTTTCCAACGTTAGTTGTTCAATTTCAACGGCTTCTTCAACCAATGGTTGGTGTATTTTTGTACTCATTGCAGCAGATATTGGTTCTGATACACGCTTAAATGGAATTAGAACCCGGAATGATGCCCCACCATTTTTATTATTCTGCGCGTGAATTGTTCCACCATGTAACTGTACAATTCGTTCACACAGATAAAGCCCTATTCCTGTACCACTTTGACCATAAACAGGAAATTTCTTATTTTGTTTCGACTGATAAAAGCGATTGAAAATTTTGACCAAATCTTCTTCTAAAATACCATATCCACTGTCTCTCACACAAAAATAAAGCTTGTCCTTGCCCGTCAACTCATCTTTTAATCCGGCAAAATAGAACTGAATCACTCCATTATCCGGAGTAAACTTAATAGCGTTCGAAAGCAAATTGGTGGCAATTTTGCGAATGCCATCTTCATCAAACAAATAATCGGGAGTTGACAAATGAATAAATTTCTTGATTACAATTCCTCTCTCTTTAGCAAAAGCTTCGAATGGAATTAAAACTTCCTCCAAAAATTGCAATACATTAGTCCTTTTCAGTACTATTTCGATATTTCCCGAGTCTACCTTTCTGAAGTCCATCAGCTGATTGACCAACGAAAGAAGAAATCTCGAATTTCGTTCGACATAGTTCAGTTGTTCATTTACTTGCGGGTTGGTGTTTAATTTCAATGCCCGTTCAATCGGACCGATAATAAGCGTAATGGGTGTACGCAATTCATGTGTTATGTTAGTGAAAAATGCCAGTTTATCGACGGTAGATTCCTGTACCTTCTTCGACATCATAATTATCTGCCCTTTTTGTCGGGTTATCTTTTCATTTTGCAAAACCAACGTTTCATTTTTTTTAGAAAGCTCAATGGTCTGATTTTCGAGAATTTTCTTTTGACCTTCCAGTTCAATCGTTCGTTCTTCAACCAAACTCTTTAATAGTTCTCTTTGGTTTTTGAGCTGCATAATTCTAAACTTATAAAAGCGATATACTGAATACAAAATCAGCAATGTAAACAAAGACATAAACCACCACGTTTTGTAGAAAAATGGCTCAACTATAATCTTTAACTCCGTCACATTATTTGCCCAAACACCTTCTTCCACAGAGTATTTAACTTGAAAAATATAGGTTCCCGGGCGAAGGTTAGTGTAACTGGCAAATCGTCGGTTTGCACCTGCCTCTACCCATTTATCATCAAACCCGATCAAGCGGTAGGCATATTTTATCTTCGCTGAATTTTCAAAATTCAGAGCCGAGAAATCCAACGAAAAAGATTTATCTCTTTCATGCAAATGCAAGCAATCTGTTCTTGAAATATCTTCTTTTAAATAAGATGTGCCTTTTTGCAGTGGTAGCACCTCCTCATTGAGAACTCTTAGTTTGGTAAGTACCACTTTGTGAGCGAGAATATCCTTTTGTTGTTTATTTGGTTCAATCCCGACCAAGCCGTCCAAACTACCAAAATAAAGATTTCCATCCGATTTTGATCTACAATAGGCATTCCAATAAAACTGATTACTAATCAATCCATCCTGTTCGTAATAATTTTTAAAAATCGAAGTTTTTGGATTAAAACATGAAATTCCATAATTCGTACTGAGCCACAGATTTTGATTATTATCTTCGAGAATACCCATAATTGTATTATTCGGAAGTCCTTTTTCGGTATTTATACACACAAATTTATAGGCTCCTTTTTCGCGCGACACTAACCTATACAGTCCGTATCCGTTACTCCCAAGCCAAATTGTCCCATTTCTCGATTCGTGAATACAGTTTATCTTTTCAATTAAAGGCGAGTTCGGATTGTCTAGTTTATTTTTGTAATAAGTATATTCGAAGTTTTTATGATTCTTCGAAAACGACAGCAAATCAACAACAATAAGCCCTTGTGAAGTTCCTACCCACATTTTGGCCTGCTGATCTATCAAAAGACCGATAAAGGATTTAATTTCAGTGTTTTCAGTATCTAAAATTATCGGCATAAACTCTTCTTTTCTCAAATCATAAAAATTTAAACCTAAAGAAGTACCAAACCACATACCATTATTAATCGGATCATAACAAATGGCGCCAATGAAATTGCTCTGCAATTTAGGAGTATTTTCTACTCTATGACGCTTAAAGGTTGCTACACCAGAGAGGTTCATTATATTTACGCCACCACCCCATGTACCCACCCACAGCCGATTTTTATTGTCCTGAGCAATAGCACTTACAGAATTATGACTTAAAGTATTGGCGTTATCAGAATTAAATATGTAATGACTAAAATAATTAGACCCTTTTGCTTTTTTGTTTAGCCCACCTTCAACAGTCCCTACCCATAAATTTGCTTTATCATCTTCGAAAATTGAGTTAACCGGATTATTTGAGAGACTATTTTTATTCTCTCTCGTATATGCGTAGTTATTAATAACAACCTTTCGTTTAGTCATTCTAGTTAGCCCACCAATCTCTGTTCCAAGCCATATTATATCGGCATCCACCAACACACAATTTATAAAATTGCAGTTTATCGAATTCCCTTGTTTATCATCTGTCTTATAAACTCGGTCGAAACTATCTAATATAGGGTTATAAAAGTTCAATCCACCAAGAGTGGCAATTATCAACTTATTGTCTTTTGTTTTGGCTATATCTGTTATAAAACTCTGAGTAAGTGATGTTTCATCTTTTGGGTCATAATGGTACTCTTTCATGTTATCTTTTACAAAATCATACTGTAAAAGTCCACGGTTTGTTCCAATCCACATTTCATTACCCATTTTATAAAAACAATGAACACGGCTATTTTCATGCAAATTGAGCTTTGCAGAAATAGGTTCTGTTACAAAGTTTGCTCCTTGTTTTTTAAGTTTGTAAACATGAGCATTATACCCAATCCAAAGAACATGATTGAGCTCTGTAATGCCTATTATACTCTCCAACGATTTTTCGCCATGCTGCACCAATGGCAAGACCTGATTGAGTTCACCATCAACATTAAACTGTACACAATACAGTGTTTTATTGCTCGATAGCCAAATACTTCCTTTGCTATCTTTAAAAATATACGAAGTTGGTTGTTGGGATATAGTTTTAAAATGTCTGTTACCGTCGCCAAAACGAACAAGCCTTTTAGTTACCATATCGAGGATATCAACGCCCCCTTCGGATGCAATCCAAAGACGATTAAAATTATCCTCACATACTTTACTAATAAAATTACTTTTTAAGGTTACAGGAGAAGTTCGAATATTATAATGAGTGAATTCGTACCCATCATATCGGGACAGTCCATTGGAGGTAGAAAGCCATAAAAACCCCTGGCTATCCTTATAAATATCATCAATAAAATTATGGAGTAAACCATCCTTCATTGTAATATTTGTGAAGTTATATTGTGCTGTCAAACTACTACTTGCAAAAAGCGAAGTTGAAATAGTTAGCAATGCTAGAAAGGCAATTGTCAGACACTTTGCTGGATGACACATGAATCTCATAAATAGTAGATTGGTTACAACAAAGATAATTAGAATATGATACTTATCGACACTACAATATGTAAAACATTACTCTGTAAAACAGAAAAACCTATAAATAACCAATTTACAACCATTAAAAAGCAAATCATCCTCTTTAAATGGCCGGACATCCACCTTTGCGATTGTTGAAGAACAGTAAGAAATTATCGGATATCAAAGATTGATTGAAATACGAAATGGTCGATACTCTCCTGCTCCATTGTTCAATTCCTTTTTTTCCATCCTGTAGAATGCTTGTTTTTTTCTTTTCAGGCAAATATATAAGTAATCAACAATATTCAATGATATGTTTTTGGCTTCCACTTTTTGCTTAATTGACCTCTATCCCTAACCCTTTCTCCGAAGGAGAAAGGGGACACGGTAGCTCGTTCTATGAGATTCGAGTCATTTTCTCACTCGGCAAAGTCCCTCTCCTTGGGAGAGGGATTTAGGGAGAGGTCAGAATTAAGAAATATATCATTAAATTATCTTAGTTACTTATAAGTTGTTTGGAGTAAATTTATTAGCCTTGTTGTTGCAAAAAAAACAATTCGGAGATGACTCTCCTTTTTCTTATTACATGAAATCAATTCCAAATAGTGCCGTATTTTACTTGCACAAATAAAATAATTGGTATAGGCGTTTAGACCGCCCACTATTTTTGTAATTGCTACTTTTGTAGCATGAATCAACGAAATTAATTTTTAGGTGTGAATTCAATTAAGTTTCACAAAGCAATTCAACAGATGAAGATTGTTATTGCTATTCATCTGATATAAAATGGGATAAAGAATATCAATGTGAAAAATGTGGGCATACAAAATTCTACAAGGGTGTTAGCCCTTTTTCAAGACGCTGTATGAAATGCAAATATGATGAAAGTTCGACTGCCGGAACTATGTTTGATAAATGTAAGTTTACATTGCTTTTGGCTTTTTACATTGCATTTAAGATCAGCACAAAGAAGAAAGGAATGTCAACTTTGGAGTTATCTCAAGAATTTGAATTACGTCAAAAGACTTGCTGGGAGTTCAAATGGAAAATACAATAAGCTATGGTAAGCAGTAAACTTTATCCTATCAATGGAATAGTTCATGTTGATGAGTTCAATATTGGCGGAGAAGAAGAAAGTAAACAAGGTCGAAGTAAAGGTGATAAGAAACTCGTCATAGTCGCCTTGGAAATTATTCCTGGTGGTGTTGGACGTGCTTATGCACAATGTATCGGCAATGCTTCTGCTAATTCAGTTAAACCTTTCTTTGAAGCTTATATCGAACTCACGTTAATTTATCTTCAAGCACATGGATATTTTCTACTACATGTTAAACCCAAATGCATTTTCAACCTTTTTTCTTACTCCGATATTCACTTGGTGAAACACCCATTGTTTTGGTAAATAAGCGACTGAAATAGAATGGGTCTTCAAATCCAACCAGCAGGCTGATTTGATTAATTTTCATATCAGTAAAATCCAGATGATGGCATGCCTCCTGTATTTTTAGATGGATAAAGTAACTTAGCGGCGAATATCCTGTTTTACTTTGAAATATGGTAGAGAAATGGGAGGGTGAAAGTCCGACATAATCAGCAATTTCTTTTAGCGCAAGTCTTTTGTGGGCATTCTCACGCATAAAATGAATAGCTTCATCGGCAACATCACGTTGATGATACTGTTGATTTAGACTATTGCAAGCTCTATAGGTGCTTAAATATTTCAATGATCCAAAAAAATAAAAAAGGGCTGTAATGCTAAAGTCAAGATTGCTTTTACTATAACCATTTTGTAAGGTTGAAAATATCTCTTCGAAGAGTTTAAACCTATCTTCAAGCCTCGAGTCTTTTTCAGGGGAGATGAGAAGTGGCTTTTCCAATCCTTCTGAAAAAAAAGCCGCTTTATCTCCATCAAAATGGATCCAATAAATAGTCCATGGATTCTTCTTTTGACTTCCATAACTATGTGCCTTTGATTTTGGCAAAACAAAAACCTGGTTAGCAATTACTCTTTGAACCTGATTATCGATTTCATACCATCCTTCCCCTTCTAAACAATACATTAAAATGCACTGAATTGCCTCTTCTTTATTCCTTTTTCTAAAATGAAAACTTGCTTTTGGATAAAAACCTATATCTGTGATATATAGCAAAGAACCCATTTCGGACCGTTTAAACTCATCAATTATGGGAGTCGGAAGAATGATGGCTCGTTCTCCTATAAATCCACTTTTAATTTTTGCCATAGTAGTATTATAACCTAATTACTGAGCAAATATAACTGAAAATTCTCACTTAAGTTATAAATAGTAATATAGTCCATGTATTTCGTAATATATTCTATTACGACAATTGAAATATTATCTTTACTTTGCAACTCAAATCTTTAAATCTATTCCGATGAAAAAATTCAATAATTCTTACCTTTTTGCCATTTCCATGGTTTCGGCTATGGGCGGACTACTTTTTGGTTACGACTGGGTAGTAATTGGCGGTGCAAAACCTTTCTACGAGCGTTTTTTCGACATTACCACATCAGCTAATCTGCAAGCATGGGCTATGAGCTGTGCGTTGATTGGATGCATTGTGGGGGCAGTTGTTTCTGGTGTATTCAGTGATAAATTTGGTCGCAAATGGCCACTATTACTTTCAGCTTTTTTATTTACAATAGCCTCAATTGGTACAGGACTGGCTTCAAGCTATCTGGTATTTATTATTTTCAGAATCATTGGTGGTGTAGGTATAGGTCTAGCTTCTGCACTCTCTCCTATGTATATTGCCGAAGTTTCACCTTCACATTTAAGAGGGCGTTTTGTTTCTTTGAATCAAATGACGATTGTAATAGGTATTCTTGCTGCACAAATTATAAATTTAATTATTGCACAGAAAGTTCCGGTTGGTGCAACAGATGAATTTATCCGTGCTTCGTGGAACGGACAAGAAGGGTGGCGTTGGATGTTTTTTGCCTGTGCAGTTCCGTCGGCCGCTTTCTTTCTGTTGGCCTTTACACTTCCCGAAAGCCCTCGTTGGCTCATGAAAGCCGGCAAGCAGGACAAAGCATTCCCAACTCTTAATAAAATTGGTGGTGAAGTGTATGCTCACGAAGAAATGGCTAATATACAAGCTACTTTGGACGACGTTTCTGAGAAAATTGATTTCAAAACACTTTTTAATCCTAAATTCCGTCTGGTATTGCTGATTGGAATAGTGATAGCCATTTTCCAACAATGGTGCGGTATAAATACCGTATTTAATTATGCCGAAGAAATTTTCACAGCTGCCGGATATGGAGTTAGCGATACGCTGTTTAATATTGTGATTACCGGAACAGTCAACCTTTTGTTTACGCTGGTTGCCATGTTTACAGTTGACAAATGGGGTAGAAAAAAATTAATGATACTCGGTTCTACAGGATTGGCAGTTACCTATATTTTACTTGGCAGTGCATTCTATTTTCAATTAAAAGGTATTGCAGTGCTTTCGTTAGTGGTAATAGCAATTGCTATTTATGCCATGTCGCTTGCTCCAATAACTTGGGTTATATTGTCTGAAATTTTCCCCAATCAAATTCGTGGTGCTGCAATGGTTTTAGCCACGTTTGCCTTGTGGGTGGCGTGTTTTATTCTTACTTACACTTTTCCATTACTCAATAAATCATTTGGTGCAGCCGGAACTTTCTGGGTGTATGCAGGAATTTGTATCCTCGGCTTCTTATTTGTCCTGAGAAAATTACCTGAAACAAAAGGAAAAACACTGGAAAAGATAGAAAGTGAATTAGTTAAGTAACTTACATAAACAAATAATACATATATCAGGTATGAAAAATAAAACGATTTTGTTTCTATTCATATTGACATTATTGTCAATAAATACGATACAATCACAGTCCAAAATCGATTTGGCAGGCGAATGGCAATTTGCTACCGATCCTAATGATAAAGGAATTTCGGATCAATGGTTTACAAAAACCTTGTCGGAAACAATTCAACTGCCGGGCTCTATGGCTACCAATGGCAAAGGAGATGATGTGACTGTAAATACCAGATTTACAGGACAAATCGTAGACAGTTCATTTTATAAAAAACCGGAATACGCCAAATACCGTGTTGCCGGAAATATAAAGATTCCTTTTTGGTTACAGTCTGTAAAGTATTATGCAGGAGCTGCATGGTATCAAAAAGAAGTGATTATACCTAAAAGCTGGAAAAGTCAAAGCATTGAACTTTTTCTGGAACGCTGCCATTGGGAAACACGACTTTGGATTGACGACAAGGAAATTGGAATGCGGAATTCATTGGGAACTCCACACATTTACAAGCTGTCGGATGTATTAAAGCCCGGAAAACATCGTATAACAATTTGTGTTGATAATCGCACAAAATCCATTGACCCGGGAATGAATTCACACAGCATATCCGACCATACTCAAACCAATTGGAACGGTATGGTAGGCAAGCTTTTTCTGGAAGCAAAACCGTTGATTTCGATTAAGACTATACAGGTTTTTCCTGATATCAAAAAAAATAAAATTGTAGCAAAAATAAAGCTCGAAAACTCTGAGAAAAAAGAGCAAAAGGTAACTATTGCTTTGACTGCATCAGGAAATACAGAAGTCACGTTAAAAAATCTGAATGTGACTGTTGGTGCAGGAATTGATTCAATGACAGTTGATATTCCAATGGGTAAAAATGTAAAGCTTTGGAGTGAATTTCATCCCACTATTTACTCTTTAAAAGCTGAGCTTAAGGCAAACAAATCAACCGATTTGTATGAAACAACTTTCGGGATGCGTGAAATCAAAGCTGTTGGTAAGCAACTGCAGATAAATGGCAAGCCACTATTTTTACGTGGCACACTTGAATGTGCAATTTTTCCAAAAACGGGTTTCCCACCTACCGACAAAGTTGAATGGCTACGAATTTTCAACATAGCACGTTCCCACGGTTTAAATCATTTTCGTTTTCACTCATGGTGTCCGCCAGAAGCTGCATTTGCGGCAGCAGACCAAACAGGTTTCTATCTCCAGCTTGAATGTTCATCATGGGCAAACCAGTCGACTACTATTGGAGACGGCAAACCTTTCGATAAATATTTGTATGAAGAAAGTCAACGAATGGTTGAAACATTCGGAAATCATCCTTCATTTTGCATGATGGCTTATGGCAACGAACCCGGCGGTGACAATTATAAAACATTTTTATCAACCTTTGTTAGTTTCTGGAAGAAACAAGACTCCAGACGAATTTATACCTCGGGTGCCGGTTGGCCAAATTTAGATATAAACGACTATCTGAGCGATGCGGAACCACGCATTCAACATTGGAGTCAGGGCTTGGGCAGTATCATCAATTCACAAGCCCCATCAACCAGTTTTGATTGGTCCCCTTATATCAATCAATTTACACAGCCCATAGTAAGTCATGAAATCGGGCAATGGTGTGTATATCCGAATTTCAAAGAAATTAAAAAATATACGGGAGTTGTACGTGCTAAAAACTTTGAGATATTTCAGGAAACATTAAAAGAGCATGGGATGGAGCAATTGGCAGATAGTTTTTTACTTGCTTCCGGAAAATTACAGGCATTGTGTTACAAATCAGATATTGAGGCCGCATTGCGTACGAAGAGCTTTGGTGGTTTTCAGCTGCTTGATTTACACGATTTCCCGGGACAGGGAACAGCATTGGTGGGGGTACTTGATGCTTTTTGGGATGAGAAAGGATATATTTCCCCAAAAGAATACAGTCAGTTTTGCAATTCCACAGTACCGCTTGTTCGTTTAAATAAATTCATTTATTCAAATGCTGATACAATTTCGGCAAGCGTTGAAGTGGCACATTATGGCGATCAGCCCATGAAAGGAATTATTCCTGTCTGGAAAATCAAAAATATTGCCGGACAAACTGTAATTTCAGGTAACTTTCCTGAAACCAATATTGAATTAGGTAACTGCATCCCATTGGGTAAAATCTCAGTTCCACTTTCTGTTATAAAAACTCCGGAAAAACTGATTCTGGAAGTTTCGGTTGGTTCTTTCTCTAACAGCTGGGATATTTGGGTCTATCCGGCAAAAAAGGAACTTATCATCGGTGCGGAAAAAATCAAAGTGGTTTCGTCAATTGATTCGTTGACTCAAAAGTATCTCGAAAATGGTGGTTCTGTATTATTGACTTTAAAGAAAGGAGCATTAAAAACTGAGTATGGTGGCAAAATTGGAATCGGGTTCTCCAGTATTTTTTGGAATACAGCTTGGACACAAGGTCAAAAACCTCACACACTAGGTATTTTGTGCAACCCGAAGCACAAGGCGTTGACTATGTTTCCAACCGAATATCATAGTAACTGGCAGTGGTGGGATGCTATGAGTCACTCAAATGCGATTATGCTTGCCCCGATATCATCAGAAATAAAACCGATAGTGAGAGTAATTGATGACTGGTTTGCCAACCGTTCACTGGCCTTATTGTTCGAAGTGAAAGTCGGTAAAGGCAAATTGCTTGTATCCGGTATAGATTTTAATCAAGATATGGAAAAACGGCCAGAAGCGCAGCAATTGCTGTTTAGCTTGAAAAAATATATGGCTGGAAAAGATTTCAATCCAACAGTTTCGGTTGAGATAGGACGTTTGAAAAAGATAAGTAATTTGTAATAGTAAGGTAAAGATGAGCGTAAAAGCATGGCATGAGGATGTTGTCATCCCAACATACGAAATCGGCAAAGCCGAAAAGAACCCTATATTTCTGGAAAAACGTGTTTATCAGGGAAGTAGTGGTGTTGTTTATCCCTATCCTGTGGTTGAAAAAATTGAGGATCAGAAACAAGATAAGGTTTATCATGCTGTTTATCTTGAAAATGAATATATCAAAGTAATGATTCTTCCGGAATTAGGAGGTCGCGTGCAAATGGCCTACGACAAAATCAAACAACGTCACTTTATCTATTATAATCAGGTGATTAAGCCTGCGTTGGTGGGGCTTACCGGACCGTGGATTTCGGGTGGTATCGAGTTCAACTGGCCGCAGCACCACCGTCCGAGCACTTATTTACCTGTCGACCACACGATTGAGAACAACGCCGATGGTAGCGTGACCGTTTGGGTAAGCGAAAACGAAAAGATGTTTCACCAAAAAGGAATGGCGGGATTCACGCTGCATCCCGGAAAAGCCTATCTGGAGATTAAAGGAAAACTCTATAACCCAACGCCTGTACCACAAACATTCCTGTGGTGGGCTAACCCAGCTGTAGCGGTAAATGAGTATTATCAGTCGGTATTTCCGCCCGATGTTCATGCCGTTTTCGATCATGGAAAACGTGATGTTTCTACTTTCCCTATAGCCACCGGAACGTATTATAAAATTGATTATTCGGCAGGTGTGGATATTTCGAACTACAAGAATATTCCGGTACCAACGTCGTATATGGCTATTAATTCGGAGTTTAACTTTGTGGGTGGTTACGAAAACGACACACAGGCGGGTGTGCTTCATGTGGCAAATCATCATATTTCTCCGGGGAAAAAACAATGGACCTGGGGGAATGGCGATTTTGGGAAAGCCTGGGATCGCAACCTGACCGACGAAGACGGACCGTATATCGAGTTGATGGCAGGCGTTTATACCGATAATCAGCCTGATTTCAGTTGGATGCAACCCTACGAGGAAAAGACGTTTACACAATATTTCTTGCCTTATCGTGAACTGGGCATCGTGAAAAATGCATCACAGGACTTATTATTGAATCTCGACAAAGTAGGCGATAAAGCCATTGTAAAAGTCTTTGCCACAGGCTTGCAAAAAAATGCAAGAATACACCTCACCCCTAACCCCTCTCCTTTGGGAGAGGGGAATTGCTCCTCTTTGTTTGAAGAAATTATTGATTTAACGCCTGAGTCAGTTTATGTAGAAGAAATTTTTGTTGGTGATACTTCACTCGACGACTTATGCTTAACTGTTTATTCCTCAACTGGTAGTGAACTGCTGTCCATAAGAACAGAAAAACAGGAACGCCCTGAAGCCGAAGCCGCTAAAGCCGCTTTGTCACCAGAAGAAACTCCAACTTGCGAGCAACTATACCTGACTGGATTGCATCTCGAACAATATCGCCATGCTACTTATGTGGCTACAGATTACTATCAGGAAGCTCTGAAACGCGATGCTTCGGATGTGAGAAACAACAACGCTATGGGACTGTGGTTGCTTCGTCGGGGCAAATTTGCCGAATCGGAAAATTATTTCCAGATGGCTATCGACACTCAATTGCAACGCAACCCAAACCCTTATGATGGTGAACCACGGTATAATCTGGGATTGTCACTACAATATCAAGGGAAGAATAAGGAAGCATACGATGCATTCTACAAATCGTGCTGGAATGCTGCTCAACAGGATGCCGGCTATTTCGGTTGTGCTCAAATTTCTTGTCTTAAAGATAATCTTGCAGATGCTCTTTATGAAGTGGATAAATCGTTGATTCGCAATTGGCACAATCACAAAGCACGTAGCTTGAAAACGGCTATTCTTCGTAAACTGGGTCGTGAGCAAGAAGCATTAGCTTTAATTGAAGACTCGCTGAAAATCGACTTGTTTAATTTTGGTTGTCGATTCGAACAATATTTGATACTCACTTCGTCTGCCGTTTTGTCTGAAATGCATAAATTGATGCATGGAGAAATCCATAATTACGAAGTTGTAGCACTCGATTATATTGCTGCAGGCATGTACGATGAAGCAACTAGTTTGCTGGAAGAAGGAATCAAGGTATGTCCAACTACCCCAATGACTTATTATTATATGGGTTGGGCATTGAATTTTGCTCACAAAGAAAGCAAAAAAGTTTTCGAAAAAGCTGCAGCTCATACACCGGAATATTGTTTCCCCAATCGAGTGGAAGCTATTTTGGCGCTGGAATGTGCACAAAAACAGAATCCAGCTGATGCAAAAGCTCCTTATTACCTGGGAAATTTGTGGTATGACAAGCGTCAGTATACAGAGGCTATTGCTTGCTGGGAAAAATCATTGGAAATTGATGATACTTTCCCAACGGTATTGAGAAACCTGTCGTTGGCTTATTTCAATAAACTGGAATTAGAAGAAAAAGCAGTTCAATACATAGAAAAAGCATTTTCGTTAGATTCCAGCGATGCTCGTATCTTGATGGAACTTGACCAATTGTACAAACGCCTTTGTCGCCCACATGCGGAACGATTGATGTTTTTGGAAAAATACTTCCATCTGGTGAAACTGCGCGACGACATTTATCTCGAATACGTCACATTGAATAATCAATTGGGAAATTATTCAATTGCTATTGAGCTGATTGATAACCGTATTTTCCATCCATGGGAAGGTGGCGAAGGAAAAGTTCCGACACAATATCAGTTGGCACGCGTAGAATTAGCTAAGCAACTTCTGGCTTCTAAAGAATACGAACAAGCTATAAAGTTACTTACTGAATGTCTGAGCTATCCTCATAATCTGGGAGAAGGAAAATTATATGGTGCTCAGGAAAATGATTTCCATTATTGGATAGGCTGCGCTTATGAAGGTTTGGGACAAATTGATAAAGCACGTCGGTATTGGGAACTGGCAAAAAATGGAAATACTGAGCCAGCCGCGGCGATATTTTACAATGACCAAAAGCCGGATAAAATCTTCTATCAGGGATTGGCATTGCTGAAACTGGGATTGCCAGCCGATGCCAATGTCCGTTTTGAAAAACTGATTGCTTTTGGAGATAAACATCTAAATGAAACGATAAAATTAGATTACTTTGCAGTTTCATTGCCCGATTTGCTAATTTGGGATGATGATTTGACCAACCGTAATAAAATTCACTGCCATTATATGTTAGGGCTGGGCAATTACGGCTTAGGCGAAACAAGCAATGGAAAAGCCCATTTATTGGAAGCTGCAGAAATGGACATAAATCATCAGGGAGTACAGGTGCATTTAGTTACCTATTCAATTGATATTCTATAGGCAACAAATTATGAATATATACCCGTAGTGCATTTGGGATATAAGTAGCTGTGGATCAATTTTTACTAAACAACACGTTTATTTCGTACCATTGATTCTCTATATTTTCTCTTTTGGAAATCAAATTTTTCCAATAAAGCTATTATTATCTGACTTTATTGGATAAGCCTAAAGACTTTATTATAATAAAAAACAGTAAAAATAAATACTTCCACACGCTTAAACGTCTCGGTGATACGATTTACATAACTACAACCTGCGGGCGAGCATTTATTTAGTGCGTTCATCCACTGATTTGGTGCGTTATCGCACATTTCGACCTCGATGTTTAACTAATTCGGTGGGATATCGCACTCTTTTGCTGCTTGAACGCATTGAATTGGTGAGTTATCGCATACTTTACCCCCGATGTTTAACGAATTCAGTGCGATATCGCATACTTTTACTGCGATAACGCACACTTTCCCCCCGAATCAGCACCCAATCTGTCGATTCGGCAGGATAGGGGCTGATTTGTCAGGTTTTGCGATATATCCTAATGAAAATATTTTCAGGACACTCATATTCACAGAAATGCGCTAGCAGGAGAGATTAAATTGCGAGCCGAACGACCTGCTTTTGTGGACACACGATAAAGATATGATAGTTAACTATAAGCACCCACTTTACAACTTAAGGAATATGGCAAGTGATGCGGAGAATATCACACTGCGCGATTTACCGTACAAACAGCTAAAAGAGCTTACCTCCAGGCTCGCAGGTTGCACTTCCAATCTGTATTTTCAAAGCCAGATAGACTTTTGAGACACCTTCTTGATTCTGCACGAATATGTAAGGCAAAAGGCTTGCTTTTAGCTGCTAACCTACACAGCATTAGGTTGAATAAACTTAGACAATCTACAGTGCTAATGTCCACCAAAAAAATATGTTTGTCCTCATACTATCCCAAATTTTGTCGTAATTTTGTTGTGCTAATATAAAGTTTTTAAATCATCGATACAGTTGGTTGAAAACCGAATCACACTTCTTGCTATTTGCAAAACATAAACAGTAAAAAAAAAGGCGATACCAAGTAAGTTTTCACCCTATTATTGTAGATATGATGTGCAAAAATTCAGTTTATTTTCCTACATAATAGTTCTGATATAAGTTTATAAACCATGCCATGAGTGTCCACTAAAATAAATTAAGAGTTAGTTGCTCTGACAAAAGTTCTTTGACATCATTTTTTTCTGCATCAAAAAACAGTTCGCCAATTGCCGAATTGTCTAATAGAGAAATACCCAATATCTGCAAAACTTCATAAGTTG
>Ga0209511_1000104_pt1 | contig 115186 bp, 149 predicted proteins | sample SSSSmetaG_FD_184141 | JGI IMG/M metagenome (GOLD analysis project Ga0209511, IMG submission 184141) | Glacier valley bacterial and archeal communities from Borup Fiord, Nunavut, Canada, to study Microbial Dark Matter (Phase II) - ​SSSS... | ecosystem: Environmental > Aquatic > Freshwater > Ice... | reverse complement strand
ATTTGAAGGCCTTTTGTACATTCTTCCCCAACTAAGCTGACTTAGTTTATTTAATTGCTCCCAACCAATTTTGTCCTTGGCTAAAAGGAGAAAGTGATAAAACCTTTCTCCTTGCTTATGTGTCTCTGCATTTAGCCCTTCCCTAGAAAGATAAATCTCAACTCCAAGGACTGGTTTGAAATTAGCTTTTCTTTTCGCATCCAAATTGTGTGGGGAGACTTCTAGCTCTTTTGCGCCTTCTTCTCTAAGTTTGGTTACCGAGTTTAAAAACTTTAAATGTCCACCCATGATGTTGTGGTCTGTTAAAGCTACTCCTGACCAACCAAGGTCAAATGCTGTCTGAGCTATTTCTTCTACTTTGATGATACTATCTAACACTGTACTTGCGTTACTATATGAACTATGTTGATGTAAATTTGCAAAAGCCATGAAATCCCTCCTTTTCCTCTATACTTTATTATATCACAATTTTAATACAAAGTCAATTATAAATCTATTGGTTTTATAATCCAACCTTCCATTTTGATTTGCGCTTTCTTATTCCCCATAAATTCATTGATACTTGGTTTTCCTACTATCTGCCACTCGGCCACTGAAATAGGTAAGTCTCCTTTGAATTTAAAAGCAATATACTCCATGTCTTCTGTAGTTATGATAAGGACATCGTTCTTAGGTCCTTTCAAAGCGATGTTTGAAGGTTTAACAATGATGCTGTCGTAGATAACTACCTCTGGGAATCCTGGACCGTAATGAGGTTTAAGTTCGCTTACGTCAAATACTATTTGAGATTTATCCATTCCTTTTGCTAGTGCAAAATCCGCATGGAAAACTGGTTCATATTTTGGAAGGTTCTCATCGCAGTAGGTTAAAAACTTCTTGATATTTTCTTCTGGAATTGAATAACCAAAAGCACTCTGATGTCCTGCCGCCCAGTTGAACAAACCAGACTCAATACAAAAATCTTTCAAGTTTTCGATGTTTGAATTGTTCAGGTTTCGTGCGCTGCCGACAAGGGTTCCGTTACCTATTTGTCCTAAAAAGATTGGTCTAGAATATATGTTCGTCATTTGTCCGGCTATTAAACCTGTCATAGAACGAGGGGTATTGAAGGGTGCGGTTGTCATAATAATAGCGTGTTCCTTGCTTCCCTCTTCAGCGTTTAATGTCATTGCTACTCTAGTAATTATTGGATCTTTCTGACGATCTTGACGACCTTTAATCTTACCTACGGTAGCTACAACCATTTCAGCAGGTAGCTCTCCTACAATTGCTTCGAACAGTTCTGTTTTTTCTGCTACTCCTCCAAGTCTAATTAAGGCATTAATAGGAGGTACCATGTAGAACCCAACTACGATAGGGTCAACTTCCATATCTTTTATTCTCTGATCAAACTTGTGGTAAGCTGAGAAATAAGGATTAACAATATGTGATAAACCTATGTTTACCAAAGCTTTATTATCCATAGTTTTTAAATCCATTACGTCGGCTACTGTCGCAATAGCTACAAGGTCTATATACTCGCTATGGAAATCTACGCCCTCGTTTTTATCTACGCCCTCCATAAATTTATATGTGACACCAGTACCGCTGATGTTTTTATTTGCGTATGGGCAATCAGGATGTTGCGGATTAACAATCGTCGCAAACTCTCCGTTAGACAAATTAAACTCATGATGATCCAATACTAAGACGTCGATACCCTTAGCTATCAACTCTTTGTGAATTAAAGCTTCGGAACTAGAAGCATCAGGAACTATAAGTAGGTCTAGGTCATCTGGGATAAGGTGCGGCAAAATTCCATGGATCTTTCCTTCTGGAATGATAACTACGGGTTGGATATCATACTTCTTCTTCAACCACTGATAAATAATACCTGATGAAGAGAATCCGTCAGTATCACTATCTACGAATATTCCAATCTTATCTTTAAGATGTTTGTTTAGGAGCGCCTGGGCTTTGTCAAAGTTTCTTAATACTCTTCCGTCTAAAAGATCTTCTCTTCCGGCTTCAAGCCATGCTCTAGAGACCCCTCTCTCTTTTAGAACAATATCGATTGCGTTCCCATCCAATGTGCTTTTAATATCTATTTTCATATACTATCTCCTCTTAATTATATTTGCCATCGTTTCATACTATAAAACTCTTTAACTGTCCTATCAAAAGGAGAATCTTTTAAAGAGAATTGTTCTTTATCATCTATCAATACGGTTACCGTGGCGAAGTTTGAAAGTGTTTGAATTTGCTCTTTTATTTTTTTAACATATTCAAAAGCTTCCCCGTAGTTAGAGTATTCTTTATCAAAAGCTATAATAACTTCCTCAACATTTAAATAATATATCAATAGCATTGTTTGCCAACTCGAAATAGAGCTGCCGCACACGGCTAGAGTTATGTTATCATCTTCAAACATTGATTCTGCTTGAAGAACAGATTTCTCACTTTCTACTAGGATAACTCTTTTGGTTCTCCTAATAGCTTTTTGGTTTTGATATATACCAAACAGGTTTAAAGAAACTGGATGCCTGTAGTAAATATTGTTTATTAACATCGGCATATACTTATATTTCTTTATCTTATCTTGATTGTAAGTTCTAATTCTTAAACCTACTAAGTTGCCTCTCCAATCCCTATGGGGAATAATAACTCCCTCATAACTGGCGGAGAAAGATATCTCATACTTGTCTAGAACATCTCTGTCAATGCCCTCAATAGCCCAAGGATGAGTGTCCAAGCTAGCACTAAATATATCTAATACGCCTTCCGGATAGCCTGGAAGTTTAACATCAAGAGGGTTCTCAAACTTAGGAATCCTAATTTCAGCTTCTGCTGCGCCTAAGGTTCTTTTAAACTCATACTCTTTACCGTGAAAGAATTTAAAAGCGTCTCTAAAACTAATCTCCTGACCTCTTAAGCTTGCATATTTTTGAATTAACTGGTATATGTTAAATGCTTCCCCACAATCTGTAAAGCAGTAGAATAAAGGAGTCTCAGTATCTTCGTTTTTATAAAGGTATAGTTTGTGGCTTGCTTCTTTATGGTCAAGATTATGACAGATTGTGGGATAAACAAAATATCCTTCCTTCTCAATCGGGGTAACTCCATACTCCCTCTTTATAAAATCTACCATTTGAATATAATCTACTTTCATCCTCTGCTCTCCTTATAAAGTAATTTTCATTTTCTTAGGTCCCGCTGTTTCTCCGGTTTGTGTATTTATTATTTCTGAGATATCCTCAACTTTTGCATACCTATCAAAAGTTTCTATAAGCTGGATATCTATTAGCCCACCATATTCATTCGTTAGAAATAATTCTTTAGCATTCATATTCCCTAGGTCTAGATCAATCCACAACCTAACTTTATTATGCTTTCCTCTTCTGTTCTTGAAAATATCTATCGAGTGAGTAGGCGTTACACCAGATTGAGATATCAATCCATTAACCATTTTTAAATCTTCAGGAGCAAGTCTTCTTAATATACCCGCGCCATCGACTTTATCTATAATTGCTTTTGAACCTCTTATTACCTCTACTCCGGCAAACTTGCCTGGTTCGATATTTGAGTTAATCTGAGTACCTGTCCAAACAAATATATCTAACTCATTTGCTAAGTTTTTAAGTGCGGTTGAAAGTAACATCAACGCAACGTCCTCTCTAATTCTCGCTCCAGAAAACTCTGTTAACAAATTAGGAGAGGTGTGGATATAATCAAAAAAGACTGCATCGAGTTGATGCCTAATAACATATCTTCGAACATTAATATTCAATTGGTTTACGTTTGGGTCTGGTAGTTGGTAAACATGAAAATTCTTAACATAGTAGTTCATAATATTACTTGCTTGACGAACTCTAGTAGACTCTTCCATTGTTAACCTACCAGTGATGATTCTATCTTCATCTACCCCGCTGACGATAGCTACAACTACTGTCTGAACTTCTTCCAAGTCCATTTCAGTAGTTATGAAAACTACCTTTTGATTCGAGCCGCTGTTCTCCCAAACTCCTTTACCCTTGTTCCATAGAATGGGGTAAGCCAGTTTACAAGCAGTAGCAAGAGCGTATCTAGACTTACCTGCTCCAGATTCTCCGCTCAATGAAAAAACTTTTCTTTTTCTCGCACCCATGAAAATTGTCGATAACATTTTCCCATGAAGTGGCAATCCAACCGCCGTTTCTTCCTTAGCTCTTCTTAATGTTTCTTCTAATCCTTGAGCTACGCTCGAGAACTTAAACTCTTTCTTGTTGATAAAAGCACTTTCGATATCATAAAACTTTGCTTGCACGCTTTGAATTATCTCTCTAATTGTAGCTTCCTCAAGTTTTGACTCCAATATTTCTCGCTGATGAATATCATACAAGTCTTCTACATACCACTCTGATATATCAAAGCCGCCTTCTTTTAAAGACCTAAGTAAGGATAGTTTTTTAATTCTATTATAGTAAAAATCAAAATTTTCTTTCTTACCTTTTTCAATTGCAGTTACTATATAATTCTCTCCTGCACTAGAAGAGAAAAAATTCAACTGTTCCGGATAAGCAGAAATTTCTTTTACAAAATCCGGTAAGTCGATTTTTTCCATACCACTGTGATAGAGATTAAAAATGAATCCAAAGATTAGTCTTGGAAGGCGCTCTGGGAAATCATCTGTTGTTAACATATAAGTATCTGTATCAGCAAGAATTTCAGGGTGTTGGAAGAGGACTCCTAACAACTGCGCCCCGACACTCTTATTATAAATCATAGATTATAACCCTCCTAAGTCAACTAAATTATCTTTATTCTTTTTCGGGGTTATTTCTATTTTAATACTTTCCGTTTTTGTTTTCGGAAGTACCTGTGTTTTATATCTTTCTTTAATAGTCTTGTTTGCTAGCACGTAGTATTTTTGAGCATCTTCATAAACATAAGGAATAATACCAACGCTGTTTCTAGCTTTGGCTATATCGTTTTTCCTAACAATATAAAACCACTCTAAAGCCCTAATCATACCAATCCAAGTGAAATCTTTTTTACGATAGTTCGCAAGTAAAGAGTAACTTCTTGTAGCCAACTTCTGATTAAATAGGGTATAAGCATATTGTATGCAGGCGGCTCGCTGATCCTCTTCTGTTAGGTCTTCTAAAGGAACCTTACCGATAACTACTCCGTTCTCAATTGAAAAATCATCAACATAGAGATTGGAATAAGTATTTAGGCAAGACCTACAGACATAATTTTGTTTTACATTATAAACACCTTGGCTCGTTTCTATCCCACAGATAGAACAGTTTCTAAGTTTTTTCTCCATTTTTTCTCACCTCATACATATATTATACCATAATTTTAAAATAAAGTCAAATATAGGAGAAAGAGTAGAGCATAAGCTCTACCCTTCCATTCTATCTAGCGTATCTGCTAACCTAGCAACTTTACTTCTTTCGATTATTTTTAACTCTACACTACCAAAAAGGTGGGCATCAGATGAGCGTGATAATTTATGAAGGGTTACTAATCCACTATTCTCTGTGAATATCTTATTGTCCTCTTGTCGAACATCTCCATCAAAGAATATTCTAGAATTTTCTCCTATTCTACCAAGCAATAGCTTTATATGGTAACTACTTAAATTCTGAGATTCTGAAACCCAAATTATAGCATTGTCCCAACTACGCCCTCTTACGAAAGCTATTGGAGCTACTTCTAATTGATTCCTTAAGATCATATCTCTGACAGTCTCTTTTCCAAGTAGGTCAATCATAGGCCCTAGATATACAAACTCTTTCTCAAGTAGGTCTCCAGGTAGCGTTCCGACTTCTCTACTTTGTGCTACTGCGGAGTTATTTGGAATAACAATTATCTTCTGATAAGGTTTATCTTTCCCAGATCCAACTACACCTAACATATAGTTTAACATAAGATAACTTTTACCGCAACCATATTTAGAATGTACGGCAACTACTGGCACATCAGAATGGAGCAAGTTGATTAAACATTTCTGCTCTACATTCCTAGGTTTGATATTCCCAAGCCAATCGTTATTTATCTCTTTATACATTATGTGTTCTGGTCTTCCGTTAACAATCCTGAAAGCTTCGTCTCCGAAGATAAGGAAATGATTGTTTGAATATTCTCCTTTATAATTACCTTCCATAAGCTCACAATACTCTTTATCTGTTAAATAGGTCGAAGTTGGTTGAAGCTTGTACTCATTCTTATTTCCGTCTACAAACTCTCTATCAACCTTCATAGCATTAGCTCTAAGGAATAGACTAAGATCCGCTGTTACTAATGTCCAATTCTTAGCTTTTGCTACTTTTAACAAGATGTCGTCTGTTGGTTGGTAACCAAAGTCAAACTCTTCATTTTCATTATAGACCGATTCTAAGGCCTCTCTAAAAATGAATTTAATTACGTCTCTGGCTTTCTTTCCTACTAAACCCTCTCTTGTTTTTAGATTATCAAGTTCGCCGATAACCGATAATAAGATTCTTCCTTCGCGCTCCCCTTCTAGTAATGCACTTGTGTCTAATAATCGCATATGCTTCTCTCCTAACTTTTTTACTTAATTGCCTTTAACCCTTCTAGTTCTACTTCTAATTCTTTAAGAACATAGAAATCCTGAATGTTGGCTTGAGACAGTTTTCTTCCGTTTAAAGCTTTTGAAATCTTTTCTTGGACAGGATCCATATCTCCTAGTATTTCAATAACGCTCATAGCGAGTTCGTTAATAAATACTAAATATTCCTCAAATTGTTTTACGTTAACATCTTCCATTTGAGCTTCGTGGAAATCTACACTTTGTCTCTTGTCAGTTGTCGCTACTCCAGCTACAGCATCTGCAACTGCTTTAACAAGTCCTGCATGAGAGAATTCACAAGAAGGAACAATTTTCTCAAAACGAGATTTAGCTTCCCACCTATCGGAATCTCTAAAGTGCATTATAGAACCTTGTTCTCCTCTTCTTGTTTCTACGTAAGCAAGAATATCAAGAAGTCCCATTACGATTCTCTTAACTTTTCTATTGAAATTTAATGAAGCGTAGAACAGTTTATCGTCTTCTTCATCTACTTTTCTACCATCGTGCGCGATAAGAATCAAACCGTAGTTTTGTTGAATCTGACGGAATACTTTTCTAAGAGCTTCCTCAAGGAGCGCGTATCCTCTACCCCACCCAATTTCAGTAAGGGCGTCTACGCCTTCTTTTTGAATGATAAACTGAGTCGCTAAAAATACGAACTCATCTAACGTATCAATAATTATTGTCTTATATTTTTCTTTGGCGGCTGGTTTCTTTAACTGCGCCATAACCTGTAGCACGTCTGACCAAGTGTTAATATCTATAGCCATAACTCCTGGGATAGCTTTATATCCTGGCTCTGTGGCTAGTAGCAATGAATCAGGCACTTTACTTGCTAGGGTTGTTTTACCGCAACCTGGAGGTCCCATGATACCAATTGCATAACCTGTAATGTCACTTGAAACTTCGTGTGGCTCTATTCCTAAAATATCAATCATTTATTATCTCTTCTCCTTTATTTAAAAAATAGGGACAGTCAAACTGCCCCTATCCAATTAAGTTTCTCTATATTCTATAGGCTGAAGTTTCTCGCTGTAGTTGATTTACTAGAGCTGTTTCCATTACCTTTAGCGTCTGCTTCTGCCTTAGCTTTAGCAGCGGCCATTCTACCTTCTCTTGCGGCAAGAATTGTTTCTAACTCTGCCTTGTCTACGTTACTCTCCTGAGCAGGTGTCATAGAAGTTACAAGTAGTTTTCTCTCAGTTCTTGTGTCGTACTGAACGATTGGATCACCAAAAGCGGCTTCCTCAATCTTTTCTACTCTTGTCTCCCCAACAACAATCTTACCTGCAAATTTAACTTCGTCTTCATTAGAAAGAGAATCCTTAAGGTATTTAACACCCTTTTCGTCTTCGATTACGAATCTAAGTACGTCTCCTCTGTCTTTGTATCCAATAATTAATAGGTCAACAAGCAGACTTCCTGTAGGGATATCTCCCTTAATTTCGTCTACCATGTTAAGCACAATACCGGTGTTAACAAAAGTGTTCTCAGTGTCGATATCTGCTCTTCTATTGAAGAAAGGTGCGCTTGTTCTGAATCCTCTTACAAGGCTTCCACCCTGTCCGTAAAAGCTATTCTCTTCAAGTCTTCCTGCACTAACCTCAACAAGGTCTGCGGCATCTCTACCGTCTTTAGCAATTGTTTTAAATTCGTTAATCATGGTCATAATGCCTTTGTAGACACTATTCGCAGTCTTTCCGTCTTTCTTCAAAACGTTCTGATAAAAATCTATAGGCACGATATTGTCTGGTTCGGTTTCGATCATAACCTTACCGGCAATATACTCCTGACCGTTTTTATTTACACCGTCTTTGTGAGATATTTCAACAAGCTTACCTACAATTTTTACTTCATTTACTGATTCTGCTGCCATTTAATTTTCTCCTTCGATTATCTTATTTTATTACTTTGTCTTTTCTCACAAGAGGGGTTCTTAAACCCCTAATGACTAAAATGTATAGTTTCTTCCTTCTTCTGTCAGGTTGACAGTCTTCAGAGTCTTAGCTTCGCCCTCAGGCATTTCTACTGAAACTTCTTCTCTTGTAGCAAGACCTTTCTTAACTAGACTATTAACTACTCCTACGATTCCAACAGCCGCTACTCCAAGTGCGTCTCCGATCTCTTTGTGAGTCTGGCCGTCTCCACCATTTTTAAGGTATTCCATAACCTGAATAGCTTTGTCGCTCATTTTCTTAGGTGCGTCCATTACGAACTCTACGTCTAGGTCAAGAATAGAATAAGCTTTGATTGACTTAGTCTTTTCGCCCTCTGTAACTTCAACTTCGTGTCTTTCAACGATACCTTTTTTAGCTAGTGAAACAAGTCCACCAAGAACCTGAGGTGAGGTAAGTCCGAGTGCTTCTGCAACCTCTTTGATTGTGTACATCTGATCTGGATTAGCCTTTAAAAACTCGTAGGCCTTAATTGTGTTTTCGCTCTTTGTGTTTACTGTCTGCATGTGTTTTTCTCCTTCGTATTTAAATTATTTTTTGACGAGCCTTAGAAAGCATTTGCTCTCCTTTTCTCTTCTATATATATTATATCATGATTTTGGGTAGTAGTCAAATTTTAGAGATACAATTTCTCTAAAATTTTCACTACCTGGGAATATCTTTCAGCATTGACTACTTCATAAACTAGCTCCAGGGGAGAAACCATTTCATTTTTGTAGATATACTTTAAGATAACAGGGCTATATCCGCTTAAAAGCAAAGCGTTATCGGTTTGCTTAATTGGATACTCCTTACTAGGCGCTGCCATAACATTCCAGAAAATAAGTTGAGGGAAGGTGTAGCCTACCTCTTCGAACATTCTTTTTGCATTGTTATAGTTAGTCGCTCTCCTAGATGCTTGGTTAAATTGCATATCAGAGATTACTAAAAGTCTCTTAGGAATTTCACTATCAAGCAGGTTATTTTCAGTCGCTGTGTCTAGGATTAGTTTAAATGCGGCTTCAATGTTTGTAGTCATTCCCCATTCAGCACTTTGTAGGTTTCTTACTTTAGTAGTTAAGTCGTCTCCAACTAAGACTTCTAAAGAGCAACGGTCTGAGAAAGTTAGGAAGGCGTCTTTAAACTCACCTCTAAGATTCTCCGCAGTATAGATTCCTAATGCTAGGGAAACGTCTATTGCTGCTAGTTTTCCGTCACCAATAGTGGAGAACATTGAACCGGATACGTCGACAATTGAAATTGTGTCCTCCAAAGGAAACTTTGGAAGAGCCTTCCACTGTGCATTGTAAACCTGATTCTCTTCTCTACTACCATACTGGTTCATTCTAGCTTTGTAGACTACATCGTGAGGGTAAAGAGTCGAAGCATTGATCTTGACACTTTGGGCAACAATTTCGTCCTTAGAACTTAATGCGTCCAAATACTCTTTAAATCTCTCTCCGTCATGCTTTAAGAACGCCTTAAAGTAAGTTTTCATCGCATGAGAAGGAACATGAGAATAATTAATTTCATCCCAATTACCCTCGGCCATTTTAGTTTCGACAATGTTTAGCTTTCTTCTTAATCTAGCAAGGCTTTTCTGATAAGTAATAAGACTAAAACCAAAGTGTCTAGCTGTTAAATGCATTAGGTTGTTACTTTCTTTGCTTGAAGGGCGAGTACCTTTTAACCACTTAGCCAATAGCGATGGATATTCAGACACTTGGTCTTCATTCCACTGCTTTTTCATAAGTCGAAAAGCTTCAGTCTCCAATGGAGTACCGACAAATAGATACATGTCATCCCAACGGCCATATTCTGGGATAAGGGACATAACACCCTTAAGGATAGAAGGTTGAGTTTTAGCAAAATGGTTTACAACCACTCTGAAAAGTCTACGTTCACCTTGTCCTTCTCGGACATCTCGGAAGTAAAACAGTAATACTGTAGCGGCGATTGGGTCGTCTGCGTAAGCCTTTTCGAACATCTGAATTAATTCAAGTTCAGGTTTGTTTCGAGCTGACCCTGCTGTAGCAAAGAAATTTAATAAGTTTGAACCTGTTGTCCTGTTTGAGATTGCTCCGTTTTGTGTAAAGGCTTGGTTTTCTAAAAGATCTCTTAGCATTTACTTCTCCTTTCTGAGCACCTTTTTGCTGTTTTGATAACAATTTGGTTGCTGCGTGTGCTCAACCCTCCCGGGATTATTATTATTATTAGTTGATTAGTTGATACTGAGCGCTGGATTAGTATAGTACGTAACTATCTCATTTGTAGCAGGCTATTAACCAGCGATTTTTGTATTGCTGCGTGCGCTCAAAACTGAGTACGTTTATTTTAAACATATCTTGCTTTTAAAATTTTATTGCTGTCCGTACTCATAAAGAAAAAGGTGAGTGCTTTTATTATTTATCAAATTAAATATTAATTGTTTGCTGTAAGCACTCAATATTTATTTCTTTTTCCTATATATATATTATACCATGATTTTAGGTGAGAGTCAAATTTTTCTAACTCATTTTCTGAAATAAGTTGGAAGAATTTTTTTCTTTTGTTTTTCCTATGTATTAATTATACCACGATTTTAGAGGTTGGTCAAATTTTAGTTACTTAATTTTCTTATTTCTTCCAACTTGCACATCGTTAACCTTGCTAGTCCAAATAACTTCGGTAACCTTCTCTCCCTCTTCAAGTTTAACCGCAATGACTCCTCTGGTATTTCTACCGGTAGGATTAATATCATCAGTGTTGAACTGAATTTGCTTTCCGTTATTAAGGGTAAGTAGTGCGTATAAATCCTTATCTTGTTCTTTGTCTGTGATCAAGACCGATACTACTTTAGTTTGCTTCGCAACGATAGCTTTTCTACTCGTTTTCAAATCAGCAGCCTTAGTTTTCTTTACATATCCATCTTCGCTAAAGTGAAGGGTGTAAAGAGCTTTAGAGTCTAGAACCTCCCAAACATCGGCAATGACAGTCTCTTTTGCGTTCCTAACAGGAGTTACACTGTCTGAATGTAGAATGTATATAGGAGACTTGCTATCCCCATTAATACTTTTAGATGAGAACCCCTCCGCAATGAGGATTTTGTTTTTGTTTCTCATAAAAGTTATATTAAAGTTCGTATCAGTTTGTTTAGCAACTTTAGCAAAAATCTTCTGAACTAAAGCACTTTTTCTTGGAGCCGCCATCTTCTTATGTTTATTCATACTCTCTACAAGAAAATCATTAAACTTACCTGCGTCCTCTAATAGGGCGGTTAGATCTTTTATCTCCTGCTCTAGCTCTGTTGCTTCTTTCTCTAGAGTGATATTGTTCAACTTAGTCAGTTTTGATAACCTCATATCAAGAATCGCATCTGCTTGCAGCGAGCTAAAGCCAAGTAACTCGACCAAAGCTTTTTTAGCCGCACTTCTATCATCGCTTTCTCTAATGGTTCTAATGACATAATCCATCATCTCAATAGCTTTAAAAAATCCCTTTAAGATATGGAGCCTTGCGGCAGCCTTCTCTTTCTCCTGAATCAATCTTTGTCTATTCAGAGATTTGTGCGTCCTTACCCAAGCGTCTGTATAGTCTTTTAGGTTAACCCTTCTTGGAGTATCCAAAACCACGGAGAAGTCTAATGAAAAACTTTTCTCTAAATCAGAAACTCTACATAACTCTCGAATTGCCATTTCTGTATCTTTTGTAGATATGTCAATAAGAACAGATTCGTCTAAGTCCATTACCTCTTTGACAAATCCACATTCACCTCTATCTTGAGCATTATTCAATTGTTCTAGAATCTTCGCGCCACTTATTTTGTATGGTAAATTGGTCGCTGTTATTTGGGAACCCTTTATAGAGAACTTAGCTCTCATTTTAAAACTCCCCGAACCTTTTGAGTAGATTTCTTTGAAGTCTTCCTTGTTAACAATATCACACCCAGAGCTAAAATCTGGCCCCTTCAATTGGTCAACCAAATCTGAAGTCGAAGCTTCAGGGTTGAGAATGAAATACGAAATCATATCTATCACGTCCGATAGGTTATGAGAGGGCATTGAAGATGCCATTCCTACTCCGATACCTGATGTTCCATTAACTAAAAGATGTGGAAAAGGAACAGGAAGAAAAGCTGGCTCCTCTATCGTTCCGTCATAGTTTGGCACCATAGGAACAATCTTATCTTTTAAACCAGATACAAGACTCATTCCAAAAGGAGAAATCTTAGCTTCAGGATACCTCATCGCCGCAGGACCCATGTCTAAACTTCCGAAGTTACCCATACCTGTGAGAACCGGAATTAATAAAGAGAAGTCTTGAGTCGCTCTTACTAGAGCATTGTATACTCCGCTATCTCCATGAGGATGAAACTCAAGTGTTTTTCCCACGATTGTAGCGCACTTCTTAGTTTGCTTATCAGGGGTCAGCCCCATTTGATACATTGTAAATAAGATTCTTCGTAGCACAGGTTTGAGGCCGTCATAATAATGTGTAATAGCTCTTTCGTTATTCACATAATCAGCATATTCTGTAAAGTTCTCTAATAGTTTGTTTTCTAAATTTAAATTCATAAGCCCTCCTTATCCAAAAAGAATCTCTTTTCTTTCCATTGGGTCGTCTCCAAGTATCTGCTCTAGTATCTCAAAAGTCTTTTCTTTATCTTCCATAACTACTTGCTCTAAGATTCGTGTCTTTTCATTGAACATAAAGTCAGCCATAAAGGTTTTATCAATTTCTCCAAGACCTTTTAGACGGCTTATTGTATCTGACTTCTGCGTTTTGAAATTAGTCATTTCGCTCTCTGAGAAAACGTAATGAACCTTCACTCCTCTTTTGATTATATACAAAGGTGTTTTTACAATATAAATCTTACCCGCTTCAATTAACTGTGGGTAGAAGCTATACAAGAAAGCAAGAAGCAAGTTTTGAATATGTGCTCCGTCACTATCAGCATCAGAAGCAAGAATAATTTTATCATAGGCTAGTTTACTAGGTTTAAAATCTTCTCCAAACCCGCCTAGTGCAATAATCATATCCTGAATTTCTTGATTCTTAAGAACCTTCGTAAGCTCATGCTTCATAACATTAATTGGCTTACCTCGCAAAGACATGATAGCATGTTTCTTTGGATCCCTTGTTTGAATCAGGGAACCACTAGCACCATCTCCTTCGGTAAGGAACAATTCCGCGCCAGTTTTATTAAGAGCCATTTTAAGTTTCTTAGGTATTGGATTAGATTTAGACTTTGTCTTTGTCAAAACTTCCCGAACCTGAGCAATTGCTTCGTCCTTCTCTCTCATCTTCGCTACTATTGTTTGGAGCTTTTCAAAAAAGTCTTTATGTTCTTTTAGTAACTCTCCAAAACTTTCTCTAAGCATCGCAGACAAAGGCGCGTTAATTGTCGGCATGTTTAAAGTATCTTTCGATTGGCCTTTGAATACTGGCTCGTCTAATGTTTTCACAGATAGCGCAAAACTCCAACCGGATCTTATCTCATCACCTTTTAAATCAGAGTTCAACATCTTATTAAGTTCTCTGGTTAAAGTAGTTTTAAGCGCAGTTACATGCGTTCCATGGTCTGAAGTTGGTATAAGATTAACTAAAGATAGTTCTACCGGTCTTTCTTTTGTCCAGACCATTGCGCCTTCTACGCTTAGTATATCATCGGATGCTTTGAAACACATTAGAGGGGAAAACATTTTCTCTTTGCTCAGACTATCTGTTAAAAAGTCCTCAATCCCTCCCGATTCAATGACGTATGTTTTCTCATTATGGTTAATTTCAAAAACAAGCCCCGGAGTCGCGTATGAGAGTATTTGAACAAGATCAAATACTTTATCAAAATTGATAGTATTGTCTTCGAAGACGCCATTATCTGGAGTCCATATTACTCTTGTTCCTGGAAACTCGCCCTTATTTTTCCTGTCTATCAAAGTGGATTTTGTCTGGTATGTATATACACCCACCGCGATTCCTTGGCCTTTAACGCAAGACTCTACTCTAAGATTTCCAGTAGCTGTTGCGGTCTTTGCTCCGATTCCGTTCAGACCTCCAGACGCACCATAAGCAGACTCTCCTTCTTTTTTAAATTTCCCACTTGTATGAGTTTTAGTGAAAACATCCTCTACCTTCTCCAGAGGGATACCTCTACCATGATCTCGAATGTCTATAGAGTTGTTTTCTTTAATAGTTATGCTTATTTTTTTACCATAACCCGCTAAAAATTCATCAATCGCATTTGACAAAAGTTCTTTTACGATATGATGAACTGCGTTATTATCTGCCGAACCAACATACATACCAAGTTTTAAACGAATGGCTTCAAGTGGTTCAAGTGTCTGTATAGAATCTTCATTATATTGCATAATCTACCTCCTTTTTCCTTATATCTTATTATATCACACATTCGAATTTAAGTCAAATTTAAAAGGGAGAAATTTATTCTCCCTAGATAAAGTTAAATACAGTAATCCGAATCTTCATTCTGAGTGTCTTTTTCAATGTCTTCTGACGTATATTTTTTAAAGGTTTCGTAATAATTTCCTTCATTTCCCAGAACTTTTTTCGCAATAGCCATAGCAAGACCTTTCTCTTTGTCAAAGACTTCCCCATCCTGAGTTTTCACTACAGTTTTAGTACCGTCCTTCCAATAAACTATTGTCGCAGGGTTATAGAAAAGAACTCTTTCTATCAAAGAAGTAACAGGTCTTACTTCTCCAGGGGTTATTTTATAAACGCTCCCATCTGGTTGAGTTAACATTCTTGTGTTAACATGTAGCGTTAAGTCTTCTCTTGGGCGAGAAGAGCTACGAGGGGTTAGATATAAGTCGCCGTACCCCTTTGTGATAAAAGTTTGGGGAATTTTGCGAAGAGGATCTTCATAGTTTACAATAACTTCCATTTTAATATCGTTCATCTATTTTACCCACTTTTTTATTTCGTTATAATAATTTCCTTCATTCCCTAATAGTTTCTTTAAGGCCGCCATAGCGAAACCTTTTTCTTCATCAAAAGCTTCTCCATGTTGAACACTTACTACAGTTTTTGTCCCGTCTTCCCAATAGACTATTGTTGAGGGGTAGTGGAAAAGAACTCTTTTTACTCCTAGTTTTATTTTAGGCTTTTCAGTTGCAATGCTTTCTCCCCAGATTTTACCTATAGATATCCCGGGGTAACTTATTTTGATATTCTGATTCTCGTCATAATACATTTCGTGAGTGTGTGGCCGTATTGTTGTCCTATCTGATATATATCCCATATTATCTAACCTTCCTCTTTCTATAAAATTTAAATATTAGAGGTACTCCCGACTCGTCAACCTCTGGGGTGTATTTAACAATTTCAAAGTTTTCTTCTAAATCTTCTATTGAAAAACAAATATCTCCTTCAAAATTTCCAAAGACTTCTGTTACTAGAAAATGGTCACAGAACGGCATTAATAATTTGTATATTGTCGCGCCACCAATAACCAAATTCACTTTTTCGTCTAGTATGTATGGTCTCAACCCTTCTAAATCATTTACTACAATATGCGGCTGCATACCCTCCAATTCTTCACCGTTCCTGGTTAGAACAACAATAGTTCTGCCAGGTAGTGTTGGTAGTGTTTTAAAAGTATTTGAGCCTACAATAACGACCTTTCCTTTTGTAGCAGCTTTAAAAAATTGTAAATCTTTTTTAAGTCGCCAAGGTAACCCGTTGGGAGATTGGCTATCTCCTATTAAACCGTCTTGTGTTGTTGCTACTATTCCTACTAACATATCTTACCTCCCTCATAATAGTTTAAAAAATCTTTATATGGGGAAAGCATTAATAAAGGGATAAGATCGCTTTTTAAGTTGGGGTCTATATTTTTAGGAAGATAAAGTTTATCCACTTTTAAACCCCTCAAAACACTTGAGATAAGTCTTACTTCAATTGTGTCGCCATTCCGAAACTTTGCTAAAATATAACCGCGTTCTTTTCGTATCTCTTCAGGGGGGATTCTTATGATCTCTGCCAAAATTTCCTCACCTATAGAAATATGTTTTGCAATAATAAGTATTTTCATTAATCCTCCTATCTAAAAATCTCTGAATACTTACATTCGTCAGGATTTTTATCTTCTCTTATTTTGATAAGCTTAGGATGCCTCAAACTCTTCTTTTCGATATCAATCATCATCGCACTAACTTCGACAACCTTACCAATTACAGAAGATGGATCCTCATCAATGATTGCTCTAAGCTCGTCTGTTAGATTGGCTATTCTACAAACCTCAATAAGATTTTCGCCATAATACGCCCCAAGTTTCAATCCCCCGACTAGTTTGCGGAAGTAATTTACACTAACAGCAGTATAGCCGCCATGTGCATAATAGTTTCCCTCAACAAGTTCTCCGGTTTTCTGATTCTCCCAATACTGATGAGAAGCAGGATACTTTCCTGTATACTCTTTGTTAGGCAAAGTTGTTTCCATTACAACTAGATCAATAGTATCTGTTGACTGTTTGATTTTGATACTAGTCCAAGCGGGTCTTTTACCGAAATCATAGGCTGCGTCAGACTTCATCAATACGCCACCTTCCCAACCATTAGAAAGATAGTTTTGAACTGTCATTTCCAGGTCTTCGTAAATCGGCTTAGCAAACTCTATTCTCTCATTACCTTCTACTAGTTTTGCTATTTCTTGAACTTTTTCAATTCTTCTTTTGTATGGTTTGTCATACCAAACCTCTCCGTCATACATTAATACATCAAAGATGTAGAAATTAACCGGAGTAAGCTCTTGTCTAGCAATAGCTTTTGGCGCATTACACCCCATGATACCTACTACGTCAGAACTAATTGTGTTTCCAAAGGATAGTGGAAAACAAATTTCTCCCATAAGCACGGTATTTTTAGGGAATGCTTCTAAAGCTTTCATAATTTCGGGCACTCTGTCTTGTTTTTCTACAAACTCTCCAGTAGTTCTAGACACGGTTCTACTTTGAAGAAGCATTTCATCTTCTCCTATTACCGCTCTGTACAGTGCTCCGTCCCTCTTTAATGTTAAAATGTAATTTTTCTTAAAAGCATCTGCTAATCTTTTCTTTTGATTGGCGCTGCTTCCTGTTGGAAACGCCCAGTACGACATTGGTTTGAGGCCTTTGATTGTTTCTATATCATATCCCACGCTTTTTAATCTCCTCTTCTAAATATTTCTGCCATTCATTATTAAGTAGTTTTATTACCTTATCCGCCTGCTCCTCTGTCTCTGGATGATACCTAGGGTAATTAAAAGTATCAACTCCTAATCCTTCTAGTTTTTCTTGTAACTCTGGAAAAATCTTTTGAGCATACTCTATTTTGCATCTTGATCTTATTTTCTCAGGTGGCAACACAGAATACATACCCTCAACCACTCTATAATACGTCCACTTATAATCCTTAGTTAACCTCATAGAAAATACCTCCTTTTTTTACTATAATTAATTATACCATAGTTTTAAAAAGAAGGCAAATTTTATTGATAGAGTACGCTTTCCGGATCTAGCACTAATTCTGTTAAGATTATAGAACCGTAAGGCGTTATCTTATAATAGGTTTCCTTATTTTCCTTAAAACTAGAGACGAAGCCTAAATTTATTAACTTAGTCATCTTTGGCGCCATGCTCCTGTAAGTCGTATCAAAGCGAGCACTGGCATCTTTTATAGAGACTGCTGGGTTTTGTTTAAGTACCATTAGTATTTCTCCGTCTATTTTATATAAAGGGCTGTAGCTGCTATTGCCCGCAATCTCTCCTACAAATTGCATCGCCTTAACATAAATGTCGAACATCCCATCTTCCTCTATCTTTTCGAAATCTAAAACTTCCGAATGAAGATAATTCAGGAATTGTTTGAACGCAGTCCTAGGCTTTATGTTTTTTTCTATCTCTTGTGGCACGCCAGTTCTCCCTCCCTTCTTCGAAAGAATCTTCATCGTTTAAAACATTACATCTTCTACAAACATAGAAATTGCTTCCATTAAACCTATGAGAATACTTTAAACTATGTCCAAATTGCATACATATCCATCTTTTAAATCTTGTCCATTTACTAGGTATCATAAAGCCCTCCTTATCTCAATATGGCAACGTTATAATTGCCTGTCCATCTACTGATTGCCGTATACAACCATTTTCGGCTATTAACGCCAAAGAACGAACTTTCATCGAACACAATCCCAGGTGTATCGAATGTTTGCCCTTGCGCCTTATGACAGGATATTGCATAAGCGTATGAAAAATACTGTCCTCTCATTTGAGGAGTTTCTCCTGTCAATATAAATTCTGCTTGGTAGTTGTCTATTCTCTCTCCGTCTTCTGTAATTATACTTAGTGCGTAGGTATTTCTATAAATTCTTCTAAGGTGTAACAAAGAAGCTATTGTTCCGTTAGTTATACCTTTCCCCATATCGTTTTTTAGAAAGATAATCTTATGTCCCACCATAGGATTAACAGTTCCAGCCATTGTCAGATTCAAATCATCTTTAGTTTTATTTAAACCCGTTATGATTTGAACATCTTTTCTAAACCAATCTTCGCTAGCATCTTCTTTCCTTCCAACAAAAAGGGTATTTCCGTATATCCCGCCTGGAAGACCATTTCCTAATCTCACTTGAGTGGCGGCCCAAAGGATTGGATTCCCTAGCGCTTGTCTATGTACTTCTTCCAAGAAGACATCTGCGCTATTTATATATTGATTTGGAGTACCAATCGGAGGAAGCTGATATAAATCCCCGACTAAAAGCAAGGGTATTTTATAAGTCATTAAGTCTTTTAATATCTCTTGTGTTAACATACTAAATTCATCTACTACTATTAACTTTATCCTCAATAATTCTTCTCTTGATTTTCTTTTAAAACCTACACAAGAACCTCTTACTATGATTGGGTTATAAACTAACTTATGTATCGTAGAGGCAGGAAGACCTTGCTTTTGCAATATTTTAGCGGCTGTACCAGTAAAGCTAACAAAAGCAAGTTCTTCTTCAAGGTAGTCTAAAGAACTAAGAAGATAAGATAATAGATAAGATTTTCCAGTCCCGGCAGCACCTTGTAATATTGTCACAGGTGATCCATTTTCTATCTTATCTTTAAGTATTTTTAATCCGCTTTCTTGTTCTCTAGTTAGCATTAATAATCCCCTCTTATCCCAGGTTTTATAATTCTTTCAACAACTCTTTCTCTTACGTCCTCTGTGTTGTGGCCCTTAAAAGGTGGTGCGACAGAAAGCAATCTACCAAATGATTCTACATAACCTCTCATTTCAATAGGAAGTAAATATGTTATTTGTTTTTCAGGGTCAGTTCCTAAACCTATTAGAAAAAAACCAGGTCTTAAAGAACCGTCTGAGAAGAAATCACTAAACCATATATAGTTCTTCTCATCTTTAGATAGAAGAATAAAGGTTGATAGTATTAAAATATATTTATCTTCGTATAGCTCTCCAAAAGTACTTTGGCCATCACTAATATCGTTTAAATTTAACATAGCCCCAGCTATATAATGATTTAAACTTTCTGTACTATTTCTTTTAATAAGTGTTTCATGTTTTATTTGACATAACAAAGCTTCTTCAGCTTTCTCATATTCTTTATTACAATAAAAACATTTGTAAGTTTTTCCTTGTTCCAATCTTTCCACCTCCTAATTAGCCTTTTCTCCCTTATAATTAATTATATCATACTTTCGCTCTATTGTCAAATTTAGACTGCTGTTTTATATAAGCAATTTCAAATTTGACAGTGTACTGAAAAAGTGATATAATATATATATAGAGAAAATACTTAGTAAACAGTAAGTTGTAAAGCTTTCCTAAAGGCCTTATCTCCCACGATAGGAAATTTGAGAGCCAGGGCATACTGTTTTAGTTTAAAGTATTCTTCTTCAGTTAGAATGTTCTTTCGATACGGTAGCAGTTCTTCCCAGAGGATTTCTACTTCACAGTCTAGGTTATTTTCTAAAGTAGCTTCTAACAAATACAAATCGCTAAATAGCTCTTCTTGCTGTTGTTGATATATCTGTGAAATTTGAGGAAGTGGAAAGAAAATCCAACTCCCTTTATATAAAGTAAAATAGTCTGGATGAAGTTTTATATTTCCAGCGTAAGGAGATATTTGGGTAGCAATATCTTCAAAGTTAACTCCTATTGGCGCTGGGCCGACACTGTCCGTATACACAGAAGGCAGTTGCATAACGGCAACATTAACTTCTCCCGCCCTTATCCTTGACAAACTTTGATGTACGATTGAGTAGTTTGGAAAAGTACAAATTACATGTTTAACATCAGGGTCTAATATAGATGCTCCCAACGATATCCACGTAGTTGTAATAAAGACTCTAATTCGCTTAGGGTATTGAGAATTAAAACATATTTCCCAATACGTCTCGGAGTCTTTTTTGTCTTGTGCGTTAGCAATCTCTACATCTGGTGGTAGATACCGAACCACTTCTCGTAGTTGGCGCAGTTCTTTATATGATTTAACAATACAAAGAACTTTTTCACCCTCTTGTACAAAGTTTTTAGCATAGTGTAAAATATACTGGATGTTATTCATACCTTCAATTGTAGGATAGATCCTGATCTTGTTTGGTTTTAAGCGCCACTCTTCTGATTTGACCATAAAAATTTTGTCAAACTTGAAGAATCGTCTTAATGGTAGTACTAGTTCATCACTTGCTGTTAAACTTACTAGTTTTGTGTTTGGATATTTTTCTATTGTTTGGGTTAACTCCCATACATCTAAAGCAGTGTCTTTACCGAATAACGATAAATCCAACAAGAAGTGTATTTCATCAATAAAAATATAATCACAAACACTCCAGTCTGGCTGAGCTTTTTTCAAGGCAGCGAACGTGCCTATCCAAATCTTGTTCTCATTCTCAAACTGGAGTTCTCCATATGCCCAGTCGCCAAGCTCCTGGTGTTTTAATACTTTTAAATGTGTTTTACTAGCTTCTGCCATCATTTGATCTACTATAACTCTTGTTGGCGATAGTAAAATAGTGTAGTTGCTTTCTTTTGCTGTTTCTAAACAGAAAGTAGTTTTTCCGCTACCTGTATTGCTCACCAAAAGGGAGTGAGTACCCCCTTTTAGTAGTTGCAATATAAAATCTTTTTTTTCTGTAACGTATTTATCTATTTCTGCAACAATAATTGGTGCAGCCATTAATTCCCTCCTTTGAATAATATATTAAGATCTTCTTTAATTTTATCTAAACCCTCTTGGGAAACATCTGCGATATACACTCTCTAAGTTCTTTAAACCCATTATAAGATGGTAGAATCTCTGCGCAGGGGTTACCAACGTCGCCTGTTACTACTCCCACTTGGCCGTCTCCCCATTTAACACCCCACTCGGACTCAATTTTCTTAGGGAGAGGAGGCAGTTTGGGGTCCACATACAATGTTTCTGGGTTGCAATCTGGGCATGGGCAGCGTAGAGGATAAGAACAAGGGGTGGAATCATTTTCCTCTTCCTCCTCCTCCCCAGAGTTTCTTTCACGACAATGATCACAGGAGCAATAACTTAAATCAGAGGACTCTGCGCATTCTACACAGTGATATTCGTCAGTCCCTGACCCCATATTTGGTCTTATTTGATACTCATTACAAGCTTCACAAAATCCATAATCCTCTCCATATCGGCAAACCTTACATATCCAATCAGATTCTGAGTCCTCGTATTCTCCATTTTCTCCACAGCACATGCATGGAACATCTCTTCCGATTTCAACATCTGGTACGATAGCGTCTACTAAATAATGAGACAGAGGTCTTATAAGGTCTGCAGAATCTCTATCTAAATCATTATACATGCTACCATTACCATACCCAGAGAAATCAGAATACATAGTGCTATACTCAGCTATTTTAACTTCCTCTCCGAAAAGATTTAAATGACTTATAGCTTGCTCCGCAACTTTAGAAAAACTTCTAAAATCAGAAGGATAAATCTTATTTAGTAAAATTGAGGAATAGTCTAAAACAAAATGACTTAAAGCTCTAAATTTTTTATTATTAATAAAAGCTGCAAGTCCGTTAGAAGTAAACTTAGAGGTCGGTATATAAGATACAAAAGTAGTTTTATCTGTCATAACAGCAAAAGCTGTTTTTGCGTACTCTCCACTCGGATGAACACATGATCTCCACCCAATGGTATTATAAGACATTGTTACAAAATCGTAAGGGTGAATAGACATAACAAACTTATTACTCTGTGGTCCGGTTATAAGGTTTTGTTTAACCTCTGAAAGAGCAATATTAAAAGCCTCTGGAAACATTTCTATATAAGATTTGTGCTCTTGAGCTCTTCTCACTTGGTCTTCTTTAGAGTACCAATCAGGCAGATAGCATAGACCGCCAGTATCCTTAACCATGAAGTAAATTTGTCTTGTTAGTTTAGATTGTTTCATAGCTTTTTCGTAGTTTTCTGGAGTAGGGCTTATAAATTGGTATCTTGAAATATTTGCTAAAAATTGTCTAAGCTCGTGTTCTGATTTCAGAGCCTTATTTTCGAGAACATTCTCTATCATAGAAGAGTAAACATACTTTAAACCTGCAAAAATACCGCCAATGGCTGAGTGCTGCTCTTTTTTTCTCTCTTCTGCTTCAATTGGGGATTTTTTGCCTAATGATTTTTCAAAATGTTTACTAGAATATGATTCGCAAGAGTCGAAGAAACTCTTTTCTATATCTAAAGTCGTAGAGGTTTCTTCTTCGCTCTCTATCATAAGTTTTTTACCAAATTTTTCAAAAATAGGGTATTTCTCAACTGCCCATACATCTAAAAGTTCTCTAACAAGATTAAGGGAGATTTTCTCAACCCCCTCTGATTTGTATAAATCACAAATACCTTTTGCTGTTTTATCTAAATCTAGTACCTCTATTCTCTTCATAAATGCACTCCTCTTTTCTTTTCTTTTTTTCCTATAACTTATTATACCATAATTTTAATCATGCGTCAAGTTTGTTTTTCCCATTCTTAACGTATCTCAGGGATTCCTTGTTTTTTTCCCTATAACTAATTATATCATATTTCTTCGGATATGTCAAAAACCCCTCAACGAATTGAGAGGTTCTTTTATTATTTTATAATATAACCTGAAATAGTTTGGCGACCTAATTGCATTGCTCTTGCTTTGTATTGGGAGTCAGACTCACCACTTTTTCTTGTTACTAAAATGTCTAATCGATCCGAACTGTCGAAGTGTGAGCCGCCTCTATCTGAGACTGTCATAGTTCCCCAGCCTTCTAAATAGATTTTAGTTCCTAATGGATAATAATTACTAGCAACTACATTTCGAGCAGTTACTACTGATTCCCCATTCGCCATTAATCCGTGACCACCATTTTCTCCTGGAAGCGCTGTGTAAAAACTAACTTTGAATTTTTTTGTGTTGGACTGATTTTTATCAAAATTTTCAGCTTTAACACTTTTCTTAGATTCCTCAGCTTTTCTCTTAACTTCCTCCGCTTCTTCCTTGGCTTTTGCCGCAGCTTTTTCTTTTGCTTTTAATTCTAGCCGCACTCTTTCAATCTCTGCTTCCTTCTCTCTCTCGGCTCGGGCTAATTCCAGTTCCATATTTTGTTGATTCATTTCAACAATATGATAAAACGGATCAGCTACTTTCCAAGGTTGTATTAGTTCTGCATTTTTTTCCATTGCGCTACCAATCGTTTCCTCTTTTGTTGCTAAAACTAACAACATTGATAAACACAGAACGCCTATTAATATTTTCTTCATACGCCACTCCTTTATTTAAGTAAATTTGTGGTATCTGATTCAATATTATGCGTGCCACTTATAAATATTTTCTACTTGTTTTAAACACTCTTCTAAAATATCGTTTTTGACAATATAATCAACTTCCTTCTCGATACCTTTGAATACATAATTTTCATCTGATACTCTTCTCTCCCATTCGACTATATTGAATTTTTTTTCTCGAGCTACTGCTCTTAGTCTCCTTTGTTCTGTGGGAGTATCTATATAAATTGACACTACTCTATCTCCCAATCTGGCTTTTAATTGCCTTAATCGAGGTAGATCACACGCGATAATAAAATTATCTTTAAGAAGATTGTTTTTATCTTTTTCTAAACCATAATACCAATCTTCAAGTTTATTATCCTTATATGCGTGATAAACAACTTCATCCCAAAATTTTCCTTGCATACTTTTTTCTGCGAATTTTTCTTTGGAAATAAAGTAGTAGTCAAGACCATTCTGTTCGCCGCTTCTAATCGGTCTAGAAGTTGTGGAAATTGCTCGGTGTAGTTCTGGATGTCTCTGACTAAGGGCGCTAGCCACACTATCTTTACCCGCGGCTGAACGTCCAACTAGGACGATTATTCTATTGGACGCTTTCTCATTACCCATATTCGTTCTCCTTTGTTTTTGTAAGTATAGATCCAGTCAGCGTTGTATTCTGCTTCAAGTTTCTCTCGAAGAGCTTTCGAGTTGCAATTTGTGCGCTGCTGAAAGGCTCGCCGTTCTATAGCAGTTACTTCCCACCTGTCGTGATAATCTATTGTAAAAAACTTGGATAGATAGGTTTCAGCTTCAAGCTGTTTCCTAAAGAATTCTCTATATTTTTGGAAACACCAGGGAATTTCAACCCATGAGATACTATCCCCTTTTAGATGATCGCGCACCTTAAGATAATCTACTTCTACAATAATCTCTTCTTGTATTTCATTTATATCTATTAACTCCCACCAACTCTTAGGTGTATAATCAGGCACTCGATCCACAATGAACACTTGTTCATGGTTATAGGGATTCTTCATAGCCCAAACCATTTGTACTGTATCATACGCGAAAAGGTCTGTGGATAGTCTAGGCGCCGGCTCTTTGATACCTGATACGATATCTTCGAAGTCTAAATCATTATCCTCTAATACCCACCCAAGAATCTGCAGAACTAACAAAGTTTCCTCCGTCTGCTCTGCTTTTAATAGTTTGTTATATATAGATGTTATTCTTCTTTTTGGCTTCATATCTCAACCTCTTCCTCCCCCAGGATTCTGTCTATTTGTTTTATATACTCATCTTCGAATGTTTGGTTATTAATTTTCTCAATCAGTTTTCGCTTAGCTTCTTCTTTGTAACTTTTAGCACGAGTTGGGGACATTTTTGTCGGGGTAATAGTAGAGTTTGCTACTAGAATCTGATCATTAACTTTACACGATGCCTCAACCCAGTATTGGGAATATACCATAAGGTCTACCTGGCCCTTTATTTCATCTTTCTGTATACAATATTTAAACTTTACTTTCATTATTATATCCTCCCTAATTTAAATTAAACCCAGCTAACCACTCTTCAATAGAACTGTCTGAAGCAAATACTGTAATAAAAAAAGAAATAATTATAGTATCTTTTTTATCTTTAAAAAAACCTTTCTTTATTATATCTTCCATTATATAAATTGTATTACCCTCTACTTTTGTAAATTGATTTCCATTTCTATGCCCATGAAACTTACTTAAATCTCTCATTTTTATATCCTCCTTTACGCAAAAAAAATACGCAAGACAATTAACCCCACAGATCTCTCTTGGGGTGTTTGTCTTTGCGTTTATAATCCTTTTTAGAACCGTGTGTAGCACTTCTTTCGTTCCCTAACCAAGGCTGAGATGCCTTAATTTGAGATAGAACGCTAATGGTTCCAAGGTGTATTACTTTTTCTTTCTTCTTTCTCTTTCCCATTAGTTAGTCTCCTTTCTTATATCTCGATTATATCGGGTGCTAAGATTTCTTCAACTGTTTGGATTCTGATTCTGCGTTCCTTTTCTTTTAATATATTCAAAACTAAGGCTTCTTTTGCTTCTTTCTTCATTTTCTTAATTTCTTCAATACCTGGAACGGAGGCTGCCGTAGATGAGTATCCAGAAGGGACATCTTTAAATTCAACATTAGTAGTGGTAGCTTCTATCCAATAAGCGTATTCTCCAGAAAAAGGCCGTATGCAACCGGTAACTTGTCTTATTCCTCGACTTTGAAGTTCATATATTACTTCCATTCTCATTATTCATCTCTCCTTTATTTTCTCTTATAACTAATTATACCATAAATTCAGGCCTGCGTCAAATATTCAAAAAGGTTTTTATATCACTTCTATATAACTTTGGTGGTCGGCGAATTTTCAGACAATTGTGGTTATAAAAATAAGGTGGCGAACCACCTTTCCTTTAATCTCTAAGTCTCGCCATATCCTTGGCACAGTCTACGGGTTTGCCCTTCTGGTCAATCCAAGTCTGTTTGGTTACATTAGCAACAACTCTCAGACCCGCTTTGGACATAGGGCTAGACATTCTATGGAGTCTTTTACCCGCCTCAAACTCGGACTTGTTGAGATCATACTGCTTATTGGAAACCGCCATTTTCATAATCAACTGCTCTTCTTTTGAGATAATGTCGCTAAATCTAAAACCAAGTTCTACTTTTCTTTCAATGTTTTTCTTCATGTTGATCTCCTTTTGGGTATATTAGGTAATGGTAGGTTAGAAGGGATTCGAACCCTTACTGGACCGGGCTTAAACCGGATGACTCTGCCGTTGGTCTACTAACCCATAAAGACGACTCTCGCAAGAGTCGGGTGCTCTAGCTACACCATGCTGTGGGTATTCTCCACAAGGCCCCGGAGGGTTACTCCTCAATTATTTTAATATGAAGTTTAGGCATACAGCTAAGAGTAGATGTCTCATTAATTTTCTCGGACAACTCTGTTAAGAACTCTATTTGCTCTGGAGTTGCTCCAATTTCAACAAGAGTAGAATCATGACAACCCAATAGAAGAACTCTGAGATTTGCTTCCAAAGGTTCTTTAACATCAACAAAGTTAACACTATTGAAACTTTCAGAAGGGAATTCCTCTAAATAAACATCAGTATGTGATCCGCCTACATTAGTATAGTCTACGGTATAGATTTTTTCAATTTCTAAAAGTTTCGCAACCTGCTCTTTGTCACTGGTGTAACCACACAAAGCGGTCTCTTGAGTAACCTTAACTTGATCTCCTTCTCGTGCATAGATATTAATAACACTCCACTCCTTTTCTCTTTTTTGAATAATGGTACTCTCGGTGGGAGTTGAACCCACAACATCTGGTTTCTAAGACCAGCTCCTCTGCCAGTTGGGATACGAGAGCATAATAAAGACGATTTCTCCCATAGCCTTCTCACACTTGTAGCTCACAAACGAACTACGGGGAAGTACCCTTTCGGACCCGAACAACAGGTATCGCCTAATGGTGCTCTCGGTGGGATTCGAACCCACAATTACTGATTTTTGAAAACAGTATGTCTGCCAATTGCATCACAAGAGCATAAACATAAACGACTCCTTTCTTTTTTTCATAAGTTCAGTTCGTATTAAATACTTAACGACTCCGCCACGTGAAGGCACTTATTTGGAGTCTACTCGATGTTGGATTCGAACCAACGACCTCTTCCTTGTAAGGGAAGCCTTCTCCCGCTGAATTAATCGAGCATAATTAGGCAGTTTACGATACTGCCATCGTCGGTTATTACCACATCCACCGAAAGTAGTAAGAGCCTTTAAGATACGGTATCCTCTTCGTCTATCCGTAAATCCCTTGCGCTAAGGGGGTAGTTTAACGTCCTCTCGGACTCTGGAGGAGCGTGTGAGACTCGAACTCACAAGTCACCTCTCAATGACTGACAGTTTTCAAGACTGTTTCCCGCCCCGCTGGGATCAAACGCTCCATAGTGTGAGGGTTTTTGGACAGACACCCTGCAAACTGCTCACTCAGACTCCTGTATCTCTACAGCTGGTAGGCCGAGTCTTCGTGAAGGACTGCCTATGGGGAAATGGTGCAAGGTCTGGGGGTCGAACCCAGGATCTCTAGTATCCAGCACTAGCGCGATACCAACTTCGCTAACCCTACGTATTAGTTTATCGTCATTTCGGACTAATGGAGGACACGGTAGGATTTGAACCTACGACCTGCCGGTTAACAGCCGGCTGCTCTACCACTGAGCTACGAATCCACGCGGAGCAGTTTTAGTCATGCTCAGGACAGAGGACCTCGGGTGATTTAACGTCGTGCCTTAGACGGGTGATTTAACGTCTGCCTTAGACGGGATGGTTTGGTGTCAAACATCCAGGACAATGGCGATCCAGAAGGGACTCGAACCCTCGACCTCCGCCGTGACAGGGCGGCACTCTACGCTACTGAGCTACTGAACCATATATAGAAAACCGCCGGACTAAAGTCCTATTGTGTATTTGCAGGGAGAGTTATAGCCATTTCCCTGGCGATAGTTTATCAAAATCCATATTCATCTAGAGCTTGTTTGTCAGCAAGTTCTTTTCTTTTATATGTGCAAGGTTCCCCTTTTTGACACATCCAACAAGAGCAATGAATTTTTAATTTAGACAAACTATTTTTACTACCATTTTTAAGAAAGTTTTGAGCTGAGTCTTCACCATAAAGTTTCTTTAAAATATTGTACTTACGATTTGCGGCACGTTCCTTCTGTTCGCGATAGTATGCTTGATTTCTGTTCATAATATCACTCCTTAAATAAGATAAACTCCCAATTGTCCTTGGGGTTCATTAGGGCTCAAATTTATATACCGCTCCTAAACCTCGAAAGGTAAAACCTAATTCCGTCCCTGTTAGGACTCCTTATATCGGTTGGACAACGCCCCTCTAGCGGGTTATTGGTAGGGATGGGTGTAGTCGAAACACCGTGAAAGCCGTATCAGAGCTCCATAATTACCGTTATATGACATCCCCATAATGATGGAAATGGAAAGAATTGAACTTTCTTGACCACTCTCGCCGTAAGAAGCGTGGTATATTACCATTATACTACATTTCCATAATGTTGATAAGTGAATAGTTAATTATATACCCTAGACCTTCGTCTTACTATATATCCACACCCTTATGTTCACTCAGTAGGGAGACAAGTCTGAGCTTAAGATAGCGAGTCCTAAGCTTCTTGCCCCGCCTTTCGGCAGAACCTACGTGGGATTGCTTACCCACAACTTTCACCGACTTTCAGTTTTTATTCTTCCAATATAAGAATTATTTTAAGGAAGCAACTTTCGGCTACTTGAACCCTCGTCTTGTGTTATACTCCGATTTCTCGGTATCAATTGCTCAATGGCTTGGTTCGGATTTCCAATCATTTACTAAGGTTCCCACCACAGTCTAACTGGATTATTCTCCACCGGAGCGTCTATTGTCGCCACCACAAGTTTAAGGTAGTTTTAAATTGAATGGTATATAGCACCGCACCTTATGATTGAAAGCGTTCGCTCCTTCTAGGTATAGTTCGCACTAGACCTAACGACATCTTCAAACAGTATCCCATTTGAATATCTTCGCCATTTTCGACACGTCTCAGCAGGTTGTACCCCTCTTCACTGAGTTAAGCAATATAATTAACTATTCACTTATCAAAGAACTGTTTGTTTTTTTCCTATAACTAATTATAACATAATTTTAAAGTTGAGTCAAATTTCCAGTGGCCGGATCCCAATCCTTAATCATCATGTCGATGAACAGTTTTGCGATGTTGTTTGCGTCATCTCCGCCACGGTGGTGAGTTCCTTCAAGTTCAATATTGGCATGTCTAAGAGCTTTTGCCATTCCTCTTTCTTTGGTGAAACCATAGAACATTTTATGCTCTCTTTTCAAGTTCATAAAACCTACATATGGAGGATATTCAATATCCCAAAGATTACACATTTGTTCGATCATATTATAGTCATAAGCTCCCCAACTTACGAAGATATAGTCTTCTAGGTAATACTTAGAAGCAAAACCCGTAAGAAACTCTTCAAACGTTGGAGCATTTTCGAGATCTGCGTCTGAGATAGATGTTAGTTCCTCAATGAAATAATCTAGTGAGGAGTAAACAGGTTTAACAAAACTTGTGCCTCTCTCGATAATATCTCCGTCTTCTACTATGGCGTAGCCGAATTCAATTATTTCTGAAATTCCACTTACAGCCGCACTTGTTGCTTCAAGATCGACAATCATATATTTCATTTGTAAACTCATCTCCTTTTCCCCTATAACTAATTATATCATAATTTTGGAACAGTGTCAATTTTTAATGGTTTCTAGGGCTGGGATCGAACCAACATTCTGTGAGTCAAAGTCACATGTCCTACCATTAGACGACCTAGAATTAATGTAAGTTTAGTCTAAACAGCTACGCCACGTGAAGGCACTTACTTGTAGCCAGCGGATAAACCGCCTAAATATCAATTGAACGAATAACTTTAAAACCTTTTTGTTTAAGTTCTTTAAGGTATATTCCGTTATAAATAAAAGGTAGGATTAACCATGAAAGACCAAAACTAACAAACGCTAGTAAGAAGCTAATTACAAACCATTTCCAATCTCCTCTTATAAGAGGGACAAAAGCTCCAAAAAATAACATTGTCCAAGAAAAACCTTCTTTAGTTTCTTTACTTTCTCCTGTCATACGATTTTCTAAAAATATCCTCATTCCTTTTCTCCTTTGCTTTCTATTTTATAATGGTGAGGTGTCTCGGAATTGCACCGAGAACCAGGTTTAACGTAGCACGTGTTACTAATAAACCTAGACTAGCTAAGCCCTCATATGGTACTCGACCCTGGAATCGAACCAGGCACGTTTGGCATATAAGACCAACATTCTAACCACTGAATTAGTCGAGCATATGGCTTGAAGGAAGGGAGTCAAACCCTCGTTTCCGGGATCACAACCCAGAGTTTTATCGTTAAACTACCTCCAAGATAATTATGAATTTAATACGTAATATCGTCCGGTTCCCCATCCCCCAAAAATAGCTATTGAAAATTGAGTTACAGTACCTATCTCAAAATACCCTGCTTGTCTCAAAACAGAACCTAAAAGAATTGCTAAAGCGTTGGCTCCTATGAAAATTCCTATTGTTTTAAAAAAATGCTTTGTGCTATATTTCATAATATTCTCCTTTTTTTTATAATGGAACGCCCTGAGAGGATTGAACTCTCAACCTACTCCTTCGTAAAGAGTTGCTCTGTCGATTGAGCTAAGGGCATATAGACTATCTTCTAGCAAACAAAACTATTAAAACAAGAGCAATCATTATGAATAAGAAACCTCCCCATAAAGGAGCAAAAACCCATATCCATGACCAATTAATAACTCCAGTTAGTTTCAATACTAAAAAAACTAGAAACAACAAACCTGGGAAACCAATACCTGCTTGACTATTATTATTATTCTGTTTCATTTTAGCTCTCCTTTTCTACCTAAATCCTTTTAATTTCCCTGTGATAGTATCTAAATCTTCTGAAAAATCAGGACCGATTCCAATACAAGTAACTGTTGGTTGGTGGAATTCTGTGTATCCGTTGTCTGTGATAATTACTGCGTTAAATCCAGCCGCTATGGCTTTGTTGTAAAGATGTATGAGTTCTTCTTCTGTGTCTACTCCTAAAGCAACCTTAACAAAAGATTCGTCAAGCCATTCTTTAAGAATAGTATTTTCTGGTCGTTCTTTTTGCATTTTAAGTACTAAAGCTACAAAGGCATGACCAGCCTGAGCAATCAATTTCCCTTTTGGGACACGATTTCCGTCTGAGTTCCGTAGGTCATTCCTAAGAACACAAATCATTTTTGTTTTTGGATTACCCATGATGATCCTCCTTATAGGTTAAAATAGGTTTTTAAATGGACCAGGTGACCGGTACCGCCCCGGCGTCCGAAGTTTGGAAGACTTCTATTCTACTATTAAACTACACCTGGATAATGGAGGAACAGGTGAGACTCGAACTCACAACCTACGCTTTACAAGAGCGTTGCTCTAGCCAAATTGAGCTACAATTCCATGGTGGCTATAGATAGAGTTGAACTATCCTTCTCGGCTTATGAAACCGATGTTCTTCCCCTGAACTATATAGCCATAAATGGTGGATTGACTTGGGATTGAACCAAGACCTTGGGCTTTTCAGACCCATGTGCTGTCACCAGACACACCCTCAATCCATAATGGGTGCAGATGCTGGAGTTGAACCAGCAACATCAGCTTATGAGACTGATTAGGCTACCCTGCCTTGACATCTGCCATAATGGTACACCTTAAGAGATTTGAACTCCTGACCCACGCTTTAGAAGAGCGTTGCTCTAATCCGCTGAGCTAAAGGTGCATAAATGGTGCAACTTCTGGGACTCGAACCCAACACCCCGTGATTAAAAGTCACGTGCTCTAACCAGATGAGCTAAAGTTGCATAATGGTGACTCGGAAGAGAATCGAACTCATATCTCGACCTTGAGAGGGTCGTGTCCTAACCGCTAGACGACCGAGCCATGTAAGCACCCTCAACCTGTGACCAGGGTGCATTTGGTTTTTGGACAGGCTTCCAAATAAACACGGAGGTATTCATTTGTAGTTTAATGTCATTTCGGACTATGGTGGAACTAGAGGGATTCGAACCCTCGACTTCTACGATGCAAGCGTAGCACTCTCCCGGGCTGAGTTATAGCCCCATAGATAGTTTATCGTCATTGCGGACACTGGTGACTCCAGTGGGACTTGAACCCGACATTTTAGCTGTGAAAGAGCTACGACCTAGCCTTTAGTCGATGGAGCCTTATGGTGGAGTGAACGGGAATCGCACCCGTAGCCAGGGTATTTGAAGTCTCTGGCGGTATCGCTCTCGCTACTCCCATCTTCTCTTCGTCTGTCACCCCATAAATGGTGGGCAAGGTAGGAGTCGAACCTACGGTGTTTCTTTGTAACAGATTTACAATCTGCTGTCCTCGCCACTAGACACACTCACCCATATAACGTGGCTTTGACCCGTGTGCCACACACGTTCAACTTATTTTAAAAGTGTAGTTGACAAACACTCCAACGCGGGATTGCAGTTAGGACTTTCACCAATGTCGCATCCTATTGAGGATTTGTTAGTAGAATTTGAACCATTAACTATCGCGTATTTTTTTTGGGTACATAATAATTATACCATAATTTTTTAACTAAGTCAAATTTTGGTTACTTGAGTTAATCAAGTCCTGGAAGTTTTTCTCCACAGAAAGGACAAAATTTAATTTTTACTGCATCAGACCAAAGGGAACTTAATTCTTTAGGGCGGTTGTCCTTGCCTAAGAATCCAAAGTTAATATCTAACTCTCCATTCTCGACATCAAATCTAAGGTCTACAAAAACTTTTTCTCCGCCTTCAACTTCTTGGTCATAGGCTAGAATACAATCTGTTTCTTTACATTTCTCGCACATATTTTCTCTCCTTTTTCCCTATAACTAATTATACCATATTTTTTGGCTTTGGTCAAACTTTCCTTACATAAAGTCCACAAACACAAACTCCCTCTTCTCGGGCCATTTTGCACATACATCTAGTATCCTTGTCTTTTTCTATCATACAGGGACAATATCCGTCGTTTGCTTTAACATCAGCTAAGATTTTTAAGAACATTCTCTTATCAGGATTTGGGATCATTTTCATATCTTCACCTCATTATAATGGAGTCTCGGGTGGGAATCGAACCCACGAATATTAGTTTTGCAGACTAATCCGCTAACCACTACGGTACCGAGACACATTTGTAACATTAGTTTAAACACCCTAAGCCACGTGAAGGCTGTTACATATAGGGCAAGCGGGCTTTGCGCCCACCGGACTATTTCTTACGTTTTAGTAGTATATGGACACCTAGACCTGATAAAGTAGAACCAAGGAAAACAAGACTAAATGGATCTGAGCTACCGGTTCTTGGAAGAATCTTATCCGTTGGTTCAACGAAAATAGGCTCTTCATCAATAGGTGGGTCTACAATTATAGGTGGATCAACTGGTGGCTCTATAATAACTGGTGGATCAACTGGTGGTGTAGGTGGATCAACTGGTGGTGTAGGTGGATCAACTGGTGGTGTAGGTGGATCAACTGGTGGGATTATAGGTTTATCCTTCCAAACTAAAATAACATGAGATAAATCCTTTCCATTTGAAAAACTAAATATTTCTAAAATTCCTGGGTCTCCATGCGGCTCATGTGCCGATGTTCCGTTAGAGTTAATTGACCCCGCTTTCAACACGATTCCCAAATAGATTCTTTCAGAAATTTCTTTCTCTGTTTGATAGTCAGAGATTCTAAAAGTTTCTATACCATCTTTTAAATCCCATTTCTGACCATCTTCTGCATCAAAATAGGTCAACCAATGACTAACTTCGTTCATCTTGGGGTCTTCTTTCTCAGCTGCTCTCACACTTTGCGGGACAACCATACTTAGAGCCACCAACATGCTTACTATACCTTTAACTATAACTATTTTTTTCATACATAACCTCCTAACTATTGAAACCTTTCTCAAATAAAACTCCGGCAAACCACATTGTTATAACCGCAGTAATACCTATAAAATTATCTCCTGTGGCGCCGAACACCGCAACTCCGTATACACCAATTAGCATAAATACAATAGAAAAGAAAGCATTCTTAACTTTCCTAAACGCATTTTTGTTCTGATAATCTCTGAGTTTTATTGACGAATCGATCATTCTTATAGTTCCTTCGAAATTCCATTTAGAAGAAGCTAACCATGTTGCGAAACTTTGGGCAAAGGCTTTGGCTTCTGCAGGGGAATCTTCCATTGTAATAAAACCCTCTATTTCTATATTTCCGACTTGTAGATCTTTTTCTTGGTCAAGTTCAATTCTCTTCATTTATAATTTCCTCCTGCTTCGCTTTTATTTCGTCCCAGTCGCTTCGTAGTTCTTTATGGTTATGGTAGGCTCGACAATGCAAACAGTATAACTCCTTTAGATGTCCCTCTTCTCTCGCATTGGAGATTTTCCTAGGAATAGGGATACCTTCTTTCCCACAATTTGTACAAATCATCCTCGATATTGTATAGTTTCTTCTGTGCATAAAAACCACTCCTTTTTTCTCTATAACTAATTATATCATAAATTACAGAGAAAAGCAAGTTTAAAGGTGTTTAACCATATAATCTAGGAAGTCAAAAGCAATCTCGTCTAGAGTAAGTATCACTAAGCTCTCAGCTTCTGTAAGTGGTCGACTTTCTTGTTTAGCTTTATCTCTCAACTCTTTCTTTTTAGACTCTAAAACATGCATCATTTGAATAGTTAGAACCTTTTCCATATTATAACTTACCTTCTTTCTTCAACCGATCTACTTCGATATCTAGTTTAACGCCCCAACCACCTTGCCAAGCAAAAATGATTGAAAAAACCATGAATACATAGTCTCCAGTACGAACAGCCCAATAACCTAACCCTAGAGCCATTAGCATACTTCCGGTTAGTACAAAGGGTTTCCAAACTTCTACAATTTTCATTTAATTCACTCCTTCTTTTCTTGTTAAAAAACCCTTGAAGCCTCGACTCCAAGGGAATATTGGTAGTCGGTGTTAAGGACACCGATTCAACCTTTAACAGGTCTGTAACTAGACAGACAGCGTTGCCACCCTAAACGAATAAAGCAGTGGCTGATGTGTGCAATACTACTACTACATTACACTCGCTTTTTCATAATCCAGAGTAGTACCTCCAAGGATTATGCTAAGGCAAAACTCGAAGTGGTAGTCGGTGATAAAGGACACCGATTCAACCTTTACCTACGGACTTGACGTTTCCATAGGGACTGGTGCGTGATTTTGACAGAACCACGCAAACTGTGCTCTTATCCGCTCTGGGGTAACGTTCCCTCGTTTTTATACTTTGAGCATGGTCGCTAAACCATATGACAAGAGCAAACCGGGACAACCACACCCAGTTATTCAAACTTTCCCTATAAAAGTTTGATTCGAAGCTAATACGGAATCATAGGTATTTCTTCCGGCCTCTGGTTTACCTCATACTAGACAAACATCGTTCCGCCACCAAATGCTGTAAGGGATTCGAACCCTGGAGTCGTAATAGTTTGTTAGTTCAGCCACAGGTACTCTGGCTAGATAGGTTTATCGACTATATCCAAGTCGGCTTCTCGATTTCAAAAATCAAACCTGGGCACCTGTCCCTAGTAAGTAAAATTCAGGCGAGATAACCATCATTTTGTTCTGTAATTAAATTATACCATAATTTTCAGGTATTGTCAAAATTCAATGGCGAACACGGTAGGAATCGGACCCACATTCCCTGGGTTGGAGCCAGGTGCCTTACCATTAGACCACGCATCCATATTAGCTACCTAAGACCAACTGGGTAGCATCAGTTTAAGAGATTATAGGTCTTATTCTAGTTTATCTACTATTCTCTCTTACGTCCGGTTCGCATATTAAGAGGCGTGACGGGTTCTTGCATTTAGATTTTTATAATCTAACAATAATTTCTAGTTTACTGGAGCCTGGGAAGGCTAGTTCCGGTTTCGTCTATGAAAGTTTCTAGAATTTCATAGGTTTATAGCGGAAGCTTTCTAATTAGAAAGGATGTGTACACAACCCGATCTAGTTTTTATACCAAAAGACCCAAATTGATGGGGACATGAGCTAGAAATTATTGTTAAATTATAATGGAGGAGAGCTAGATTGGAAGTTATTGTAACTTCCAACCAAACCCATAGCTTTGCTTTCTATTTTCTATTCCTCGACAAACTTTAGAAATATTCGTTACAATATGCTTTGTGTGAGCTGTTGTGAGATTATTTTCTATTAACCACCTAGCAGCTTCACTATAGCTATCGAAAGACTGTATGTACTCTTCCTCTAGAGAATATTGATCAACTCTTTTTGACATCCAATTTCTATTTTCAGAGTGAAAATTCCCATGTGGAGTAATATTATTGTTTTTAAGTCTAGTAGATATTGTTCCAGGAGCACAATCAAAAAATAAAGCTACTTTTAAAATTGTACCTAATTCTTGATATTTTTGTATAATCTCTTCATCCGAGTGAAAAAAGTATGCTCTTCCGTCTCCTCCAATAGTAGCATTATAGCCTTTTTTTAAAACTATCGTAAAAACTAACCCAATAAACTTCTCTTACCTCTAAATCTTCGGTATACTCTAACTATAGTATTGTAAAATTTTCTTCTCCATATTTTAAAAGAGCCCGATAAAGAGGTCTTTCAGGATATTGGTGGGCGACTTTTAAATGTTCTTTCCACCTAGACTCTATGGTTCGATAAGTTTTACCAACATACTTTTTCCCATTAATTTTATTTTCAATGAGGTATACGTAACCTTTCATTAAAATCAACTCCTATTTATTTTGTAACTTTAGTTCAAACAACCACACCACGTGAAGGTAGTTACTTGTGGTCAGGAGAGCTAGATACTCGAAATCTATCGCGGTAAAACGACGCATCCCTTAGCAGGGGAGCCCAAGGACCTCCTTGGTCAACTCTCCATGTATATACCCCTAACAGCTTACTATGCTTTCGCACTTGGGTTTTGCCCGAAGGCTCAAGGATTCTGGTTTGGGTATTTGCTACTTCAATCCTTTTTTCGCAATTACTTTAGTTTCGCTTTCGCTACTTATGTCCTACGCCACGTAAAGGCAGTAATATGTAGGACGCTTTCGGAGAGAATTAGTCGACTTCATTCTCTCTTACTTACCCAACCCATATTCGTGGTTGGCCCGGCTAAGAATGTTCTCTTCTTAGGCGATATTCTGTCGTAACCCTAACAAACGGGGAGTGGAAACTACCACTGTGGACATTTACGGTTGTCAGCGGGGTGTCTCGGCACACCTTCCGATAGCAAATACCTAGCTACATAGGAGTCCTTTTTGTTTATTAATGGTTAAACAGTGGGACCAAAAACGTAAACCTTCAGTACGGTGGCTAATCCTAAAGTCGGATGACTTAGCTTTCAAAGGTACCACCTATTAAATCTCTTCCATTAAGATATCTAAAACTTTGTCTACCTTAGCTGTCGAAGTTGTTTTGGTCGGCTGCCCTGTCAGTGCTCCTTCAAGATCAAATCCTTCATTCTTAACAGTTGCTTTCAGTGTCACAACGTCGATACCGTTGGAGAAAGCCGCACCCTCTTTAGTTAGTCCTTTAAACTCAAACCCACCGAACTCTAGTTCAGAAACCGATTCCATGATCAAATCTCTTAGCTCTTGTTTCTCTTTTGCTTTCATAAATCGTCTCCTTTTTCCCTATAATTAATTATACCATATTTTTTAAACTCGGTCAAATTTTTCTTCGCTCCCAAGAATCCTAATATAGTATTCTGTTTGATCAATTGAAACTTCGCCACAGCTACAGGTGACAAATTGCCCTGGATATTTCGATTGGATGATATCGCCGCACTCTCTGCATTTGATTGGATAAGGTTTAAAAGGTTTCTTTTCTTTGCTCATATATTTTCTACCTCGTCTAAATATGCTGAATGCTCTGGTGAATCAAAAGAAATCTCATCTTCTGCCCACAGATCATTAAGTCTTTCTTCTGCTTCCTCAAGATCTCTGGCTCTAACTTCTACTCTAGTTTTTCTCTTTTCTTCAACAACGAAAACATAAACCTTTTCCATTTGAATTCCTCCTCTTTTTCTCTATAACTAATTATAACATAATTTTAAAAGGAAGTCAAAATTAATAATCCTCGTTTTCCTCTTCCATTCTGTCCATTACTTCGGCAACATCTTCATACATCATCTCCCAAAGAAATTCATTAAACTTAACTTCTTCAAAATCTTCAATTTCTGCTGTACCTACTTTTCTAAAAAACAATGCTACAAAAGCCTTCTCTGCAATATCCTCAAATTCGTCTTGAAGATCCATTTCTTTAAAAAGGATAGTTTCGACGTATTCAATTAGGTAGGTCTTAGGTAAGAAAGAAAACTTTTCATTTCTTAACGGAACTCCTACCACAGGTATCTCTACATTATCTATGAAGAATATTTGCTTTTTATCAATATCAAAAAAACCTAAATACATCGTTAACCCTCCCATCCTTCTCTATCAATGATTACTTTATGATAATCTGTAGGGAACAACTCCCCTTCTTTGTTTACTAAAATAACTTTTAGTAAACCCTCTTTATAAACAAAGCCAACACAGTAATATTTACCTTTGGCTACGTCTACCCCTTCAATCCTTTTAACCGGCAGTCTCTCCATAGTCAACACTCCTAACGTTAAAATCTTGACAAAGGTCTGCAAGAATTGTATTAATATCTGTTCCAGGCGGATAAGCTCTAAAAAATCCATATTTTCCTTCAAAGAGTCTTTTAGCCGCACCCCAATCTTGTTTTCCTAATGTAATATTTCCACCGATATAAAGTGGAACCTTTTCTAGTCCAGCTTCGTTACATTTCTCTTTCAAACCTCTACAATCTAGCTCTGCTTGACCATAAAGAGAAGAAACTAAAATACCGTCTGCATTTGTTTCTATAGCCGCGTTGACATACTCCTCTTGGGAAACAAGGACTCCCAAATTTACAATGTTAAATCCTGCCTCTGTCAAAGCATAGTCTAAGATTTTATTACCAACACTGTGAATGTCGGCTCCAATAGTTCCCAAGACGAGTGTAATCATTATTTACCTTCTTTCTCAAATTTTTGAGCAACGATTCTAAATTGTGCCATAGTCCTCAACTGAGTAAGTAGTGCATATTGATTTGAAAAGAAATTCTGAAACTTAGAATCTTGATTATAATTTAATCTTGGAAGAATAAACTCAATCTTTCTAAGTCGATTAATTTCTTCCTCAATCTCTTCAAGAGTCGTGAATGGAATTTCCTCTGTAACATTTTTTACGTCTGCGAAATCTATTTCAATCTCTCCAAAATCTAAGTCATAAGTTACTATTCTTTCCAGTATCCCTGTCTTCGAATCAAAATGAAATATTCCATAAGTCGATGTTAAAGCAGGTAGTTTAACCGCGCCGTCTTCTGTCAAGATAGGTTTATATAGTATAAACTGTCTTATTTGTCTTGACATGTTATCCCTCCTTTGTTTAAGATTCGCCTTTTTCTCTCTATATTCAATTATAGCACACTTTACAGTATTTGTCAAATTTTATTTTACGATAGAATCAATAGTCTTTTTAAAAAACAAAAGCATTAATAAAGTAAAAAAGATTGGGAACAAAATAGCTGGATTAAAATTCAAAACTATGTAGCTCACAATCTCCCAAGTTACTATCGCAATAGGTATAGCTAAAAGTAAACCCATACGACTACCCTCTTTCGGGGCCATAAAATAGTTTCCCTTCTCTAGAGTAAAACCTGTCTTCTAAATAATGGGACACCTCATTCCATTTTAAAAATAATTGAATATCCGGCAACTTTCCCGAATCAAAGTAAATCTCAACTGTAACTGTCCCAATATCTCCGCCACTATTCGGTTCGATCGTTATCTTTTCCACTTGTTTATTCATAAAGCACGCTCCTCTTTTGTTTGTTTTCTTCCTATATAATAATTATACCACATTTTTGAGACTTTGTCAAAAAAATAAACAAGGGCATTATCGCCCTTGCTCTATTATAAACTCTCAGCTACCTGCTTCATTAATATCCTGTGAGCTTCAGCAATCTCATCAAGTGTATAATTATTAATTATTTCATCTGCAATATTGAAATTTCCAGTGATTCCTTCTCTATGGCCCCAAGTTCCAAAGTAGTCGCCCATTATGTGTGCTAGATCCTTTAGTTTTTCATATAGTCCCATAATTCTATTCTCCTTTATCTGCTGTAATTAAAATATGAGTATCCCAAAGCCCAGTAATCTCCGCTACTTTTTGAAGGTAGAAGAAATAGGAAGGCTGCATATAAGTTTTGCAAGTTATGTTTCTAAACCCTGCTTCATATAGTATTGAATCCCATTCGCGAGAAGTTAAAAAGTTGATCTTCTCTTGAATCTCTCTATCATAACTTGCTTTACCCCAAGTTAGTTTGTTTAAGAACTCCTTGACATCGTTAAAAGGTCCTGAAATGATCTCTCCAGTTCTTTTAATTCTTGTTCCAAAAGGATAATCTTTTATATATTTATCCACATCGAAATCAGTTTCTTTAACTCTAACCTGCATCTTATTGTAGTCATATTTTTCTAAGAATCCGTCCCTAATTATAATTCTACCACCTGGAAGTAACATCTTGAAAGCTTCTTTCAATAGGTTTTTTACCTCTTTCGTAGGATCATCTGGATCTCTATCTCCATAAGAGTATACTTCATGAAGTACGGAATTGAAAATGATAGTATCTACTCCGCCCTTAACTTCTGAAAGTTTTTCATAAACTCCGTCAACAATACCTTTTGCAGAAATTAATGCTCTCATGTCTGGATCATTATCAATAGCGATAGTAGTAAATGATTCATCTATACTTTTGAGGTATACCAGTAGGCTACCTGAACCTGAACCAAAGTCAAGAATTCTTCTTCCTTTGATATACGGAATGATAACTGCCTTCTCTTTTAGGGAACCTTCCATTAATTCTACATACTTTTCAAAATTTACTTTAATCTTATTCATATTTAACTCCCTCCTTTGATATACTCCACCCAGTAGTTGCAATTGAGAATGTTTCAGTTGTGGTTGTAGTCCTCGTAGGGGTTATTGTAAGAGTGGCGCTACCAGTGAAGTATGTTCGGCCGCCTCTTTTAGGGCTTACCATCTTGCCCCTTTCTGAAATCTTTAGCATTCTATTCATCTGTCTAAAAAATTCAAGATACTCTCCAACTCTTTCTTTAGCATACTCCATTTCTTCCTCCTTAAGAAAAAACTTAGCTAAGAACAAACTAAAGCTTTCGACTTTCATTTCCTCTAGGTTTCTATAAATAGGACTTGCAGTATATTGAACGTCATCATAATAACCATTGCTCTCCATAAGAAAATGTCCTATCTCATGAAGTAGGGTTAGTTTAATTTGAACTTCCGGGTGTTTTGATAAATTTTCTAAATAAAGGTATATAACTCTACTCTGAGTTACGTAACTACCTAAAGCGTCTTTATACGTTTCTTTCGGTAGAACAATGTATTCGTTACTAATTGCTTTAATTTCTTCATAGCTTTTAAAAATAAGTATCTTTTCCAACTTCTCAAGGCTCATATCAAAACCTTTTATTTTAAGTTGGGAGGCTTTCTCACAAACTTCTCTTACTAGAGGTTCGTAAGAACTATACGTTGGTAAAATTAGTAAGTTCTTCATGGGATCACTCCTTTTTTTCTCTATAACTAATTATATCATAATTTTTGTTTTTTGTCAAAATTAAAAAACCGTACCTTTCGGTACGGTCTTTTTAGTCTCTCGCTTTGAAATTATATACTGGTTTTAGATGATCAACTAAAGTATATACATCATTAAGAATATCTTTTATCTCTTGAGCTGGTTTATAGGCTCCTGGAGCTTCATCTAAAGTAGCTTCCACTACAGAATCAGTCCAAATACCTTCCATTTGCTCATGGAACGTATCCATTTTTAACAACTTTTTCGCCTTTGTTCTGCTCAAAGCTCTTCCCGCACCGTGAGGAGCAGAGAATAACCAATCTGGACGAACTTCATCTGCTTTGAATATTAAAGTTCCGTCTCTCATATTTAAAGGCACTAAGAAAGGTTGCCCTTCCTCTGCTGCTACTGCACCTTTTCTTAAGATCTTTTTCTCAGTATCAATATAGTTGTGGACAGAAAAAACATTTTTCTCTTCGTTAATTTCCCAACCCATCATACGAGATATGAAGAAAGAAATTAATTCCCTATTCTGATGAGCGAATTCTTGGGCTAACTTCATGTCGTGCAGGTAGTTTTCCATATCCTGCCCCTCTAAGTAAGCTAGATCATCAACCTCTTTTGGAGGTAGATTAGCCAGGACTTTAGAAATTTCAGAAGCTCTTCCTTCTTCTTTTAGTCTTTGAATTATTTCAGAGTTGTCTTTTCTTTTATTGTTAATTTTAGCTACATCTTGATGATACTTAGCTGTTACCGCACCTAAATTTCTAGACCCTGTATGAATTAATAGATAAGTCCCAGTTTCACCTACTTCGATAGAAATAAAATGGTTTCCACCGCCTAAAGTTCCTAAGCTTCTTGCATGATAATCTAGGTTAGAGTAGACTGGTGCATACATTTCGTCAATTATTTTTTTTACTTGACTTAGAATTCCTGGCCCAACTTTCTCTCGAACATTAGAACCAGAAGGTATTATAGATTCTATCGTTGTTTGTAGTAACTGAAAATCAATTTTCATATCCTTTGGTCCGATATGGTATGCGTACACGCCGCACCCGATATCTACTCCAATTTGATTGGGAACAACTCTGTCCCCAACTGTCATTACTGTTCCTATAGTAGACCCTTTACCCGCGTGAACATCTGGCATAATAGCTATTTTCTGTCCCTCCGCAACCTTAGCATTAGTCAAAGCTATTACTTGTTCCAAAGCTGCTTCTTCTATATTGTCTGTAAATATTGTCGCAGTCGCGTACTTACCTTTTATAATTTTCATTTTTTCTTCATCTCCTTTTATTCTTTCTGTGCGGTGATTACCTTCTTGCCGTTACCTTGAGATACTGATCGCTCCTAATACTTGTGAAAGTGCCCACAAAACGAGTTTCTTTTACGATTTTTGTTCCCAAAAAATAAAGGCTTTCATCTAGGTCAACGATCCATACGAACGCGCACTTTTTAATACGGTCATAATGGTTTTCGTCTACCGCAACCTCTTTAATTATCTTATTTGGATATAAAACCTGATATTCACGAATACTTTCCGACATCTCAACCAGGAAATCAAAAATATACTTATCTTCTTTATTCATGTTCTCAACTCCTTTGTTTTTTTCCTATAACTAATTATACCATAAATTTGACTTTTTGTCAAAAAAAAAGAACAGTATTTCTACTGTTCTAAGCTTATCTCTAATCTAAGTCCTAAAACATTGATAGCTTCTTCCAAACCAATCATACCCTCTAAAGGATCCCCATAGGCACATGCTTGTCGGAAGATTTCTTTGCCATATTGGTTGATTAAAACGAAAGAAAGAGCTCCCCACCTATACCTTATATATCCTTCTTTAAAGTAAGGGTGATCTACCACTTCAAAATCATAAATAGAGGGACAAGCATAACAAGTCCTTTCAACATTTTTTATCTTTAACTCCATTTAAAACTCCTCCGTTTCGGCTCTAGACAGGCTCCCCCACTCAATCCTCATTTCTTCAGTTATATAAGACGGAACCTCTGGCCACAACTCATCTAAAGCATGTGGGTGGCAACAGATAGGGCATTCATATATACCTTCATGTTCCGCAATTTCATCACAATCATAAACTAGGCCACCGCATTCTTTACAATATCCTATTAAATTTACCATAATTCCTCCTATAAAATATCAAGGTAAGACGGAGCTAGTCCACGCCTTACCTTGTTATATTTAATAATCCTATTCAGGGGCAACTTCCTCAGCTTCGGCTTCCTTAGCTTCCTTAGCTGCTTTGTCTTCGGCTCTTTTACGAGCTTTCTCAGCTTTTTCAGCTTTCTTTGCGGCTACTGCGGCTTCCTTCTCGATAGCTGCTTTCTGTCTTGCTTCGAAGTCAGCGATTGCTGCATCTGCATCGAAGTCGATAGCCTTTGCGATTACCTTAACAACAGCGTGGTTACCTTCTTTGTTTACGAACACCGCACCTTCTGCACTCATACCTACGAACTCGTGGTCCTCAGGAGCAACATCCTCGATATTTACGTAGAAACTGTTTCTTACCTCATTCATTTCTGCTGGTTTTCTTTTTTCCATTTTTACATTTCTCCTTTTCGCGTTTATTTTATTTTTTTCTTTTCTATGTATTAATTATACCATGATTTTAGGTACTTGTCAAAATTCAGGAGGGTAATTTAGTAGATTTTCTCAAGTAGCTTTTTAACTTTGCGGTCGAACCTCTCAACCTTCTTCTGATTCTTAGGGATATACAAAAACATAGACCACACATCAGCAAGTAATTCGTGAGGTAGCAATTTATAGTTTCGCAGATCCGCCGCACCCTTCATATACATATCTTGGAACGTATCGTTCCAGTCCTGAACTGCGTCGTTTTTAAAGAACTTCATAGTTTTTAAGTGACCAACTTCATGAAAGAAGGATTGAGTAAAGTAGGAATAGCCGTTAGCTGGGTTAAAGTATACTTCATTCTCAACCAGTTGATGCCCTTTAATAACTTTCTTCTTCTCCCCAACTATGTCGAGATATATGGCTAGAGTAATATCTTCTCTTTCTCCTTCTAAGGGAGTTAGAGCCGCAAACTCATCTGCGATGATTATATCTACTTCTTCTTTCACAATCTTTCTCGCTGTTTTTTCACATAGCTTAACCAGTTGTTTTATTGCTTTCTTTCTCTCTGTCATTAAAAACCACTCCTTTTTCTTCTATAACTAATTATAACATAAATTAAAGGTGCGGTCAAATTCACCGCACCCATCTTTCTATTCTTTTCAATCCCATAAAGCTCGGAAGTACTCTCTAAATAGGTCTAACCCTTCGTCAATCGCATTTTCTTTTTCAGTATCTCCCCAAGAGTCGTCCTCTATGATAAGCTCAAAAGCTAGGATCATCTTGTCGAGAATTTCTTCCCACTCTTCATTAGTAATCATACCGGGGTATCCATAATGGTTCTTTCTCATGTGTCTCAATCGAGGGAGCAACCATTTAGCCGCAGCGTGGTCAAGGTTCCAACAATCTTCGTAGTTGTAGCCATGAGTGATTCTGAAGATGTTTCTACGAAAAAACCTTTCAACATCTTCTAGCTTTCTTTTGATAGCATATTTTATTTTCATTATCACTTCACTCCTTCCAATCTATTTTAATTATGGTCGCTCTTCTAGTTTAATTTTTAAATAGTTGATTTCTGTTTCTAACTCCATAAGTTTTCTAAGCAATTTCTTGTTTGACTCTTCTGCAAAAATTAATTTAACTTCTGTTTTTCTCCCCTTTGTTACTGCCCCTAGATACTCTTGAAAATAAGATTTGTTTTCAGGTTTTTTATTTAACTTACCTAATTCTATTTTTATTTCTCTTAGTTCGTTTTCAATAAATCCTTTTTTTGACTGGGGAGTTAAGTTTTTTAACTGGCTATTTTCAAGTCTAAGGAAGTAGATCCTTTTTTCTAAACTTTGTATGTTTTTTTCGTATTCGATGGCATTCATATTGAGTGCAGTATAGGCTTTGTGCATTTTTTTTTCTAAAGATTCTATTTTATCTTTAAGTATTTTCTCGTTTTCAAAATTATTCACTATCGTTTCACTCCTTCCAATCTATTTTAACTCCGCACTCTGGGCAGTATTTAAACTTCATACCGTCTTTGGTCTTGAGAAAATGCCCACAAACTGGACAGTCAGGTCTTTCTCTTACAGTTTTTCTATATGAATCTCCATAATCCCACCCTAAACTTGTCATCCAAGGTCTTCTAGCAACTTGTTTTTCAAGAGCTTCAAGTGCAAGCTGAAGTGTTTCCATATGTACTTGATTGCCATATAAACCACTCTCTCTTATTTCAACTATTGCTTCTTCTATTTTCATCGTAACACTTCCAAAACTAACACAGCGTAGGTGATGAACGCACCCAAAAACAGGTATTTTACATTAGTAATAAATGCTTCGTCTCTTTTATTTTTTTCCATTTCTCTCATTCGAAAACTATAATCAAATTCTCTAAAAGCTCTTTCGACTTGGTCTATATCTGAAACTAATTTATAGACCACCGGATCTCTTTTGGGCTTACGTTTTATATGAATTTTGTTATTCACTTTATTCTCACCTGCACTCCCTCTAGGTTAGTGTCTACCAACACTCTAAGCCCCATGAATATCTCTACATTAGGTCTATTGAAGCTTAGTTTGTATCCCTGATTTTGTTTGGTTAATATCTCTCGATAGTCGATAGATATGATTGCATACTCCGGGGTAATAGCTCTACCTCTTAATAGAGCAAACTGTCTTTGAGCTTCTATATAAGTTTCTTTTGCTATATCTTTACGCATCTTAATCCCTCCCTTGGAAGTACACAAGCACTTCTAAATAGATCAACAAACAAGCTACTGTTAAAATTGTTACACCTACAACCTTTGCCCACTCCATTATATCACCCTACGAAGAGAGATATAATTTCAGCAAGTTTCCAAAGTCCTAGTCCTCCGATAGCGAAACTAAAGATCATTAGGATTATATCCAAACCGCTTAGCTTTAAGACTGGCTCTGATTGTTCTTTTACTTTTTCTCTACAAAGAAATAGGGAATGATTTAAATCAGACTTCTCCCAAACGAGTCTTGAAATTTGTCCATTGAGTTTTTTAATCTCCTTTTTAGACTCTTTAAGCTCAAGCTGAAACTCGAAATTTTCCTTCGCAAGTTCTATGTCGCGATTATACCCCGTATTCATAAGACTTTGTTTTATATCGTTCAAATCTCTTTCAATTCTTTCCATGTTATCCATAACCGTTCTCCTTTCTTTTTGTTTCCTTATAATTAATTATACCATAAAATAAAGGTGCGGTCAAATCTGCCGCACCCTGATCGGACTACTTAATATAGATAAATTCCTCAGATACTTTGTGATACTCTGTGATTGTCAAAGTCATGTTCTCTTCTGTCCAAATTGCTTCGAAAAGAGTCCCTGGGATAGCATCAGTATTAGCAAAAAGTACTATAAGACTACTTCTTTCAATACCGGCTACAATTTCTACATGAACGCCTTCTCTACCCTCTGTCTTGATCTTTACATATTCCTCTAGTTCTTCTTCAACTCTCTGCATTACATCTTCTCTTCGTATTTCGCTCATCTCTTGCCCCTCTAACATTTTACTAAATCCTTTTATAGCTCTTTCGATGTCGGTTACTTCAGTGTCAAATTCAGAATACCTATCCTTGCTCATAATCCAATCTCCTTTCTTTTTTCCTATAACTAATGATACCATAAAATAGGAAAAAGGTCAAGTTTTTCAACTTAACCTGAGAAATATAAAGACAGGGTAGCAATTAATATAATCGCACCCATTGCAACCATTGGGATTATAAAGTCCATAAGATCGCTTTTCTTTTCCTTTTTCTTCTTTTCTAGATCCTTTAATGCTTGCTCATATTTGGCTTGATAGTGTTTCTCCATATACTGGCTATCCTGAGCAATACCTTGTATCTTTCTATTTTCCTTTTTCAATCTGTCTACTTCGGACTTGTCGGAATAGAAACTCATTGACTCCATTTGTAAACGTCTTATCTCACTTTCCGCCCTTTTGAGGTCATCGTAAAGATTTCGGTTACGATTTTCTAATTCCTTTGTATTTTGACTACTTAGAGCCACCACAAGAGTACCTTTCTTTAAATCTGTAAGTTTATTTTCTAACTCTACCTGTCTCTCTCTAAGGTACTCTAGTTTTGCCGCCAGTTCCTTAAAAGATACACCTTCGGTAGGGGCCAGCGCACTGGTGATACTCAGTCCAACAAATACTGGCTCCTTTGCTAACTTATCAATATCTCTCCTGATGCACGCCAACTCATCTTCCATTAACTTTCTTTTCTTGTCTAGATCTTCCCATTTACCCATTTAATAATATCCTCCTTATTCAATCCATATTGTGTTTTTGTCTTTTTTGTCCCATAACTCACGTTTATATTTTTCGAGATTTTCTTTAGCTTTTCTCTCTCTCTGGAGATCTCCCGCAACCTCTTTCATAGTTTCTTCCGCAATTCTCAGCGCATTCCATTCTTTAACACCAAGTATCATATCGGAATCGTAAAGCATGTTGTGAATTGTCTCGCTACTGGTTCTTAATTCTTCTTCCCTATTCATTTCTACCTCTCAATCTTTTCATGATTTTGGTGCCTACCTTATTTAAGTACAATTGATAAATTATAAAATAGACACCAAAAATACCTCCAACTACTAGCACAACGATAGACATTACACTCCATAGCTCTATTACAATAACTACTCCGGCTATACCCCATGATAGAAAAGCATGGCAATTAGAGCCGCCGACTGAGCTTCAAACTTTTCTCTTTCTCTCTCTGAATGATCAATTCTCATTTTTTACCTCTCTTCCTCACAAAATTTATCAATCATCTTCTGTCCTAATTTAGTAAGAAACAAAAGATAAAACATGAAGTAAGCAACAATCAGTCCCAATACTATTAAAATAGGGATAGGGCTCACTTTCCATATTTCTTTTACCGCAAACCCAAGGAAAGTGGCTGAAATAATCACAAGTACCGATAGTACAGCCGCTGTCTTAGCTTCACCTTTTTTGATTTCTCTTTCTGTCATATATATACCTCCTATTATATTATCTAAGTTATTGTTATTATTACCCAAAAGAAAAGTATCGACACAATAAACACAGTGGCAAAGAGGCCTAATACAGACAGACTAATCATAAACAAACCAAGTATTAAAAACAATGCAATAGACATACCTATCGCCGTTAGTAAGTTTTTCATAAACGTCCCCTTTCGCGCATATCCTATTCCTCCTCTACCAATTTTCCAATGGCCATATAAATAATTACAAACAACACTAACGGCAATATAGCCAACCAGCCTATTACTTCAAATAGAAAATACTGAGCTACAATAAGGAGTATAACTCCTATTGTACCTAGAAGGGCATAGTAGAATTTTTCAAATCTATCCATTATCGCGCACCTCGTCTTCTGTTGAAGTTTCATCACAAAACTGGCAAAGATAACTGTCTAAGTCGTTCGGGTTCTTATCTTCTTCAAATAAAATCTGACCGCAATTTGGGCAAGTGCCTACTTTCGTCATTTTCTCCACTCCTTCTTTTTTCTCTATAACTAATTATATCATAATTTTCGCTAAATGTCCAATTTGACGCCACCTTCATTCCAACCCTACCCTACACCTAACCACTAAGCTTTCCATATGGAGGACCGAAGGTCCGAACATAAAAACTGTAGGAATTAACAAGCGCAACCCCTAGTATTAAGGTTTGGTTAAGGTTCCAACACCGTCTTTGGACATGAGGTAGTGTTCGCGGGTACGAATTTAGCGCAGCAACCTCATAGCCGAAAAATCAGTGGATATATAAGCCGCACCCTGCACTAGCTGTCATCAAATACTATATATATACACTTTTATCAAAATTATGGCAAATAAAGGGGAAGAACAGGGAACAATGGGGAATAACTATCCATTTATAGCAGTTTTCATCTGTTTTCATCAATCTACTAGTAGTTTTGGGTAGTTTTCATCAATCTACTAGCCCAAATCTACAAACAAATCAAATTTCAAAATAAAAAATTTTTTATTCCCTTCGTTCTCTTTTCTCTGCTTTCCCTCAACATATAATTTTCTTATAATATAGTAGATGTTGGAGCAATATCGAGGACATAGAAACGGGATGGGATACGGCTACTTTAGTATAATTGCTAACGCATTAAACCACCCAATGACCGATTGTAAGTTGAAAACATTGCGGCAAAACGTGCGCTGGTATGGATTGATCCGTATATATATAATTAGGACAAACTTGACAAAACTTGCAGAGTGCGCGAAATTGGAATAGTGTGTCAAATTTTAAATACAAAATGTGGGGTTTTGTCTACGGTACGCACACATACAAATGGCATATACAAAATTGTCACTATTTCGGATTTTTAACAAACATAACAAATTTTGGAAAATTGCGACAATTGCAGGAAAGGGTGCGGTTTATCAAACTTATATCCTTGATAAATAACAAATCAAGGATATAACGTGTATGAAAATGACGGAGGAGCTGGATCACCCTGCAATTGTCAGAATATTATAATAATTTGCCGACCTCCGAATTGTCGCAATATTCAGAAAATTGCGCAAATAAAAAAGGTAGGACAACGTCCTACCTTAATGATGTGTGGATGATATAGGTCCAGGGGGAGTTCCTATACCAATCCTATATAAGGAGGGAGAGGTGACTACTCGCCGGCCTCTTCCTTTTCCTTAGCTCTCTTAGCCTTGTCCTTCTCAGCCTTAGCCTTGGACTTAGCTTCCTTCTCAGCTGCCTTGACAGCCTTTTCAGCGTACTCTTCCATAGCGTCCTCAGCGTCGAACTCAAGAGCCTTGGCAACAGCCTTTACTACTACGTACAGGTCAGTGTTGACATCTCTCAGGATAAGACCCTCAGTGGCGCGTCCTACAACCTCGTAACCAACAGCTCCCAGGTTAGCTTCCAGAGAAGCACCTAGTACCTCGTATACAGTCTCCCTAGCCACGTTCATTTCCTTCACATTTCTCTTTTCCATTTTATTACCGCCTTTTTAATTTATTTTGTTTTTTGTCTATAACTAATTATACCATGATTTTGGAAGTGTGTCAAGTTTTTTCTGTCGGATTTTGAAAAGTTTTTCTGATAGGGAGCTTCACTTCATTTCCTTTTCCCTATAACTAATTATACCATGATTTTGGGAGTCTGTCAAGACTTGGTGCGGGAAATTTATTTTTCAAATTCCTCTGTCCACCGATTCCCTTATTTCTTTCTATAACTAATTATACCATGATTTTTGGTTCCTGTCAAGATTTAAAATAAAAAATTTAGGCATAGTAAAGTGTGCGGTGCTTTGGATCCAGCTGTATATATATAATATGCCACAATTGTCTGAATATTCTGAAAATTGCGAAAATTGGATCTACGTGTCAAATTTGTTAAAAAAATAACACTGTCAGAATATTCTGAAAACTCAGCGGTGCTTTGATATCGGCTGTATATATATAATATAGAAAATTTCTATAATTGTCAGAATATTCTGAAAATTTGGAAAGTTCTGTCAAATTTGTGAACGAAGTTGGAATTATCTGAAAATTTGCAATATTCTGAAATTTGGCCGCGGCTAGTTGTCTGAATTGTCTGAAAATTCGCCGACCCAAATTCTGAGAAATAGATCGAATATTCTGACAATTATATCCAAAGGAATAGGAGCTATTAAGCTCCTATATATTCCTTATACAGTTTGGATACCTTTTGCCATGGATTGGATAGAATACCTTTAGTGAAAGCCTTTTTACTTTCTAGTGATTTGATAGCAATCATATATTCAATCTGTACATCTTCTAATGCGGTGTGATGTTCCTCATATTCAGGGTTATCAGTTAGATATCTATATACTATCTCTGCGCTTGTTTTGGGATTACCGGACGGTGTCAGGAAGTTATGAAATTCTACAAATTCCAGATAATCCCATTTTTTCATTAAAAGCGTTTCAACTGCTAAACCCCAAATATCTTGAAATTGTAGCGTGTCGGGGAAAAATTGCTTAATGTCTTTGTTCTCCTTATCCCACATTTTCAAAAATACCATTGTGGAGCGGATAGCTCTTAAATCGAAATTCAAGTTATATGCCATGAGAGTGTTATGCTTTACAAGTGATATGTCATGAATCAGTAATTCTAAAATCTCCTTGAATGACCTAACTAGAATGTCAGCCTTGCAAATTCTTTCTTTATACGTTTCAATCTTAGAACCATAATAGGCGTTATTCATAATAGGATTATAGAAAATTTCTTGAACGATAAATTCTCTGTCTACAATGGTATTACCTTTTTTGTCAGCTAATTTCCAACCTATATCATAAATAAGGGGAAACGCTAAACCAGGGATATTATCAAGACCTGTTGTTTCAGTATCCAGGACGGTGAGATAATGCTTTCTGTTGTCAAGTTTCATAAAATTATCAATTCCTTTCGTGTGCCTTATGTATCTATTATAGCATATATAGCCAATAAATAGTAGTGCTAAACTGGTAATGTTTCAGCCTATTTTTTGCCAAACTCGTAGTCAGAATTGTCACACAATTCGCCGTCCCTTTGGAATCTGCCGTATATATATAATATATATGTTTGAATTGTCAGAATATTCTGAAAATTTGGATCAAGAGGAAGGCGGCTAATTATCTGAATATTCTGACAATTCGCCGACCGGCCAGATGTTTAAATTGTCTGATAATTCGCCGCATGAAAAAAAGTGCTTAAAGCACTTTTAGTACTGACTTTTCAAATAGGGTAGAATTTTCAAGATATACGATTAAGTCTTTTAGGTCTTCTTTATATATATAGTCGGGCGCATCATCTTCACAAAGTTCATCTTTCCATTCATAAACTGTAATTTGAAAAGCATCTTCTAACAAAGCTATCTGCTCTAAGATTTCAATAGGATATAGCCGGTGGCCTTGTAGCACCTGCACCTCGTCAACATAAAGCATTTCCCAATCTTCAAAACCTGTAACATAAACTATTTGGTGTCTCATTATTCTAGCTCCTCTACTTCCCAATATGAAATTGGTTCGGTATCATATCCATTTGTACGTACTTTCCCCTCGTCTACCATTTTATCAGCTTCATAACGGGCCTCGTCCATATTTTCAGCTTCAACTTCTACCGTCTCCAAACCAGTAATCGGAATCCATACTCGATATTTTTTCATTTTCATCACTCCTTAATGTTTATACCTTATTATAGCATACATCATATACTATGTCAAATATGTTTAAAATGTTGTAATATTCTGACAATTCGCCGGCAAATAATCTGACAATTCGCCGCATGAGAAAAGAGATATATTTCTATATCTCTTTTATATACTAAGGTTGAATTACACTATCAGGGATAGTATTCATTGGCTCCTCACCAGTTTTTATTTCAATTTCAATTGGAAGAATGGCTTCAGGTTTGAATATTAGTTCATATCTATAAGGGTTAACATCAGCCGTTCCGATTTGTTCAACAGTATAAGTAACATTATCGCTTAAACCTAGAAAGTGTTTTTGATACTTATCAGGTCCGATTTTAGCCGTAACTTCTAACTGATTGTCAGCACTGTCTATATTGATTGAGATATTACCAACCATTTCTAAGATATAAGTATCTGTGATTGAGTTATAAAAGATAACTCTTCTTATAATTCTAAATTCATCGGCTTCTTTACTAAGGTTATATGAAACCGTCTCGGCCTCTCTTGAACAACCGTTTAGTATAGGAAGAAAAGTAAACAATACTAGCATAAGAACCACCATTTTTTTAATCTGTTTCATTTTAATAATCCCCTTTCTTTCAGGTTATTTCCTAACCTCTATATATAGTATAACACACTTTGTTTTAGCTGTCAAATTTATTTTGAATGTTGTAATATTCTGACAATTTACCGGTCAAAAGTGCGGCAAATAGTCTGACAATTCGCCGTACAAAGAAAAGGTCAAAAAGACCTTTCTTCTCTTTTGATTAAGGTTGAGTAAACTACTGCTTTTTCAATATTACTCCAGTCTACTTCTTCCCAAATAGGAGCTTTCAAACACATTAAATCAACTTCTTCTGAATAGTATCCGTTTGATTCTCCGTACCACCTTAAAGTAATACAGGCTTTTTCTGTAGCAATTTTGTAAAAAGATAATGTTTCTTCATCTTTCTTTTCTATGGATTCTTCAGCGAAAAGAATTTTAGAATTTAAAATACTATTTAAATCTCCTTCAATCTCCTCAAGATAAACGCTTTCGCAACAATCCTGGAGATGAGTCATTTGAATAACCATACCATTCTTACAATAGAAATAAATAGAAGTAGAATCTTCATCTTTCTCTATTTTTACAATTGTTTCTCCTTTAAAAATATCAAAATCAACTCTTTGAAACATTTTCATCACCCCTTTTTCTTTATACTTTATTATAACACGTTTTTAATACCTTGTCAAATGTGTTTAAAATGTTGTAATATTCTGACAATTTACCGGTAAAATCGGCCAAAAGTGTGAATTTTCTGACAATTATGATCGAAAACGCGGCAAATTGTCAGATAATTCAAAACATTAAAAAAGAGCTTTTCAGCTCTTTTCTACTAGTCAGCCTTTTTGACGGTTTTAACTTTGCCGTTCTTCTTGGCTTCCTTGGCTCTCTTTTCGGCTTCCTTCTCCTCAAACTCTTGAACAACCTCACCACCGTCAAAGTCGATAGCCTTAGTGATGACCTTTACAACCACGCTCAAACCGTCAGCGTTCTCAAACACCAAACCCTCGGTAGCTCGTCCGATGAACTTATGACCGGAGAATCCGTTATCAACAGTAGCAACCAAATCAGTGTAAAAATTTTCCCTAGTAGTAGCAGATTCCTTAACATTTCTCTTTTCCATGTGTAATCACCTCGTATTTTATTTAGCTCGGTTTCCCTTGCTATGAATATAGTATACCATACATCAAAAAATCTTACAACCCCTTTTTGAAAAATAATTAATGTTGTAATATTCTGACAATTCGCCATGAGGAGCTGGATTTTGAATTGTCTGAATATTCTGAAAACTTGCCGACCAACCGGCTAATTGTGTGAAAATTTGCCGCACAAAAGAAATAGAGATTTTACTCTCTATTCTAAAAAAGTTATTAAGTTTAAAGATATAAAGAAGACTATAAATAAAGCATTTCTAAAGAATTTTAATTCTATATCTTGTCTATCAGCGATACCTATCGGATACACACCTACGAAAGATATAAATAAAAATAGTAATTCTAAAGCTACGATTATCAAAATTGTTTCAATCATTTTACTCTCTACTTCCTTTCTCTAAACTCTTTCCACAAATAGGACAAAAGTTAATTTCAATTTCGATTGAGGCTCTTGTACCCTCATAGTTATAAGCATTATCAATTTCGATGGATATCACAGCAGAATCTTGTGAAGGGTCATTCTCAACTGATATTGACCATATATCACTATCGGTCATTTGCTCATTATTATAAGTTTTTTTACAGTATGTACATTCATCCATGTCACTCACTCCTTTTTGTTTATACCTTATTATAGCATACATTTTAATTCCTGTCAAATTATTTTTTTAAGATAATTTGTCGGCTAATTATCTGACAATTATATCTAAAAGAAAAGGGACTATATAGTCCCAATAGGCTTTGTCTTTTGAGGTGGGGCAACTCTTACCTTGTAGGTATTGTAACCATATTTTAGCATATCGTTTCGATTCCAACTTCTTTTGTTACATATCTCGGAGATAGCTTTTTTAGTGTATTTGGTATCACCTGCGAAATCTAGCCTTGAATTTGCTTCGATTAGGCATGAAACCGGCTTATAGCCTTTGTCGGACCAGATAGTAAATTGATATAGTGTCATTTATACATCACTCCTTATTAGGTTATACCTAATTATAGCACGTATTCAAATCAATGTCAAATATTTTTTACAAAATTGTCGGCTAATTATCACACAATTTGCCGCGGCAATTTACCTAAATATTCTGACAATTTGCTCGGCTAATTTTCAGAATTGTCTGACAATTCCAAACAAAGGAAAGGGAAGGCTATTCGCCTTCCTCTTCTTTCTTAGCTTTTTCTTTCTTTGCTTTGTCCTTTGCTCCCTTCGCTTTTCTTTCAGCTTCTTTCTTGACTTTTTCAGCCTGTTTCATTTCAAAATCTTCGACTTCGGCTTCGGCTTCAAACTCAGGAGATTTAGTGATAACTTTGATAACTACTGCTAATCCTTCCTCATTCTCAAATACCATGCCTTCGGCAATTCTGCCTAAGAATTTGTGTCCTGTGATTTCAACCTCTTTCATGCAATTGTAAGCCATTTCTCTTGTGATGTTTGCCTCTTTTACTTCTCTTCTCATTTTTATTACTTCCTTTCCTTTCTTATTGGGTATATCTTATTATAACATGGTTTGTTTTGGTTGTCAACTGTTTTTTTTACCAGATTGGAAACTTTCTTGACCATTCAATCGCTACCATTGTAGCACCGACTAAAACGAAAGGGATAAAGATTAAAGTGATTGTACCAAGTACCTCTAGTATCATGTTCTTTTTCCTCCTCTTTAGGTTATACCTAATTATAGCACACGTTCCGACCTATTGCAACACTTTCTTAAATGTTGTAATATTCTGACAATTCGCCGCAGGAGCTGGATCAATTGTGTGAATAGTTCAAACAATTCTGACAATTTGCCGCATGGGAAAAGAGATGATTATTATCATCTCTTATATTTTTCTCTAAGTATTTCAAATTCTTTTTCTCGGTCTTCTTCGATTTCTTTATTCACTATAAAAATACTTCCGTTTTCAAAACAAGTTTTAAAATCTGGGAAACTTTCTTTGCAAGAAGTAATAAAAGCTGTAACAGTTTCTGAAACAATATATATTGGAATCATAGCAATCGTTATGAATACTGTTATTAGTCTATTCCCAACAATATAGGTTGTACCATTTTCTTCGGGTATTGCTTTCTTTAGGTAATGGAATTTTGAATTAAATCTTGACCTCTTTTTTAATTCTCTCTGGGTTCTTTCGTCTAGGTTTTTTACTTTTATCATTTTTATCAATTCCTTTCTTATTTGGTATACCTTATTATAGCATATATCCAAAATAATGTCAAATATATTTTTTAATAAATCTACCGGCAAATTTTCACACAATTAGCCGACCGGCAAGTTGTCGCACAATTCGCCGCATGAGGAAAGATATAGAAGCTATATAGCTTCTATATCACTTAGGAGATTTTTGAGATTTCCTATATCTAATACTATTTGATGATACTTTCTAGTAGCTTTATACTTGTTACCAAATTTAACAGCTATACCACCTTTATTCGTCCAATCGTTTAAATTACCTTTATAATCATCTAGCAAAACGCTATCTTTAATATCACTTCTTAGATACTTTGTCTTCTCTTTGTCGATAGGGACTATGATAACTTCATCTTTAGATATGCAAGGGATATGTCTTGATACCCAATCATATTTATTGATAGCTCTTTCAGGTCCGTCTGATATATCTACTTTAGTTAAGATATATACTTTATATCCTAGTTGCTGAAGTTCTTCTATCCTTGCGTTAGGGTTTCCGATTGGTTCAAGGTTCAAAAAGAAATTTGGGATATCTAACCAAGGTTGTTCGTATATATGCTGCATAGCTTTTACTGCTTTGTCGAAATTTGCGACTACTCCGTCCATGTCGATATAAATTGTTAAGTTTTTCATATTTATCAATTCCTTTCTATTTAGGTTATACCTAATTATAGCACACAATACACGCCAATTCAATAGATATTTCAATGTTCACAAATTGTTAACATTTGGCATAAATTGCCGGCAAGTTATCTGACAATTTGCCGACCGGTTAGTTTTTCAAATAGTATGACAATTCGCCGCACAAAAGAGAATAGGGCGAACCCTAGTTCTCAATTACTAATCCAGTTCCAACAGTTCCTTGCCTGAAATCGTCTATGATAATAGTTAGGATAGAAACTCTTTTAACAGTTTCTCCTTGTCCTACTATATAGTAGGTAGTACGTATAAGAGGTATAGATAAGAGGATAAGGAGTAGACCGAGATAGACTATTTTTTTTAGCATTTTATTTCATCTCCTTCATTTTTAGTTTTAGTCTTTTTAGTTCCTGTTTTCTCTCTACATTACACTGGATATTTGATAAGAAATCTAAAGCGTTCTTTTGGGTAGTCCAGTTTTTATAGTTCTCAAAAGTATCTTCTAGCTCTAGCAATTTGCAATAAAGTTTTAGTCTTTCAGCTTCTTTATTAAGTTGGCGAAACTCTAATATAATTTTCGGATAAGTATTACTTAAACTTCTTTTATTTGCCTCAAGGTAGGAAGCCTTAGAGTGCATCTCCCAAAAATGACTTCTTACTGTAAAATTTTTCATTAATTCTTTTTCTTTCATTATTATCAATTCCTTTCCTATTTAGGTTATACCTAATTATAGCATACAATTCTAGTATTATCAAGAGATACTTTAATGTTCACAAATTGTTAACATTTGGAGGAGCTGGACGGCAAATTATCACACAATTTGCCGACCGGCGAGTTGATTGAATTATCTGACAATTCGCCGCACGAACAAAAGAAAAGAGAACAGATGTTCTCTTATTTCTCATTTAGAGCCGCATAGTCTACGATATATTGATTAACTATATTTCCACTATGAATATCTTCTACTTCATAAGGTAAATCATTCAAGTCAGACCAATGGCTATAAGTTCCTTTTTTCATCTCGTTAGCATCTTCATAGAATCCTTTAATATCAATAGCATTTTCATTTCTCTTCTTTCTGACTTTAATTTCGATACACTTTGCAAAATACTTTGCTTCGGGTAAATCTTTAATTTTCAGTGAGAATAAATATTCTGTTAAAGTTCCCTTACAAGGAGCAGGAAGTTCAAAACCTTTAGCTTTAAGTTTATTAATTTTTACAACGGCTTCATCATCTTGAAACTCTCTAAGTAAGTCCATAACTACTACTCCGTCGGGTCTTCCTAAGTGATTCCAGGAACTTTTGTACCTAGGAAGTTTACAAACCAGACCATTATCTAGAAGAACCGCTTTTCTTGAGCAACCATGCCCCAATTTGCTTGTTACGATATGCTTTCCAACTTTCATTTTTATCCAACTCCTTCTTATTTAGGTTATACCTAATTATAGCATACTATGTTATCAGTTACAACCTTTTTAAAAATGTTGTAATATTCTGACAATTTGCCGAGGGAAAAGGGTTTTAATAAAAACCCTTATACTCTATTACTCTTTTCTTATATCCTTTTTCTAAAAACTCTTCTTTTGATAATCCTAATTGTTTTAAAACTCTATACAAACTCATATCTTTCAGAATTTGCATATCAGTAGGATAATACTTTGCTTTTGAAATATCTCTAATTGTTTCACAACCTACGCCACCGTACCTAATTTCATAAACAAATTGCTTTTCCATTTGAATCACTCCTTTTTATTGGTATACCTAATTATAGCATACAATTTTAACAAAAACAACAAAAATGACAAAATTAACAAAATGTTCATAATTAGAATACCGGCAAGTTATCTGACAACTCGCCGAAAGGGACGGCGAATTGTCAGAATTGTTTGATCATCACACACAATTCTGGAGGAGCTGGACGCGGCTAATTGTCAGACAATTCAGACAAAGGGAAAAGGCTATATACTATATAGCCTTTTTATATTTGCTTAACAGTTTCCAAGGATTTTCAAATATCCCTTTACTATACTTTTTGTGTTGTCGGAGAGCATGAACCAGAATTTCCACTTCTATATATACATCAGACAAAGCGGTATGGTCTTCTATGAACTCGCTATCGTTGTGCATATATCTATATCCAACTTCGGCTGATGACCTCGGATTGCCCTTTTCGGTATACAAGTCATTCAAGTCGATAAACCTTTTATATCCTTTCTGTGGAAGATATATACTTTCAACAGCCATTGCCCATATGTCTTGTATCTCAAAATCTCTATCGAATAGGCTTCTGATATTACCTTTATATCTCTTTTGATTAGTGAGATTAGCGGTAGCTTCTAAGGCTCTAAGGTCAAAGGATAGGTTGTAAGCTGAAATTGTGATGTTTGGATACCTATTCATAACTTTATTTAGGTTAAAAAGAATTTGACCAAAACTTCTAACTTGAATTGAACCGTTTTTAATTTGCTCATCATACCAAGGACGTTTTGAGCCATAAAAAGCGTTATTCATAGCCGGTGAACCGTAGATATTTTCGACTATATAGTTATAGCTTTCGTATATCTTGCCGGTCTTGTCGCAAACAGCGAACCCAATGTCATAGATTAGAGGCTTACTGGAATTATTGTCTTTGTCTAAAGTAGTAGTTTCAGTATCAAAAACTAGGAAGTATTTTTTGCGATTATCAATTTTCATCATTATTATCAATTCCTTTCTTATTAAGGTTATACCTTATTATAGCATGGATATAGACCAACTACAAGAGGTTTCAAAACTGTTAACAAATTGTTTACAAATAGAGTTGTCGCAATAGTCTGACAATTTGCCGAGGAGCTGGACCTTAAATAAAATATTCATGCGGCCTTTCAATATCTCCTGTATATATATAAATAGCAAAGAACTATCTTGACAAACTTTTAACAAACTAATCCAAATGAGTTCACAGAATATTCACACAACTAGCCGTGTCTGAATATTCTGACAATTCGCCGCTTAATTGTCAGACTATTTTGAAAATTTGCCGTCCTAATGGGCGAATTATCAGATAAATAAGAAAAAAAGGGACAATTGCCCCTTTTTGTAAACTTTTTACATTCTACATCTTTTTAGTTGCTTTTCTTAATCCCTGATGATTGAAGAAGAATTTTTTCTTTCCAATTCCTATTCTTAATCTCAATTGAGTTTCGCCGTTTCTCTTGTTATATCTGATTAAGTCTTCGGTATCCTTTTCAATATGATTGAACAAATCCCATTTTTCAATTAAGATGTATTCCTTAGCATTGAACCAGATAACCCAGATTGGGGAAGCGTCTTCTTCAAAAGCATTTCTTAAGTCTTCAATGATATTTCCAGTTGTTTCGCCTGGGATAATTCCGTCAAAACTTTTTACTTGAATTTGTGTTCCATTTGCAATTTCGATATCTCCAATTAATGAACCAGGAGCAGTTGGGTTATAACCAGTTGCATACAATTCGGCTAGCGTTTGAGCTTCTCTTTTTTCGCCATTATTTTTAGCGTTTGCGTAAATTTTTCTTGCGATTGCGATTTTAATTTTTCTTGACATTTTTATTACCACCTTTAAATTTTAGTATTAAGGTTTGTAGCTTCGCCCTTAATCTACTTATAGTATATCATACATAAACAGCAAATTCAACCTAAAATGACAAAATAATTAGGTACGAAACTTGTAATGTTTTAGCCTTTTTATTATCATATTCATAATGCAATTTTAACAAACTAATCCTGCAATTGTGTCAAAGATCCGCACAATTGAAAGTGGGAGGAGCTGGACTTGCAATAATCAGAAAATTCTCAAAATTTGCCGAAACGAAAAATGCGAAGTTTTTCCTTAAGAATTTTCGCAATATTCTGACAATTCAAATTTAGCAAAATAACAGTTTTTTCAGTATACAGAATATTCTGAAAATTATGACAATTGAATCTGTGAAAATTTTAACACTCAATTGTGTGCGTTGTCAGAATATTCTGTATATATATAATATTGGCAATATTCTGAAAATTCTGAAAATTCTGACAATTTCGGGGCAGCTTTTTCAGAAAATTCTGAATTCTCTGAATATTCAGAATTTTCTGGAGGAGCTGGACTTTTCAGAATATTCTGAATTGTGCGTACTTTTCGAATTGTCTGTATATATATAATAGTCCGAATATTCTGAATATTCTGAAAATTCTGACAATTTGGGTTGTTTTTATCACAATATTCTCACAATTCGCCGACCTGGAATTGTCAGACTATTCTCACAATTCGCCGGATCAAATTGTTAAACTATTCACAAAGATCATAAATTGTCGGCTAATTATCAGATAATTCTAAACAATAAAAAAATAGGCCTTTCGGCCTACTTTTATAAGTTTCTTTCTAATGCTCCTTTAAATGCTTGCTTATCTCCTTCAAAGGTTAACCATGCAGTTTGAATCATACCCTTTGTTAATGCACGTCCCCAGTCTGTGTTAGGATTGAATACTATAACTTCACCGTCTGTGAATGTGATTGTTTGTGTATCCCCGTAAAATGTGCCTGCTACCTTTAGTATTTTAACCTGTTTCATTTTAATCTCCTTCAGCCTGTTTCATCAGTATGTAAACGGCTACTCTTACATATACGGCCGTATTGGCCGTTTCAACTATTTAAGGTTATTCTTAAGACTTCTTTGTATCTGTCTAAGTCTTAAGCGTTCTTTGTCGCTTATGGACTTATCCATTAAAGCGGCCTCTATATTGGAGAGTCTGTTATTTGTTTGATACTGTTTCTTTGTCATTATTATCAATCCTTTCGTGTGCTATTATGGTACTATCTGTTAGGGAGGAGAGAGAGCTATATAACTCTCTTTCTCTCTATTAAATCATTGAAGAAGTACTTTCTCTTCTCTTTGCCTAGTTTAAAGCGTATAACCTCTTTACTGTTTCTTACATTGTATCTTATGACTTCCTCTGTTATGAGTTTATTGCTTATTCTCTTTAATAGCTCCCACTTATCCATTAGTATATATTGGTCATCAGTGAACCATATCATCCAGTACTGTGAAGCGTCATGAGTGAAGCAGGTTTCAAGGTCCTTTAGTATATTGCCCGTTGTACCATTGGGTACTGTTATAGAGCCGTCGAACGCTTTAACTTGAATATTGCCATATTTGGGGGCATATACGTCGCCACCTTTGGAAGCTGATAAGTATGGATTGTATTGAGTACAATGTAATTCTAGTATGGTTAACGCTTCCATGCGTTCACCGTTATTTTTTGCATTGGCTAGTAGGTTACGGGCTTCCAAAACTGTTATTTTTTTCATTTTAACAACCACCTTGTTATAATAGTAGATAGGTCATGCCTTCGGCCTTATTCCTTATCTCTAAGTCTATTATACTACTTATCCGGCAAATTGTCTAATAATTTGCCCCTGATTCAGTGAACAATGTGTTACGTTTATGTGAACGATGTGTTAACATTGTAGGCCATGCATACCACATGATATGGTATACATGACGGCCCTAACTGGTATCCAATACCATGTCTTATTTTTTTTTGCTTGTTCCTGCATTTTTTAATTGATAAAATAAGTTATATATAAATAATATATAAAAAATACCAGTAAACTAAAGGTATATCTATTCACTATGTAATACATCGTATTATATACTATACATATATACAATCACATTATATATAACAAAAATATTATAATAATATTATTGTCATAGTGATATATGTTATATATGCTTATACTATGTCCATCACTGAAGGACACGCTAGTATATGTGTTATGTATGTGGGTGATATATATGTGTGTATTGCTCGAACAATTCAAACAATGGGGGGGTGGGTTAACACTTTGTGAAGGATTTCACAAGCGATGTCGCCCTAGCTAGCAACCAATATCATTTTGAATCAAAACTGAAATTAAGCAACCAATAGTAGTATACCCACACCAAAATTTGACTTTCCCTCTTTTTTATGATATAATATAAATAGGGAAGCTATTATACTTTATTCCCTAAGGAGGAGAACATCATGTGTAAACAAAAGAAACGTACGAACAACTCAAAGGTGGGGTGCATACTATGCTAGATTATTCCATTGATTCACCTGAAGAACGTATAAAATATGTAGAAACTTGGCTAACCACTTTGGGCGATACGATCAAAGATGCCCAATTGGAACTAGCCGCCAACTATATCCTACATGCAGAAGATACAAAATTGGCCAATCACGCCAAACAAAATAAAGCAGATAATAATAAGCACTTCGAGCTAGAAGAAAATGCGGCTGAAGTGGAAGAAATAAAACCCCGTAAAGGCTCCAATGCTTACCTGCGCCCGAACGCACCAGTGCCTTGGGAGCATCCAAACCTAATAGATTTGAAAAAAGATATTGAAAAACTACAAGAATTGGAAAATCAAGCTTTCGACAGCTACACCAAATATCGTATACGTAGATGGATACTTGAGTTGCGTTTAGACGCTAAAGCAAGGGTGCCCGACCACACGATCAATGTAGGCGCCACCTTCACTACTACCCAGCCCATCGACTTGGAAATGGCTGGCCTCGATTGGACAAACCCTTTCCACGTTAAGCACCTCGTGCGCTTTTATAGCGAACTGAAGCAAAGTGATAACAGCAAATTTGAAATGGAGTATTTTGACAGCCTCGTAGAAAACACACCCATGGAACCGTGGCAGAAGCACATCTTAATACGCTACATAGACGGCTCTAACAGTATTACCGTTGCCCGAGAGATTGCGGAAGACTTTGGAAAGATATTATATCCAGGCTTTACCAGCAAGGTGATGCGCCAGATATATCGCAAGATTGCGGACGAAGCAGAAAAAGAAGATGTAGAAAAATCAATGCGCCATGATAGACGCTGCCCAAAGTGCGGCCAAAACTACCCTGATCATGAAATTTGGTGGAGAAAAGGCCAACGTAATTGTAAGATCTGCCTAGCGAAATAGGTGTGCGGCGAAATGCCCGATTTAAAAAAAGGAGAGCTAAAATGAACGAATTGAGAATTGTTTTAATTGAAGATCCCGCTACAGGAGATTGGAATCGCAGAGACTTCCAAGAACTAAGAGACGGGGATAATTTTAAACTTTACGAATGTAACGGAGAGTTTGTTGGCCAGTTTACCGCAAAAGGTGAGCTATTTCTTAATAAAGGAGTCTGGGCAATTATAACTTAGGAGGTGCGGAATGAAGAACCTCTTTAAAAACCTAAAAGAGTGGGTTAAGGCGGCGGCTGATTCAGCCAAGGCTCTTGACCCTTATTGGGTAGAACAAACTAGAAAGAAAACATCAAATATAGAACTATAAAGGAGGCGGGAGAATGTTCGAAGATTTACCTATAAACAAAAAAATAGATAAACTCGAAGAACTTGAAGACCTGATAGCAATTATGGGCTTCGTTCCTAGAACAGTAGTATCTTGGGAAGACTCAAGAGCGATCAAAGGTTACCTAACAATTTGTAAGCGAACGTTGGAAGATCAACTAAAATACCTCCCTCCCCAAACCAACAACTAAAGGAGTGAGGATACATGGCGCAAAAATGTCAAATGTGTAACAAATCAAAAGCAGAATCCGAATTTATGCCTTCCCACAGTCCGTTCTGGACAAAGGGAATTATTAATATATGCTATGATTGTTTAGAGAAAAGCGTAGATGGAGAGGATATGAACCAGGTTGACAGACTAATGCAGTTTGCTAATATGGCTTTCCTTCCACAGGAATGGCGCAAGATTTGGAAGAGAGAAGGAGCCAAGGCGTATAGAAAGTATGCGGCTGGATATTACACGATGAATTATTACAAGTATGATTGGGGCGAGCAGAACGAAAAGCTTATGGATCTAGCTAGACACGGTCTAATAGAGACAGAAGTTGAAGAACTGAAGCCTGGCCTAATTAGAGATTTAAAAATTCGTTGGGGTAATTTGGAAGAGTATGATCTATTATGGTTGGAGAATTACTACAATACTATTCTAGCTGATTTTAACATTGAAGCTGAAACTCAGCGCGACCAGTTCAGAAAAATTTGTAGAATGTCTTTAGTGATAGACAAGCAGCTACAAGAGGGTGCTATTGATAAAGACTTTATGACACAGTATAATAACTTTATGAATACAGCTTTAAAAAATGTAGAAAAGAACCAGACAAATGCAATTACTTCCGTCAGCCAGATAGTTGAGTTTATCGAACGTAATGGATACCAAGCCAACTTCTATGACGGTGTCCCAAGAGATGAAATTGATATGATTATTGATAATATCAAAGACTATATCAAAGATCTTGTCCATGGAGAAACGAACTTGCCTGAAATTTACAATCAGGTTAAAATGCGCCACGATAAAGGACTTCAAGAGCAGCCAATTAAGGCAGAAGAAATTATCGAGGACGAGTATATGGACGATGGGGACGACGACCTCAACTTTGAGGAGGACTAGAAATGTGGGCAGAAGCAACTACCTCCAAAATGGATCTTGCGCAGCGAGAGTTTAAAGAAAGAATGAGTAAGGATACCGGATTGCTAAAGTTAAACCCTAACAGCAACTCCGGCTCCAAAGTCGTTACTGAAGCACGCTTGTTGAAGATACTTCCATATTTGGAACAATACTATGAACTTTGGTTGGCCTATCCAGACAAACTGGTGGAGCTATTGCTACCCGTAGATACAAACTTCAAACTAATTCCCTTCCAGGTTATGGCTCTGCGCGTAAACGCTCGGCATAAACTGGTATTCCAGACAGCTACCCGTGGATACAGTAAATCTTTCATAGCTATATTAAGTAAACTACTTCACGGTATCTTACTTCCAAAAGCCAAGATTTCTGTAGTGTCAGAGTTCAAACAACAGGCGACACAGATCGGAAAAGAAAAACTGGATGAGCTATCCTACCTAATGCCGCTGCTTAAACAAGAGTTTAACGAAGCGCACGGTGCGGGTAATGCCAACAGTAAAGATTTCCTACGTAAGATGATTAAGAATGGCGCCCAATTGGACATTGTTTCAATTGAAGACTCTACTCGTGGAGGCCGTCGCCACTCGATTCTTTTTGAGGAAGCAAAAGACTTACCAGCTCAGCAAATCAATGCGGTTGTACTACCACTTCTAAATATCTCTCGAAGATCGGTTCTAGGAGAACTTAATCCTAGAGAACCTCATCAACAACAATTGTATGTTGGTAGTGCGGGCGTACGTAACAGCTTCGCCTATGAGAAGTGTATGGAAATACTAGTAACTACTGCCATTAATCCTGGCAAAGCCTTCTGTTGGGGCGGTAACTATCAAATACCTGTATATTACGGTCTTCTTGATAAAGACTTCGTTCTTGACCAAATGAACTCTAGTACTTATGACGAAGCTGACTTTGCTCGTGAGTATGGTTCTAAGTGGACAAGTTCAAGTATGGAAAGTTTGTTCGATTATGATCAGTTAACAAAAATTAGGAAGATAAAGAAAGCAGAGTGGAAAGCCGCTGACCAAGACGATATATTTTATGTCTTAGCAGTCGACGTTGCTCGTTCTGCGGCTAGAACCGTTTTAGAAGTGTTTAAAGTCCACATCGGAAAAGATCATTTCACGAAGAAGCTTGTTAATATGCAAACCATTCAGGGAGGATCTTTCCTATACCAAACTTTAAAGATTAAGGAACTAGACAGCAGATTTAATTTTAATCGAATTGTAATTGATGCTAACGGCCTAGGAGTAGGTTTAGTTGACTTCATGATGCAGGAGAACTATGACAAAGATACAGGAATAATGTACGGGCCTTATAATGTAGATAATATCAAAGAGTATCCTATATACTCTTCTGAGCAAAAAATAGGCGCTCCGTCTAAGTTATACCTAATCAAAACCAACCAACACAATGCGGGTGGTATTCATACTAACGCATATACAGAACTTTTCTCTGGAAAGGTGGAGTTGTTGGTAGATCCTAAAGTAGCAAGGGAGAAATTACTATCCACTGTTAAGGGTGGCAATATGGGCATGATAGAGAGAGACAGATACCTAGCACCATATAAAAATACTTCTCTTCTTATAGATGAGACAGCTAACGTTAAGATCAAAAAACATACTGTCGGGTTCTTAATTGAACTTATCGACAGTAGTAAGGAAAAAGATACTTTCTCCGCACTTGAGTATGGACTTCACTATATTAGTCAGGAAGAAAGAAAATATTACGAACACTTGCGCAAACCTAAAACGCGCTTCAGTCATGCAATGTTTATAGATTAGAGGAGGGATACTTTGGTAGGAGAATATTTTGAGTCAAAGAATTTTGGGAGGATGCTAGTAGTTGGGAAACTAACTACTAGTAGATATAGAGTTATCTTCCAAAACACAGGAACTGAAGCTGTTGCAACTGCGGCGAATATAAAAACTGGTTCTGTAAAAGATAGATACGCGCCTGTAGTTGCAGGGGTAGGGTTTCTTGCTGGCGCAGATACCACTACCAATCCCAAGCTCTATGCTAGGTGGAAAAGAATGCTCCAAGCTTGTTATGATCCATTCCATGTGGATTACCATGCGAACGGTGCGGCCGGAATAACTGTCGAAACCAGGTGGCATAGCTTTGAAAACTATGAAAAAGATATTCTAAAATGCTGGGAGGCAATGGGCTCTCCCGAAAGATATCGGATCTTCCGTAAAGGGGATGTGTATAATCTAAATAATATTCTAATGGTTGAACAGAAGCAAATCTGATAAAAAGGAATGTTGGCCATAAGAAATCTAATAGCAAGAGAGTTCCTTAAAGGTAGAAGGGTCTATATTATATAGGCCCTTTTCGTATTTCCATTGAAAGGGCGGTGAATTAATAGGATGACAGAAAACGTAGAAACAAAGAAAAATAGAATACCTTCTTTCTTTCAGGATTTGAACAATATTAAAGGTGTGCAAACAGCGATTGACAGAACTCATATCGCAAGGTTCACAGTTGATAAAGCGGCAATTCGAAGAGCAATCGAAGCTAAAAACGTTGCTCAGTTAAGAGGTTATTCTCAATACTTTTTTCACGCCAGTGGGGAATACCGTAGGCTAGTTGAGTATTTCGCTAAAATACTTACTTTTGATTATGTAGTAGTACCTGTAACGGATGATAAGTCTGTAAAAACTCCTCGATACGAGAAAGCTTTTGCGACTATATTAAGTTATAGTAACTCTGCGCACATTCAAGAGACTGGCCGTTTAATTGCTCATACCGTTATAAAAGACGGAGCATTTTATGGATATGAACGAGAACTTGATGGTAACTATATGCTGCAACAATTGCCAACCACTTACTGCCGTTCTAGATTTAGAATCGATGGAAATTACGCCGTTGAATTTGATTTTAGCTTTTTTGACTTATATAGAACGGAAGAGGAAAAGACGCTAGCATTTAGTTCTTTCCCTCCAGAATTTGAGAAAATGTACAGTGCATATCTTAAAGATAGAACGCTGTATAGATGGCAGCTCCTTGATTCAAACTTTTCAAGAGCGCATATGATGACTGATGAAGTCCCAATGTTAAGTTCATTATTTCTTGACTTAATGGAATTAGAAGACTATAAACAAATCGAGAAGCAGAGAGCTGCGGGTGCGGTTGATCAGATAGTTGTTCAAGAGATTCCACTAGATGCAGAAGGCAACTTAACTATGGAACTTGATGAAATTAAGACTATCCATGATAATGCAAAAGGAATGCTAGCAGGTACTACTAAAAGAGTATTAACTACACCGGCTAAGATGTCAACTTTAGATTTTAAAGATTCTAAAGCTGTTGTCCAGGATGATGTAGAAAATGCGCTGAAAGTAGTTTATGCTTCAGCTGGAACACCTATGGTTCTTTTCTCCTCAGGAGCGAAGAGTGGTAGCGTTGGTTTAGAAAAATCTATTGAAGTTGATGAAGCTTTTATGTTTGAACTTCTAGATCAGTTCCAAAGATGGTATGAAACTAGATTCCGTAGCTTGGTCTCAAATAATAAAAACTTTTCTTTTGATATTATTTTCCCACAGATTACAATATTTAATAGAAAGAAAATGTTTGAGTTGTATCAAGCAGGGGCAACTTTCGGTTTCCCAACAAAATTATTGTCAATGGCGGCACTTGGAATTAACCAATCAGAAATGGAAGCTTTATTAAACTATGAAAATAATATTTTAAAACTACATGAGACGATGATTCCAGTAACAAGCAGCCATACACAAACGGGAGAAGAAGACGAGGGCGGACGCCCAGAGTCTAAAGACCCATTATCTGACGAGGGTCAAAAGACCAAAGATCAAGATAAAAACAAAAATAGAGCCAAAGGAGGCGCGTAAGATGGATAAATTTTTGTATATCTTCGCTGCAGACCTGGCGAAGAGACTCCAACAAGAAGGGTTCAATTTACATAGTTCCAAAGAAGGCGAGAGACCTTATTGGTTATTTACAATAAATGACACGAAGACTCCAACATTCTTGTTTACCTTTACAGCAGGTAAGGACTATGTATTTTCAAACAAACTATTCTTTTAAAGGAGGGAGGAAAGAGCAATGAAAAAGAAATATTTACAACTACCTATTACGTATGAACAATCTAATTTTGATAACGACGATCGTTTTGTTAAAGTTAGAATTAAAGTAATGCATAATGGATTGAACCTAAATAACTCAAACTTTTCAGACCCAGCGATTGAAAAGGCTGCAAGCAGCTTAAGCAATATTCCGCTTCTAGCTTTTACCAAAGTTAGGGATGGCGTAGACGAATCAGATTTTCTAGGACATGAAATGGAATTTAAAATCACTGAGGACGGAGTTAAGTATATTTATTTAGGAAGACCAATCGGAATGATTCCAGAGACTAATAATTATTCTTATCAGGAATCCGAAGACGGAAGAAAATTTGTAACTGTAGATGGTTATATTTGGACTTCCTACGCCAATGAAGCCCTTGATATTATTCAAAGAGACGGTGGAAAAAACGTTTCAATGGAAATTAAGGTGAATTCATATGGCGAAAATGAATCTGTAATTGATATTACTGATTACAAATACACTGGTATCGCTTTCTTAGGAGAGGACGTACCACCAGCAATGATGGGTGCCCGTGCAGACCTTGCTGAATTTTCTTTTCAGGGAGTTCAAGAATTTGTTGCCAACTTTGCGGTTGAGCTACAGAATGCTTTAAATCTTTCAGAAGACAAAGAACCAGAAGTGCCTGCAGACGAACCAGTGGTTGATCCTATTATTGAAGATCCAATCGTAGAAGATCCAATAGTAGAGGATCCTATCGTAGAAGATCCAATCGTAGAAGATCCAATTGAAGACCCTATAGTGGAAGATCCAATTGAAGACCCTATAGTTGACCCAATTGAGGATCCCGTAGAAGAGCCAGTAGTTCCTTTTGAAGAAGAGATTTCTGCAATAAAAGTAGAACTTGACGCATTAAGGAATGAATTAGAATCTGTGAGAAAAGAAAGAGACGAATTAATGTCTTACAAAACTGGAGTTGAGGAAGCTGAGTATTCAGCTAATCTTAAAACCTTACTTGAAAGCTTTTCAGACATAGAAGAAGACGAAATCAATAAGATTATCTCAAAAGAGACTGATCTTGATGATATAGAGTTGAAACTATTTGCAGTAAGAGGTAAGAATAATACTAAGGCTCCTGCAGGTCATATTCAAACTTACTCAATATGGGATTCACTTATTAAAACTCCACATGACGAGGCACCTTCATGGGTCGAGCTAGTGGAAAAACATCATTCAAAAGACAATGAAGGAGGAAATTAATTATGGCATTCGCAAGAAAAAACAAAGCAGTCGTTGAAACTAATCATGTTTCAGCAGTAAGAACTGGTAATATAAAAGCCCAATATCCTATCGCAGTAGATGTAGAAAACGGAATGGCTATGACAGTAAATGATGCTACTAAAACAATGGCATTAGCTGGAATCGCTGATGACGTTCTTTACCTACACGCAAGCGAGGAACAGGTTTATGAAGAGCATTTAGGAAGAAATTCTTTCTATATCAAAGCCGGTAACTATCCAAAAGCACTTAAATTAGAAGTTGGGGACATTTTTGAAACTAACGCACTAGCAGTTGGAGAGATTACATATGCAGCTGCAGATAAACTAGTACCTGTTGCAGGTGTATGGACTATCGCTACTACTGGACAGTCAGCTAAGGCTGTTATCGTAGAGCTAGTAACTTTACCTAACGGTGAAGCCGGAGCAAAAATCGCAATCATCAAGCCTGTAACTGTATAGTAGGCGTATTAAAAATTAAGGAGGAATAAAAACATGGCTAATAAAGCACTTATCGACCTTGGAAAGGCCGTTATATCAAATAAACCAGACGGAAAGTTCAGTATCTCCGAAATGGAAGACGCCTTCAGAAAAGAAGTTGCAGCACTAGTTTGCAATGAAGAAGGTCAAATCGACTATTACAAGTGGACAGATAATAAAAACGAATTATTCTCAATCATGTCTAAGGTTTTAGCAGAAGTTGAACCTAAGAAACTGATGAAGGTTTTCGAACAATTCGCAGAAGTTCAAAGAGTACCTCAAGGACAGAAAGCAAGATTCACAGTTAAGAGAGGTATCAGAAACGTTAAGAGATTCATCACAAGAGTTGCTCTTGCTGGTGTCTATGAGAGAGTTAGATTAGACAGAGACTACCTAGACGTTGAAACATACGCTCATGGTGGAGCAATCTATCAGACAATGGAAGGTTTCCTTTCAGGTTCAGAAAGTTTAACAGAACTTCTTTCAATCTTCATGACCGAACTAGAGAATGCAATCTATGATGACATCATGACTGCACTTGAAGGATTGACTGCAGATCTTCCTGCAGCAAACAAAGCAGCTTCTGTAACCACTTTCAACGCTACGACTTTCAATGGAATCCTAGCAGTAGTTTCTGCTTATGGTAATCCAGTGATCATGACTACAAGAGCTTTTGCTCAGACGAATCTTCTACCAATTGATGGTTGGATTTCAGATGTAGCTAGAGAAGAAATGAGACAGCAAGGCTACCTTGGAAAGTATTTGGGTTCTCCAGTAATCATCTTAGAGCAGAGCTTCGAAGATGCTACAAACAGTACTCCAATTCTTGACGAGAATATTGCTTACATTATCCCAGCAGGATCAATGGAAAAACCAATCAAAGTAAGTATTGAGGGTGAAATCCTTATCAGAAACGTAGAAAGAGAAGATTGGTCTACAGAAATGCAGATTTATAGAAAACTAGGGGTTGCCGTTCTAAACGCTAACCATATCGGAATCTATCAAATCGCTTAGTAGTAGTAAATAAAATTGTAGGGTGGGAAACCACCCTTAATTTTTTGAATTAAAAAGGAGAGAATAACCATGGAAAATAAGAAACAAGAAATTACTGACTCTACTATTGTCAGACTTTATAATGAGTATGGCGGAGTAGTAGATTATAGAACAGACAATGCTAGCAGAGTAATACCTGCTAATAGTTTTAGGGACGTTGAGTTAAGAGAACTTAAGGAACTTATTATTAGAGACAATAAGTCTGGAGCTTTTACCAAAGGTTTCTTAATGATCAAGGATGATAAAATTAGAGAAATTTTAGGTTTAGACCTGCTTAGTGAGAACAACCTAAGTGAAGATGGAATTAAGGAACTTTTTAAAGAAAGAGACTTAGCAAAATTAGAGTCTTTCCTACAATATGCTTCTAATGCTAACCTAGACAAACTTGTTAGAGTTGCTATAGAGATGCCTGTTAAGGATCTCGATACTGCGAATTTAATTCAAGCCTACTCTGGTAAAAACATAATTGAGATAATTAGAGACAAAGCAGATGAACAAGTCCAAACAACTGGAGTCAGACAAAGAGTTGACGGTAAAGCGCCTGAAAACGCTACTACACCAGTAAGAGGAAGAATGGCTCCAAAAAACTAGCATGGGAGGGCTAAATTATGACACCATACAGTGATGTTTATAAAGCTTTCTTAGGCGAAATTCAGGATGACTTTTACCTACATGCCGAAGGAGACATTATAGAAAATGACTTAAACCTTTTACTTAATAAGGCTATTGTTCATTTTTCTTATCCTAAAGTTGACGTCAGAAACAAAAATGATATGCTTCAACAATTTAATGTCGACTTAGATGTAGACGAAATAGAAATTTTGGCGACAGGCATGGTTTTAGCCTGGGTTGAGAGAGAGCTTCATAGCGTTGATATGTTAAGACAGTCAATGACTACGAAAGATTTCAATACTTACTCGCAAGCGCCTCATATTAATGCTATAGCTAGAACTTCCGAAAGATCTGAAAAGAAACTTAAAAAAATGTTAATTAAGTATTCTATTAGAAATAAAGATGGCTCTGTTGGCTTTAAGGATTTGGGGTGAGTAAATGAGTAAGATAGTAAAAACTAAATATCATGGCAGTATTGACCTTGATATGTATAAAGAGTATACCGTTAAAAATATCTTCAAGGCACTTCCACTTAAGGAAGAAGGAAAAGATTGGAAGAAATATTTAGATGGATTACTAATTGAACTAAATGGAATGGATATTCTAGTAAGCGAAATAAACCTTATGGCGGTAATCGGGAAACTAGAAGGATTGAAGAGCATAGACGAGCATGATATGTTCAGAAAAGTTATCTTTGATTGCATTGATTTGGTGAAGAAAATTTAATAAAAAGTAGGTGAGAATATGGAATATCTTGACGCCTACAGAGGGAGAATGAGTTCTACCGAAGATAATGTCCGAGGCCGAAAGGTTGCGGAAGCTCGCTCGAGGGCGATAAAGCACTTTGAACAAGATCCATCATTCTTCGCTGTTAACGCTTTAGAACCGGATAGTTCAGAACCTATTCTAAAAAGAATAAGGATTATTAATGAATCGGTACTAAAACAGCTAAACCCTGAAAGAACTTATAGTAAGTTCATTGTGCCGCATCCGGAAGAACCTATGATTTCTGGTACTATGCTTTTTGGACTTTATGATGTTGATTGGCTAGTAACTGCGGTTACAGGTCTGGGTGACGTTCATCAGCAAGCTACTCTTCAAAAACTTAATGAAATGGTTAGCATAAAAATAGGAGACTCTATGCAGAGTTTTCCAGCTGTTGTTAACGGAGTTTCAAGGCTTGGAGACGGAGTTTTAGAAATGAATCTTTATACAATGCCGGATGAAATGATTAAAATCAGAGTTCAAAATAATACTCTTACTAGAGGTATTTTGAGAAACGCTCGTATGAAGATAAGTAATAAGATGTATACATTGACGAAAGTTGATATATACACAGATGAGGGTGTATTAAATTGGATTGCAAAAGAAGATTTATTTGAATCGGGAGATTTAGAACCAGTAACACCACCTTCGGATACTTTGTATATCCAAGGGCCAGATACTATTACTAGAGCTAGAGATTATGTCTTTAGTATTCCTGGTGTAGAAGCAGCCACATGGATACTTACTGGAGCGACTACTGATGTAGTAAAAATTAAGAGTCAAGAAGGAAACCAAGTAGTTATTCGTGCAGAAAAAACTCAACTTGTGGAACTTACTTTAACAGCTACAGTTGGTACAGATACTTTAATTAAGACATTTAGATTAGTATCATTACTATAGGAGGTTAAAGGATGGAAGACAATAATGGTTTAAAAAAACTAAGAGCTTATAAAGAAACTTTGCTAGAAGCAATTATTTCAGATGAGCAACTAACAAAAGCTATTGCTAATAATACTACGAATTTTTTAGATGACGCAGTCACTGAACCTGGTCAACTTCTATATAAACAAATTTTTCCATATAAATGGACTTTGCCGGAAATTCCGGATAGAAAAGAGGTTTATATCACAATGACGTTTGACATAGGTAGGCTTGAGGGTGGTATCTTTAATGATATTATTTTTAACATATATGTTTTTGTGCATAAAGATATTATGAGAATTTACAATGGGACGCAGTATCTATTACGTTCAGATTTTATTATGGAGAAACTTGAAGATCTTTTCCATAACAGTTCAGAATTTGGAGTAGGAAGACTAGAGTTACTAGGAATTGGAGAAGTTTTTGCTACTCCGGAAATGCCTGGTTTCTTTTTAACTTTTGCTACAGTGGATAGAGCTGGGAATAGAAAATGAGAAAAATTCATGAAAAATTAATAAGAGCTAAACCAATAAAGGTTGAGAATATTTTAATTTCACTACCTACTTTGAATGAAATATTTGATTTAGGTTTAGATAAGTACCTTGAGTATCTTCAATCAATTATTATTGATATTAGCGATCTTAATTTAGATACTGAAATTTTCGCAGGAGAAGAATTTTCCGATTATCAAATTTTCATAATGTTACTTTTAACAAGTAAAGATTTTCAAAATACCTTTTTTGAAGCTATGCAACTTTTCACAAACGATACTTTTGTTTTTGAACAGGAGCATATCGTAGGTTTAAGAAAGACAGTTACAGAAGAGGGAGAAGTTAGTTTTGAATTTAATCAAATATTAACCGAAGAATTTTGGTTAGAAATGCGTAAAGTGCTTTCATTAGCACATATGCAAGAAGAACCAAAAAGATATGATTATGCCAATGCAAAAGCAAAGGCAATCATGGAAAAATTAAGAAAAAATAAAGAAGAAGTTCAAAGAATAAAAGCAAAAAGGGGACAATCTGAATCATTAGAGGTATATGAATTAATAGGAAGCGTTTGTACGCATTCTAAAGCATATAATTTATTTAATGTTTGGAATTTAACCTATTATCAATTCTTTGATCATTATTATAGATTGAATATCAATGACAATTATCACTTTTCTTTGCAATCAATTCTTGCAGGAGCCGATCCAAAGAAAGTGAAAGTTGAACATTGGACTTCTTCAATTAAAACAAACTAAGGAGGAATTAATATGGCAGCACCTAATAGATGGGCGGTAAGAGAAGCAGCAGAAGCTACTTTTTATGACCTGGAAAGTAAACTTCCAAGAGTCACTCTAAGAACGCTAAAAATGACAGAAGTACAGACAACTGGTGAAACAGTTTACGCAATGGGTGGTAGAGGTAATGCGAAGTTAGTTGGATTCTCTGGTAACAGAGAGGCTACTATGGCTTTACAGGACGCTATCTTTGACAACGAAGCTTTAGCTATGCTTACTGGTAATGCAGTAACAACTGGCGAAAGAACATTACAGAAATTCCACGAAGCTACTCTTGGAGCAGATTTAACTATCAATCTTCCATTCACACCAAACGTAACAGCTCTTCAGGTACACCCTGTAATTGCTGGAGCTCTTGAAGAAGCACTAGTTTTAACTACTGGTTATACCGCAACAGGTAAAGTAGTTACGGTAGTGGCAGGAGCAGAAGCGGGAGATAAGGTAAGAGTTTATTATGAAACTACAATTGGTAGTGCTAAAACTATTACAGTTACAGCATCCGATTTTGGTGGAACATTCAGACTTGTTGCTGACGTTCTTGTAAGAGATGCAGAGACTTCAAAGGTTTACTACGCTCAGTTCATTGCACCAAAGGCGAAGATAGAAGATGATTTTACTTTCAGTTTTTCTCCAGACGGAGATCCTTCTGTATTGGATATTCCACTACAGTTACTGAAAGATTCTGCTTCTGATAATATGTGGGAACTTGTCATTTATGACGAGGAAGTTTAGGCTTAGCATATTAAAGTAAACAATTTAGGGAGATTGCATTCTGATGCTTTCTCCCTTTTTTTGTTGCCCATTTTTAATAGAAAAGGAGAGAATATAAATGAAAAAAATTACAGCTGATTTCCATAAAAAAATGGAGTCTAAAATACCTAAAACTAAAACTATTAATGTGGAGGTTGAGGGAGAGGATTATGAAATTCTTATAAAGAATTTTTTAAGTCTTGAAGAAAGAGTAAAGTTTATTACAGATGGCTTATCTTTAATGGAAGCCAATATTGAGTTAGACGAAAAGACTGGAAGTACATTACTTCTAATGATTATATATAAAAACGTTACTAATATTGAGTTTCCTGAAGACTTAAAAGAACAAGTTTCTCAATTCACATGGTTGCTTGAAACAGGTGTCCTAAAGAAAGTTTCTGAGAATATTAAACCTGGATTTATTGAAGAACTTGCAGACTTTCTAACAAGGTCATTCCTTGAAGCTGAGAAAGAAGCAAAAAGAATATTGGATGAAAAGTTGGCAGAAAAAGCTGACTAGGACTCCGAAAGGAGTATAAACAATGGCAAAATATACTAGTAAGGGTATTAAAGCTACTAAAGCTATGGCTAAAGCAGAGAAAAATAACTTCTATAGCAATTTAACTCAAAGATTTGTTAAAGAAGCTATCTCTGAATTTGATGGCACCCAAAGACAAAAATCTTTAAAATTTCTTTTGAAGAGAATGCAAACGCAGGGAGATGACTTCCAAAGATTGCATGGAGTTGGAGAATGGGCTGAAGGTATTATAGGTATTTATGCAGGTGTCTATCGAACAAAAAAAGACATTATGAATTATAAAGTTTTTGATCAAATTCCTTTCTGGCAAGAAGGAGATATGGTTTTAAAAAAAGGTTTTAAAAACTCCAAAGGTAAATTTGAACCAGTGCACATCCAAGCCAAAGGTTTCGGAGGATCTGTAAAAATACTTCCAGAAGCACATTTGGTTTTAGATGAAAAAGGTAATGTAATCCGAGAAGAAAGCCTATATTCTGTTCTTTCAGAGTATGTGAAGAAGAGCCCTCCAAACTTGCGTATTGCCGCACCTATAGATCAAAATGCGACAGTTGGTTTTTTTGATTTGGGAGTTTTAACTTTCTTAGGATTGGCTAAAAGATATCCTAAATCTTTCTATTTTGATATTTCAAAAAAATCAGAGTTATTTTCGAAGACAACTGATGAGTTAATTGCTGATGCAAAATCCGGGACCACAGCTCATGCTATGGCACAGTTAGTTTTTATTGCCCAGAGTAACTTTGGTAAAGAACAAAAAGATTTAGATAAAATGCTAAGAGATAGTATTTATGAAATAAGAAAAGCCATGTGGATTGAAAGCGGTAGTTTAAGATTTAATTATTCACCAACTGTATTGGGTAAAAATATGAATCCTTTGATTAATACAGGTATCCGCAAGGGTGAGAATTTAAAACCATTTTATACTGTATTGAAAAGATTATATGGTGCTAAAAAAGGTGAATCTACCTATTTCAGTAACTCCTTCCCGACTAGAGGTAATAAAGATCCAGAATTTTATTACAGTAACACTTATGCTAATGTTGAATACTAATAAAAAGGAGGTGGAGTAAATGGAGAATGATACTTTATATGAACTGCTCGTTGGTATAGACGAGGATGCTTCCGCCTCTTTAATGAACCAACAACTACAAGGACTTGGTGCGGGACTTAAGGATTTACAAATAAAAATTAGGCTTGATGACAGCTTCAAAGAAGAGTTTACTAATGTTGTAAACAGAATGAAAACCGACCTTGAAATGGGTGGATATACAGGACCGAATAAAGATATCTTTTTAAATCATGAAAAAGGTATTAATAAAATCCTAGCTGCTTATGGTGAGTTTGGGGCGACTATTACAAATATATTTGCAAAATCAGATGGTAGTTTTAATGGATTGACCATGCTTGCTAAAAATGCGGCAGGAGATATCGAGAAAATTAAATTTGATGAAAAATTTCAGAAAACATCTTCTCAAATTTTTGTAAATTTAGAAAAAGGGATCAACGATTTCAAAGCGGCTATTAATACTACTGAAAAAGCTTTAGCAAACTTACTTCAAAAGAAAGCTGCGGGGAAATCAACTCCTCTTATAGATAAGCAAGAAATTGAACTTACAGATAAGTTGAATCTACAATATGTAGAGCTTTTCCAAACAATCAATAAAAGCTCAACTATTGATGAAAGAAGACGAGAAGAACTTTTAGGAGAACTTGTCTTATTAAAAGAAAAGAATGAGTTAGCTAGACAAAGTGCCCAAGAAAAAGGTAAAGACGCAGAGGGATATGAAAGAGCTAAAAAAGCTTTAAAAGATTACAAAGCTGAATTAGAACTTTTAACTAAAATTCAATTAGGTCAAAACGATTCTAAAACCGAAGCAGAGTCTAAAAGAAGAATCTCTGGACTAAAGGGTGTAGCCAAAGGTTACCAAGAAATTACTAAAGAGATGGAACAAGCTAGAGTAGCGGAGAAAGAAAATTTCAAAATCGCTCAAGTAAAACAATGGGAGACTCAATACAATGCGGCTATAAATACTATTCAAACTAATGTAGCAAAATTACAAACAGCTTATGAAAAATTAAACTATAGTCAACAACATGGAGATACCTCAGGACAAGCTGTCCAACAAAGCAAAATAGATAAATTAGGTAAAGAAATTGAAGAAGTCTCTGTTTCTGCTTTAAAACTAGGCGGAAATTTAAACAAACTAGACTCTACCAAAGGCGTTTTATCAGGTTTTGAACAAGAGCTAAGTAAAGCTAAGAGTGTCATGATGGATACTGGCAGACAAGCAGAAGAACTTGAAAAACGTTTTGGAAAATTAAAAACTGAAACAGCTTCAGGTGCAGGCATGGAGCAACTTATCAAGCAGTATAAAGAAGGAAGTATCTCAGCAGAGGATTTTGCAAAAAATGTTTTTGGTGTAGGTGCGACTGTTAAAGATGCTGGTATAGATAATAGTAATTATGCTCAAATGACTAATACCTTAAAAATTGCTGTTAAAGATGCAAGCGGAGAAGTTAGAATATTCAAAACAACTTTTGACGAAGCGTCTAAAGGCCTTAGGGTTGCTGGCGGTGCATTAGACTCTGCCAAAGCGAGTGTAGTAGGTTTTAAAAATCAAATTATGGACGCAGCTAAGAAAATTGCTACTTGGGGACTTTCAACTAAGATCGTTTACGGTACTTGGAGAGCTTTTCAAGATGGAATAGAAGTTGTAAGACAATTAGATAAAGAACTTACTCAGATTGCAATTGTGCAAGGAACAACAAGGGCTTCAGCCAAAGAGCTTGGAGACCAATATGCTAAAACAGCTGTTGATCTAGCACAAACAGTTCAAGACGTAGCTAAACTTAATACAGAGCTTGTTAGACAAGGTCTGACATTAGAAGAATCTGCGGCTAGAGCTGATACTATTATGAAACTAAGTTCAGCTGGTATGGTTTCTATGGAGCAATCTCTTCAAGTTATTACCACTGGTGTTAACGCACTTGGGGAAACACATCAGAGAGTTGCGGATGTAATTCTTAAAGCTTCTATGCTTTCAGCGTCTGACGTTGAAGGATTAGGTGAAGCTTTTAGTAAAACTGCTTCTGGTGCTAAAGCAGCAGGACTTTCAATTGAAGAAACCTCTGCTTTACTAGCAACAATGAAAGAAATTACCCAAGAAGGTGACAGCCAACTAGGTACTTCTTTAAAGAGTATGTTAGCTAGATTTAGTAAAATAAATGAAGAAACCGGTGAAATGAACGAAGATCTAAACCAAGTTCAAACAGCCATTGAATCTGTAGGTATCGAATTTACAGATGCTTCTGGTCAAATCAGAAGTTTCTATGATATTACTGAAGACCTATCTGTTATTTGGGATGACCTTGATAAAAACACTCAGGCTTATATTGCTACTCAAGCAGCCGGTGTAAGACAACAAAATAGATTCTTTGCAGTAATGGATAACTTTAATAAAGTTCAAGCGATTAATAATGACTTAACAAATGCGGCCGGAACATTACAAGAAAGTTACGCAACTTACTTACAAAGTTCAGAAGCAGCATCTAAGAAGCTTGAAGCCGCCATGCAACAATTATGGATTAACTTTATTGATTCAGATGTTTTAATTCAACTAACAAACCTTGGAACTTCTATAGTGAAGGTTGTAGATAGTGTTGGATTATTAAATGTAGCTGTTATGATTCTAATTACAAAATTTGGACTGTTAAATAAAGCTACTATGCTAATGTTTAAACAGGCTTTTGTTAATGGATTAACTGCAGCAGCAAGACAAATGGTTACTTTAGGGGCAGCCACTTCAGGTGCCGCAGTTAGTGGTAAAGTTTTTACCGCAGTAGCAACTGGACAAATTGGATTAATGAAAGGCCTTGGAGCTGCAGCTGTCGGACTTAAAGTTGCTTTAAGCACAATGTTCCCTGCCTTAATACTAACAGGTCTCGTAGCAGGAGCTTTTGCTTTAATAGGTAGTGAAATTAAAAGAGTTAAAGAAGAAGCAAGATTAGCTAGAGAAGAAATGGAAAAAATTGAAGCGACTGCTAAAAGTCACGTAGCTAGCGAAGCTGTTAATGCTTTAGAGATAGAAGAAACTTTTGCTAAGATTATAGAATATAGATCAAGATTAGGAGAACTAAACTCTGGAGAACTGAGAGAATTTTACGAACTAAATAACTTATTAATTTCAAAAATCCCTGAGATAGGAACTCAACTAGACAATTATGGTAACAAAATTGTAGGTGTTTCTTTAAGCTTAGAGGATGTTAATAAAGCTCAAGAAGCTTTGAAGCAAAGTGATTTTAAAGCCTATTTAGAAAACGTAGATACTATCTTAGCAGAGAAAAGAGAATTCCTACTAGATACAGACGAAGCTACAGGAAAGATTAAAGCTTTATACGATGAAATTAATCAAGCAGGAAAAGACTCTGGAAATTCTACTTACTCCCCTGAACAAAAACTAGCTAAGGCAATGGAAAGCAATGCTAAGATCATAGCCCTTCAAGAATCTGCTCTTCCAGAGTTCGAGCGTCTTGGTAACGAAGCTATGGATGCTATGATTACTACTTTAATCGCAAGAGGTCAAGAAGTTCCTATTGTAATGCAGCAAGCTTTAAGATCACCTGAGTTATTACAAGAACTTGGTAAAGCTTATTATGACGGAGCTAAAATCGATGAATTAATAAACTCTCCTGAAATGCAAGCTATGAGAACTCAATTCCAAAATATGAGAATAGAAATCCAAGGTGTTGATTATTCAATAAACCAACTTGGAACTGGTTTTGAATCTTTAAGATTAAGATATGAGAATGGTAGTATAACTCTCGAGCAGTATAAACAAGAATTAGCGGACGCTGCGAATCAAACGACAAAACTAGCTGGAGAAAACGAAGGCCTAGGTAATGCTATGAGGGCTCAAATTGCGGTTGAACAAGATTATATTGCTTCTTTAGAAGAACAAATAATGACAGAAGATCAACTTGCAGCTTCAAGAAGTGCAGCTAGAGAAAGTTTTGAAAGTGAGTATGCAACTCTTGGAGACCAACTTAACGAGTATGCAGCATTATACGACATAATCAATGATAAGAAAGTAACTAATGCAGAATTAGATAACTTGCTATTATCTACGTATCCTCAATGGATGCAATACACAGGAGACAGAATAGGCCTAGAAGAAGCGTTAGGTAACGCGTTTAATGACACTGCGAATACTCAAGCAGAAGCTTATATCACAATGCTTGAGAATACTGGTCAATTCACAATGGGCTCTTTAGGTCTCTCAGCAGACATGTTTGATGGATTAGCATCAAACTATAGTCAAGATATTATGAACTCTAAAACAAGGGCAGAAGCTAGAATCAAAGTAGAAAATGCACTTATTCAATCTTTAGGTAAAATGTGGTCTCAATTCTTTGCCGCTACAGGTAAGGGAATAGAAGTACAAATAGGCCAGATTGTAAAGTATGCTCAAGATAATAAACTGTCTGGACAAGCATATCAATATCTAGTAGATTCTGCAACAAAGACTGCGAAAGCTATGAATACTTCTGCGGATGTTTATAAAAATACTATCAATAGTATTTCAGCAGATACTGCTAAGATTAAGATGCAATCTTCTAGTATCGGTAATTACGCTGATAACATTAGAAAATCTTTAGACGGGGCTAAGAAGAGTGCCGGTGGAGCAGCCAAGTCTACTAAAGATATGGCAGATGCAGCAAAAGAAGCAGAAGAAGCTTTAAAAGCCTACAATGAAGCAATGAAAGCTACTCAAGACGCAACTAAAGAAGTTTTTGATTTTGCGTTAAAATATATCGAATGGATTGAAGAACAAAAACGCGAAGCAATGGAAAAGACTTTCGAAGATGCTGAGAAGGCGGCTGAAGATGCTTATGATACTATTGAAGAAACTTTAGAAAAAGAAAAAGATGCACAGTTAGAAGTATTAGATATTAAAGAAAAGAGCATAAAAGCAGAAGATGAGTTACTAGAGTATCTTAAAAAAAGACAAGAACTCCAAGAGGGTATTGTTGACCTTGAGTATCAAATTGCGATTGCTAGTTTTGACTCTACTATTGGTGGAGTTAAACGAAGACGAGAACTTGAGGAAGCTCTTGCCGAGGAAAGAAAACAACTTGCCGAAACAGAAGAAGAAAGACTTAAGCGCATGGAAGAGGAAGCTTATGCAAGAGAAAGGGCTTTCATTGAGAGCCAAGCAGAGTGGGAGAGAATTCAGGCAGAAGAAACAAAGAATTCTAGAATTGCAAACGCCCAGGCTGTTTTCGATGCAGAGAAAGCTTTCTTAGACCAAAAATATTCAGACGAAGAGAAATACCTACTAGCAAAACAAGCTACTCAATCTGGAATGATTGCGAATCTACAAGGTGAAATGATTCCTTTAGTCGCAGCTTTCAAAGAGTTAGCGATTGCTAATGGTGAGTTTTGGACTTTCTTTGGACAACAACAAGTAGCAGATTTTGGAACGAAGGTTACTGAGGTCTTAGCGGCAATTAAGAAACTTGGGTTTGAGACAATTCAAACATGGAAAGAAGTTGCAAGTGCAGCTAATAACGCTATGAGTGCTGCTAGCGCGGCTAGTTCGGCTAGCGGAGGTAGTGGCGGCGGAAGTGCCTCTAGTGGGGGCACACCTCCTAAACCTACGAGTTCACCTACCCCACCTACCCCTAAAATGAGCGCCGGAGAAGTAAGAGCTCTTCAGACCTTTATTAATAGGGCAGCAAGATATAGCGGTTCAGATAATGTGGGAACAGTCGCTGTAGACGGAGATTTCGGACCAGCTACTCAGAGAGAGCTGAAAGATTTAGCTAACACTTATTTTGGTTATGGTAAGAAATACGGAAGTATGAATTTATATTCTAGCCTAATGTCTGGTGCAAGCGGTAAGTTTATAGATAGCGCTATATTGAAAAAAGTAAGTAACCTATTTAGTACTGGAGCTACTCCTAACTATAGCGTAGCTACAAGTTCAACTAAGGTAAACCAGGCTTATGCTGAAGGCGGTAAGATAGATTATACTGGCCCTGCACAAGTCCATGGTTCGAAATCAAAACCTGAGTATGTCTTTAACTACGCACAGTTCAAAGACCTTGCGAAAATGATTGCAAAACATGAGTTAACAATACCAAATATCAAAAATGCAGTTACTACACAACCTATACTAGTTAAAATCGACAAATTTATTGAGGTTAAAGGTTCAGTAGACAAGGATACTTTACCAGAACTTAAGAGAATGTCTGACGATGCTATTGCAAAACTAACCAATAAACTAAAAGGGATGGGCAAATAGCCCTCCCTTTTAAAAATAAATAGAAAGAGGTGAGGATATGCTAGGAGAAAATTTTACATTTGATGGAATACCTTCAAGTACATACAGTATGAAATCAATCAGAACAAGTGGTGGTGGCTTTCTTACAGAGACTTTAATTGGTAGTGCGAACATAATGGAGGTTGAACATCCAAATGATTTTAAACCGCACCTTCAAAAGATAACAAGAACTCCAATAGAGTTTACCAAACAATTTGCTTTACTAGACGCATACGACAGACCGAAAGACTGGACAGAGGTTGATAGACAACTTATAGCAAATTGGCTGTTTCATAATGAATATAAACCAATTACTTTTTCAGATAGGCCTAATATTGTTTACAATGTAATTGCTTCGGCAAATTTGAACTTGAATACGATAAACAGTAAGGGATATATAGAAATTACTTTCCGTTCCAACTCTCCATATGCGTGGAAAGCGGTGCGAGAGATTATACTACCTGCGGGCACAACAACTAGTAGTTCAATAGTTATTGCTATTGATAACTATATAGCAGTTGATAAAATATATCCAACAATACTCTTAGAAAGAGAAACCGGTATTACTTCAGCTACAAATGTTCAGGGTTGGACAGCAACCCCAACAGTGGCAGAAGTTATCGGAGTGTCTAACGCGCTGATTCCTACCGTAAATAAAGTTTATATAAATTCTAAATATAGAAGTATTACAAACTTTGATACTAGAGAATCACTGTATCGCTATAAAGGAACCACAGGTTTTGACTTCCCTTACTTGATAAAAGGTAATAATACATTTTACGCTTCAAAGGGTTGGAAGGCCACAATTAAATTTCAAGAACCAATAATATACTAAAGGAGGGGATTAGATGTCACTTGTTAATACAGATTTTTTATATCATAAGTATAAAGTTTTCTTAACTGAACTTAATGAAGTTCCAATTGGCGAACTTGTGCTTGCAAGAGATTTATCCTATTCTCCTGCTTTAGGTGATATTGGGGAAGTGAGTTTTAACTATCCAAGAGAGTTTACTAATGATCAAGGAGAGCAAGAAATTGCTCCTTTCTTTGATACTTTAGAAGAAGATATGTTAATTCTTTTTGATGAAAAGGATTATTACTATATAGATAACTGCGTTGAGAGAGACGCTAATGGAGTTGTTACTAAAGAGATTCATGCTTACCGTAGAGAATACGAACTGAATATGAAAAACTTTAATGACTACGAACCATCTACAGAGAGATTTTTATATTTCAAACACCCTGTAGACGGCGCTGGCTACCCTTGGGCTGTTATGCCAACTACGAATGCTATTGATGAATTTGTAGTTGAAACAATAGACCCCGATGGATACTACTATGGTATTTTCAATGAGATCGAAAGATTCACAAGTTGGAGATTAGAGAGAGACGCGCAAGGTCAACCAATAATTCCAGAAAGTATAAGAGAAGAAGTTAGAATGATTACAACTTCTGAAACAAATATTTTAGAGCTTTTAAAACAAATTCAAGAAGCTTGGAATTGCTTATTTATCTATGATACAATAAACAAGGTTATTAAGATTATAACCTTAAACGATCTTATGACAACGCCTAATGGAAACATTTCAGACGAAAGTTTCATTTTGAATTTAACTAGAGAGTTTAAAAAAGAAGAAATTAAGACAAGGCTTTATTTATATAACACAGACGGAGTCGGAGTTGTAGCAGAGCGTATGGCGCATGGTAACTCATATGTAGAAGATTACAGTTATTTTAAAAATGACAAGTATATGTCTACGCACTTACAAACAGCTATAGACGCTTACTTCACAACTTTAAATGAAAATCAGGCGCAAGTTATTGTACTATGGAACAACTTGAAAGCTTTATTTATAGAAGAAACACAATCTCAAGACTTGATAGATACTTGGACGCAAGATAGACAAGGACCTTTAGTTACCTATGACCATTACATGTCTATACAAAACGGTTTTATTGTTAATGAGGGGACACCTGAAGAAGAAATCATCACAACTCCCAGAGAGTTAACCGCACTTGAGCAAACGAATTTAGACGCGGCCATTAAGACGATAAACGCTCTGAATACAAAAATAAACGCTCAAATGAGTGGCGCGATGACAACCAGCCCTAGAAGTCTAGTCCAGTTAGAAGCTTTAATTACATCAAAACTTGAAGCTATTAGAGCTATTCAAAATAAATCTCTAATGCCTGACGTTTTTGCTAGTTACGAAACGGTGAATACATTAACTGCGGGTTCCCTTATCAGAGAAATGGAACCTTACATCAGAGACGCCACACATACCTCTGATAGTATCCAAGATGCAAAAGACCTTTATGAATTTGGTTTAGATATGTTAAGCCGAATTGCCAAACCTAGAATGCAGTTTACTATGGACTTAGTAGATTTTCTAGGACTTGTAGAGTTCGAGCATTCATGGTCTCTAGCAACTTTAGGACAAATAATTAGAGTTGAAAGTAAGAGACTGGGCTTCACTGATAATGTAATATTATTAAAATACACTCATCAACCAGAGACAGGCTCTTTAGTTTTTGACTTCAGTAATGATTTACATCTAAGAGACGACACAACTTATCTTGCTGAACTTATTGCGAAGAGTAATAGTGTCAGCTCTCAAGTTGCCTTTAATGCTAACTACTGGGGTACTGGTGGTGCGGCGGGTGGCGGCCTTGGTTCAGGCGGTGCTTTCGATCAGATATATGCTAACTATATTCAAACGAATAGGTTAGTTGCTAGTGAGATTGAAGCGGCTAAGATTGAAGTTGGCCTTCTGATTGCTAGTGAAATAGAAGCAGAAAGAATTTATACAGATAGTATTTATGCGACAGATGCTGAAATTGGAACCCTGGTAGCTGATAGTATATCGGCAGATTCGATTATTACAACTACTTTAGACGCACTTTACGCTAATATTGATTTAGCAAACATCAATACAGGAATTATCAGGACGATTTTATCTGAAGACCTATTGGTCACAGACGGATATATTGCCAACTTAAAAGTTGGAAGTGCCCAAATGGTTTCTCTAGATGCAAGTAAAATTACTACGGGAACGTTATCTGCGGAGAGAATTTTAATAACAGGCTCTGATCCAACTAACCCTAATTCAAAACCTCTTTTATTAACTTTAAACAACTTAGGAGAGCTTGTCTCAACAAGTACCGATAGTTTAGATGGTTATTTAATAACTAATAATACTATTCATGCAGAAAAAATAATAGCAGAATCAATTACTGCAAGAGAAATAGCTTCTCAAGCAATTACTGCTGATAAGATCTTGGCAGGAAGTATAACTTCTGCAAGTGGCCTAATTGGAAGTTTAGATGCAGGAGACATTACTACAGGTACTTTAGATGCTAGTATGGTTGCTATTACAAACTTAAGTGCGAGCTCAATTGTTGCCGGTGAATTAAGAAGTTTAAACGATAATTTTTATTTAGATTTAATAAGTGGATACTTCAATATCGGTAATGCAATAACATATGATCAAAACGGAATTGTGATAAGGTTGGATGGACAACCGGCTGAAGAGTATATCGCAGAAAAAGTTCCCCATCAAATTTATTCTTTCCCTTCTCAGATTATGATTAATACATCTTCCGAAGGAAAAGTAGAGAACTCCCAAGTTTCAGAAATCCAAATTCCAGTCTACGAGGGCGGAACAATGGTCGCTGCAACTATTAATGGGATATATCTAAAAAATAATCTTGGGCAGGCTATTGTTTCTACAGGTTTCTCATCTTCAGTTACAAATCCAACAACGACTACTCCTGGTAAAGTTACGGTTAGTTTTCTAGATGGGTTTAACCCTATCTCAGATAGCGGGACTGTTGTTATGACAATAACAGTAGGCTCAAGACAGTATTTCTACAGTGTCGGTTGGTCTAAAAATAAAAAACTTCCAGACAATTATGAAGTTCAAATTATATCTACAAACGGAACTTCTTTTAAAAATGGGAATATTTCAACCAGTTTAGTCGCATTAGTGTATAAAGACTATGAAGAGTATGATTTAGATGGGCTTATTTTGAACTATACTTGGCAAAGAGAGAGCGGAAATGCGTCGGCAGATAGCGCTTGGAATATAAGCAAAATAGGTTTGGGCAATATGCTTACAATAACTGCAACAGACTTAACTAGCTCCGCTTCATTTTTTTGTGAGGTGAGCTTATAAATTTAACTAATTTAAAATATATTATAACAAACAAAGGAGGGGATATGCATGGTTTTAGCTAAAGATCAAATTTCTCTAATTAATGTAAACGACGGGTACGTAGGAGAAGATGGAAAAAGCTACGTTTTAAATATCACTGGAGGACAAAGGTCAATCACTTATAATGAGGTAGGGAGTAATCCAACTCCCTCTCCCTCTGCTTTTTCTTGCGAATTTTTTGTAAATGGAGCCTTGACGAACCCAACAGTTTATAGTTGGTCTGCGACAGGTCATTTAAGTGGAACATCATCTACTAATAGTTTTACACCAAATTACGCAGCTTCATTTAATAGTTCGTTTTCAAATTCAGTAGTTTTATCTGCTGTCTATAATGGAATAACATTTAGAGCAGTGGCTCCTATCGCGATAACTAAAATTGGAGAAATTAGATATACTTGGATTAAATATGCCGATGATGTAAGCGGTGGAGGGTTATCAGACAGCTCTATCGGGAAAAAATATATCGGTATTGCTATTAATAAAACGACTTCAACAGAGAGCTCTATTGCGGGAGACTATACGTGGAGCATGTTTGAAGGGCCTGTAGGGCCAGGTGGGGCAGACGGAGATACTTCTTACCTGCACGTTGCTTATGCTACTAATAGTACAGGGACAACAGGTTTCTCGACTACAGTTTCTACAGCTAAAACATATTTAGGTCAATATACAGACTTTAATCCCACTAGTTCTAGTAATCCAGCTTTATATAATTGGACCCTTATAAAAGGCGCCGATGGTTACACGCCAGTTAAAGGTACAGACTATTTTGACGGTATTAACGGTACTAATGGTGCTAATGGTATATCAAGCTACTTGTGGATTAGATATTCACAAAATGTAGACGGAAGCAGTATGACAACCTCCCCTACCGGTGCAAAGTATATTGGTACAGCTACAACAACTACTGCAGTAGCTCCAACATTATATACTTCATATAACTGGACTCTTATTAAGGGTGCAGATGGTATTTCTGGAGAAGCTGGTGCAGATGGTCAAACATCATACCTTCATATCAAATACTCAAATGACGGAGGAACAACATTCACCGCAACTACTGGTGAAACAGTTGGTGATTGGATTGGAACATATGTTGATTTTGCCCCAGCAGATTCCGCAAGTGTGTCAGCGTATACATGGAATAAAGTCAAGGGTGAAGTTGGTAGTGATGGAGTATCTATAACCGGAGTAGTTGAGAGATATCTTGCTACAACAGCATCTACAGGTGTAACAACTGGTACTGCTGGTTGGACTACAACAATACAAAACACAACCGTAACAAATAAATATCTATGGAACTACGAGACTGTGCAATATAGCGACGGTTCCTCTACTCCTACCCTTCCTGTAATTATAGGAACATGGGGTAACACTGGAGCGACTGGAGCTACGGGTAGAGCTTTGCTTTCAGTAGTAGAGTGGTATCTCGCATCTCCTTCTGCGACTGGTATTACAAGGGCAAGTGGTGGTTGGACTACCGCCATGCAGACGACTACAGACGTAAACAAGTATTTATGGAATTACGAAGTATTAACATGGAGTACAGGTACAATCACAACATATGTAGAGCCAATAGTAATTGGAGTACATGGCGCGAAAGGTGATAACGGGCTACAAGGGGTCCAAGGTATCCAAGGTCCGAATGGTACTCAAGGTATCCAAGGTCCGATAGGCCCTAATGGGTTACCTAGTTATACACATATAGCGTATGCTACTGGGGCGACAGGTCAAGACTTTTCTACATCCCATTTTGCGAGCGCTACTTATATTGGTATATACGTGGATAATACCGCAACAGACTCTGTAAGTTATTTATCATATAAATGGAGTTTGATTAAAGGATTAGATGGTACTCAAGGTATCCAAGGTCCAGTAGGGCCAAATGGACTAGCTTCATACTTCCACACTGCTTGGGCTACGAATGCGACCGGTACAACTGGTTTTAGTACTACAGATAGCACTGGTAAATTGTATTTAGGAACATATTCAGATAATACAAGTGCTGATTCTAATACCGCGAGTATGTATACCTGGACTTTAATCAAAGGAGACCAGGGAATACAAGGTCCAGTTGGTAATACGGGAGCAACTTTATATACATGGCTCAAATATGCAGATACTCCAACCACGGGAATGAACGACTCCCCTACCGGTAAGACCTATATGGGACTTGCCTATAACAAGACTACATCAACTGAAAGTTCAACCTATGCAGACTATACCTGGTCTTTGATTAAAGGGGATACGGGAGTACAAGGGCCAATTGGTACTACAGGAGCTACACTCTATACCTGGGTAAAATATGCAGATACTCCAACTACAGGAATGAGCGACTCCCCTACCGGTAAAAAATACTTTGGTATAGCCTATAATAAATCCAGTGCTACAAAAAGTCTAGTATATACAGACTATGCGTGGAGTTTAACGGAAGGTATACAAGGTATCCAAGGTAATGATGGCAGGTCTATCACATCTGTAGATGTGTGGTATTATAATTCAACATCGGCTACAGCATTGGCTAATTCAACATGGGTAACTACAGCTCCAGCATGGATTAATGGAAGATATATATGGAGTAAGACAATTACAACATACTCCAGTGGAAGTCCCACAGAATCAGCCCCAGCGTGTATTACAGGTGCTCAGGGTGTTACAGGTAACACAGGTAGCACAGGAGCTACTGGTAAGGGTATCAGTTCAACAGTAGTAACTTATCAGTCTCATACAAATGGTACTACAGCTCCAACAGGAACTTGGGTAGCAAGTGTACCAACTGTAACTGCTGGTAACTATCTGTGGACTAAAACATATATCACATATACAGATGCTCAGACAAGCACTATTTATTCAGTAGCACTTATGGGTGCAACTGGTTCTACAGGAGCAACTGGAGCAAATGGAACAACTATAACTTCAGTAACTATAACATATCAAGTTAACACAAGTGGTACTACAACACCTACAGGCACATGGTTGTCTAGCATACCAGCTGTTACTGCTAGTCAGTATCTATGGACAAGAACAGTAACAACTTACTCAAACATTGCAACAACAACTGCATACTCAGTAGGTATGATGGGGGCTACAGGTTCAACTGGTGCTACTGGTACTACTGGAGCTACAGGTAAAGGTGTAACATCTATATCTGAAGAATATGCTATATCAACAAGTAAGACAGTTGCCCCTACAGTATTTAGCACAACAAGACCAACTTGGACAGCTGGAAATTATATCTGGACTAGAAGTGTGATTGTTTATAACAATCCAACAAGTACAGTGAATACAGTACCAGTAGTCAGTACCGAATGGGAGGCTGTTAATGAGATTCAGATAGGTGGAAGGAACTTATTTCAAAAAGGACGAATTTCAGTACCAGTAGATACAACTGAAGATTTTATACTTTCTGGTTGGGCTTCAGAGTTTATGAATACTCAAATGACTTTAGAAACACTTAAAGAGGGTGTTGAATATACAATATCATACGATATGGAGTTAATAGAAAGAACCCCAGTTCCAACATATTACTCTTATAGTGAAGGATTCTTCTTGTATTCAGCTGAAGGTTCGAATGATATTTCATTTCAACTTATTAGTGTAAAAGAGCTTGGCGATAAAGCAAGGGTAGAAGCCACATTCATATGTCCACCATTAACAGACCAGAGAATACTATACTATACAAACAGATATACAACAAGTGGTGGTAATCCAATTGGTCTTGATACTATAAGATTTTCAAATCTAAAATTAGAAAAAGGGAACAAAGCTACAGACTGGACACCAGCTCCAGAAGACATTGATGCTCAACTTGGAGAAAAAGCAACGAATGATGCAGTCAATAAAATTGCTGAAGGCTTGGGTGGTCTTACTGGTGTAGTTAATGGTAAAGCTGATGCTGGAAGTTTATCAGACTTAGAAAGTGCATATCTATTAAGGGTATCACAACAAGCTGTGGCTGAACTTGCAACAACAGAAGCCTTGGAACTTATGGGTACAAGAGTTGAAGGTTTCAGAACAGAGTTTGGTGCGAAAAAGCTTGTTTGGAGCTTCATTGAGAATAAAATCGAGGCTAGTGAAGAAGGTATATTCATTGGTGACAAAGAGACTCAGATGGGTATATTTATCAGTGTTTTACCAGACCCAAATGATGCAACCAAGAAGATAGGTAGAATCTCATTCTTGGATAGTGGTAATGAAGTTGCTTATATATCCAATAACGTAATGCAGATTAACCATGGTATCTTCGTAGAGTCTGCTATCATCGGAAAACACAAAATTGAAACAATTGCAAACACAGATATATCCGTATTCACATATATAGGTTAGGAGGACAGAGATGGCAGAAGTATTTCAAACAGTATATCAGGGTAATGGTGGTAGAGTTGACATAGGCTCTACCTATACCCAAAATATAGATAATAACACATCAACAATAACAGTAAAGGCTTATGTTGTAAAGACAAATTCAAGTTACTATTCATACAGACTATCACCTCAAAATTTTACCCTCACCGTGAATGGTACTAATACAACAATAGGTTGGACTTTCGATTTTAGAAACATGACAACAGGAACAAGGTATTTAATTACTACAACCACTAGAACAGTAAGTCATAACGCAGATGGTAGTATTGGTAATGTATCAACCAGTGTATATTGTGCAACAGGAACAGATGGTCTAGGTACAATTTCTGGTAGTGGTAGTATAGCTTTAGCAACAATTCCAAGAGCTTCAGTACCTAGCCTTGGTGTGTTAGATAATGATATCGGTAATATAATCACAATATATACAAACAGAGCAAGTACAAGTTTTACACATACAATAAGCTATACGTTTGGTAGTGCTAGTGGAACACTTGCTACAGGTGTTACAACAAGTTATAGTTGGACTACTCCAACATCATTGGCAAATCAAATACCAACTTCTGTTTCTGGAAGTGGTAATATTACTGTAGAAACTTATAGTGGAACAACTTTAATTGGTACTAATTCCATAGGGTTCGACATTACTGTTCCAAATACAGCAAGTTATCAACCAACAGCATCTACCCCATCAAAAGCAATATCTGGTACAGGTAGAGATAGTGTTATAGCAAAGTATGTGCAAAACATATCTAAAGTAGTAACTAGTTTTACAGCTACAGCTCAAGGTGGAGCAACTATAAATTCAAGTAGCATTAACGTGAAAAGACAGAGTGATAATGCAAACAGTATGACAATATCTGGAGTAACTGGAACATCTGAAACATTAACATTATCTGGAACATATATAATTACTGCAACAACTACAGATAGTAGAGGTAGAAGTAAGACAGCAACTACAACTTTTGTAGTAGAAGTATATGCTATTCCTAAAATAACAACATATACAGCTATAAGAAATGCAACTACATCTACAACAGTTAATAATAACGCTGTAGGAACATACACATATATGGCTGGTAGTAATCCATTAAGTGTTAATATATCTAAGAAGCTAACAAGTGTGGCAACTTATACTTCTCTTAATACAACAGCTGGAACTACAAGTGGTACATTTGCAAATACATATGTGTCTACTTTAAATACGGACTCACTATCTTATCACTTTAAACTTACTATATCTGATAGTTTTGGTAATACAGCAACTTCAGTTTTGACAGTTTCAACAGCAAAAGTAGCATTAAGTATTAAAAAAGATGAAGGTATTGGTGTTGGTAAGGTGTGGGAAAGAGGTGCTTTAGATGTTGGTGGAGATGCTTCTATAGATGGTAAATTAACTCTTTTTGGTGGCAAAGACATTGAGCTACAAGCGATTGCTGGTTCAAGTGACCCAGGAGATTTGGTGTTTAGAGATGGTTCTGGAGTTGAAATTGGAAGAGTCTGGAAAGAGCCTTTTACTGGAGTACTTCTATATAGAGAAAGTGCCTCTGTATCTGGTAAAGAATTTGCCTTTTTGGTTGACTATGGTTCAAACGCAAATGGCTGGTATGTTCGTTACAGTGATGGGACTCAACTATGCTGGGGATATGAAGCAAAAACTGTTGCTATAGCAAGTACATGGGGTCCATTGTTTATTTCTGGTCAATATGCCCTTACTTTTCCAATTGCCTTCACCTATCCCCCTTCTTTTATTGCGTTATTTGATAATGGTGGAGACTCTAATTGGATGATGACAGACTTTATGTATTCTACAAGTGCAAGATACAGGTTTGTAAGAGGTGCAACACTTGCTTCAACACTTGGAACTGTTCGTTGGAGTGCTATAGGAAGGTGGTTCGTATGATAAGAGTATATTTCAGTCCAATAGGTGATTTAAAAGAAGAGGTAAGCTATAGCTTTAGCGTAGAATCTGTAACTATAACAGTTGATGGTATTTCAGACACATTCGATTTTACAGGTATACCAGACGGTGAATTAGATTATAGCAGTATAGAAACATCTCTGCCAATGAATCCTATTCTTACTGTAGAACGTGTCGATGGTATATTATATATTGAATGTTTAAATGGTATAGGAAAAGAAGCAACTGAGTTTGATAAGTTCCCTAACTGGATAGAGGTAGGTGTAGACGATGGCACAATTTAAATGGACGAGTCAAGCTGAGACTGAAAAGATAAAGAAAGATGCTGAGTTGGCTCAGATGGAGGAAGAAGCTCTTAAAAAAGCTATTCCAGCCATGCTAGAGGCTGTCAGAAAGATGGTAAGAGTAGACGAACTAACTAAAGAAGAGTTAATAAGTATAGTTAACCTATATGATGAATGGCAACCAGATATAACATATGAAAAAGATAAACTGCTAAGATATAACGGTATACTATACAGAGTGGTACAGAAACATCCTTCACAATCAAACTGGACTCCAGATGCTAATTTAGCTTTGTACAGTCCAGTAACGCCACCAGATGTTATTGGTGAATGGGTACAACCTTTAGGTGCTCATGATGCGTATGCTTTAGGAGCAAAAGTATTATTTAATAAGAAAGTTTATGAAAGTACGATCCCCGCAAATACTTACTCACCAACTGCATACCCAGCTGGATGGAAATTGGTAGTATAGAAATTTGACAAAGTATAAAAAATATGGTATAATAAATCTAGGGTGAATAATACCCTAGGAGGAGGAATAAACAAATGGAAGTAGCATTACAAGCAATTATTGCTTTTTTAGCCGGCGCAGTTCTAGTTGAAACTTTAACAAATATTCTCGGTGAGAGTTTGGTAAAAATCGACAAGTCGCTTCTTGCTAAAATCGTAGGTATCGTTGTCTCTTTCTACGCAAAGTTTAATATCTTAACTATCGTTGGATTGAACTATGGTTGGAATGGAGATCCGGTAATGGAATATATCGGTTTAGCTATCGGAATTGTCTTTAGTGGATTAGTCCTTAGTAGAGGTTCTAACGGAGTGCATGATTTTATTAGCAAACTACAAAGTGCAAAAGAACTTACTCAAGCTAAGACAGAAGTAGCCAATGCAGAAGCTCAGTTTTTAACTATTGAAACAGACATTGATACAGATTTAAGATAGCACAAATTTGACAAAAGATAAAACTTATGTTATAATTAAGAAAAGGAGAGAATGCGATAGCGTTCTCTCCTATTTTTCTTGATGAAGGAGGAGACAAATGGAAATTATTCAAGCAATATTAACAAACAGCAGTTGCTATAGAACTGGTCAGAAAATAACTGTCAAAGGCATAGTTATACATAGTATTGGAACGCCGCAACCAGATCCAATGAGATTTGTAATAGGTTGGAACCAGCCAGGAATATATGCTTGTGTTCACGCTTTTATTGGGGCTGATGGGAAAGTGTATCAAACACTTCCATGGAACCATAGGGGTTGGCACGGAGCTTCGGGTCCGAATGGCTCAGTAAATAATACTCACATTGGTGTCGAGATGACAGAACCTAGTACAATCGTTTATATAAGCGGTAGTACGTTCAGAAATCTAGATACAGTAAGAACTAAGATTCACGTTATGGCGACCTATTTAACCGCAGTAGAGCTTTTTGCAAAACTTTGTATAGACTTTAACCTAGATCCTTTAAGAACCGTCATAAGCCATGCAGAAGGATATAAACTTGGGATCGCTTCTAACCACGGAGATCCAGAGCATCTTTGGAGATTTTATGGATTGACTATGAAAGGTTTCAGACTGGCAATCAAAGCTAAAATGGAAAGTCAAGTAACTAAACCAACACCTACCCCAGCACCTCTTGGAGATTATCCTGTCGCTTATAAAGGCCAAGAAGGAGAAAATGTTAAGATCCTTCAAAGGAACCTAGTTAAAATAGGAGTTCTAAGAGAAATTGATGTTGACGGTCTATACGGCCCTATTACAATTAAAGCTGTCGAACTTTTCCAAAAGAGCAGAGGAATTGAAGAAGACGGACAAGCTGGCGCAGTAACTCAATCAGAGTTGAAAAAAGTTATTACAGCTTTAGAAGCTGCTAAGCCTGACGTAGTAGTAAAAGAGGAACCGCTTCAAGGCACAGTAGGAGTTATTTATAAAGGAGAAGAGGGACTAAATGTTCGTAAATCTCCAAACTTCGAGGACAATTCAGTTGTTATGACTGTAAAATTCGGAGAAGTTTTCACAGTAGTTGCTAAAGCAGGAGATTTCTACAAACTTAAATCAGGGTTATATATTACAACAAACGAAAAGTATGTTGAGTTTAAAAAACCTGTGGTTGTTGTAGTCAAACCAAAAGTTTATAAAACAACAACAAGTAATTTAAATATGAGAAAAGGGCCTGAAATCAAGTATGACAGAATTCTTACTATTCCACAAAATACTAAAGTAGAGGTTTTACAATCTACGAATGGTTGGGATAAAGTAGTTTACAATAATCAAACTGGATGGGCATCTGCGGAGTATTTAAAAGGAGCGTCAACAGCGCCTGTAGCCAAAACGACTACTGTCCAAATTAACACTCCTAAATTATACATAAGGAAAGACGCTACGACTGCTTCTGAAATCGTCGGCTCTGTTAAAGAAGGTGAAGTCTTCACTATCGTTGAAATCAAAGACGGTTGGGGGAAATTAAAGTCTGGTGCAGGCTGGATTTACTTAAGCTACACAACAAAGCTTTAATTAGGTGCCGCATTTTGGGAAGGGATTGAGGTGAGGTATGAACGAAGAAAATAGAACAACTTCCAATGAGTCTAACTTAGGAACAGAACAGTTCATTAGTCTCTGGAAGAGAATGGAAAAGTTGGAGGAGAAGATGGAGAAAGCTATAGATAATTTAGACCAAAAAGTGCACGTCTTAGAAATGGCCCACCAACTACAAACTTATCAAAATTCCATGACTAAAGAGAAGTTAGACGATTTGGCAAGAGGACAGTTGGCACTCATTGCCTCCTTGAAATCGGATCGTTTGGAAGACAAAGAGGAACAAAAGGAAAATAATAAAATTCTTTTAGAAAGACTAGATGATATCCAATACAAACAAAAAGCACAAACTTATGAAAAAATTAAATGGGTTATTGTAGGGTTCTTTCTTACATCCGCGCTAGCTCTTGTATGGGCAGCGATTGTAAACGCACCTTAAAAAGGAGGAAAGAAATGGATATAAGTGGCACAAATTTAACAATGATTCAGGGAGACTCAGAAACCTTGATTGTCACTAGGAAGGGGACCGATGGATTAATAGTAGTTTTTAACGATGGCGATACAATACATTTTACAGTCAAGACAGAGCTACTAACTGATGAGATAGTTCTTCAAAAAATAGTAACTGCTTTCCCAGAGGGGAAGGCCTATATCGAACTAGAACCAGAGGATACAGGCAGTATCATACCTCAAAGATATTTTTATGATATCCAACTAACTACGGCTTCTGGGAGGGTCTTAACCCTGGTGAAACCTAGTAAGAGAACCCTCAAGGTAGGTGTTACTAATGGCTAGTGTTGAAGTAACTTCTTTAGAGAACAACTCAACCCTAATATCAGTAGAGTTAGAATCCGTTAGTATTAATTTAGATATTGTATCAGAGGGTCCAAGAGGGGAGCCTGGTTCACCAGGTCCCGAAGGTCTCCAAGGTGTTCAAGGTGAACCCGGCATTCAAGGTGAGCCTGGCATTCAAGGTATTCAAGGCAATGATGGGGTACAGGGCCTGCAGGGACTCCCTGGAGAAGACGGCGCTACAACATTCACTGCACTAACAGATGCTCCGGCAGACTACGTTGGTATGACAGGCAAAGCTCTTGTAGTTAAGGCTACTGAAGATGGCTTAGAATTTGGTGATGCTTCATCAGGTGCATTTATTCCAGAATTTCGTTCAGGATACACTTTAGTAGATGATTTCCAAACCTCCGAAAGAACCTTTAATACGCAGACTGATAACTGGGGCATTGCAAATCCTATGGACGGTGCACCCGAAGATTTAGCAATGTGTTCTAAGATTGATGGAGCTGTAGCCACCAATTCTCTAAAGATAAGCATCGATGAAGGTCCAGCTGGAAAATTATATTTTAAGCATTACTATAGAATGTACAGATCTGGTGAGGACTTTAATAGGATTTATTTTAAGGTTGATGGTGTAACTGTATTTACTTCAAATGAAAACTCACCTGTCTTTGGAGAATTCAGTGACGCTTATATAGATGGGCTGGACTTTGGTATAGGTGGGCACATTTTTGAATGGACTGCAGAAGGGTCTTCTAATTATTTTGTGGATGATGTTACAGTAGTGTATCCAGACAGAAGTGGAGAACAAGCCTTGTTGGATAGTCCTAACAAGATACTAGTTACATCAGAAGATGGGTCCGGTATAGAATTTAAGCCTTTTTCGTTCACAGATAAAGAGGTAGCGCTATTAGAACTAACAGATGCACCTAAATCCTATATAGGGCACGCTGGTAAAACTCTTAGCGTCAAAGGTACAGAAGATGGTATAGAATTCACTCGGCCTATAGAGGCTGTATACGCAGGACCTATAGTAGAAGATTTTGAGACTATTGCAAAACTAGAAAGAAAGGGTACTTGGATAACAACTGATCAGATGCCATACAGTGGGAGTACTTGCCTAAGATCAGCCGCCATAGACCACGATCAGACATCCGAGACAGAGATAACCTTTACTACTGGCTTAAGTGATGAGTTTAGTTTCTGGTACAAAGTCAGCACAGAAACAGACTATGATAAGTTCTTCGCTATTCTGAATGAAGAATACATAATAGGTGGAATTTCTGGTGATATCCCATGGACACAGTACATCCAGACTTTACCTGCTGGTAACCACACCTTGAAGTTGATCTATACAAGAGATTTGGCAGATGGAGGTTTACTTGATGCATGTTTTGTTGATTTAATTACAATTGCATCGGTACTGTCATATAACATGGTAGCTGTGTTACAGAACCCTGATAAGCTTTTGCTAACATCGGCAGATGGTTCTCATGTAGGATTCATGGATGTACCTGTAATACCTGTTCAAGCCACTGAAGAGGTATTAGGCTTAGTCAAGGCTAAAGCCAAGACTACTGAGACCTCTGAAATAGCTATTGATCCAGCAACTGGAAAGCTGTTTGTAGGTATACCCGAGGTTGAAGTAACTAACGAGAAAGACGGTACGGCGCTGAAGTTCTGGTCTGGAACTGAAGCTGAATACCAGCTGATTGAGACACCCGACACTAGCACACTGTATTTTAGGAGTGTGACATAATGGGTAAAATAAGTATTGGATCTACAATCCTTTATGATAGCGATAGTGGAGTAGACTTAAGTCAACTAAACTATATAATTGCGCCAACAGAGGACGCCGCTTTTCCGTATTACACAGATCAGGTTACAGCGACTTTAATAATCACTCATGGGGTATCTTCAACAGAAGGTAAGCTGGATGCGAAACCAACAAGGGCGCAGATCCTTAACCTAGTAACATTAAAGGGTCGGTTTAGTGCAATCTGGGGCCAATTAATGCCCGTAAAAATAACAATACCAGAAGAAATCCCAGTTCTAGGCAATTTAAACCCTTATGAATCGATTGCGATCGATGATTTTTCGGCTTGGACGCAAATATCAGACCCTTCGAACCCAGCCGATAACAGAGTTTGGGTTGTAGCGGATGGATTCCCCGCCAAAATTTGGTGGGAAGTCCAAGTATATCCAAACGGGTTCCCGGCAGGTGTAACCGGCGAAGTCCTGCCTGACTGGATGGGATATGATGGCTTAACGCCCTGGGATGGTCATTATTATCTTCTTTATGAGGTCAAGCCTATTGCCGGTGAACCCTATTTTGGCGATTCCGAGTGGTGGGAGAAAATGAACGATCCAAACTACTAATTTAGAATATTTAAAATCCCCGATAGTATTAATTTACTATCGGGGATTTTTTTTGTTTATTCTTTTATTTTAGGCTCTACTCCCTGATCTGATTGGTTAGGAATTTCCTTACTTTTTTGAAGTTGGTTATACTCTGCTTTGACATCATCAAGATATCTTTTTTCGTAATTCATTGCTACCTCCTTTGCAATCATAAGTTTAGCATAAGTTGGCAAGCCAGAGGTCTCTAAAATTTTCTCTACTTCTATTTTGGCTGTATACTGTTTTAAGTTTTCCATTTTTTCTCCTTTATATTGCGATTTCTATATTTTTAATTTGAGGATTCGGATCATAATCCTTAACCCAAAAGCTATCAACTATAAAGCTTTGAAAATCTTCCTCTAGTTTCATTTCTAAAACTGGGCTCCCAGTGGATTTCCTACTTAGCATCTCTCTTGCAACATCAATATGCCGATTGTAGATATGCATGTTCTGAATAAAATGAGTAAACTTACCAGGGTTATAGCCAGTCACTGACGCTATCATCATCAACAACATTGTATATTGAACTGCGTTGATGCTTTGAGCCGCAATCAAGTCGTTGCTTCGTTGGATTAGTGTCATATCTAGCTTACCATTCCTTACTGTCCACAAGGTCATAAAAGCGCAAGGCACAAGTGCCATATCTTTCATTTCTTCCATATTAATCATATTAGTCATAATACGTCTATTCTGAGGATCGTTTTTCAAAAGATGTATAACTCTTTCTATCTGATTGAACTCACCTTCTGGGAAATCTATTCTTTTATTGATTTGGTAACCATATGCTGTGCCTAAGGTTCCATCTTCTTTTTTCCAACTATCCCAATAATGAACATTATACTTTTCTTTCAGTAAATCTACACTATTAGAACAATCTTTATAAATCCATAAAATTTCTTTTAAAGCGCTTTTCCACGCTACTGGTCTTAGAGTTGTTAATGGAAACTCTCCTCGGTCAATGTTATATGTGTTAACTACTGAGGTAACATACAAAGTGTAGGCAGGAGTCCCGTCCACCCATTTAGGGCGAACCTCCTGATCCATATCCCAATCTCCGTTCCACATAACATTTTCTATATTCTTTCTTAAAACGTCATCTGCGTAACCCATTAGTTCGCCCCTGTGCTTCCGTGCCCGCTTACTCTTTTGTGCGCTGATACGTCATCGGCTGTTCTATGATATTCAAGAATGACTCCTTGAGCTATCCTATCCCCTTTTTTGATTACTATATCGAACGGAGAGAAATTAATAAGTTGAATAAATATTTCTCCCTCATTATCAGGATTATTGTAATAATCAGCGTCTATGATTCCGGGAGCGTTAGCTACCATAAGAACCGAATTTAGGGGAAGCGATGATCTAGCGCTAAGAGACAAGTAGAAATTCGATTCTAGCTGTATTTTGACGCCTGTGGGAACAAGTACCGGAGACACTCCTAATGGTTTTATAATCCCTTTCAACTGAAGTAATTCTAAAGGAACCATATTAATTCCTTGCGCTTCTATGTGTTCGTAAACATCTGATATTGCCATCCATATGCTCGGTACAATAATATCTTTTGCCGCGCATAGGTCGTATCCTGCGGAACTCTCTGTGGATCTTTTTGGAATTTCAACATCTTTATACGTACTAACAATTGCAAATCTATTCATTTAATTTCTCCTTCTCGCACTATATTGAACATGGAGAGTATCCACAATCTTGGCACTCTTCACATCCTCCACCTACCATCATCTTTCCTCCGCATTCTGGACAAGTATGTTTATCGTGAGGATTTTTGAAAAGAGGGGGAAGTTCAGTAATCTTGTCTTTAATAATTTCTTTTTCTTTATGATCATTTTCTGTAGTTAGAATTCCAACTCTTGCTCCTCCGTCTCTAAATAGAGTAATTCCTTTAAGACCTTTCTCCCAAGCATAGATATACATATCTTCTACTTCTTCAACGGTAAATTCGTAAGGGACATTAACAGTTGAGGAGATTGCCGCATCTACGTATTTCTGCCACACTGCCTGCATATCGACTCTCTCGCGATAATTTAAAGTAGCTGATGTTACAAAGAAGTCTGGGAGCATTTTTTCATCGGTGATACCGAATTTATCCATATATTCTTTTGCAACTGGAGTGTATACTTTGTAGAATGTTGGAGCTTCGTTAAGTGTCTTAGATTCTCTTACATAGAAGATCTGGAATATTGGTTCGATTCCACCAGAAACACCTAGCATTGTAGAAATACTTCCTGTAGGAGCAATAGATAAAACTTCTGCATTACGTAATCCGTATTTCTTAATAAGAGCCCACGTTTCAGGAGTGGCTATAGCTTTCAGATAAGGAGATTTCTTAACATACTCCCAATTGTAAGCAGGGTATGTACCTAACTGGCCGGCTCTAATTGCTGACTCTTGAAGCGCGGCGTTTGCCATAACGCTACCGATCTTTTCAGAAATCGCAAGTGATTCTTTAGAACCATACCTAATACCCATAAGGATAAGCGCATCGGCTAGTCCCATGATTCCGCCACCAATTTGGCGATACTTAGCTACAGACTCTATCTGTTCTTCTAATGGAAGTAATTTTAAACCTTCTTCTAGTACGTCGTCTAGGTAAGCGGTCATTCTTCTTACTCCGCGGTCGAAACTCTCGAAGTCAAAGCTACCATTTTTTACGTAAGCTGCAAAGTTAATGCTACCTAGTAGGCATGAGCCACCTTTTGGAAGAGGTTTCTCGCCGCAAGGATTAGTTGAAGCATACTCGAAAGTTGGGTCTTCGCTATTAATGTGATAATTCTTAACTCTATCCCAAAACAGCATTCCTGGTTCTGCGTAGTTCCAATTATTCTTAGCAATTAATCTCATAAGATCTTTTGCTTTAGTTTTCCTTTTAATAACTTCTCCAGTATCTTTAACCGTGAACTCCATATGCCACATCTCATCTGCTTTAACAGCTTCCATGAATTTGTCGCTTATCATAACGGAGATATTAGCAAAAGTTACTTTGCTTAAATCTGTTTTAACGTTAATGAACTCAATGATATCAGGATGTTCAACCGGCATACTAAGCATCAACGCGCCTCGTCTTCCTTGCTGTCCAATCAAACCTGTAGTCATAGAGTAAAGATCCATGAAGCTAACTGCTCCTGTAGTTTCTTTTGCAGAGTTGTTAACCTTAGATCTTCGAGGCCTTAGCTTTTCAAGGCTCGTTCCACATCCTCCACCATACGAATAAGTTCTTGCCATCTTCTTAGCTGTATCAAAAATACTTTCAATATTATCTTCTGGAGGTGTAATAACAAAACAGTTAGAGTAGGTAACTTTCTTTCCATGTTCAAATAACCTTCTCCCCATTAAGATTCTACCGGCTGGAAGGAATTTCTTGTCTCTTATCATTTTCTGAATAGGACTATTTTGATACCCTACTCTTTCAACAAACGCATTGAAACCTTCATTCTCAAAAAAATACTTATTTTGTAAAATATCTCTTTGGAGGTCTGTCATTTCCCAACCCTTGTTTCTCTCAACCGTTTTCCTAGCTCTGTAGATAATATAAGCTTTCGCTACTTTCTTGTAGCCTGAATCCATTAGACCTTCTTCAATAAGATCTTGAACATCTTCTACCGAGAAAATCTCATCAGAGTCTCTCAATACATCTACAATAGGAAAAACAATTGTTTGGATGTCAACCATTGGGATTAAGTCCCCAACTTCGACCGCTGCTTTTTGAATAGCTGTTATAATCTTTTGAGTATCAAATTCTACGATTTGACCATTTCTCTTCTGTATCTTCATTCTTATTCCCCCAACATTTCATACATTTTTTCATTTGTTATAAGATTTAAACCTGATGCATTCCTTACTATAGGCATGCTTCTTTGACCATGATCTTTCGCCCAACTTCTCAGACTAGCTGCCACCTCTTTAGGTAGCAGCGTCATATCTACTGAATCGTAACTATGTCCATTATCTGTTAAAGCTTGTTTCATTTCCTCACAAGAATGGCAGTTAGGTTTAGTATAAACTATAAATTTCATCTAATCTCTCCTAGTTTTTCTATTCTCCTTTAATCTCACAAGGGCATTTAATGCGATGCCAATGACCGCTGACAGTCCGGCGCCACTTATCGTAGCTACTTCTGTAATTTGTATTTGAACCGGAACTCCTATTAATACTTCTGTAAAATTACTTCCAAGGCCAAAGAATAGCATAGCTGCTATAATAACCCAGTGGTACCAACGCAATTCCATTTTCACGCTATCTACTGCGTCTATCCCTATTTTAGCAATCATCCAAAATAGCATTAGACTAATACCACCTAAGACTGCGACTGGGGTAGATTGGAAAACCGCGCTTATCTTTCCAGAGAAAGAAAGCAGAATGGCGAAGACGGCGGCTATTCTTAAAATATAAGGTTTAAAGACTTTAGTGATTTTTAAAATAGCAGTGTTTTCTCCATAAGTTGTGTTAGCAGGACCACCAATCATTCCCGCTAGAGCAGTTGCTAACCCATCTCCTATTAATGTGCGGTGGAGACCTGGATCCTTATAGTAGTTACCACCAGTAATTGCCTGGTTAGCTCCGATATCTCCAATGTGTTCCATAAAAGTTGCTAGAACGATAGGAACCATCATTGATATCGCCACCCATGAAAACTCAGGAGCGGTAAAGTTAGGTATCCTAAACCATGGGGCTTCTTGAATCATTGTTAGATCTACCATGTTAAGTGCTAATGAAACAATATAACCCGCGGCTATGGCTATTAAAATTGTTAGTTGGCCGACAAAACCTTTTCCAAAAACTGTAATGAATATTGCTAGAAATAAAGTCATCAAACCTAAAGCCAGGTTCGTTGAGGTCATATCTGCGGCAGTTGGTATTAAGGAAAATCCTATAACCGTGATAACTGTTCCGACTACGTATTTTGGGAAAATTTTCGTAATGTTGTCTAGACCAATAAAGTAGACTAGTGCGGCAAGTACAAAGTACATTAAACCGGCTATTACTATTCCTCCTTGGGCTTGGGCCAAACTCCCGGTAGCGGCTACTACTGCCAAAATACCTGGAATGAACGCGAACGAAGAACCAAGGAATATTGGGACTTTTCTTTTTGTTACCATATGGAAAAGTAAGGTTCCTATTCCTGCGCTGAATAGAGCAACTCCAACATCCATACCTGTTAATAGTGGGACTAAAGTTGTCGCTCCAAACATTCCAACTAAATGTTGAAGTCCAAGAACCCCATCTTTCCACCTCTGTAGAAAATTAATGGTTTTTTTCATAGTTTTGTCTCCTTTACCAACTTACTTCCTGCCCAAATCTTTCTTGGGCAGCAACGTATTCACCTAGGCAGATTGCATCGGCTGCATCTTGCGTTACTATCATTCCATATTTTATCTTTACATGGACTTGTGCTTTTTCTTTATCTTGCGCCCTATTTTTTCCTTTCACTCGGCAAAAACTTTTCCAAGTTTGAGAAGATACTACATAGGGTTCAATATTATATTCTAAACTAGCAACTTCTAAAGCTCCTAGTAGTTTAGATAAAGTGATTAGTGTTTGAGGGTTACCTTGGTATTGGACATTTTCTAAACCAACAGAGTCAATATCCCAAATAGTTAACATACTAACAAACCATTGTTTCATATATGCTATCCGAAGATTCTGCGGAGTGGAGGACTCAACCTCTTTAATACCGTGTTGAATAAGTTTTCCGTCCTCAAAGATAGAATAACCTGTGATATAAGTAGCATTATCTAATGCTAATACTCGGTGGCCTTTCTTCTTAGGTATTACAGCTAACATCTTCTCTTCTTCTTTTGTATTTGTAAATTGGCTACAAACAGGACAAGGGCGCTTTTTTCTTAAATCATGTAAAGTGGTGGTGTTCTCATGGCCCTCTTTGCATTTCACGACAATTATTGATTTGAGATTTTGATACGTACCAGAAACGTACTCAAAACCAAGAGATTTTATTTCTTCCTGAATTTGCTCTAACGAAAGCCTAGCCATTATAAACTATCTTTGGCCTCTGCTAAAGTTTTATATCTGGTTTTTAAAACAACAATGAAGTATTCTCCGTCCTTAGTTTCTTTTCTAGTTAACTTCCAATCTACTAGGAGATATTCTCCCTGATCTTCTTTATAAGACTCTACTAACTTTTCAGCGAAGTCCTCGTCTGGACACATAAATTTCTCTGTTCTTTCCATTAAAATTTTCATTATTTTAACTCCTCTCTGATTCTCATTAATATCTTACCTAGTTTATTTTGACCTCTACCATTGGAGACTCCCCAATAGATATCTCCCCAATCATTACCTTCTATTAATTCTGCATTACCAGTTTTTAATAGTTTCTCTTTAAGAAATTCGTTTTGATTAAACTTACTCATACAAACTTCATACATTAATTGGTCTTTAACTTCTTCCCAGTCTTTTCTTAACTTTACACTTCTACCTTTTCTCTTAGCTGAGGAAGGGTCGAGATTTGAAAATTCTGCTCTCTTCCCTCTATCTAGCGCCTTCATAGCTTGGAAAGCAGCTTCGTTGTTTTTAAAAACAAATCCGTCATACTCAACATCTATTTGATAAAAATTGCTAAGAAAGAAATACTGTCCTCTAAAACTATCTATTTTCATTTCTCTCTCCTCGTAACTTAGTCTTGTACTTTTAAAGGGAAGCCAAATTCATCACTCACCACTTTGACGAAATCATGTTCGATGATGATCATTTGGTGCGGATTTAGATTCAGGTCCGCCCATTCCTTTATGGGTTCTACCAGTTCTTTCAATTCTTTTAATAAGTCTTCATTCGTTTTCATTTTCTTCTCCCTTCAAAACGGATTATAATTGTGGTAGTTCTAATTCTGGTCTCCATAACATTTGATAAACTATCGAAAGTAAATCATTTTCATCCTGATGTGAGATCCAAGAATACCACTGTTCATATTTATTTAATATTCTAAAATTACTTTCATAGTCTTTAGTAAACTTCAACTCAGGCTCATCCATCCCATCTTTTAAAAAATATGGTTTAGGTGTCTGCGTGATTTTTAAATCGTGCCCTCCCAACCTAGGCCTACTTGACATTTGAACAATATCTGTTAAAGTTAACCAACTAGTATAAACAGTATCTACTGGATCTGTAATACTAACTCCGGTTGATAAAAGCGTCGAAGTAAAAAGTTTTTGAGACGGCATTTTACCTTCTACAATAGATTTGAATGCGGCAGAGTCTTTTGTCTGAGAATCTATATACGCTCCGCCATACTTCTTCGACCAGCTAAGTCCGGTTTTCTTTGAAGGATATAGGGAGATAAAAGACGCATCATTTTTAAACTCTTTTATCCAACTTCTTCCCACAAAAATATTTGAGGGCTTTGCAGTTGGTTCCATTTGCTGAACTACAATTAAATTGAAATCAATAAAATCTGCTAGTCTTACAAAATGTGGTGTAGCTGTTAGCGCCACTATTATCATATGAGGAAACTTTTTTCTTAGTATTTCCAAGTTTTGAAAAAATACATTTATAAGTCCATAAGCAAATCCAGCATAGTTGATTAGATAATGTAACTCATCTATTACTAGAAGATCTATATTATTCATTTCTAGCAGCTTAGCAGAACTATGAAAACTTGTAATCATACCATTGGCAAAATTAATTTTCTCCAAAGTTTTGGTTCCTGTCTCTATTGAGAAGTCAGGGTTAGCTAGAAAGATTTGTTCTGTGATTGATGTGAATGGCGCGACAACCGCAGTATTCCTATCTCTAGGTGCGTTCGTTACTAAGGCGTGTGTTTTACCACTACCAGTACTTGCTACTACTAAGTTTATAACGCCAGGCTCTAAGTGATCGTCCCAATTAATCTCGCTGCAATATTTCTTTATCTTTATTATCTTCGTCATCTTTCTCCTTCTCCTCTTCGGTCGGCTCCTCTTTTAAACTTTGCACTAATTTATGTAAGGTTGGATCATGTGTAAAAATCCTATCTATAACATTTTTAAATCTTTCATCTACCATTAGTTTGCACCCCTTGGATAACTTTCTGAGATTAGATAAAATAAGTCTGGGTACTCTTCTGCAAAAGCTAAAATCTCAGGTAGTTTATTAGCTCCCAATCTTCCTTTCTCGATATACGCATCAGGGTCAGATAGAAAAGATAACACAGCTTGACTATTTCTTAATCCGTCAAACAGCATATAATCAAGTAAACTATTCTTAGCGTAACCTACATTACGTCCTGTCCACCTTTTTAATTCTTTCAATATCCGTGGATGATCAAAAGTATCTATGTTAAAAGGTTGAACTCGGACCATTTTCCCGCCACGCATCCTGAAGTCTGCAAGAGTTTTGTATATTCTTGGAATCGCTTCTAGCCATTCTTCGTTGTTTCTTAAATCTACATTTAAGTGAATCCTTATCATTCTTCCTAGGGCATATTTTGCCCATAATTTTGAAGCTTCTAGGAAATCTTCATCTGTATAGTTTTCGTAAAACATATCAACATATAAATATTCTCTTGAAGCTTGTTTATGTTTCATAAAAATTAAAACATCTTCCCATCTTCCGTCGATGGGGATATGGTAGGCAAATCTAATTTGTGATAAATTTTGTTGCATGGTCTCTTCAAAGTCTGGATCCCATACCTCCATATCATTATCAAGGATTAGAAAACCCTTTCCTTCTGGCCAAATTTTCTTTCCTCTTTGCATGATTTTTACAGGTTCTCTGTAAAAATGCTCTAATCTATTTTTATTGTATTTAGCGTATCTTGTGGTCCACCTATCTAACCAACCCCAGTAGATAGTATTATCAGGCGGGGTTGTTTCCCATTCTGTATTATAGAAAGATTCAATTCCTTCTTTGTCCCAATAGTTTCCTACTGGTACTACATTCTCTGGGAATAACCATTCAGACAAATGCCCTACGCCTATTCTATCTTTTATAATATATACGATGTCGTAAAGTTTATAATTAGGTGGCTCGTCCGTGAAAACAACTTTGTCTCCACGGCTCTTATGCCACCCGGAAATCAACATGGCGTACATACTTGCTTGAGGGGTTGAGTGATAAGTATAAGTCATAAAGTTTAAATCAAAAATAACAATATGTTTCATACTCACTCTCCCTGTGTACTAGTTTATTAAAGAAGCAAAAGGATTCCTTTTCTTCCTATATATTATTATATCATATCCTGGGTGCTTTGTCAAATTTTGGCTACTCACCCAGACGGACCGAAATTAGCTCGCCTGGATTTTCAAACTTGTAAAGTGGTTGTCCAAATGAACTACCGTAGTAGGTTTTAACAATAAACTGATCTCCCGAGCGGTATCCTGACAATAGTAGTTTACTTCCTTTTGAGAACCAGGAAGCTTCTCGGATACCGTCTATCTTAACCTGCTTATCAAACTTTAAAAACTGGGAGCGATAGAACTTAACTTTTATAAACCCATTAGGAGTTTCAAACCCTACAATATGCTTAGCTTTGTCTCTACCGATACTTGTTCCAGCGATACGAGAAAGTCTAAAGTATTTTCGACCGTTTTTCTCGTACTCTACAAGAGGTTCCTCTGGAAGAGTTTCGAAGTTAGATACATTAAGTTTTTCTAACCACTCTTTATATTCAGGTGTATCGAGTTCATGGTAAGAGTAGTAGTAACTCAGCGCCTCCATTTCTCTTTGTGCGCGATTACCTTTGGCATATTTTTGAAGCATGGTTTGAACCGCTTCTGTATTTACCTGCTCTAATAGTTCTGCTAAGTTCTCTTTAATCCAATCTTTCATTGGAATCATTTTTCTATCATAATGTTTCTTCCAATCTTTCTCAAGGAAGTATTCACCGTCTTCTCCATACTTTACTTCTGTAAATTCAAAATATGTCAGGTATTCAGCATCCTCAGGGTCAAGCACAAATCTATCTCCGAATAAATAAGACTTTCTAATATGCTTATTAAATCTAAACAACTGTCCATAATACTTGTGAGTTTCTGGAAGAAAGTTATTTTCAACTAGCATCTGCATATTTCTCATATTAAGAGTTTTCTTGACATCCGCAACGCTTTCACAGTATGCTAATAGTTGCTTTTCTCTGTCTCCTAACTCATCAAATGCGCCGGCTTTAATTAACATCGTAGCCTGAATTTTGTTCACCTTAACTCTGGTTAAGAAATCGTTTAAATCAACAAAAGGTCTCTTTTCGATAATCTCTCTTATGATACCGTCTCCAACTCTAGAGATTCCTTTTAAACCAAAGTATATCGCGTTCTCCGCTACATCTGGCCTGAAAGAGAAGCTTGATTTGTTTATACTAGGTGGAAGTATTTGAACTCCGAATGATCTTACTTCTCCCATAGCTGAACTCATCTTAAAGTAATTAACACTCTTACTCTTTTTATCAACCGTAATTTCTTCTTCTTCTCCGTCGTCAAGGTCAGTCATAAATTCTAAATCCTCTTCCATGAAGTCGATGGCGCTGGATTCAACTAGTAACCTTGCGGTTGCCCAAAAGATTGGTGGGAACTCAACATTTAGAATAGCTTCTTGTAAAGCAATGATTGAGTACGATACGGTATGAATTATACTAAACGCATAACCCAACTGAACGGCGAACAGTTCATCCCAAATGTAGTCTAGGAATATTCTTCTGTTACCTTGCTCTAATCCTTGTTCAATGAACTTTTGATGAACCTTTGGAATTTCTTTCATTTTCTTTTTACCAATAACTTTACGAACATAATCCGCTTCGCTGAAAGTAAAATTACTAATACGAGGTTCTTGAACAAGAGCCATTAACTGTTCCTGGGTAATACACATTCCCTTTGTCTCGCCTACATGATCTTCTAGAACTTGAACTTCATCTTCTGTTAGACCTATTAAGTTCATTTCAGAATACCAAAGGTGAGGGTTTTGTTTTCTATGTTTATAAACAACTAACGGAGCTTCCTTACCGTCTGCCGCCATTAGTCGAAGTACGCTGTTAATATCCGCAAGCTCTTTTAATGTGGTGGGTTGTACCATATCAATAGCTTGGATACCTGCTTGAGCATCCAAGAACTGGAACAAACTTAATACTTCTTTCTTATTAATTAGTTTCCAGATTCGTGGGTCTTCGAAATCTAACTGAGCCGGATGAAGATACCTATCGTAAGTTTCTTTCAAGGTTCCCTCCCACTCCATATACCCATTCTCTACAAGCAATAACAACTCTGTTTGAATTGAGTCAATAGCTTTTGTAGAGAGTAGGTCATACTTAGTTGGCCCAAGGTACTCTAAGTCAGAAAGATCAAACTGCGTTACCCACATCCCACTTGGAGTTTTCATTACTGAGGTATTTTCATAAAACTTAAAATCATTACAGAAAATAACTCCAGCCGCATGACTTGAACGTTGGTTTATAAGACCTTCGATAGCTTGAGCAACTTCCCATACATCAGGGTGCGCTCTCATCTCCTCGACAAAGTCTTTAACAGGTCTTTTGTCATCGTCGTTTCCATAATAAGTATCATGCAAACTCCATAGGAAGCCTCTTGTTGCTGGGACTAAACTACCCCAGTACAAACCTTCCTCAGGATCATAACCTAGACCTCTTGCCGCAGTGATAATAGCTGATTTAGATTTCTCTGTTCCGTATGTTGCTATACCAAACAAATCAGAATTAAAACTTAAACCCCATTGAGTTAAGTGATGAAGTATTTCGTTTTTCTTTGAGCTTGATGAGTCGATATCAATATCCGCTAGAGATACTTTCTCAGCTGCTAAGAAACGCTTCATTGGGAAATCAAAAGGTAGCGGATTAATCTGCGTGATATCTAAAACATAGTTTAATAAAAACGCGCCCGCTGAACCTCTCCCAGGCCCAACTACAGAAATTGTCCAAATCTGTTGAACAAGTTCTTGGAAAGTTGTAAAGTAAGTTGACATATCCTGCCCTAGCTTCTCACTAACTTCGAAAACCTGTTGCAGTTCTTCATTCAATCTCGAAATAGATTCTTCTTCTGTCAACCAGTTTTTACCAATCTTTTCATCTAGTCCTACAATAGTTTGATATATTAAAAACTTATCATTGTCGTTAGAATGAGATAGTTTTTTAAAATATTCCCACTGGTCATAGCGATGAATAACCTCTTCCCACTTCTCTTTATTCTGAAAAGGTATCTCAGGAATAATAGGAGAATGAGTTATTTCATAAATCTCAATCTGGTCTATAATTTCAATGGTACTTCTCAATCCAGCTTCGATAGTATCCATATCTAGATGATGTCCTAATAACTGTTTAATTTCCTTCTCTTCCATCATATATGTATAAGAATAAAAACGGTCTGTTTCTCTTTCTACATCGCTTTGAGAGTTTAGGTAGGCCTTATGAATTTCTCTATCTTTTTTAAATTTATAGTGAGAGTCAAGCGCCACTGTTATCTTGGTATTTGTATGTTGTCCAAAAGCTACTAAGCCCTCATTGTAAACTATCTGATCGCCCTCTTGGTTCGGTTGTATTTCTAGATAGAAATCCTCACCAAAAATATCTTTCATAGTATAAATAAATCCTAGTATTTCTTCTTTTAGCTCTTCTCTTCTTTCCCCTGCCGCACTACCAAATTCTTGAATCCTATCGCCAAGAGGAGACCCTAAACAAGCGCTTGTAGCTACAAGATGACCAGGATTCTCTCCTACTATTTTTTGTAAGTCAGAGATATAGTTAGGCATTCTATTTGAAGGCCTTTTGTACATTCTTCCCCAACTAAGCTGACTTAGTTTATTTAATTGCTCCCAACCAATTTTGTCCTTGGCTAAAAGGAGAAAGTGATAAAACCTTTCTCCTTGCTTATGTGTCTCT
>Ga0209511_1000103_pt1 | contig 115826 bp, 95 predicted proteins | sample SSSSmetaG_FD_184141 | JGI IMG/M metagenome (GOLD analysis project Ga0209511, IMG submission 184141) | Glacier valley bacterial and archeal communities from Borup Fiord, Nunavut, Canada, to study Microbial Dark Matter (Phase II) - ​SSSS... | ecosystem: Environmental > Aquatic > Freshwater > Ice... | reverse complement strand
ATACGTTTTCAGTTAAAAGGAGAAAGTCTAAGGAAAAAGTATTAATTTTACATCTGCCTAATCGTTTTTGAACAAACAGTGAACGGACATCACCGGAAAACGTGAACGGGTATCACCGGAATATGTAACCGGTTAAGCTATTTCGTTAACTATTCTGAGAATGAGTTATTATTCGTCCTGTTTTAATGCATTTTTTTTGAACTACTCATGTTCCACTAACCTTTGTCATCTTTCTATATACTTAATATTAACGAATTATTGTTCGTTTTTGTGAACAATGAATGTTATAATATTTCTTAAACAATTTTCTTGTGAAAAAAGTTTTTTAAATACAAAAAAAAATTCTGTGTTTTGCGTTCCGGGTTCCGGATTTCGGGTTATTGTAAAAGGAATGTAATTGGGTACTAATTACTCTAATTAAAACGAATTACACGAATTAAAGGTTCCGGATTTAGGATTATTGTAAAAGGAATGGAGTTAGGTACTAATTACTTGAATTTAAACGAATTACACGAATTTAAGGTTACGTATTTCGGATTATTGTTAAGGGAATGGAGTTAGTTACTAATTACTCGAATTTAAACGAATTAGACGAATTTAAGGTTACGTATTTCGGATTATTGTGAAAGGAATGGAGTTAGTTACTAATTAATCGAATTTAAACGAATTACACGAATTTCAGGTTCCGGATTTCAGATTATTGTAAAAGGAATGGTCTTGTATACTAGTTACTCGAATTAATACTAATTACACGAATTAAAAGTTCCGCGTTTCTGATCTTACATTATGGTATATAATTGTATCAATAGATAAGAGTATTGAGATCAATCGAAAAACACAAAGTTTATTCGTTGCAAACCAGTATTAATTGCTCTGAAATAATTCGTGTAATTCGTTTTAAATTAGTGGAATTAGTATCTAACGTAATTAGTATATATTGACTTTATCTTATTAGCAACAGTAACGGCATCCAAGCCTAAATTAATGATACGGTCCCGGCCTTCGGTAGGTTTTCCAAATTCCAATGCCTGTTTCAACTTATCGGCTACATCACCAACTTCATAGATCGATATATAACAGCCATCCAAACCTTTGAGAATATCAGGCACATCACCCACAGCCACGGATACAACCGGACAGTTGCAGGCCATGACTTCCTTGATAAACTGGGGTGAACCTTCAGAAAAACTGGTCATTAAAGCAACATCTACAGAATTCATTAGCAACGCGACTTGTTGGCGCGTATAACCATTTCCTAACTTCATCAACTCAACATTGGGTAACAAGGCAATGGCAGCTTGCGCTAATGCTACATTTTTTACCGGATTATGAAATGCCCCGGCAAACAATACCAGTTTTTTATTTAAATCTAATCCCAATTCCTTACGAGACTGAATTCTATCCATAGGTTTAAATAGATTGGTTTCCACTCCAAAAGCAATTAAAGATTGATTATGTTTTAGTCCTGATTTTATCCTGTTTTTTTCTGATACAAAAATATTATAAGCAGATAACAGCATGGAAATACGGGAAAAATAAAATACCTTTTGATAATTGATATCGCTACCCAGATAAGTAGTTACCACCGGAATTCGCCTTTGCAGATTTGCCAGTAGACCAGACAAACCATAGTGTGCATGTATCAATTGCGGAGAAGATTCATGAATACGTTTTATCAAACGCTTGCGGTTTTTCAGATAACCCCATAATCCCTTTGCATCTATGGTGAAATATTCCACCTCTACCCCTTCTCGCATCAAGGCTTCAGCCTGCTCGATAATAAAGGGAGCTATTTGTCCCGAATTTGCACTACAAACAATTAATATCTTCATTGAAAAATGATTTACATTTGGATTGATTTACACAGATAAAAAAAAAGATTTACACAGATTATATTATCCGTACAATGGATTAAACAGACTAATCAGTCTCTGTCCAACAATCAATATTTCTAATTATCATAAAAAATGAACCAAACCACCAAAAACCCTGAAATATGCTGATTTAAAAGTGCAGTTTATGGTTAGTTTATAGTCGATAGTTTATAGTTCAAAGTTTACAGTCGTTTATTGTCAAAAAACTAAACTCTCAAGAAACAAATTCTATTATTTTTTCATATATTTTTTGGACAGATATTACCAGTCTAAGATGCTCTTATAAAACAAAAAATAACCCCATGTTCGTTAGCTAACGGAGAACAAAAATACTTTCGTCTCCTATCATTTTCGCTTTATTGTTTCATTTAGTTTTTAGACTGATATTTTCAACAGTCTAAAATGTATAAACTATCGTCTATAAACTAATCTATAAACTAACGATGAACTAACTATAAACGATGAAATATCTATAAACTATTGACTACAAGCCATCTATAAACTATCGACTATAAACTATAAACTACACTAATCCTCTCCCCGCCAGTTTAAACCAGCTCCATGCTACTATAGCCATAAAAAGGAACACCATATACCAGGTGAAATATTTCTTCGTTTTATTGGTAACCTTGCTGATGCCGAAGGCAGCGAATATCAACAAAAAAGGAAGGGCCGGTTGGTGGAAACGCTCCGACTGCGCAAATGCGCTCATGGCAATAACAATTAAGTAAGCAATAGTGAAAGTTCCAATCAGGGTATAATCGCCCCATTTTTTATTTTTGATCACCCAAACCAAAGCAAACATCACGAAGAATGCCAGGATATTCTTTACATAGTTACCCCCGTGTATCAATTGAGAATTTTCCTGACCTGCTGTATTGACTATGGTAGGAAAAGGGATTACAAAAATTATTGGTGCAAAAACCGCCGACGAAGCTAACTTGGCATATTTATTTCCCCCTTCCTGCACCGAACGCCATTGCATGGAGGTTTGCTGATTTGTTTTCCGGGCTTCCCACACGGCCTCCACTTCGGTAGACATACGACCTCCGATAAAATAGCCGACTGTGGCAATTACCCACACTATCAGAACTATGCGTTTGCCGAATCCCAAGACCTTAGCAGACGAAAATATCAGGGCAGTGAAAAGAGCAAACAGGGCGGTGGCGCCCAAAACCGTTCGGAAAAAGAAAAGTGAAGCGGCCAGGATTAAAGGTGGTGCAATCTCCACAAAATTAAAATTTTTATTTCGCAACATACTGTCTGCCCTTTCCACAAACCAAACCGTAAGGAAAACCATTTCGGCTTCTTTCACATGTAATCCGGAATAATAAATAAGGTTGGGCATCAACATACAAAAAATAGCCGCCATACGCCCAACCTCTTCTCCGAAGTTACGTGTAGCCAGTTTGAAAATCAGCACGCAGGTGATGGCACTATACAAGGCTTTCAGAAGGCGGGCGACCATAATTGAACTATCGGTAATATAATACAGTAAGCCCAAATAAGTAGGGTAACCGGTATCGGAATAACCTTCGCGTACAAAATCATAATAGGGTTGCAAATAGGGAATTTGGAATAGACCTTTGATCCAGTTTGCTCTGCTATGATAGTTAATTGCATCTGCAGTGCTAAATTCAAAAGGCTGCCCGGTCATAACGGTATAAAAAATAAAACTGAATACCACCCATACCAACCGGATAATAAGAGACGTTGTAAAAAGGCGGCGGGTAAAAGTTTTTAGAGATAGCGATGACCATTTTCGGGTCAGCAAGTTGGAAAAATAGAAAAAGCCCAGCACTTCCACCAATCCAAATGCCCACCAAAGCATAGGCAATGCATGCGAAAGAAAGAAAAGCGTACAGAAAAGCAAGGTACCCAGGTAAAGGTAGATAGCCTTGGAAGTGAAATATTTGGGGAAGTAGTTAAGCACGAATTACACGAATTTAAAACGAATTACACGAATTAAGAGAAAAGATTTTCACAGATAATGATATAGATTTTCACAGATTCAAGTATAGATTTACACAGATGGAGCTTGCGACATTCCGTCCCCCCGATAGCATCGGGGTTATCGGGATTTCGGAATTTAAAACAGATTTTCACCGATAAGTTGTTTCATCAATACAGACTTAAAAGGATAATTGTTACTTTCTTACGCTACGAAAAAACAACCGTTTAACTTACGATGAAAAATTCGGATATCCCGTTTTTTTACCGCAAACTCTTGACTTCCTGCTCGCATGACTATACTCCTGTCTATTTTAAACAATCGACTATAAACTATTGACAATAAACTATAAACTATCGACTATAAACTATAAACTATAAACTATCGACTATAAACTATAAACTATCGACTATAAACTATAAACTATCGACTATAAACTATCGACTATAAACTATAAACTATTATTTATTGACCGAAATAGCTCTAAATGCTTATTTGCACAAAGTTCGATGGAGTAATTATCATTAAATAACTGAATTAGCGCTTCTTTATTGATTGATTCCCTTTGTTTAAGAAAGCGTTCGACAGCCTCGTAATAAGCATCCTCAGACACCTCTTTCGCCAGAAATCCGGTTACTCCATCCTCAATGATATCTTTAATTCCACCAACGGCAGTACAAACGGGTATACAGCCACACGACAAAGCTTCCAGCAAACTAATAGGCATCCCTTCAAAAATTGATGTCAAACAAAAAGCATCCGCCAAAAACAAATAATCACTCACATTTTTTTTAGTCCCTAAAAAATGGATACGTTCATTGGCTGTCTGTGCTAATGCTTTTGCCTCTTCACAAAATGACCAGTCACCCAACACCAGCAAGATATAACCCAATCCCTCGTTGGCTAATCGGTTAAAAACCCGGATTAAAAGCTCCTGGTTTTTTTGTTTGTGAAATCGGGCCACATGCACAAACACCAAATCCGATTCTGCCTTTTTCAACTGATTAATTTCGTCTTTGACTTCCTGACATGTTAATGACGGAGTACTTTTTTTTCGCCCGTTATTAATTAGTGTCGCATTCCTGAGTCCGTAATATTTCTCATACGAAAATTTACACTCCTCCGAAATAGTAATTACTTTTATAAACCCCAATGAGAAATAAATAAAATTCAATGTTTTAAATAGAATACTTGTACCGGTTTTATCAGCCGGATTATGTATAGTATAAATGAAACGATCTCTGAAATTTATCAAAGCAAGCGCATAGACATACAGTAAAACACTCAAATGAGAATGAATGATATTCGGTTTTACATCCTGTAAGACTTTATATAAAAGCCAAAGTTTCTTTAATCGAAAACCTTTATTCTGATTTAACGAAATAAAGTGTACCGATTTATTCAGTTCCGGTAAATAAAAACCATAATCTGCTACATTCGGGTTCAAAATAATGCACAAATACACGTCTTCTCCCTGAGCGCTTAATTCATTGCATAGGTCAACCACGAAACGTTCGGCGCCGCCTGATGCTAAAGATGGTATGATTTGTAATATTTTCATAAAAACACTTTTATTTTTTAATGCTAAAATAGGATATTCTGTTCAGTAACTTTTGCCAACAGGACCTATGTGAAAGCAAAGCATCCAGTTTTTTATAATCAGCCAGTATGTAATCAGGAAAGTATTTTTTAAGTATCGTTTCTTTTTCCTGACTGGCAAGTATTCTATCCGGATCAGTTGCCTTCAGTACATTGCTCAAACCTATGCCATCAAACACACACACAGTCAAATCTATATACTTTGTTTTGACTTTATTTTGGATGATTACCCTGAAAAAAAATTCCCAATCTGCAATTATTTTAATGTCCTCCCTGTAAAATCCATAACTTACGAACAGCTCTTTTTTAATAAAAGTAGCCTGATGGTGAATAGCTGCCGTAGTTCGATAAAAATCGTACAACGAAAGATCTGGTGTATATTTTATTAATCTGTGATAATGAGATTTTACTTTAACGGCATTTCCATAAATAATATCTTCATCAATTACTTTGTCGAATACAGACTCCAGGACTTTATTGTTTGCCAGTATATCTCCCGAATTTAAAAACAAACAATACTCTCCCGTTGCTTTCAAAATACCTTTATTCATGGCATGATAAACACCATTATCGGGTTCGCTCACCGAATAGTTTAAAAGAGTATGATATTTACAAATCACATCTACACTTGCATCTGTGGAACCGCCATCGATAATTAAAAATTCATAATCCTTAAAAGTCTGGCTATTTATACTTTGAATCGTTTTTTGTAAACCTTCCGCATTATTGAAATTCACAGTAATAATTGACAACTTACACATACTTAATTTGGATTTTCAGAAAGAATAAAATGCATATCTGTTATAATTTGGTAAAGAATTTCAAAATCAGTTCATACATGCTTTAAATCAATTATTTTAATCTGCAAAAAGCTTGTAGAAAAGTGCTGTTACGAACTCAATCTGCTCACTTGTCAAAACTAAAAAATTGAGACGAACGGGATTTGATCATATTGACACATGTATTATCGTTTCGGAGAACAATCAAAATTTTCAGTCAGGAATTGTTCATCAACTTTTTTTCATGGAGATTAATAACCACGGGCTTTGTGAATACCAATTTTTCTGGAAAAATATTTTTTCTATAGCTTCGAAGAAAGTAACGAATATACTATTCGATGAGAGAGGGAGTGGCATCCAATTCATTCCTTCCATTTCTTCTATCTCCAGATTGCATTTCAACAATAATTTTTTGAACTCTTTTAATTTCATATCCTTGTAAGCATAAGGTCCTTTTTTCCAATGCCATATTTTCCTCAAAACAAACCGCCAACTTTCCGGATTTTGATAAGAAATAATTATGCGTCCATCATCTGTTAAAAGCGTATTTATTTTATCGAAGAATGCTTCCCAATCTGGGAAGTACCCCAAAGCTTCCATGCAAAGTATGGATGGATATTTTTCATAAAAATCAATATTCATAAAATCATCGCAGACAATAGATATTGAGCTATCCCTATCATGTAATATTTTTAAAGCGCATTCATTGATGTCAATAACCGATATTTGATCTGTATATACCCGTAAGGGTAGTGCAAATCTTCCGGATCCACCTGCCACATCCAGTATTTTTCCGAATTTAGGGGCAAAGTTACTTACTACAAATGAAAATTGCCTTTTAAATTTATAAATACCGACTTTGTTGTTATAGGCCTTTTGGTCTAAATAATCCCAGTTGTAAGTTGAATGCAGAGTATTCATCCTTAATTTATTTTTAATTTAAGTTTATCTTCCAATGTCTTAAATGGAGTTCAAAAAGTATAATTATCTTATTAAAATTGGTTTTGATTACTAATTAAATTTTCAGCGTTGAATATTTCTGGTTAAGAATTTAATTCATTTTCTACTAATGTATTTATTTCTTACTTCCTTTTTTTTATATAGATAGACCAGAAGCAAATATAGAATATTTTTCATTTATAAAAATATTTATTTAATGTAGAAAAAACTATTCTTTTAAATATACTATATTTTATTTCAAACATATAGGAAATTCCAGTTCATAATAACTTTTAATACATAAATTTGAGTATGCAGCTGTATCCATCTCAATTTCATTGAGATAATATAGCATAGGTTGTTTTTCCTTTAAAAGTATATATTTCAGATTATAGGTATAGGGTATAAATAAAGGAGATAATTTTACTAATCCTTTATGATTTTGTTTTTTTAAATCAAGTAAAAATTCAGTCCTCTCTTTATCACTTTGTGAATATTTTCTTGCATTAGGAATATCCATATATATATTTACTATCATCACTGCAATTAAAATTAATAGATTGATATATATCAATCGCTTCATAACATCTACTTTCACCACAAAATTAGTCTTTAATCCAAAAACAAATCCCTGTAAAACAAAGAAAAGAATAGAAAAAAAGATGGTACTCGTATAAATCCGTTGAAATCCGAAGCCAGACATTAAATAAGCAGTTGGAAGAACACTCAAACCAATAAATATCAGGTAACCAAGCCAGGAATACAACAAAAATCGCTTTAAATTAATTTTGCTGCCAAAATTCAACCTGTTCTGAAATCCAACTATAAATGAGATCAATATAAGGATAATATAATAGGGAAACTTAAATGCCAGTAAATAAATAAAAAGGACAAAAGATTGTACAGAAATTTTCAAAAACTCTGCAAAGCTTTGTGGTTGATGAAAAATGGCTTCAGTAGCCCTGTTATAATTACCAGGTGCAATTATTACAATTACAAAACCAATGAAAATTATAACCATAGAAACTATTATTCTCCTTACTTTATTATCTAAAATCATTAACGATAAATCTTTATTGTGTTTAATATAATAATACAATAAATTTATCAATAAAAAGAGTAGACAAAACGGTATGAACACTTCTGAAGAACCTGAAATTAAAACTGCGAAAAGAATTAGACCTTCATATTGAAACTTTGAAACTTTATCTTGATTGACTAATGCAAATAGTGCTAACATTAAAACAGGTTGCACATAATAAAAGGTTGCACATATCCAATAGAAAGCAGTAAATTCAAAATTGGTAATAATAAAAAGATTGAGAAACAAAGCTGATAAATTAAACGATAAAAAAGAGGATGATGTAAGAAAATTTGTCAATACAAAACGAAACATTAAAAAAATAATAATCCATGTGAAAATAGGAATATAGATTATTGAACCTGTCTTAATTATAAATGAATATAAAATAGAATTATAGAAATAGCCAATAAATCTTCCTGATTGTGATAAAAAAGCACCTTTAACAAAGCTAAAGCACCCGGAATTTTCTATTGCTTTCATAAAAAGAAAATCATCTTGCGAAAGTCTGTTATATATTGCAAGAAAAGTAAAATAGCCAATAAATAATATATTCAATACAAATAACAATAAAGTTGTAGTGTTATTCAATTGAAAAGATTTTTTTTTATTTTGCAACATAGTATTTGATGATCGCTTTAATAATAAATGCTATTTTATCTTCCCCCAATTCATAAAACATCGGCAACCTGACCAGGCAATCAGCAAAACGGTCACAATTGGGTAATTTACGTCCATCATGCTTTTCAGTATAATAGGGACTGCTATGTAAACTCAAATAGTGAAATACAGACAATACATCATTCTCTTTTAAATGTTTAATCAGTTTGGTACGGTCTTCCAAAGAATTACAAACCAAATAAAACATATGCGCGTTGTTGGTGGCATAAGCTGGAGGTCTCGACAAAGTAAAATATCCTTTATCGGCAAGGGGTTTTAAACCTTCATAATACAAATTCCAAAGCAGTTTCCTCCGGGTCTGTATTTCGTCCAGATGTTCTATTTGTGCCCACAGAAAGGCAGAAATAATTTCGGAAGGTAAAAAAGAAGAGCCTATATCCACCCAACCGTATTTATTCACTTCACCGCGAAAAAACTCAGCCCGGTTTGTTCCCTTTTCCCATATTATTTCTGCCCGGTGCAAAAATCGTTCGACGTTGATAACCAGCATCCCACCTTCACCGGATATAATGTTTTTTGTTTCGTGAAAGGAAAATGCGGAAAGATGACCCATGGACCCTAAAGGGGAACAAGAGCTGGTATTATGTAATGTTGTAGAAATTTCGAATGTACCGCAATCTTTCAAATTTGCACTCTCCCTCTTAGAACCCCCTTTAGGGGGCAGGGGGTAATAATATGAATCTATAGCTTGTGCCGCATCTTCTACTACCAACAGATTATATTTACCCGCTAATTCCATAATTTTATCCATATCGCAAGCAACTCCTGCATAATGCACCGGCACTATGACCTTAGTCCTTTTGGTGATCAAGGCTTCAATCTTGTCCGCATCGATATTAGGCTGCCCGGCCTGACTGTCAGCAAAAATGATGGTTGCTCCCTGACGCACAAAAGCAAGGGCAGTGGAAACAAAGGTATAACTCGGGATAATTACTTCATCACCCGGCCTTATATCACAAAGTATAGCTGCCATTTCCAACGCATCGGTACAGGAAGTAGTCAGCAAACATTTGCGAAAGCCATATCGCTGCTCAAAATAAGCCTGACAACGCTGGGTAAATATGCCATTGCCGGATATTTTGCCGGACTTTACTGCCTGCTCTATATAGAGTGTTTCTTTGCCTGTGAAGTAGGGTTTGTTGAAAGGTATCATTTCTTTATAAATCTTTAGTAACAATTGCCTACAATAAAAATTTTAATAAGATATACAAATCCAGTTAATACATGAAGTGAATATATAGAAATTAATATTTTGTTTTTAACAGTAAAACCCTGACTATCAAAATCCCTAATTAATGATAATATTGAAACAAAAAAACAAAACCAGGTACAAATAATTACTTGCCATTGAAAATTTCCAAAATTAGCTCTTGGACCAGATTCAGCTAAAAGTAAATAAATAAGCACAGACACTAAAAATGAAAGAGTTGTAAACTGAAATAACAAGCTCTTTTTCAATTTATAAAAATTAAAAATCACATAAGAAAAAGGGAAAAGGAGTGAGAAGAAAAGTGAAAATGGTAATTCCCACAAATTGGCACATTGAGTATAAAAATAAAATGGTCGAAAAACAACGGAAGAAGATGAACCACCAAAAGAATCATTTGGAGTTATATATATCGAAATATATTCCAATGCTAATAACGATAAACCTACAATTATAGGAATAATACTATACCAAAAATTTTTATTTAGCTTATATCTAAATATTAAGAACAATGGATATATACAAACAAAAACAAAGAAATAGCTAGGTTTAATCAAAATATTTAAAATAATCATTCCAAGTATCCAAAAATTTCTTTTTAAACTAAATGTAATCAATTGTTTATATGAAAAATAAAAAAGCAAGAAAGAAAAAGGGAACAAAAAAATAGTAGTTGAATTATGCCAAACATTCGGGGAAAAATTTCCCATTAAAAAATAACCATGGACAAAATAACTAGGTATTGGAATTGCAAATACAAAAATTAAACTTATTGAAATAATAACTGAAATCCAAAAGAAACGTTTTTCTTTTTTTGGGTTTTGAAATGAATTGAATATTATTATTTGAGACAAATGGTAACGAAATGTTGTAGCAATAGCAATAAGAAAGCAAAGACTAATACCTGATGGAATTTTTTTTACACTAAAGAATGAAAAAATATTTACTAACCAATAAAACAAAAAATTACCAAATGTTGCTCTGTCACCTGAGATCATTTCTCTCGCAAAACGGGCATGTTGCTTCATATCTGTAGTCACAAAACCTCCAATTAATAAATATAAAACAAAGAGAAAAAAAAACACTATTGGTATAACAATTTTTTTTTTATCGATTTTATTCGTCATAGTTTTTACTATTAGTAATTATTTGTATTAAAATTCATCTTAAAATATTTTTAAAAATAAAAATATTTCTTCTATAAAGTTTTTTTTGAAAATTATATCAAAAAGATAGTTTTTAAAGTTTACAAATATAAGTTTCTCTAACTGTGAGGAAGGGTTTATTGAAAGAAGTCATAACCAAAAATGATAAATATTCGTAATCGATTTTATATTAAAACCACATTTTTCGTAAAAACTGCATGCTTTTAAGTTTTCCATTTGAGTAGGAACTTCAATTTGAAATATCCCTTTTGATATTAACTCATTTGAACATGCATTGATCAGGTTTTTGCCATACCCTCTCCCTTGGACTGATTCTGAAACCGCAAATAAACCGATAGTTCCAATTTCGTTATTTATTTTCAACGTAACCATCCCTGCAATCTTTTCATTTTCACTGACCACAAATACCTTGTCAGCAATTTCTTTTGATAATGATTTTGTCATCCAGATTTTGTATAAGCGGTAGAAATCATGGGGGTCAAATCCCTTATCTAAACGAAAACGGGATAAGTTTCCACTCAGGTAAGCCAACGTTTCGAATTCATCAGTCAGATTCTGAGAATTATACTCCTTTGCAATAGTCTCTTTTAATTCAAGATCATTTATTGTAAGAGAATACACAACTTTTGTATCTACCAGCCGACCATTATAAGTATCTAATATGTGTTGATCAAAATATAAAGAATCTTGATCAAATATATAAAGCAACTGGTATCCTGTTTCTTGTGCTTCTGTCAACAGTTTTGCAAACTCCATTTCATCCGAAGTACAGCAATTTATTTTTCCGATTTTTTTTCCAAAAAACTCGGAATCCCACGACAAATATTCTATTTTCATAAATTACATCTATCCTGAACCAAAAAAACAGGTCTTTGTTTTACTTTTTCAAATACTTTTCCAATATATAAACCAACAACCCCCAAAATAAGCATAATTACTCCTGCCAGAAACCACAACGAAAGGATAAGTGTAGTAAAACCTAACACCTGAATATGCCCGGTAAAATACAAGATCAGATATACTACGGCAACCAAAAATGATATAGAAGATATAGTAAATCCAGCTTTTACGGTAAGACGAAGAGGTTTATCCGAAAAGGCAATTACCGTATTTAAAGCTAACTGAAAAAGTCCTTTAAAGTTATAGGTAGATTTACCCTCGAAACGAATGGCATGCGCTACCGGTAAATAACATTTCCGAAAACCAACCCATTGTACCATGGTTGGGAAAAAACGAATCTGATCGTTCATAGATAGTATAGCATCTATCACACAACGATGGTAGATTCCAAAATTAGCTACCGAGGGGTCTTGTTTCGTTTCGGTGAGGTAACTGAAAAGAGCATAAAAAATCTGTGAGAGGTATCGTTTAAGAAAAGTGTCATTACGTAACTTTCGTTGTGCAAATACTGAATCATATCCTTCCTGCGCTTTACGATACAAATTGGGTATTTCATTTGGTCGATCCTGCAGATCACAATCCATCACAACCACCCATTCGCCACTGGCATAATTCAGTCCTGCCGTGATAGCGTAATGTTGTCCAAAATTACGGCTCAGATTAATCCCTTTTACGCGAATATCTTTGGCACATTCTTCTGTTATTTTCTGCCACGAATTATCGGGAGAATAATCATTGACCAATATAATTTCAAAATCGTCGGTAATGGTTGAAACTGCCTGCTTCACTTGTTTCACCAGTTCCGCCACTATCTTTTCGGACCTGTAAACCGGTGATACAACTGATATATGTATTTTTTTTTCCATAAATCCAATTCGTGTAATTCTCCCGATAGCTATCGGGATTAATTAGAGTAATTCTCCCGATAGCTATCGGGATTAATTAGCGTAATTCGTTTTTAATTCGTGTAATTAGTACCTTACAGTAACTATCGTCCCAATAATTATCAGAATCAACCCGATAACTTTCCCAATCGTAAAAGTCTCGCCCAGCAGCCATACGCCCAGTAAAAAGACTATAGCCGGTGCCAGGCTCATAAAAGGGTAGGCCTGAGTAATTTCAAACTTCGTCATGGCTGCCATCCAAAACAGTGAAGCCACGAATGCCGACATAAAGCCAGAAAAAATAAAGGGATCGAATATCAAACGGATTAAGGCTGTAAATTTAACAAAAAATCCTGATTCCGGCAAGGTGAAATGTAAGCCGGTAATTCTCCATTTTAATATTAGCTGTCCGTAAATTGTAAAAAAAAGAGTGGCAAAAATGTAAAAGTAGCGCATGTATCAGTTTTCAGTGTTTAAATGTTTAATCTCATAATTTTAATAAAGAATCAATGTCATTCCAAAAGTAAAACTCAGTTGAAAACAAATTTTCCGGAACTCCTCAAAAAACAGGTATTTATCTACAATTCATCGAAAGGGAGGCAGTGAGTATCTATTTCAATCACCTACTTTTCACCAGACCCTTTGCTCCTATCAATGTATTGGGATAATATTCACGTTTTAACTAAGCAGCGTTGGTTTATAATTTCTTTAATTGTTTCAACAACGCGGGATAATTCTTTTTCAACTTCTTCATTCGTAAAACGTATAACCTTCAAGTCAAATCTCTCCAACTCTGCCGTTCTACCTTCGTCATAGTCTTTTTGTAATTCATGTATTTTTCCATCAAGCTCTATCACCAGTTTGCATTTATGACAATAGAAATCAACAACAAAAATAGCTATCGGATGTTGTGCTTTAAAACGCAGCCCTAACTGATTATTCTTTAGCTTCTCCCACAATATTTTTTCTGCTACTGTCATATTTAAACGTAACAACCTTGCGTTTTCAAATATAGATGGTTTTGCTCCATAAAACATATCCGGTAGATTAGTTCGTTGCATAGATTATGGTTTTTTACTCTATATTTACTTCAAATGGTGAAAATTTATTCACAACCACCCCTTAAATCCCCTCCCGATACATCTATCACGAAAAGGGGTTTAAAGAAGCTATGGATGGTTTTGCTCCATAAAACATATCCGGTAGATTAGTTCGTTGCATAGATTATGGTTTTTTACTCTATATTTACTTCAAATGGTGAAAATTTATTCACAACCACCCCTAAATCCCCTCCCGATACATCGGTATAAATTGTGGGGTTTACATCGGGTTAATCAGTATCTTTATAAATTATCATATCAACACAACTTTAGCTCTCCCAAGAGATACCCCCCCAAACTCCGCCAGCTGGCGGAGGCTTACATCAGGTTAATCATTAGTTAGATAACATTTTAAACTTGCACAACTGTAGCTCGTTTATATTTTACTAATATTCATAATGAAACTACCGGAATCCCCGCATGTGGTAGAGAAACATTTCAAAACAGCATCACAAATCTACACTCTCAATTTTACCAATGCACTTGATTGACTCACTTTGAACCCCCTTAAGGGGGCAGGGGGTGATTGATAAAAGCTACAAAAACAAGGCAGTTTGCGCAGGCTTACATCGGACAAATCAATATTTCTGAACTTCGCATTATCGCCACCCCCAATCCCCTCCCGATACATCGGGATAAATTGCGTGGGCTAACATCGAGTACTTCAATGGTTATAATACTTATCAAACAAGCACATTTGTAGCAAGTTTAATATTACCGATGCACTTGATCAGCACACTCTGAACCCCCTTAAGGGGGCAGGGGGTGATTGATATTTTACAGAAAACCCCTTCAGCCTATACAGCCCAAAGGGGTTATTCATTATTTAAGCTAAAAACCTTGCACCGCTTTCATGCTGTTGTTACAGTTTCCGGTTTCTCAAGATTTGCACTTTTTAATCCATCGCGGCGTTTGATGAGATCATCATAATAACTACGGGTGGTATTCATTATTTTCAATGTATTATTAAAAGGTTCCTTATCGAGCATAGTGGACAAAGAAAGTATATATCTGGCAAAATGGTCGTATTGCTTCGTCAGAGTTTTACGTAAACCAAGGGTATCGTACACAGCTTTGGTTGTTTGTTCGTGACTGCGTGAACCGAAAAGCTGGTTGAATTCCACGTTGCTCGTTTTTATACGGTTCACGTGTGTCCCCAAATTCAGGGTTCCTACTTCAGTTTTGTAAGTATCACTTTCCAATTCTGCCACAAATTTATCCGTGTCTTTGCTTTCGAATTCGTAGTTCAATTTGTCAATACCTTTGTAAGTAGTTGACAAAGTCGTTAATTTTCTATATGCCTTTTGTTCCTCTGCATCATCCGAAAAACTGAAGTTTTTTAATGCATGCTGATACCGTATCAATGCCCGGTCGCGTACATCATCCAAATCGATCAGTTGATCCGTGAAGGTACTTTTTTGTATCTGCAGGATGGACAAATCAAATTCTCCGGCTGTAGTTTTCATAGTACCCACCATCGCGTTCATGGGTATATCAGTTAATAGCTCTGGTCCCTGTGCTTCAATTTCCGTAATTTGTCTGTCAATACATTGGCTGAGCTCCGGCTGGGTCAACCTTCCAAGATAAACACTCTCCAAAACTTTTTCATTTTTTTCCATAATACATGGGGTTTTGTTAAATAATTAAGATTTTGTTTGTTCAATTCTCTGGTATATAGATATCAAAAAAAAAATAAATGCGTATTTATAGGTTTTAATCAATGATTTATAAATGAAATGGACTTCCAACCATACGGCAGTATATTCTTGAAAATTAATTAAGGCAGCCGCTACCCGTAGGCAAGCTCTCGAAAATTATTTTAGGTTCCCTCCGGTCAGCAGCTATGTCTCACAATTTAATTTAAGCTCCCACTACCCGTAGGCAAGCTCTCGAAAATTATTTTAGGTTCCCTCCGGTCAGCGGCTATGTCTCGAAATTTAATTTAAGCTCCCGATCCCGGAGGCAGGCTCTCGAAAATTATTTTAAGTCCCCGCCAGTCAGCGGCAGGTTCCCGAAAATTAAGTCGGGTCAAAGCTGCTTTGAAAAAGGTGTTTTGTACTTCAATTTAGTCTTAACCGGCATTATTTCGGCACAAAGTGTTTTAAATTGTCCTTATTTCAAAATATTTGCCAAATATAAATACTTATTTTTGGATAAAAAAACTTTTGAGGCTTTATTTTTAAATAAATTAAAAATAAATTGAATAAGGAAAAGATATAATAGCTCCCAGTATGCAATAAGCTTTTTCGGTAATAAATAGTTCAAAAAACAATCAATATTTTTCTTGTTGAGAAGTGGTATGGCTTCTTCTTTTGTACAATCAAAATTCAATGTATTGATCCTCTACTTTATTTAAACAGTTCGTAAACCTTGAAAACAGGGCTTTAGAAAAAACTTTTCTCTAACTCATGTTATTATTTTCAAACCTATTAATCTTTTTACTTCAAAAAATCTACATATTTCATCAACCTTACTTCAGGATCAAGTATCTCATTATATAGTTTATGTGTCTCGTTTTTGCTTTGTTCAACTTGTTGAATAGCTATTTTGAAATTCTTGATATCATCTAATATGGCCCCGAACCGATATTTTAAAAGAAGCTCTTCATAAATACTGCAAGAGGTAACAATGGTAGGTAACCCAAGCATCATATAAGTAGAAAACTTACCGGACGACAATCCGATTTCCTTCATATTCATCCCATAATACGGGTTTTGGTTGTTTGGATAATAGAGTGCCAGTGCCAGATCGAAGCCAGACAGAAACCCGGATAGACCTTCAAAGCTATCGAAAGGATGCGGATGCAATGAAAAAGGGATGTTGACGTCGGCATCTAAACTCTTTAAATCGGCATAAAAAGAATCATCCGAAAGGATAGATTTTCGGGTGTGAAAAACCAGCCAATAATCGTTATTCCAATATCCTTTGTCAAAAGCCTCAATAATGGCCTGGGTGCCACACCACTCCCCTACGCTACCCGAATAAACGGCTAATTTCTTTTCCGGGGGAATATTTAACTGCCGGTGTATATCTATCGCATTCTTTACCTCAATTTTCATTGGACTCACAGGCACTAAGGCAATGTTTTCGTCCGAAAGTGTCATCCGGTTTTCCTGAAGCAACAAATTCTTTCTCTTCTCATCCTGTATCAGCAAAGAATCGACGAAAGCAGCATAAAAAATTTCCTTTTCTTTCAAGGCTAAATAATGTCCTGTCAGTTCTTCTTTAAAAAAGATCTCAAAAGAAATATAACTCAGATGTAACTTTCTACAAAATAGTTTTTTTATCCTTCCTCCTATAATCACCCCTAAAGGATCAACAGCTAACAGGGTGCTTATTTTCTTTTTGCGAATAATACTAAGTACCCTACCATAAGACGCGAAATGCGAAATATATTTTTTGGGATTCCTGAAAAGATGTAATCTAAAGCCAGAAGGAATAACTGTTACATGGGTCAAACCGGCAGGACATCCGGGCTGCTGCCGTGGTCCAAACAGATATACCTCCACACCTTTCTCTTTCAATAATTGAAAAAGAGCCGTCAAAGTTGGATTTGTAAAGGTATCTGTGTTAGGAGTAACAATTGCAATGTTCTTCATCAATTGAAAATTATTTAAATTCTTTTATCAGCCCGCAAATAAATGCGATTGTATCCTCTTGTAAATTACTGGCAGAGGGCAGGTAAAGGCCGTTTTCAGTTAACCAATCGCTTACAGGATATTTTGCTGTGCCATCACATCCAGCATCCAGCAAGGATTTTTGCCTATGCATACCGGTAAATAACAAACGGGTATCCACACCGCGTTCTTTCAGAAAACTTATTAATTCATCTTTGGTATGTCCGTATTGTTTTAGGTCAATCACTATGGCATTCATCCACTCTACGCTTAATGCTTTTGGATGTAAGTTCTGAAAAATAATTCCAGGAACTTCATTCAGGTATTTTTGATACAAGCCATGATTACGGATTCTCATTCCCTTGTATTCATCTGCTTTCTCCACCTGAGCCAGTCCAATGGCTGCTATCACATTCGACATCCGATAATTAAATCCAATGTCGTTGTGCATATAATTCCGGTTCCCATCCAAAGGAAAACACATATTCTTAAAATAACGCGCCTTATTGTACAACTCTTCATCGTTAGTTACCAGCATTCCCCCTTCACCGGTAGTCATGTTTTTATTGGCAAAAAAACTAAAACAACCAATATCGGAAAAAGCTCCTGCTTTTATCCCGTTAAAGGTCGCCCCATGCGCTTCTGCAGCATCTTCCACGATAAACAAATTATGTTTTTTGGCTATAGCGGAAATAATATCCATATCGCACATCTGGCCAAAAATATGCACGGGCATGATGGCTTTGGTACGGGAAGATATTTTTTCCTCAATTTTAGTGACATCTATATTCCATGTTTCTCTGTCGGCATCTACAAACACAGGCGTTGCTCCGGTATAACATACCGCGAAAGCACTGGCTATCATTGTAAAGGCAGGGATAATCACTTCATCACCTTTACCAACACCCAGGGCAACCAATGCCAAATGCAAAGCCACGGTACCATTACAAACAGCCACACCGTACCGGCAGTCGCTATAAGCAGCAAACTGTTTTTCAAATTCGCTGACATATTTACCTGCCGACGAAATCCATCCGGTAGATACGGCATCGGCTACATATTTCAATTCGTTACCATTCAGAAATGGCTCACATACAGGTATAAAATTGCTCATTTTACAGTTCTACTTAATATTTATCTGATCGTCACCCACCGCATCAAACCGAACCTTATCCATTTCTCCGCAAAAAGGACCTTGTTTAACTTCAATCATTTCCGAAGGTTCCAGCATCTGAAAACCATGCCCTCCATGCGCCAAGAGAATAACATCACCTTGTTCTACAATTCGACTTTCAATATAATTTTTAGCTTCGTCGTAAAAATCGACACGCACTTTTCCACTTTTAATTAACAAAACTTCTTGTGTTAAATCTACTTTTCTTTCCACAACATTATGAACATGAGGTGGAATAACATATCCTTCGGGACGATTCATATAACCCAATTGTTGTGAAAAGTCATCAGGAGTGAAAAATGAAATACCTTCTTTTTTATAATTATTTTTAATTATTATTCCAAGAATAAGGCCTTTGAAAATTATTTGTTCAACCATGATAAATAGAATTTATTTTATATTTTATATTTGTTGTTTCTATAATATTTATATCTTCAAAAATATTTTTCGCTAAAAAAGTTTCTTCAAATTCCGAACACAATGGATAATGTAAGATTAATTAAAAAAAATGATTTTTGAAAATTATAACTTTAGTTCATATTCATCTAAAACTTCTTTCATTGCTTGTAAATACTGATGACCCCACTTTAGGTCAGGTTCCAAATGATTCCCTTCGGCCCATTCATTCCATGATTTTATAAATACGATTCTTTTATCAGCTTCATTATTTATGATTTTTTCAATAGATTGTTTAAAATGTTTTTTCCAAAATTCAGGGGTTGAATTATCGAAAATTAAGCCCTTCACGCCAGCCCGGGGAGTGTTATCCCAATTGGGAATAGCAATTGGGAAATAGTCGAAACTAATTTTTTTTTCTGTAATCAGATAATTTATGGCATCTTTATAGGGAACAACTATAGGTTTTATTCGCTTTTCAATATTTCTACCAAGTCCTCCACCTGATAAGCGATTACGAAAACGTGAATATTTTCGAATGAAATACGACTCTGATTCAAAATTTCTCACCGTAAAATAGCGCATAGTTGAAAACTCAGAACCTACAACACCATCGAAACCATGTTCAATAGGATTCCAGTCTAAGGGACAATGGCTTGCTATAAGATATAAGCCTTTTAAACCTGCATCTTTAGCACATTGCCGAAAAGTTGTAACTAACTCAGATAAATCCGGAATTGAAAGAACCTGATAAACATAAAACAGAGGTTTCCCATCAACCGTTATATACCGTTTATCTCTAAATGCTTTTATTAAATAATTAAAATGGTCAATATAATCTTGTTTCCCGGGATATTCCTGCTCTATCAATATACCGGGGAAAGTACTACCAAACCAGATTCCCCGCCAGGTCTGATTTGCCCAACACAAACAAAATGGGAAGTCGGGTTCAGAAGAATCTAAAATTTCATCAACAGGTCTCTCCAGTAATCTTTTCCTATTTCCAAACCAATAATGATAATAACAAAAACCTTCTATACCATATTCGCGGGCAAGATCGGCTTGAGCCTTTCTGACTTCGGCTAAACGTAAATCATAAAATCCAAGATCGGAAGGGATATGAGGCTGATAATGACCTTTAAACAATGGTCTTGCCTTTGCAACATTCGTCCATTCGGTAAAACCTTTTCCCCACCACAAATCATTTTCCGGAATTGGATAGTATTGAGGCAATACAATTGCAATTGCCCTTATTTTCTTTTTCATTTTTATTTCAGCTAATTTCACTTTTTATCTTTGAGTTACATTTTAATTTCAGCTATAACCCAGCATTTAAACCATGTTGAAAATTGTAACTTATTTACCTGCGAACATTGTTTTTAATGGAATTAAAAGCAAATATACGTTTTATTCTTTTTCCAAAAACGAATAAACTACTTTTATGAATTTTATCCAATTTTTCTTTGTATAAATTTTTTTCAATATAATTCAATATCGGATTTCCGGTTTGCTCCAGCACAAAATCAATATGTTTTCGGCAAACATAATCATAATTCATTATTTTTTTTTCTGGATCAATGTTTTCTACCATTGATTTTCCTCTGATACGATAATAAAAACCGACATTGGGTAGTTTCAAAACTTTTTTCCCTTCTGTTTTTAATAGACTGATCCAAAATTCCCAATCTTCCATTCCATTTTTCATTTGTTCATCATAGCCTCCCGCTCTTTCCCAATCTGATTTATGGAACATGGCCGTACAAAAAATCATATTATCGAGTAATAATGCTTTTAAGTTATATGAAGGTAAATTCCATTTACCCGACATTTCTCCAAAGAATTCAGCTTCGCAATATACTACCGCTAAATCTGTATCAACCTTAAATGCATTTATACACTCTAATACATAATCCACAGATATTTTATCATCAGCGTCCAAAGGTAATATATATTCACCTGATGCATGCTTTATTCCGTAGTTTCTGGCACTCGACAATCCTCCATTTTCTTTTTCTTCATACCGGATTCTACCATCTTTCTTAAGTAACTCCTTCGCTACAGATGCTGTATCGTCGGGCGAACCATCATTCACAATGATACATTCCCAATTTGCATAAGTTTGTTCAATTACTGAATCTACAGCTTCAACCAAATAATGAGCCTGATTGTAACAAGGAATAATGATTGAAACCTTCGGTAAAATATTTTTCATCAGGCTATATTTTTTCTTGAAGTAAGTAAAAACCGTAAAACTGAAAACTTAATGAGTTGCGGATTAGTTAATACAAAAAGTAGCTTATTTTTTTTTCTGGTTCGTAAAATACATTTAATTTCTCCATCGTAGTATAAACGTCTTGTATCGGCATACCGTATCTTGTTTTTATATTTTCGCCTTATCTGTTGCACCTGAAAATTAATCTTCGATAAAAAAGTATCGGAAGTATTGCTTGTATATTTATTGTAATTTCCAAGATATTTGTTTACAAATATAACATTGTGATGCAATGATACCTTCATCCAGGTAGGAAAATCTTCCATTAAATACTGGTCTTCAAAACCATTTAATTCCCGCAAAATATCCATCCTAAACATAACACAAAAAACGACAATGGGATTCGTCCAGAATAATACATCAAATAAATACTCTTTTCGCATTAAATAGGCATATTCAATATCTTCAATTTTTTCAAAAAGTTTTTCTTTTCGAACATAATTATTATCAGTTACTACCTTCATGGGATCTAAATCATGAGTCGTAAACCGGTTGTTTATTTTATCAAAAACACGTGCCTTAGCATAAACTAAGGCAATATCTTCAGAAACTTTTGAAAATACATCTACCAAATCGGTTAAATAATTCTCATACCATTCATCATCGCCAATCAGGGTGAAATATTTACCGGAACATAGTTTTATCGTTTTATTTAACGAAGCTCCTATACCCAAATTTTTCGTGTTTTTAATAATCGTTGCCTGAATACTATATGTATGAATCCAGGTTTGTACAATTTCTATAGAATTATCTCTGGAAGCATCATCAACTATAAACAACTCCCAGTGTGTATACGTTTGATTCCGAATGGCATCAAGCGTAGGTATCAATCGATCACCTGTGTTATAACACAAACAAACAATGGAAACCAAAGGGTCTGATATAGAAAATTGATCTTCACTTTCCATAATACTATCTTTTCACAAAATTATATCTTGATTTCTGAACAACTTTACAATCCTGTTGATAATACTCTTCAAAATGAATGCGATAACCCTGCTCCCACTTTTCAAGCAAGAATTCAATATCATATTCACCGGTGGTTTTATTAGGGATCTCAGTCTGAACCAGATTGCAGGGCACATTTACATATTTCACTTTATCAAAACAGATACCTTTTCGATAATTAAACAGTTCCAAATAGAATTGCATATTAGATTCTAAGGTGTTAGGCGCCTTGTATAGCGTATTCTTAATTATTATTTCAACTTCCGTTTTTTCAAACAGCGTTGCATCGAGTGATAATGGATATGCCCAATCTGGTGAAGTTTCGGGCACTTCACCCCAATTCCAGCATTTTTGATTTAAAGCAACTTCTGAATTATATATAAACCGGGGTAATGCTTGCTGCCAGTCATAAGTAAAACAATAAGTCAAATCCAATCCCTTTGTTAAACAGGGAATAGCTTCCGAAGGATTATATTTAATAAAATCTGCTAAATCAACATCATCAATAAACAAGGCATCATCGGTCATAAAAAAACATTTCTTTGCTTCAATGGAATTCAATAAGCTTTCCAAATCATTTTTGAAATCTTTTTCCTTTACAAAACAGATATTGTAACCAACAAATAACTTGATAAGTGAATCATAAGTTGCTTGGTGTCTTTCGTTTGAAAAAGTATATAATACAGTTAACTTCACTGGGTTTTTGACATACTTATAATAACTCATTAATAAGGCATGTAATTGCATTACTCTGTCCTTCGAAAAACAAATGGCTTCACAACTCATCTCGTTGTCAATGATTGATAATTGTTTTGTTTGAACTATTGCTTTGAGAACGCTCAGTTTCTTTCTATCATCAAGAAGACCGGATGCTGTAATTGCTTTCTCTATCTCTTTCTTGGTTTGAGAAATAGTGATTTTATCATAAATCAGCTTCAAGTATTTTTTAACTATTCTAATCATATGTTAGGTGTAAGTCTATATTGATTAATAACCTCAACAACCCGACTTACTTCATTGTCTGTCATGACAGGGCTTATTGGTAAACTCAATACTTCATCATGAATTAATTCGGTTACAGGAAAACTTAGGTTATTCCATTCTTTAAATGCAACTTGTTTGTGGGGTGGTATCGGATAATGTATAACAGTCTGTATTTCTTTATCTGTTAAATACTGCTGAAAATGATTTCGATCTTTCGTTCTTACTACAAATAAATGCCAAACATGACTTAAACAGTTAACGGTTGACTGTTGACAGTTGACAGTCTGAATGTGACTTGTTGTTTCTAACTCCACAGGAAGTACAACATTGATGTTTTGTGTGTTTTCGCAATAAAATTGTGCAATTTGTCTACGTTTTGCATTATCTGCATCCAACCCTTTCAATTTTGCGGATAAAATAGCTGCCTGTAGTTCATCTAACCGACTATTAATTCCCAGATAAATATTGTTATACTTTTTATTCGAACCATAATTGGCTAATGCACGGATACATGCTGCCAATTCACCGTCATTGGTTGTAACAGCACCGCCATCACCAAGAGCACCCAAATTTTTTCCCGGGTAAAACGAATGCCCTGCAGCATGACCAAGATTACCACAACGTTCGCCATTTAAACTTGCTCCATGCGATTGTGCACCATCTTCTATTACCAATAAGTTATGCTTTGTTGCAATCAGGTTGATAGAATCCATCTCACATAACCGACCATACAAATGTACTGGTAGTATAGCCTTCGTTCGTGAGGTTATTTTTTCTTCTATCAGAATTGGAGATATATTATAGGTCAGTATATCGGGTTCTACCAGAACAGGTACAAGTCCATTCTCGGTTATAGCCAATATAGATGCAATATAAGTATTTGCAGGTACAATTACTTCATCTCCCTTTTTCAAGTTTCCAAGTACCATATATGCCCTTAAAATAAGTATCAGTGCATCCAGTCCATTGGCTACGCCAATGCAATATTTAGTACCACAATAGGATGCATATTCCGCTTCGAATGTCGATACAAAATTTCCTTGTATATACCATCCTGAATCAAACACAGCCATCATTGCAGATTTAATTTCCTTCTCGTAATGTTGGTTAACTTTTAACAAATCAAGAAACTTTATCATTATAGAAAAACGTATTTAGACAAAATTGAAAAAAAAGACATTAATAAAAAAAAATAATATTCACCCTTGGCTCGCTTTTAGGGGCTGGGGGTCTATCTTCCTAACAAATCTCGCCGGATTTCCCAACCACAATTCATTGGCAGGAATATCTTTGGTAACTACACTGCCTGCTCCGATCATGGCATTTTCTCCAATTGTTATACCTCCCAAAATTATAGCACCAGCACCAATCGATGCTCCTTTTCTTATTTTTGTTTTATCAAAACTGGCAGGATATTGTTTTGAGCGTGGGTACGTATCATTCGTAAATGTTACATTGGGTCCAATAAAAACGTTGTCCTCAATATCAATACCGTCCCAAAGATACACTCCACATTTTATGGTTACATTGTTTCCGATCTTAACATCATTTTCTATAAAACAATGGCTGCAAATATTACAATTTTCTCCAATAATTGCATTTGGCAATACAACCACAAATTGCCAGATTGTAGTACCAACGCCAATACTATTACATTGAACATCTGAAAGTGGGTGGGTCATGCTTTTTCTATTTTTTTAAATTCCTCATAATCCCTTATATAATCGCTCTCATTATAGTCTGTAGATGCTAAAACCAGCTGCACCGAACTATGAGAGTATTGCATAGTATGCCAGGCGTTAGGTGGCACATAAAGCCCTTTGTTAGGAGAATCTAACACAAAAGTATTTATTTCGCCCGTGCAAAGTTCAGTCGTTACAAGTATACGACCGGCAACAGCTACAAGCACTTGTTCTGTTTGATGATGAGCATGACGCCCACGAACAATACTCTCGGGGGTATAATAGGACCAAAACACACGCTTTATTTCAAAGGGAACAAGTTTTTTGTTTTCGGCAACAGAAATGTACCCGGTAAAAGTATCTCCGATTTTAGATAATTCAATGATGTAAGGTTGAGAGTATTCTTTTTTCATATCAATAATTTTAATTAAAAACTCTTAATATCCCAATTAATAGGTGGTGCAATCACCGAATCTGAACTCCAATAAGGAGAGAACAGGTGATTCTCAATTTGAAAGGTCAACACCCGTTCATTTTCAATATTTGAATCCACTATCCATACTTTATTATGAATACTTGCATCTAAAACTATTTTATATTTGCCCTTTTTAAGGGATGATAGATATAAATCACATTGGAGCATATTACGTCCTAATTTCAATTTACCAACAAATTTATGATCTAAGTCAGTAAACAAACTTCTATACACATTCACTCCCCGTTCATTAAGCAATGTAAATCCAATTGTAATTTCTGAATTTTTTTGTAGATAGTCAAACTCTATACACACTTTAATTTTATCGTTGTATGATACAATTCTATCCAAAATGGAGTTTTTTTCATCTATTAAATAGAATTTCTTGAAATCAACGAATTCTGAATCTTTTAATAAAGAATTCTTTTCCCAAAAAGAAACTTCATCATTATAACTTCGCATGTATAAGTCTATCGATTCGTTTATTCCTCCGGCAAATTCAACCATTCCATTCTTCAACACACAGCCTTTTGTACATAGTTTTTGAATTGAATTCATATTATGACTAACAAACAAAACTGTACGACCCTGTCCTTGAGAAACTTCTTGCATTTTCCCAATCGCTTTCTTTTGGAATTCATCATCTCCTACCGCTAACACTTCATCTACTACCAATATTTCGGGTTCTAAGTGTGCTGCAATAGCGAAACCCAACCGAACAGTCATACCAGAAGAATAGCGCTTAACAGGAGTATCTAAATAACGTTCCACACCTGAAAAGTCAACAATTTCATCTAACTTTCGGGATATTTCTACTTTAGTCATACCCATTATAGCCCCATTCATGTATATATTTTCGCGTCCTGTCATTTCGGGATGAAAACCAGTACCTACTTCCAATAAAGATGCAATACGACCTTTAGCTTTGATAATACCTGTTGTTGGAGCTGTAACCTTTGATAGTATTTTCAACAGTGTACTTTTACCGGCACCATTTTTACCAATAATACCGAGCACATCACCTTGTTGTACGTCAAAGTTTATATCCTTTAATGCCCACACATAGTCGCTATGACCTTTGTGCGCCCGGTCATTTACCTCACCAATTTTCAGATATGGATCTTCTTTCCCTCTGATTGCAGTCTGATACCAACGGTTCAAATCATGGCTTAGAGTATTGGTACTTACCAAACCAAGACGGTATTGTTTTGATATATTTTCAAACTTAATAACAGTATTCATTCTAATTTTCAATTAAAAAACGGCAATTTATATTTTTGTAATTTCCTCAATGTCTTTTATCCAAGCTTTAAGCGTGATAATCTCTTTGTCAGATACAATTCCAGCTTCAAACAAAGTATTGTAGGCTCTAAATAAATTATTTATAATAGTTTCTTCGGCAGATATTGCCTTTGTTACCAACGTAATTACATTTTCACAATGCTCATACATGGGTAGTTCAGAAACAAAATCTTTCATATAGTCATGTGGATTTCTCTTTTGCACTACTGTTGCATTTATAAAACCCAATTGATAACCATACAACCACATGATAGGTTGAGCTATCAATCCGCGCAAAATATCAGTAAATCTGAAAGTAACAAAGGTGGGTAAATACATCAATGGGAAAAGCTCTTTTCGCATCATAGTATTTTGGGTGTTGAAAGGAGTAATAGTACCTTTACCCAGAACTACGGGCTCTCTTTCTTCAAAATTACAAGGCTCATCACTCGTTAAACGATAAATTGCATCTACATCGGGATCTTCATCAGCCAATCCTTGCCAAACACCTATTTTACAATTTGCTTTTGCTAACTTTTCTTCTAAATTGAATTTTGTGGTAATGAGTCTTAATGGTAAACCTCGAGGCCAAATATTCTGTTTAGAATAAAGTTGATAGATATTTATAAATCCTTCATCTTTTTTTATCTCAGAAAAAACACCTTCAAATGCTGGAAATACCCAATTTTCTTTTGGGATATTGTCATCATCTGTGTCAACAATCAGTTCAGCTCCATTTTGTATTGCATATAAATAACCTATCATTTTTCGGCAATAGTGGTTATATGGCAATACTTTATTTAATTGAGTACCGATTTTATTTTGATCTTCAACAGAAAGATAATCAACATTTTTACAACTCCAATTCACAGGTGTTTTTTTATCACCTACTACAACCAGTTTATATTCTCCAAGTTTTGAAAACGTCTCAACTGCTTCTGTAGGATTAAAAATAGAGGTAATTACAATCGTTTTTTTCATAATTCAATATTTAACTTAGATAGTTTTACTGGATGGAGATAAATATATTCCTTGGGGAAGTTGTTAATGTAGTTCTTTAATTGATTATCAAATTTGTCTAATTCTTTCAATTCTTCATCACTCCAAAGCGCCTTTCCTTTCAAAAGTAAATCTTTTTCGGTTACTATTTCTTTTGCAGATAAAGCAATTGCAGTTGGAATGGCAATTTCCACAAATAAATCTGTTGCAGCAAAAACGCCACAGTAATGTGAAAATTTTTTTATAACATCACCCGAAATAACGAAAATATCAGCATAACCACCAACCAGAGGGTAAGGTAAATGATAATCAATTTTCCTTCTGCTTTTTTTAAACCATTTCAAATATACTAACAGTTTTTTATAATTGTAAAATTGTTTTGGGAACTTCTTTGAATGAAATATCTGATTATATTTTAATGGTTTAATCTCCAGGCCAAATCGTTGAAGTTCTGATAATGCATCTTCATAGTTGGGAATTTCGTTGGCACTTTCAACGCCATCGCATTTTACCTTATATTGATATGCCTCAACCACCCTTGACCAAAATTGATTTTCAGGGATTTTATGTAATTCATTAAAATATGGTAAAAAACAAGTTGATTCATTTAGTTTTAGATGTTCCTTATAGTTACGTTCATTGATTATGGGATTTAATATCAAATCATCTGCCACAAAAAAGTAATGCGCAAAGTCTTCTTTATATATATGTCTATAGGCCTGAGCTATATACCCTTCAAAATTATAAGAATTTTCATAAACAGGTATCACATTCGTTTTTTCACCATCATAAAATGGGATAATATGAAAGATATAACTAAATCTTTCTTTATAAATTCGTTCTAATATTTCGATATTTTTATCGTACCTATGATTAAATAGTATGATTAATGCAACATTTTTATCCATATATTATAATAAATACATAAAATTTCGTGGTACCATTTTATTAATAACAAAAGATAGTGGCTTAATGGTACGGCTTCGAATTATATAATGGTAAGCATGTGAAAGTTTTAATCTTTTGTGTGTAGTATTTAATGAGTAGAGAAAAGTTTACTGTAAAATTTCAAATAATTTACGACTACATACTCTAAACTAACAAAGAATTTTGAATTTTAAATTACGCAAATTCCTTTTTAGTTAGTTTAAATTTTTATTCCTGCATTTTAAGGAATGAGATGTCAACTAAACACAAACTAATGCATAAAAATGACTAATGATCAATCATACTTTAGTTTGCGTGAAAGTATTTTTTTCTCATTTGGATAGTTCCATGCATCCCATGAAAAATGCTTTCCATTTTGCCAATTGGTCCAACGCTCTAAATCAGTATCCACCATTAAATCAACTAAATCTGTAAACCTTGTTTTAGGCTCCCAACCTAATATTCTATTGCTTTTTGCATAATCTCCTTTCAAATAATTCACATCAACAGGTCTGATAAATTTTTCATTCACTTTCACATGGTTTTCCCACGAAAGTCCAACCCGGCCAAATGCTCTTTCAATAAATTCATGAATAGAATGTGTTTCATTGGTTGCAACAACAAAGTCATCGGGTTTGTCCTGCTGTAACATCAACCACATGGCTTCTACATATTCGGGAGCATAACCCCAATCCCTTCTTGCATCTAAATTACCTAATTCAATAGTATCTTCGAGCCCAAGCTTAATTTTTGCTACGGCATTTGTTATTTTTCGGGTAACAAATTCCAGACCTCTCAGTGGAGATTCATGATTAAACAATATACCGGTGGATGCAAAAATACCATATCCTTGACGATAGATTTTAACCATACTATGAGCATATAGTTTTGCAGCAGCATAGGGACTTGAAGGAGAAAATTCCGTTCTTTCATCCTGAAATGTATGTTTGTTATCTCCATACATTTCACTGGTAGATGCCTGATAAAACTTAGCTTCAGGAACAATTAACCTTATTGCTTCCAATAACTTGGTAACACCTAAACCAGTGATTTCACCGGATGCTAAGGGTTGCTCGAAAGAAGCTCCAACAAAACTTTGAGCACCTAAATTATATATTTCGTCGGGTTTGCTGGCTCTCAATGTTTCGATGATTGAATAGCTATCTAACAGATCGCAAGGTAATAATTCAACTTCATCAAAAATATTCAAGTATTGTAACCTCCAAAAATTAGGTGTTGAAAGTCGTCGGAATGTGCCATAGACTATATAATCCTTGCTTAAAAGGAATTGTGCTAAATAAGATCCATCTTGCCCTGTAATACCTGTAATTAATGCAACTTTTTTATTCATCTTAATCTCGTTCTTATACCTTTTTATATTGTATTCTTATTATTTAAGTATCATAGATTGAAAAATGGATTTACACTGATAATTAAGATTCGCACTGATTGAGAATAGATTAATACATATTAGAAGCACTATCCTTTTTTTTTCCGAAATACCAGAATGTCGCAAGCTTCATCTGCGTAAATCTAAATATTCTACTGCAAATATAAACAAAATAATGTAAAATTATTAAACCATTTTTAAGAATAATCTAAAGGCTTTTCTTTATTGAAAATAAAATCCACGGGCTTTGTGTATACCATTTGGTGAATCTCAATATCTTCTCAATTTTTTCAAAGAAAAATACCAATTTAGAGTTAGACGAAAGTGGTAATGGAATCCAGTTCATACCTTCCATCTTTTCTATCTCAAAATCGCAGGTATTTAATAGCTTTTTAAATTGAGACAAATCCATTTCATTGTATGCTGCTGGACCTTTCTTCCAATGTCTAAGTTTTCTTAATTGGAAACGCCAACTGCCCGGGTTCTGATAGGTAAAAATAAATCTACCATCATCCAATATTAATGGCCTTACTTTATTGAAAAATGCTTCCCAATTTTGAAAATAGCCCAATGCTTCAATACATAGAATTAACGAAAAGGTATCGTTGATTTCAGTTTTTAAAAAATCCCCGTTAATCGTATCAATGCTGCTCTCTCGTTGTCTGACTAATTGAAGTGCATCCGCATTGAGATCAAGCACTGTGATCTTATTAGAGAACTTGCTCAGTGGTATTGCAAACCTGCCTGAACCACCAGCAATATCTAATATTTTATCAAAATTATTTCTGCCGTTGTTTTTAATAAATCTAAATTGACGCTTATACTTATATTGTCCAACCTTATTGTTGTAAGCCTTTTTATCTAAATAATCCCAGTTATAGCCCATTAATCTTACATTTTTTCTTCTATAAAGACAACTTCTATATAATACCCAGCACATCGCCCTGTTGCACTTCAAAGTCTATATCGCGCAAGGCCCAGACGTAAATTTATTAGGTACTAATTACTCGAATTTTATCGAATTAAACGAATTACGTGTGTGCAAACTAATAGTTTTATGCGCAATAAATTAGAGTAATTAGTTTTAATTCGAGTAATTCGTTTTAATTAGAGTAATTCGTTTTTCTGTTAATCGTTTTTCTTAACGACAAAGATAAACAAAGAAAGCATAAATCTTACAACCTTAATGTTCTTTTGCTGTATTTAAAGTATATAAAGCCTTTAACTTGCTTTACAGCAGCACAAGAAGCTCAAATTTCTTCTGTTTTTATATATAGATTTTCACAGATTTAAGATAGATTTACACAGATGGAGCTTGTGACATTCCGTGTTTTCGGAATAAGACGCAGTTTCCTATTTTTTCTTATTCCAAAAAAAAAGGAATGTTCCATCTGTGGAAATCAGTTTTTTGGAAATCAATCTTTTACTACCTACCAGTGTCCTCCACTGTCGGGTCCAATACGGCGAAGCAGACCTTTTTGTTTTAATTTTGCAATATATTTTCTGATATTCTGAGGGGTAATTCCAATTCCTTCACTTATTTGCTTTTGTGTAATTTTCGAATTTTGTTTAATCAAATGTAGTATGTTATATTCTTTCAGAGTTTGCTCGTTTTCTAGCTCGTTTCTACGCAATCAATAGTATCATTTAAAGAGACATTATCAGTGACATTATCGGGGACATTATCAACGACATTACCACCGACATTACCACCGACATTATCGGGGACATTATCTACGACATTTTCTACGACATTATCGGGGACATTTACAGGGGCATTATCACGACATTACCGGGGTCATTATCGAGGACATTATCTACGACCTTTTCTACTTCATTTTCAGTAACATTTGTGTGTATTCCAACATTTATTGAAATAATATTACCATCAATCTTTTTGGCAAAAGCAGTAACAATAAACCCGTGTTGGAAATTTTCAAATGTTGGAGCAGTCAAACCGTAATTGAGAAGTAGTTCAGTAATACGATAAATGCCCGTCCCGTATTTTTCAATATCCCCTGTTAGATAAAAAGCTTCTACAGTAAGTTTATTACGAGCAGATGCCTGATAATCGTCTTTTTGCAAATCAGATATAGTAATATTACCATATAATTCACCTGGATTATAAATAGTTATGCGATTATCAACTGTTTTTATCTGAATGTCAACCGGGCCGTTATCGCATGCTCTATCCTTACAAACACTCAATACGAAACCGGACAAACCTGTTTATATTTTAAAGTGGTCAGATTCGACCACTTTAAAAATTGAGATTATGCCATAGATCCCAAGTTCCAATAAATTAAAGAGTAGAACATGTACGAATCCTATTTAATTTCATCAATTGCGAATATTTTCGTTGCGAGAATTTTCGGAGAATATAGATTTTCTCAGATGGAGCTTGCGATGTAATATTCGACATCCCGTTTTTTCGGGACATTCCGTTTTTCCCTTGATAGCTATCGGGGCTATCGGGATTCCGGAATAAAACGTGCTATCCTATTTTTTCTTATTCCGTCTCGATAGCTATCGGGACGGAATGTTCCATCTGCGTTTATCTGTTTTTTATCTGTGTAAATCATTTTTCTTAAATTCGTGTAATTCATTTTAAACAGTGTCCATAAAACTCCGCTGTACCTTATTAAACACCACGATACCTATGCCCAGGAGGACTACCATAAACCCAAAGCTATAGCCGAGTTGACCCCAGCTGAAAGTCCCCACACCCATGGTTCCGTATTTAAAGGTTTCCACAATGGAAGTAACGGGATTGAGGGCCATAATCCATTGTTTATCGGGAGACATGGTGCTCAGGGGATAGATGACAGGGGTGGCGTACATCCAGAGTTGCACCACGAAGGTAAAAAGGATGGTCAGGTCGCGGTACTTGGTAGTCATGGAAGAGATGATAATACCAAAACCAAGAGACAAACCGGCCAACATAACGATGAGTAGCGGCAGCAAAAACACATAAGCGTTGGGTGCTACGGATACGCCCATAAAGAGATAATAGACATACACGGCGGCAAACATCAGGAACTGAATGCTCATGCGCACCAGTCCGGAAGCCACGGTGGAAAGCGGTACGATGAGCCGGGGGAAATATACTTTCCCGAAAATGCCCTGGTTGGCCGTAAAGGTGGAGGATGTCTTGTTCAGGCAATCGGAAAAATACTGCCAGCACACAATACCCGCCAGGTAAAACATGGGTTGTGGTAACCCGTCGGTAGATATTTTTGCTATACCACCAAACACCACCATATACATGATGGTTGTCAGGGCAGGCTGTATAAAGAACCAGGTCGGACCGAGTATGGTTTGCTTGTACTGGGTGATGATATCCCGCTTTACAAACATGGAAAACAAGTCGCGGTACTTCCATAACTCCTTGAAATCGATATCCAGGAGTTTGTTTTTTGGTTTGATGATAGTTGAGTACTCCATAATATAATTGGATTTTCACAGATAAAAAAATAGATTTTCACAGATTAAGACGTATTAATTATCTGTGTTTATCTTTTTTTCTTATCTGTGGAAATCTGTAATTTATCTATTGTTAATGAAACGTTTATAGTAAATTTTGTCGCCTCCAAAATTAACTAAATAGGCTAATTTACATTTTGTTGCTTTTAAATAATTCAATACTTGATCAGTATCAGACTTTGTTACGAACTTCTGAGCTTTTGTTTCAACGATGATATCATTGTAACAAACAAAGTCAGCTTTAAAGAATTTATTTAATTTTTCATCATGATAATACACTTCAATTTTTGGTTCTCTGACAAAAGGAATGTTTTTTTTCTTAAATTCAATGCTTAATGCCTCCTGATAGACAGATTCCAAAAAACCAGGGCCCAATGCATTATAAACTGCAAAGAAGCATCCAATAATATTAAAACCTTCTTCTTTATATAAGAAATCGTCCATAAATGATCTGTCTAAAATCTGTGTAAATCATTATTAAATCTGTGTAAATCATTATTAACCAATAGCATCATACACAAACCCCATATCCTTCATTTCTTTTTTATCATAGATATTACGTCCGTCGAGTATAAGCGAACCTTTCATCGTCTTTTTCACGACTCCCCAGCTGGGCATGCGGAATTCTTTCCATTCGGTGACGAGCAGCAGGGCATCGGCATCCAGCGCGGCATCGTAAATATCGGTAGCAAAATAGAGTCTGGAAGTATCGGGAGCATTCAGAAGTGCGGCCATACGTGACTGAATGGCGGTTTTTGCTTCGGACATGGACACAGGATCGAACACACGGACCTGACAACCGGCCTGAAGCAACTTCTCAATCATTATTAACGAAGGCGCATCACGCATATCGTTGGTATTGGGCTTAAAGGACAGCCCCCAAATTGTCACCGTCTTGCCGGTAAAATCTCCTTGCCAGTGTTTTTCCAGTTTATGAAACAGCACCTGCTTTTGGTAGGCGTTGACTTCTTCCACTGCCTTAAGCACACGCAATTCGTAGCCGTTTTGTTGGGCGGTGCATATCAGGGCTTTCACATCTTTGGGGAAACACGAACCACCGTAACCACAGCCGGCATATAAGAACTTACCGCCGATGCGTTGATCGGATCCGATGCCTTTGCGCACCATATTTACATCGGCACCAACCAGTTCACATAGATTGGCAATGTCGTTCATAAAGCTGATACGGGTAGCCAACATGGCATTGGCTGCATATTTGGTCATTTCGGCGGAAGGAATATCCATGAAAATCACGCGGAAGTTATTCAACAGGAAGGGACGATATAATTTGGTAATCAGTTCTTTGGCTTTTTCGCTTTCCACACCCACCACCACGCGGTCAGGGCTCATAAAATCTTTGATAGCATCACCTTCTTTCAGAAATTCGGGGTTGGATGCCACATCAAAATCGATGGACACTTCCCGTTTATCTAATTCGGCCTGAATAGTCTTACGCACCAGGGCAGCTGTTCCCACGGGAACAGTGCTTTTGGTCACCAACAACACATATTGCTTCATGTGCTGACCGACAGTACGCGCCACTTCGAGCACATAGCTCAGATCGGCACTGCCATCGGCATCGGGAGGTGTACCTACCGCACTGAATATGACCTGCACTTCATCCAATATTTCGGTGAGTTGTGAGGTAAAATGCAGGCGATCGGCTTTTACATTACGCAGTACCATGTCTTCCAACCCGGGTTCATAGATGGGAATAATGCCTTTGGATAAGTTCTCAATTTTGCTTGTATCGATGTCGACACACGTAACATCGACACCCATTTCAGCGAAACAGGTACCAGAAACTAAACCGACATAGCCGGTTCCTACAATTGCTATCTTCATTGAAAATACTAATTACTAATTACACGAATTAAAACGAATTAAAAACGAATTTTGGATTTTGGATTTACACAGATAGAAGATAGATTTTCACAGATAAGATAATAAATTTGCACAGATTCTTTACAAATTTACACAAATATGAATTTTCAATCTGATATGCTTGCAACTTAAAATCTACCAACAATAAATTATCAACTGTAAACTCTTATGAAACAAAAAACAACCCCTAATCCGTTAGCTAACGGAGAATTATATTAGTTTCGTCTCCTATAATTTTAATGCTATTGTTTCATTTAACATTTTGACTGATATTTTCATCAGTCTGTAATGCTATAAATGGAGCTTGCGACATCCCGCCCCCCCCGATAGCTATCGGAGCTATCGGGATTACGGGACTATAAACTATTGACTATCGACTATAAACTATCGACTATAAACTATAAACTAATAAACAGCCACCACTCTCCGTATTCCTTCTTCGAGAGATACAATAGGCTTCCATCCCAGTCCTTTGAGTTTGGATACATCCAGGAGTTTACGGGGTGTACCATCGGGTTTGGTGGTATCCCAGATTACTTTTCCTTCGTAGCCAACCGTTTTCCGTACTATTTCGGACAGGTCTTTAATGGTAAGATCCTCACCGCAACCGGCGTTTACATGCGAAGGAGTGGTATCGGGCGCATCGTAATTCAGCAGCAGATACACGCTGGCATCGGCCATATCGTCGACATGCAAGAACTCACGCATGGGTGAACCTGTTCCCCACAGGGTGATGGAAACCTCCCCGTTATCGGAAGAGATACCGTATTTTTGAAGCACATTCAGAATCACATCATCGCTGAATGACTCATTTACCCCTTCGATGTGGCGTTTTTTCAAATCGGCACGCAGGGCTGTCCAGTCTTTTTCCATCAGGCATTTTCCCAGATACATTTTACGAATCAAAGCGGGCAATACATGCGATTTTTCGAGATCGTAATTGTCGTTTTGTCCGTACAGGTTGGTAGGCATAATGGAAATAAAATTGCAACCGTATTGAGCGTGATAGGCTTCACACATTTTGATTCCCGCAATTTTAGCAATGGCATAGGGTTCGTTGGTAGTTTCCAGTAGTCCCGTAAGCAAAGCATCTTCGCGCATGGGTTGTTCTGCCAAACGAGGATAAATGCACGATGAACCAAGGAACAATAGTTTCTCCACACCGTGCAGGTAACTTTGATGAATAACATGATTTTGTATCATCAGGTTTTCGTAAATAAATTGTGCCCGATAAATGCTGTTGGCAACAATACCACCCACTTTAGCCGCTGCAAGAACTACTATTTCGGGTTTTTCAACATCAAAAAAGCGCGTCACATCTTGTTCGTTCAGTAAATTTAGTTCCTCTTTGGAACGGGTCACTATATTGGTGAAGCCTCTTGATTCGAGGTTTCGTTTGATTGCCGAACCAACCATCCCGTTGTGACCGGCAATATATATTTTTGAATTTTTGTTCATTTTAAAAATGATTTACACAGATTAAGAAAAAATAATTTACACAGATAGAAAAGAGATTTGCACAGATAGAAGAAGGATTTACACAGATGAAGAAGGGATTTCCTCAGATAATAATATATTACTATACTACCTATGAAGCTTGCGACATCCCACTTACGGGACTACCTACTATAAACTATCGACTATAAACTATCTACTATAAACTAATATTTATTCAAAATAATTCAGCACCCGGAATCCACCTTCTTTGAGGTAGGTTTCTTTTTTCATCAGTTTTACATCCGAAAGCATCATGTCTTCTACCAGGGCTTTCAGGTCATATTCAGGTGTCCAGTTAAGCTTGGTGCGCGATTTGGTGGCATCACCAATAAGTAGTTCCACTTCGGTTGGGCGGAAATAATTAGCGTCCACTTCCACAATGGGTGTTTTCATTTCACGCATCGCCTTCAGAAACTCTGCTCCTATCCTTTCGGTAAATAAAGTTTCGTCGATAGTTGCAATATACCCTTTTTCTTCGATTCCTTGTCCGCGGAAAGCAATGTTGATACCAATTTCGGCGAATGCCATGCGTACAAATTCACGTACTTCGGTAGTAACACCCGTTGCAATCACATAGTCATCCGGTTGGTCCTGTTGTAAAACCAGGTACATGGCACGGACATAATCCTTGGCATGTCCCCAGTCGCGTTGCGATGACAGGTTACCCAGGAACAATTTTTCCTGCATACCCATGGCAATACGTGAAGCAGCACGTGTTATTTTGCGGGTCACAAAGGTTTCACCGCGTAAGGGAGACTCGTGGTTAAACAAAATTCCATTGCTTGCGTGCATACCGTATGCCTCGCGATAATTCACGGTAATCCAATAGGCGTACATTTTAGCCACTGCATAAGGTGAGCGTGGATAAAAAGGAGTCGATTCGCGTTGAGGCACTTCCTGCACCAGACCGTATAATTCGGACGTAGAAGCCTGATACATGCGGGTCTTTTTTGTTAAGCCCAACAAACGAACTGCTTCAAGTATACGTAAAGTACCAATACCATCGGCATTGGCGGTATATTCGGGGGTATCGAAACTCACTTTCACGTGGCTCATAGCAGCCAGGTTATAAATTTCATCGGGTTGCGTTTCCTGAATAATACGAGTCAGGTTCATTGAATCAGTCATATCGCCGTAATGTAATATCAGGTTACGATTTTCGACATGAGGATCCTGATATAAATGGTCAATACGATCGGTATTGAACAATGACGAACGACGTTTCAAACCATGCACGATATAGCCTTTTTTCAATAAGAGTTCGGCTAAATACGCACCATCCTGGCCGGTAATACCGGTAATAAGAGCAACTTTTTTTTCCATAATTTTTTTTTGATTTAAACAGATTATAAGACAGATTTACACAGATGGAGCTTGCGACATTCCGAGTTTTCGGAATTTAATATGGATTTTCACAGATTAAATTGTGCAAACTAATATTTTTTTTAAAATTTTCAAATTAGCTCATTTTCAGACATATTAAATCTCACTATCGTCCTCGTAATAATGGGCATACTTTTCGGCAGCTTCTTTTTTCTTTTTAGAAGTATAACCATAGCCATATCCATAGGAATAACCGTAGCCGTAAGAATTGTATTTTGAATAATGATTACCATCGGTTATCACATCATTCAGAACCGAATACATCACGGGTATTTGATCTGACTTCAGTTGTGCACTAAGCTTTTTAAAGAAACCTTTATGAGTTTTCTCGTTACGAACAACAAATAAATTAACATCCGAAAGCGGCGCTAATGAATAAGCATCGGCCACTAAGCCGATAGGACTACTGTCGACAATAATATATTCGTATCGCTTCCGAAGTTCTACAAACATTTCTTTCAGTTTTTCAGAACGTATCAATTCCCCCGGATTGGGCGGAGTGGTACCAGCCAGTAGAATATCGAAACCAATACCAGGAATTTGAACTATTGCTTCTTCAAGGGTGGTTTCATTAATTAAATAATTGGTAACACCCAGGTTTTGTGTTATATTAAATCGTTTGTTTACGCTTTGTTTTCGGATATCCATATCCACAAGTATCGTTTTCCGGTTAGTCATGCCATATACTGCAGCCAGGTTCGTGCAAAAGTATGTTTTACCATCTCCCGACTCGGCAGAGGTAATCATCACCATGATGTTAGTCTTGCGTTGGGCAATAAATTCTAAGCGTGTACGAATAACGCGGAACATCTCGGTGAAAGACGATCGGGGGTTTTTAGCCACCAACACCGGATCATCGCTACGTGTATGGCGTATGGCTCCAATAAGTGGAAAAGACGAATTTTTTTCAACATCTTTAGAGGAACGAATGGTTCCATTGGTTAATTCTTTTATCACCACAAACAGAGTGGGAATTAAAATCCCCAGAAACAATAACATAAGCAATGACTTCGATTTTGTTTCGGAATTGGTAATAGACATTACCCTGGCCTTGTCCAGTATATTGTTATCGGGTGTGTTCGATGCTTTTTGAATTTCAGCTTCAGCCCGTTTTTGCAAAAAGAAGGTATAATAATTATCATCAACCTTGTATTTTCGCTCGATAGCAATCATTTCCAATTCTTTTTTGGGAAGTTCCTTAATTTCTTCGTTTACTTTGGCATAACGTTGGTTGAAATCATTTTTTTCTATATCCAGCGAAACCCGCATGCTTTTCACCACTTCCATGATGGTACTCTTCACATTTTCTATATCCTTTGTGTATTTCGCATAATACATATTTTTTTCGCTTACTTCACTGCGTTGAATATACAAATCGTTGATTTGTTGCACCAGTTGCATCAGCATAGGTTCACTCAGTCCAAGGCTCGAAGGAGCCACCACTGTGCCATCGGCTAAATTTGTTTTCAGATATTTAGTCAGGTAATCCAGGTAAGTTTCGCGTAGCTTAAGCTCCGATTGTTTTGCATCAAAGGCTGTGGCTTTGCCCAATAATTCGCTGGTATGGCTCGACACATCCACAATTTGATTTGTTTGTCTGAAACGAGTCATTTCGTCTTCGGATACAGACAAAGATTTTGCAACAGTATTCAATTGTTCGTCGATGAACTTCATCGTTTTGGTCGCAGCGTCATTTTTACGATCCAGGTTATCGGCTAAAAAAGTTTCATTCAGTTTATTAATAAAGTCGATATCCCGCTCAGGTGTTTCACTCACCAACGAGACTTTTAAAACCGATGAACCTTCGCCCACATAATTGAGACTCAATCTGGATGAAAAATCAGACACCAAATCGTCACGACTTCGGAATTGGAAGTACATTTCCGCCTCTCCCGTAAAGCCGCTCACATTATTTACGGTGATGAAAAACAAATTGTGCTGAATGGGTTCTCCAAATCGGCCTTCTACAAATAAATTCTTATATAATTTTTTATCTTCTAAGGTAATAGAATAAGTGCCGTTGGATTTCAATTTTATCTTAAAAAGCTTATTATAAGCCTCGGGGGCAACATAATCGGTCGTAATAACAATAGGCGATGACTTGTATAAATTACGCGTTTTAAAACGTCCCTGAGTAATATAATCCACTTTCATAAAAGGTAAACTATCCACCACTTTGCATACTAAATCGTATGAACCAAGCATAATAACCTGATTATCCACATTCCTGTATCCGGCCTGTACCCCAAATCCCTGCATAACAGCCTGCGACCCACTGGACATGGAACGAAATTCTTCTATCATCACCGTTCCGGCTGTTTGATAGGTTGGCATCCACGACCGGTTTTTCAGGTACGCAATTCCCAGGGTAATTATAACTCCAAGAACAAATAAATACCAATAATGAAGAATATAAAACACCCACTCCATGATGTCAAAACCCGATTCTTCTTCGTCGGTAAAAGGTTTGTCATAGTTTTTTTGTTCCATATATTGAATTGTATAATTCCACTAATAAAAAAAAGTTCAATACCAAAAGCTTATTTACTGTAGTTTAAAACTGTGAACAGCAAAGACATCGAAAAAGTAATAACACCTAACAACGCGGAGTAATTATTAACTTTGTAGAAACTTGAAAATTGCCGTTGTACGTAAATGATGTCGTTTGGATAGATATAATAATATTTAGAGTCGATAATGCTTTTCGGGCGAATGTCAAATTCCAGAATCTGATTTCCGTCATTGGTTTCCCTGATAATACGCACGTGTTTCCTGTCACTCGTTTCATTCAAGTCACCCGACATAGATAAGGCCTGAAATATGGTTAACTTTTCCTTGTAAATGGGAAAAATACCTGAACCAGCATCACCAAAAATAGTAAAAGTTTTATTTGCAAGGCTTAACTTAATGACTGCATCGGGTATGAGTTCTTTAAATCTCTTTTCCACCACTAAAGTAGCCTCGTTTAAAGTAAGACCTTCAACAGGTATGTGAGTTATAAAGGGCAAATCGATGGTTCCATCGGTATACACTCGATAAGATATCTGATTTTGTCCTCCGGAGGATGATGCCTGAGGCGAAATTAATTTTGAAATGGTTTCATCGGAAGTGATAAGACGATAAATAATTTCATCGTTCTCCCGAATACGATAATCGGTATAATCAGATTTTTCGTACACAGGAAGTGAGCTATTATCGTCCTGCAATAAACGTAAACTTCGATAATTGTAACACGATGAAAGTGTAAACAACATCAAAAGCAATACGAATACTTGAGTCTTATTTTTCATAAATTATTGCACATCCATTGGTTAATGACGGGTTCGTCAAAATCACCTTCGTTTGAAGTTATTTTTCAAAAAAACTTTTATATATTATAAATCCAAATGAGTAAGTGGTTACTAAAGTAGAAACAGCCGTCCAAAAAGTAGACACGCCGAAAAATTGTTCTTTCATAGGTTGCAGAAAAATCACATCGTCTGGTTCCAGATAATAAAACTCAGAATGAATGATGTCTACGCTACGCACATCAAACACTTTTATTTGATTTCCGTTCTCAGTCTCCCGAAGGATTCGCACTTTACTCAGGTCGGCATAAAATCCAAAATCTCCAGCCAGAGCTAAAGCCTGATAAATATTCACTTTTTCACGCGGGAAAGGGAAGCGGCCCGATTTTCCGGCACCAATGATGCTGAAAGTTCTGCCCACCATGCGCACATCTACCGAATTTAATTGTATAATCGGCTTGATGGCAATTTCCAACATTTCTTTAGTTTCCCTGATTGTTTTTCCTTTTACCGATATTTCTCCAATTAGAGGGAAATTAATGCTTCCATTCGGTAACACTATATATGTAAATAAATCGAGGTTTTCTCCCGAACCAGACATCGTAGAAGCAGACATATTTCCCGAGCCGTTGAATAAAGCATTTGTTTTTTCATCGGTGGAATATACTTGTACAAAAAGCCGGTCACCTTCTTTTAAGCGATAATCCTGATAAGAAATGCTATCCTTATAAGCCGGGATAAAGTTTTTGGGTTCTTGCAAGTAATTCACCTTATGCGATGTAATACACGAAGTTAGCTGCAGAGCTAACAACATGACAAACATGAACAGATTAAACGGTTTTCGCATCGGTTTTATTTTAAAAAGAAATTTACGAACAAAGATATTCAAAATATGTGAATAATCGGGAAGCTGACAAAAAAACATAGACTAATCGATGATTTTTTTCGTTAGTTCTACTTTAGCAATTAAAAAAGATCGAACCACAATGGGCACAATAGTTCACAATAGAAATATATTTTCTGTTATATTATTGAGTTAAAATCATAGAATGCCATTAGGTATTTTTCTGTTGTGATCTTTATTTTTGGCTATATAACGAATAGGTGGGAATGATTTTTAGTTCAATTTTCAAAAAAGAAATGGACACATAGCCCCGATGTCTATCGGAGCAATGTCTTCTTTCTTATTATTGGGTATGTTTGACTCCCGATGCTCGGGATGTACCATATGTGTCTGATTTTTTTTTATATTTACCCACCTCAAACGTTATAGAGCCAAAATTTTCATTCAATAACCATTTCTTTAAAGTCCATAAAATCCATCTGTGTAAATCTTTTTTTTATCTGTGTAAATCATTATTTTTATCAGTGTAAATCTCAATTACAAAAAAAAACAACTAAATTTGCAACATAAATTTTCTCTTTAACAAAATTCCTATGCGCAAACAAATCATGTTCATTCTACTGCTCGCGGCAGCATCTCAACTATCGGCACAACAGACAGACAGTATATCTTCCCAAAAAAGCAATTTATCTTTCGGGATCAAACTCAGCCCGTCCATTAACTGGATCCGTGCTGTAAACAACGATGTACAGTCCGACGGTGCAACTCTCAAATTCGGAATAGGCGGAGTAGTGGCCTATCATTTATCGTCAGAAGTTTCAATTGTTTCGGGATTAAATTACAATGAATTCGGAGGTTACGTTTACGATAATGCCTCTTTGAGCGATCCTGAAACGGAAAACAACTACCTGATCAATTACGGAGAAGTTGAGATTCCACTGGCACTAAGATTACAAACCAAACCTGTAAATAAAGCCTCTTATTATCTACAAGGGGGATTATCATTGAGTTTTGTAGGTAAAGCTACTGAGAAACATAAAAGTACTTATGCAAATACCGACCCTGAGATTATTGACATTCAATCTTTAACTTATCCGAACCGCATATCGTATAATTTGGGTGCCGGTATGGAATATTCGGTGGGTAAACGTGCAGTAGTGTTCGGACAAATAACCTATAAAAATGCGTTAACCAACTCGGCTAACAGCGATAAATATCTAGACGATCCAACCAGAACATACGACAGTTCACTTCAAATATTACCGGGTAGTATGGAATTTTCAGTAGGTTTTATGTTTTAAAGACTGCCCTACCCGCTCCCGATATAGGAAAAAAAAAAGATTAAAATTAAATTGACCTGACACCTTTCTAAAAAAAAAGAAAACCTCCGGTTAACTGTTTTGAATTATCATAACGTTTTATTTATTATGCAACGAAAACTCCCGATTTTTGTAATTATTATAGTTCTCACATTGTTTATTTCGTGTAATTCCCGTCAAAAGGAAGAAAAGAAAGCCGATGAACGTCTGAAACACATTGAACAACTGATAAACGAAAATTCGTTAAATGCAGCAAAAATTGAAATTGACAGTATTCATTTACTTTTTCCAAGGTTGGTCAACAAACGTCGTGTAGCTCAGGCTCTGGAGGATACGATAGTCAGGCGTGAAAGTTCCCGTACCCTGGCATACTGTGACAGCATTTTACCTGTGAAACAACACGAAGCCGATTCGATTCAACGAAATTTCAGGTTTGAAAAGAATAGCAAATATCAAGAAGTTGGCAACTACGTTTATAAAACGCAAATTACCGAAAGTAATACTAACCGTACATACCTGAAATCCTTTGTCGATGGGAATGCAAATTTTTATTTAATCAGTAATTATAGCGGTGGAAAACTGGAGCACTGCTCTGTAGGAGTTTCGGTAAATGATTTTTTCGCTAATACCGATACCATAGATACTTCCAATGCATTTAATCATAGTTTCACCGATGGAGGAACCCGTTGGGAAGCAGTTACGTTTAAGAATGAAGCCGACAAGGGTGTGGCTGCTTTTATTGCTCAATATGCTTCACAACGCATAAAAGTGACTCTGCACGGGAAAAAATCATATGTATATTATTTGGCGGACAACGACAAAAAAGCCATTACGGAAACTTATCATTTGTGGGTAGTAAAAAAAGATGTGGCAAAACTTCAGGAAGAAATTAAAAAAGCTACTATCAAAATTGGACGCATAAATAAAAATAGTTTATAGTTTATAGTCGATAGTTTATAGTTTAGCATTGTATACTGGGAATACAAGTCTAAAAATTTAATGAAACAATAAATCGAAAGTTTAGAAGACGAAAGTAATTTTGTTCTCCGCTCCCCCCCCGATAACTATCGGGGCTATCGGGATCATGGATCGGGGTTATTTTTTTGTTTCTTGAGAGTTTAGAGTTAGTAGCCGAACTATCGATTTTTTTTACACCTTAATTAAAGTAAGAATTAAAAATATCGTTAAATATTCATCCTTATTAAATCTAAACCGCTGGATAAGGCGTTAGAGAGAAAAACCAAACCGTATAAAAAAAAATAAATGAAAAGAATACTTCAGACACTTTTACTTTGTCTTGTAGTCAGCACTACTGCTCTGGCACAAAAGACTGCGAATGTTCAGATTATAGAATTGAGCGCCAATAGTTTCAAACAAAAGGTGTGGAACTACGACAAGGACAAAACTTTCAAACGGATAGGAAATACTCCCATTATTTTAGATTTTCACGCCGTATGGTGTCGTCCATGTAAAATGCTTGCTCCTCATTTACAAGCTATTCAGAATAAATACAAAGGTAGGCTGATAGTATATAAAATAGATGTAGATCAGGAACCAGAAATAGCCAAACTATTTAATGTACAGGCTATGCCTACTATTGTATTCGTTGGAAGCAAAACCGGTTTCAAATCGGAATTGGGCTACAGGGATTACAATGAATTCGAAAAACTGGTTAAAACACACTTCCTTTTCAAATAGAGTGAGTTTCAACTCGTCTTATTTTCCAGAAACAACTCCATGAGCCTCGAAACCGCAAACCGGTCGATTTGGTCAAAAGGAATCTGTACCAGCTCACGTAAAGCGTCGCTATTATGCGACACCCTCAGAGTAACGAATTGCGTAAAAATAACCCGGTGACTCAACACATGTTTCACCGGGTTTGTTATGTCCCGGATTTCCACTTCGCTTATCCCCTTGAATAGACTTATAAAACTCTCGTCAGCTAACAATTCAGCAGAACTCAATAAACGATCGGACTCAATGAGCGGAAACTCATATAAATTTTGCCAGACATCTTTTTCCACCCTTTTTTGCAAAAAAGTCTGATCCAGATATTCTACAAATAAATAATTAAAAAAACGATGTTTTACTTTCGTTTTTAATCCTTTTAGCGGAAGCAACGAAACCAAATTGAACTCATATGCTTTGCAGTAGGTTTGTAAAGGGCAACGGGTACAATCCGGTGAAACGGGAACGCATTGCAAAGCACCAAATTCCATGATGGCCTGATTGTGTAAACCGGGTTCAGATACAGACAATAATTTTTGTGCCAGCCCGGCAAATTCCTTTTTCCCGGTACTGCTGTCGATGGGTGTTTCAATGCCGAACAAACGCGAAATAACACGGTACACATTTCCATCCACCACAGCATAAGGTTGATGATAAGCAAAAGAACAAATGGCAGCTGCCGTATATTCGCCTATGCCAGCCAATTTAAGCACGTCGCTATGTAAGATGGGGAATACGCCACCAAAATCAGCCATCACTTGGCGGGCTGCCTTGTGTAAATTGCGGGCACGTGAATAGTAACCCAGTCCCTGCCAATATTTCAACACCTCATCTTCTTCGGCTTCAGCCAAATGAGCCACAGTAGGAAACCGTTCAACAAAACGGAGATAATAGCTCAATCCCTGATTCACACGTGTTTGTTGCAGTATAATTTCAGAAATCCAGATTCGATATGGATCTGAAATATCACGCCAGGGCAAATCACGTTTATGTTGGTTATACCAGTTTGTCAGTATTTTAGAATAGATAGTTGTCATGTATAATAGTTAATAAGCAATAGGAAGTTGAATTTTTGAATTACAATGCTAGTTGAGGGATTAACTAATTCTGTGTCAATTCATTTTTTCTTTAACTTTTATTCTTGTTCCTCATCATAATTCAAAATAAAATCGCATCTTTGCATGCAAAGGTAAGTCCTAAAAACCAATAGTCAAAATTCATCCGATAAAACGAAAACATTAAATATGAAAAAAACGCTTTTCTTCCTATTTACTATCCTTATAATTACGGCTTGCAATCCTTCCGATTACACCATAAGCGGAACAGTTGACGCCAAAGTTCTGAACGGGAAAAAGATATTTATAAAAGAACGCATAAATCGTGAATGGATTGCTTTGGACAGTTGCCTGATTGAAAACGGTAAATTTTCCTTCCATGGCACTTCCGACAGCGCTAAAATTGCGTATCTTACTTACGAATTTCCGGCAGAGAATCCCGTAAGACAAGCTTTTGTACTCGAAAACGGGAAACTGACAACAGACATCGACACCACCGGTTTTATGGTTATAAAGGGAACTACGCAAAATAATTTGCTACAATCCTATCAGGACGATAAAAAGGTATTTTATAAAAAATCAGAATCCGTTTATGATACAAGTAAAGACCATGCCAAAACCGCCGAACAATTATTGAATCTGGCGAAAGAAAGGGCAATGCTGAATATGGAAGAAATAGGTATAGATAAAATATTTTCCACAGAACATGTCAATACTCTAATAGGGACGCACGTTTTTACAAACTCTTTTTATGGCATGAATACATCAGATAAGGAATCGATTACTAATTTGATGAATCCGGATACAAAAAAAATTGTACGTATACAAGAAATAATTTCCGACATTGACACAGAGAAAAAAGTGGCAGTGGGCAATAATTACACCAACTTCAGTTTACCTATGCTGGCGGGTGGATCCATGTCTTTGTCCGATTTAGTGGGAAAATCTGATTATTTGTTAGTCGATTTCTGGGCATCCTGGTGTGGACCTTGCATTCGCTCCCTTCCTGAACTCAAAAAACTATATGCAACATACAATGGCTCCCGATTTGAGATTTTAGGTGTATCGCTCGACGATAACCGTGCAGCATGGAGTGGAGCGGTAGCTTCTCATCAACTGGGCTGGAAACACGTTTCAGACTTAAAAGGCTGGAAATGCGCTGGTTCAAGAATCTATGCCGTTAACTCTATACCCAACACCGTATTGATAGACAAAAGCGGAAAAATTGTAGGAAGGAATTTAAGCATTCCCGAAATTGAAAATCTGTTACAGGATAAAGGTGCAAAAAATTAATAAAATACACTTTAAAGGAAAAAAAAACGGCGCAATTGTTTTTTAATCAGAATAAAAGCAATATATTTGCAGTCCGTAGAAAAAACAACAAAATATCATATTAACTAACTTATAAAAAAAAAATTACCAAAATGACTAAGGCAGACATCGTAAACGAAATTGCTAAAAATACAGGTATCGACAAAGTTACTGTATTAACAACTGTTGAAGCTTTTATGGAAACTGTAAAAGATTCACTTTCTAAAAATGAAAACGTGTATTTAAGAGGATTTGGTAGCTACGTTATCAAACAAAGAGCTGAAAAAACTGCTCGTAACATCTCGAAGAACACAACAATCATTATTCCGGCTCACAACATTCCTTCGTTCAAACCTGCAAAAACTTTTGTGAGTGTAGTTAAATAATTTTTTTCACATTAAATATTAATAAAATGCCAAGCGGTAAAAAAAGAAAAGGACATAAAATGTCTACTCACAAGCGTAAAAAAAGACTGAGAAAAAATAGACATAAGAAAAAATAAGTCTACTGGCCTTTAGTTTTTAAAGCCCAAGAAAACAAACTTATAAGCAAATATCTTGGCTTTAAGTTTGTTTTTTGTTTATAAAACAACAAAACCAAAAATCAAATAATAAAAAAGTGAATAGCGAATTAGTAGTAGATGTAAAACCATCAGAAATTTCTATTGCGCTGCTCGAAGACAAACGCCTTGTAGAACTTAACCAGGAAGGACGCGAAGAGCAGTTCGCCGTGGGGAACATATACATGGGAAAGGTAAAAAAAATAATGCCTGGTTTGAACGCAGCCTTTGTGGACGTTGGTTACGAAAAAGACGCTTTTCTACACTATCTTGATTTAGGTTCCAATTTCAACACCCTTACACAATTTACTACGCAGGCTATCAGCGACCGGAAGAAAACGCCTGCGATGTTAAAAATGAAACTCCAACCGGAGATAGAAAAAAGCGGATCGATCAACGACATTTTAAAAACTGGACAGGACATTTTGGTACAAATTGCCAAAGAACCTATCTCCACTAAAGGTCCCCGATTGACAGCCGAAATATCTATAGCCGGACGGTTTTTAGTCCTTATCCCGTTTGCCGAAAAAGTTTCGGTATCCCAAAAGATCAAAACGGAGGAAGAACGTCAACGCCTCAAACAACTGATTCAAAGCATTAAGCCCAAAGGTTTTGGGGTCATAGTACGAACAGTTGCCGAAGAGAAAAAAGTAGCGGAGCTCGACAATGAATTGAAAATTTTGGTAAAACGCTGGGATGAAGCAGTAGCCAAAATTCAACAAGCCAAAGGCGTCACGCTTATTTTAGAAGAATTAGGTCGCACGGTAGGAATAATTAGAGATTTATTCAGCCCAAGTTTTAAACACATTCACATCAACGATCCAGGGGTGTACGCCGAAGTGCGAGACTACGTAGATCTGATTGCACCCGATCGGAAGGACATTGTAAAACTGTACAAAGATGAAACACCGATTTACGATAGTTTTGGTATAACCAAACAGATCAAATCGTCTTTCGGAAAAACAGTTTCCTTCAAAAGTGGCGCTTATCTGATCATAGAACACACCGAAGCCCTCCATGTTGTCGACGTTAACAGCGGCAACCGGTCGAAAGCAGGTAACGATCAGGAAGCAAACGCAGTAGACGTGAATCTTGCAGCTGCCGACGAAATTACCCGTCAACTTCGCTTACGCGATATGGGTGGTATTATCGTGGTAGATTATATCGACATGCACGACCCCGAAAATCGTCAAAAACTCTACGACAGAATGCGTGAAAACATGGCCAATGACAGAGCCAAACACAACATTCTACCCCTGAGTAAATTCGGGTTAATGCAGATTACCCGGCAACGAGTTCGTCCGGTCATTCATTTTGACATTGAAGAAACATGTCCTACCTGTTACGGCAAAGGGCGCATCAAACCATCGATTCTCTTCACGGACCAATTGGAAAGTAAAATCGATTATTTGGTGAATACATTAAAAGTTAAGGATTTCACATTGCATGTTCACCCGTACGTAGATGCTTTTATCTCTAAAGGTATTCTATCGCTGAAATGGCAATGGAAATTAAAATATGGTACAGGATGTAAAGTAATTGAAGCCCAAAAATTAGGCTTCTTACAATACAAATTTTACGACAAAAAGGGAATTGAAATTGACCTACAAGAAGAAATAGAAAAGATATCGTAATTAAATTAGAAAAAGAGGCTACTCCATTTGGAGTTAGCCTCTTTTTTTTGCAACCTTTGATTGGAATCAAGTCGTAGATTATTTTCATTATCTCATCTACCTTATGAGTAACTGAATAACTTTAGGTTGAAAACTATTTTTAATCCCGGTCTTTAATAAGCGATACCAATTCATTAATAGACAATTTTGCCGACTGGTCGCTGCCTTCAAGTAAGGATTCTGCCAGATCGCGCTTGGTGTTATGCAACTGAATAATTTTTTCTTCTATGGTGTTTTCAGCTACTAAACGGTAAATGGTCACAGGACGTGTTTGTCCGAAGCGGTGTGCACGGTCGGAAGCCTGATCTTCTACGGCCGGATTCCACCATGGATCCATGTGAATGACATAATCGGCAGCCGTCAGATTTAATCCCAATCCTCCGGCTTTTAGACTGATAAGGAATAGATCACCCTCTCCGCTTTGAAATTTCTTCACGCTCTGCTCCCGCTCATGCATGGGTGACGATCCATCTAAATACTGATACTTGATTCCCCGTTTATCGAGTACAGCGCGTACCAGTGTAAGATGTTTCACAAATTGACTAAATACCAGAGCCTTGTGCTTATTTTCAATCAGTTCTTCTACAATTTCGAGAAAGGTCGATAACTTAGCTGAGCCGATATTGAGTGTAGGATCAACCAGAGACGGATTACAACAAGCCTGGCGGAGACGTGTTATCTCGGCCAGGGCTTTTAGTTGTTTCGTTCCCTGTGCGCTGTCATCATTCTCCAGGTTTTCGATTGCCTGACGGCGCAATGCTTCATAAAAGGCCATTTCGTCGTCACTGAGTTGTACTTTCTTTACAATTTCCGTTTTAGGAGGTAATTCATCCAGTACTGCCGATTTCAATCGTCGCAGGATAAAAGGTGCTATCAGTTTTTTCAGGTGTTTGCGGGCGTGGTCATCGTCGGACTTGATAAAGGTATCGGTGAAATGAGAGAGTGAACCCAGCAAGCCGGGATTTATAAAGTTAAACAGATTCCAAACTTCACCCAAATGGTTTTGAATGGGCGTTCCGGTAAGAGCCACACGGAAGGGAGCCTGCAAAAGCATGGCGGCTTTTGAAGTCTTAGTCGTATAATTTTTAATCGTATGTGCTTCGTCGAGTACGATAGTTGCAAAGCTTATATCAGCAAAAGCTTTACCTTCGGATTGCAACAAACCGTATGAAGTCACCAGCAAATCACCGGGTTCGAGGTTTTGAAATATTTGCTCACGATTACCGTTGGTCAATATTTTCACGTTGAGCGTAGGCGCAAATTTCTCTGTTTCACTAATCCAGTTAGGAATAACCGACACGGGACAAACTACCAGTGCAGCACCTGCCTGTGCCCGGTGCAAAAGAATGGCCAGTGTTTGCACGGTCTTGCCCAGGCCCATATCATCGGCCAGACAGGCACCACCCTCCCACTCTGCCAACCTTGCCAACCAACGGAATCCTTCTTCCTGATATGGTCTAAGTTCAGCCTGTAAATTAGATGGGATTTGAGTATCCACATTTTGTACCATCTCCAGGCGTTGTTGAAAATCTTTCCACGATTTATCAGTTTTCAAATTTTCCACATCGTCGAAAAAATCACCCAGCGCTACCGATGCAAATTTATTGATCTGCAATCCGTCTTTTCCAACGGTAGAGAAGGTGCGCAGTTCTTCCAATTGTTTTTTCAGCTTATCGCTCAAAGCCAGAAATTCACCCTGCCCAAGCTCTATAAAACGGTTATGACCTTTGGCAGTCAATTCCAATAGCTGTTGAATGGTGATAACAGTATCTTCATCCACCTTTATCTCACCTTGCAGTTCAAACCAGTTGGTTTTGCTTTTTATTTTGAGGTTCAGATTACTAAAATTCACCGAACCACGGATTTTGTATCGCTCACCCTCAGGCCACTCCACTATACATTTATCGGGATGCGCGGCCAATATATCCAGCAAATGCAGCGAGTCCATGGGATCGTCGAAAGCAATCAAATCGTCGCTCATATCTATACTTTCGAGCGCCTGTATCTGAGTGAGCAATTCATCCGAAAAATCGGATTCCTGAGTAAGGTTGCGGGTTACCTGAAGCTGCTCTCCTTTTTCGTTGGAAATTAAAGTTTTGCCACCCTTACCCGGTTTGCAATAAGGCGGATGGCTGCCAAAAGGTTTAGCAAACAGTTCAGCCTTCAGGCCATCGCCCAAGGGCAACAACTGCACCCTGATACGCGAATCGGTAGCAACCTTCTTCACCTTGGTATTCTCTGTTGCCAACAAATCGGAATAGACTGTCATGTGTGAGCTAAAATTTCCCAGCACCTGCATCAATTTATCTTTCCCCTGATCGGGAACTACTATTTTCTGATCCTGTATGGCTTTGATGATAGAAAGTTGCTGATTAGTCAGATCATATACTTTGTAACGGGTATTTGTTTCTTTTTCAACGATTAATTTTTCATTGCTGGTTTTAATATCTGTCGACAAGGTGTAACCTTTAGCTGTTTTCACTACCCGAAGCACTGGTTGTGCTGCTATCAGTTCCACCGAAACATCATTGGTGCCATATAAAAAAAGATAGGGATGGCCTACCAGGTCTTTAATGGAATCGGCCGGGAAATAATAATCATCAGCTCCATAATAACTGCTCGAAAATTTTATCCTTTTGGCCAGACGAATATCCTGTTCGGTCATTCCTTCGGCTGTGCACTTATTAAACGTTTTCATGGCTATATTCCTGCCAGCAGTCCAGGCACCTTTAGATGTGCGGGTTTGAAGTACCGGTTGTATCTCATAATTTCCAAAATTGATAAAATATACTACCCGGTGTTTCGCCGTATCGTTTTTCGCAGAAGTACCCGTTTTCCCCTTTGCTATCGAAAGAAATGTATTGAGCGATTTTTCCCATTCTTCCTGACGGGAGATGTGCGAAAGTGCCGGTTCGAAAGTGAAATTTGAAGCAATTTGTGCGTACAATTCCTTCGAATCTATGTTTTGAACCCATTGAGTCAGCACATAAGCCCCTTCGTAAGCCAAAATTTTGTAACCATTTTCAAAAGCCTTTTTCACAAGTTTAAGCAGCGAGGCAAAAGCCATTGTTTCAGGTCTCTTATCAATCAAAAACAGCACCAACAGACTCAATAAACTTGCATAGCCTTGCGATGATGAATACAGGGAATCATTCAACGATTTACTGAACTTTGAAACAGTATTCTTATCATTCAAGGCATAAAAACCCAGGCATAAAGGTATAATCGTATGGACCTGTCACCTTCTTGAGTAATTCCTTATTTATCTTTTGAAAAACAGGTGCAGACAGCGCGGGATCAACACTTAGCAAAGCGGTGAGGTAATAAAAGGCAACTTCGGGGAAAAGTGGCAACTGACTCCCCCTATAGGCTGATCGTTGGACTTTCAATCCTTTTTCAAAAGCAATCAAAGCCGACTTCGTGTTTCCTTCCATAAAAAGCTTTATAGCCGAATTATAATAAAGAAAGGATGAATTTATGCCATTGAATATCTGTTGCGATGCATCCAATTCGCCTGACAGGAAAAGAGTTTTACCGGTTAATGATGGCATTTCTTTGGCCTTTTCAGGGGGCAACAATGACTTTAATGCTTCCAATCGGGTTTGAATATCGGGCAAAGGATCCATACTTTCATATCCCCGAGAGACTTCAATGTTAATTAAAGTCTCAATTATGACTTTGCTCATTAGCGGAATCACCTCTTTATATGATTCATAATCGAAAATTGCTACTAAATCAAAAGGGAAATCTTTGAAAGCATATTGTATAAATTCATTTTCAGCCGTAGAATAATCATTTTTAGCATTCAGCAAATTGTACAAATAATTCTTCAAGTATTTGACAGGTGGATTTCCATAGAAATAATAGGACTGACTATTAATCAGTTTCCATTCTTCCTGATAATCTTTCAATTGTGGATAAATGTAAATGATAAACGAAGCATTTGCCTGAAATTCTTTGGAGTATTGATTATTTGAAGTGAATAAGCCATGTTTTACAGCCACGTTCAGGCAATGCTCAATATCGTTTGCATGAACATTCATTCGTAGCTTTACCAGCTGTGCAATATTTGAAGCAGTAATAGCAAAAGCCTTGAGGGCGGCAACATTCAGTATATGTTGCTCTTTGTCGGTTAATGATTGGTAAAAATTTATCTGCGTTGGATACATTCTATTGGGATAGTAAAGTTCAATTTTATTCTAAATACAAAAGTAATGAATAGTGATGAAATAGTGAAATAAAATATTGTTGGATGAAGAAATTACAAAACTTGTTCGGATGCATCGGAATGAACCAAACGGAATTGCAACACTCATTCTGAGCCTGCGAACGAACCAAACAGAAATGCAGCTATAATTCTCATTATTAGAATAATAGCTGCATTTCTGTTAACAGATTTCCTCGTTTACAAGAGGTAAATCATTTTTAGCCTATTTTGATCAATCTTCTTCTTTTGCTTTGAATGATTCCCAAACAAAGTAAGATATTAATGCTATAAAAGCAACCAATGCAATAAGCTGAGCTCCTTTTCCATTTGGGTCTTTCCATACATTCAAATTCATAACTTCCCCATCCCCGGTAAAAAATATAAGAAATGCTCCTAACACACCAAACAAAGCAGCACCGGCAATAAATCCGGAAGAAATAAGAATACCCCGCTGAACTCGAGAATTGTTGAGTTTTTCATTCTTTGTACTTTTCGAGAACCATTGATTTAACAAGCCTCCTACTACAAGTGGAGTATTTAATGGTAGCGGAATAAACATACCCAGTGCAAAAGCAAGTGGAGATATTTTCAGCCAATTAATCAGAATAGAAATAACAGCACCAATACCCAACAAAACCCAACTAACACCCGATCCCGACATAAGTGGTTCAATAATAGCAGCCATGGCATTTGCCTGTGGTGCGGTCATTGGTTGTGGATGCTCAGGAGTTTGTACGAAACCATAAGCCTGATTTAAAATAAAAATTACAATTCCCACAGTGGCAGCAGAAACAAGTGTTCCTAGAAATTTATAGCTTTGTTGTTTTGCAGGTGTTGTACCAAGCCAATACCCTACTTTTAAGTCAGTAATAAATCCTCCTGCCATTGACAAGGCAGTACATACAATCCCTCCGATTATCAAAGCACTAACCATGCCCTGCCAACCTTTCAGTCCAACAGAAACGAGGATCACAGATGAAAGTATCAAGGTCATTAATGTCATTCCCGAAACCGGATTTGAACCTACAATAGCTATGGCATTGGCAGCAACGGTTGTAAAGAGAAATGAAACAATAAGGATGGTAAGTAAAGCCACCACAGCCTGTATTAAAGTGATCTTAACTCCGATTAGCAGAAAAACAAATACAGCAACCAAGGTTAAAAAGATTAAAAGCATTACAAACGACATTTTTAAGTCTTTTTGTGTCCTTTCAACTTTTAATTCCGAATGCGCTTTTCCTCCAACGCCCAACGCTAATTTAAATGCACTTCCGATTACCCCTGAGGATTTAATAATTCCAATAATTCCTGCCATGGCAATAGCACCGATACCAATGGGTCGAACATATAGTTTGAAAATTTCTTCAGCCGACATTGCAGCAAAAGGATTGACGCCTCCGCTCAACGAAGCTGAAAGCGCTCCTATCTCATTCACCATGGGGATAAGTACAAGCCATGACAACAATGATCCAACTGTAATGATTAACGCATAACGAAGCCCCACTAAATAGCCGAAACTAAAAATAAGCGCACTTACATTAAATTTCAATACCATCTTGACTTTATCTGCAAGTATTTCTCCCATAGGGATAATGCGTGTAGATATTTCTTCGCTCCAAAGTCTGAATGCTGAAAAACAAAAATCGAATAATCCACCAATAAGACCACTTGTTATCAACAGTTTTGCCTGACTTCCGCCTTTTTCACCTGTCATTAAAATTTCAGTTGTTGCAGTTGCTTCGGGGAAAGGCAACACACCGTGCATATCTTTTACAAAATATTTACGAAATGGGATTAAGAATAAGATTCCCAAAAAACCTCCCAATAAAGATGAAAAAAATATTTGCCAAAAATCAACCTGAATTTCCGGATATTTTGATTGAAGAATATAAAGTCCCGGAATAGTAAACACAGCTCCAGCAACAATTACACCCGAAGATGCACCAATTGATTGAATAATTACGTTCTGTCCCAATGAGTTTTTCTTACGCATGGCAGCGGAAGCACCAACTGCTATAATTGAAATGGGTATAGCAGCTTCAAAAACCTGCCCTATTTTTAAACCGGAATAAGCAGCAGCAGCTGAAAAAACCACTGCCATTAAAAGCCCCATTCCCAGCGACCAGGCGGTAACTTCTGAGGGATTGCTACCTGCCGGCATAACCGGCTTATATTCTTCACCTTCTTTTAATTCACGGTAAGCATTTTCGGGTAAACCCGTGATTTTTTCTTCTTCCATTATATATACTAATTACACTAATTAAATCGAATTACACTAATTATTAAATCGCGAAAAAGGGTAGCCACAAGGGCTACCCCGACTGTTTATTTACAAATCAAATATTCCAAATTCATGCAATTATACATACTATTCAAAATACATATTATTCAAAATACGAATTATTCCACATACATTATACTGGCCGACGAAGGGGCAACCGTAAATGTGGTGTCGCTTACCTGTTGAAAGCCACTCAAATTGATTTGGCCATCATTGCAAACCAAAGTCCAGTCACCCACCGGAATTTTCACTCTTTCCGATTTGCGGTTTCCGTTATAGATTACCAGAATATCTTTCCAAACTTCCCCATTCACATGATTGGTTAGTACAAAAGAAACCACATTTGGTGTCACCTGATTGATAAACTTCAAATGTTGCTGTACCATTTCCTGAGTTGGCATGCGGAATGCAGCATGAGTCTTGCGCATAGTAATCAGTCCCTGATAATAGTTGAAGACATCTTTGTTGATCGTTTTAAAATTCCAATCAATTTGATTGATGGAATCCGGCGATTGATATGTATTTTTAATTCCTTTTTTATTGCGGTAAAGTTCTTCACCTGCATAAATAAAGGGAACACCCTGCGAAGTGAAAACAACCGTCTGAGCCAGCTTATTAAAACGAACCAGTTCATCATCCGTAGCATCGGCAGGTTTAGCTTCACGAAGCTTATCCACCAGACACAAATCATCGTGACAAGAAACATAGTTGATTATCTGGGTAGGATTATTCACGTAAGGTTCTTTGGAATAAAGACATTTAGAATAATCTACTTGTGAATGTTGGGTAGCACCCACGACACCAAATTTCACGCTTTCCTCCAGGCTATCTACACCCGAAACGAAACCGGGTACTTCAGCGTGCATCCAACTTCCTTTAAGAGCGTCACGAATATCATCGCTAAAGACGGCAATATTTTCGAGTTGTTTTGCATTTTTCTTCATGGCACGCATATCTTCTGCAAGCGGTGAACCGCCGGAAGTCCATCCTTCGCCATAAATAAAAATGGAAGGATCTATTTTATCAAGCGCAGCACGAACTGCATTCATGGTTTCAATATCGTGAATACCCATCAAATCGAAACGGAAACCATCTACGTGGTATTCGGTAACCCAATATTTGACCGACTCAACAATAAATCTGCGCATCATAGCACGTTCGGAAGCCGTTTCATTTCCGCATCCCGATGCGTTGGACCAGGTACTGTCGGCATTCATTCGGTAGAAATACCCGGGAGCCAGCAGATTCAGGTGCGAATTTTCACCTGCAGCCGTATGATTGTAAACCACATCCATGATCACACGAATTCCGGATTGATGTAAAGATTGAACCATTTTTTTGAATTCGCGAATACGAACAACAGGATCGGCAGGATTGGTAGAATAACTTCCTTCGGGTACATTATAATTTACCGGGTCATATCCCCAGTTATATTTATTTTCCTTCAGTTTTGTTTCATCAACAGATGCAAAATCGAAAGAAGGCATCAAATGTACATGAGTAACCCCCAATTCTTTCAGATGATCAATTCCGGTAGCTTCTCCGGCAGCGTTTTTAGTGCCATGTTCGGTGAAGGCCAGAAATTTACCTTTATTTTTCATTCCCGATGAAGGAGAAATTGAAAAGTCACGTACATGAACTTCATAAAGAATTATGTCGGTGAAATTTTTTAATGGTGGACGCTTATCGTTTTCCCAACCATCAGGATTTGTTTCAGCGAAATCGATAATTGCCGCACGATTTCCGTTTATTCCGGTAGCTTTTACCCACATCCCGGGAGTTTCATTAAACCATTTCTCATCAATTTTTATTTGGAAAGTATAAAATTTGCCTTTCAGGTTCTTTTCAATTTCAAGTTTCCACGTTCCACTTTCCGAACGTTTCATATCATTAATCTCATAAGCACTTCCATCGCTTCCATTATCATAAAGCAACAGTTTTACCTGTGTGGCAGTGGGTGCCCAAACGCGAAATTTAGAAGATTGCGGCGAAAAAACCAATTCCAGATCGGATCCTTCGTACACAGGATAATCATCATAAGAAGCATATTTAGGCGTACTTTGGCACGCACATAATAAAGTCGTAATCAGTAAGGTGAAAAAAAATTGTTTTCTCATGTGTTGTTTATTATTACTAAGGTCAAATGACATATTTCAATATATCGGGACAACATGGAATAAAATAAGCATCTATTGGTGCAAATATCTTCATGCTCGAATTTGATTAAAAAAATATAGTTCAAAAAACAAATACACGTGGAGTAGAAATTGCTAAATTCTACTCCACGTGCATGTAAATCATTATAATTGCTGATTCATTTCAGTAAAGAATTGATCAGTTAATCCCATTACGCTTCAGTAAGGCATCGATTGTTGGTTCCTGTCCACGGAATCGTTTATAAAGTTCCATGGGATGTTCGGTGCCACCTCTCATCAATATGTTTTGACGAAAAGAAGTCGCCGTCTTTTTATCGAAAATACCATTTTTGGAAAATACAGAGAAAGCATCTGCATCGAGCACTTCAGCCCATTTATAACTGTAATATCCGGCAGCATATCCACCGGAGAAGATATGACTAAAGGTAGGACTCATAGCTGTATTGGGTACCAGTGGGAGTATTTGAGTTGAAGCCATGGCTTCTTTTTCGTAGGTGATGGCATCACCTTCGAACGGTGTTTCTATTGTATGCCAGGCCATATCCAGTTTGCTGAAACTTAATTGACGCAGACAAAAGTTTGCTGTATTAAAATTCTCAGAAGCTTTTATTTTTTCAATTAACTCAGCCGGAATTTTTTCACCGGTCTGGTAATGTACCGCAAAACCATCTAAAAATTCTTTTTCCGATGCCCAGTTTTCCATTAACTGAGATGGAAGCTCCACAAAGTCACGATAAACGTTGGTTCCCGATAGCGACTCGTAATTACATTTGGTGAGCATGCCATGAAGTGAATGTCCAAACTCATGTAAGAAAGTAGTTACTTCATCAAAAGTCAACAAAGCAGGCTTAGTCTCGGTTGGACGGGTGAAGTTCATCACGATGGTTATCTGCGGACGGCTATCCGTTTTTCCATCCATCCATTGAGCTTTAAATTCATTCATCCAGGCGCCGGCACGTTTTCCATCACGCGGGTGAAAATCGGTATATAATACGGCTAAGAATTTTCCTTTTTCGTCGGTCACATCATAGGCATCAACTTCAGGGTGATATACTGGGATAGCCGTATTTTTGGTAAACTTAATCCCGTACAGACGGGTAGCCAGACCAAACACTCCTTTTTTTACACTTTCCAGTTCAAAATATGGTTTTAACATTTCATCGTTTAAAGCATATTTTTCATCTTTCAACTTTTCGGAATAATAAGACCAATCCCAGGATTGCAATTTGAAGTAAGCACCATTCTTGTCGGCATATGACTGAACTTCTGCATATTCTTTTTCAGCTGTTGGTTTGTAAGCTAAAAGTAGTTTATCAAGTAAATCGTATACTTTTTCTTTCTTTTCAGCCATGCGACGAATCAGCACATAATCGGCATAGGATTTATGTCCGAGCAGGTTAGCTATCTTTAAACGTGTATTTGCAATTTTAATAACTATTTCGCGATTATCAAACTCACCTCCTACCATACATTTTGACGTACTGGCCAAATATAATTCGCGGCGTAAATCGCGGTTATCGGCATATTTCATTACCGGAACATAGGTAGTAGTTTTCAAATTAAGCATCCATCCTTCTTTACCGGCTTTTTTAGCATTAGCGGCCAACAGATCCAATAAATCGGCTGGTAATCCCGATAAAAGTGCTTTGTCGGTAATAAGTAAATTATATTTATTAGTTTCTTTCAATACATTTTGTCCGTACTGAAGTGTTAGCAGACTTAAATCTTTGGATAATTCGCGGTAAATGGCTTTGTCGGAATCCGAAAGATTTGCTCCGTTGTCGGCAAAACCATCGTAAGTATCCTGCAAGAGCATCTTTTGTTCAGAAGTGAGTTTTATTTTGTCCTTTTGAACGTAAACAGCTTTTACACGGGCAAACAGTTTTTCGTTCAGCCGAATTGAATTAGAATGTTCTGACATCAATGGCGAAATAGTCTCAGCTATTGCCTGCAACTCATCGCTGGTTTCAGAACTTAACAAGTTATAGAAAGGTGAACTGACTTTATTCAAAAACAAACCCGATTTTTCGAATGCAACTATTGTGTTCTGAAAAGTAGGATCCTGAGAGTTATTAGTAATGTCAGCAACTTCCTTTATTTGCTGTTTCATTGCTAGCTCAAATGCAGGAAGATAATATTCCGTTTTGAGCTCATTAAAAGGAATCGTTTGATGCGGGGTTTTATACTCCTCGAAAAACGGATTTTCTGCCAGAGCCGTCGCGGCTATCGTTATTGCAGTCATAAGAACGGTTATTTTTTTCATTTTACAAAAATAGTGATTATATGTGAAATTGTTATAGCTATTTAGAAATAAGGTTTGCTTTTTTTTTCAAACTTATTTATTCTTTAATCAGTTTTTGAAATAACATACCCTGATCTGTAATTACACGCAGGAAATAGATTCCTTTGGACAAATCGGTTAAATCAATTACACCGGATTTCAACATTTGGACCTGACTTTTAACAACATGACCATTCAAATCGAAAATTTTCCAGGAATAAACGTTGTATAATTGGGTATTAAAATAATAGATACCTTCGGACGGATTTGGATAAACAGTTATCAAATTAAGTCTGTTAGGACTTTCTAAGGTCGGAATCCCGGTAGGATCAACTGGCAAATAACTAATTTGTATTCGCTTAGCCTTTTGTATAACTATCTGATTATTAAATACGAAAGGTATATAGGAGCTTACCAGTTCACCTGTATTTCCGCCCCAGAAATCATATTTGGATTCCAACAGATTGGCTTTAACGCCAGTGTAATTCGAATAAATTATCGAAATATTTTTTCGCCACTGATGATACAGCGGCAATAAAAGAATTTTTTTCTGAAGTTTATTATCGTTGTCATACTCATAATCATATCTGGAGTCATTTACCCAAAACATACTTTCCCAATGTTGATCTGTTTCCGATAGAAGTGCATTACTTCCGTTATATTCGAAATCAGTTTTTTGAGCATTCTCCCAAATGAGAGTATTCAAATTCCATTTCTTTAGTCTTTGAGATATAATTTTATCTGAACCTGACACATAATACCAATTAATTAATTCAGAATTAATCCAGTCTTTACCATTTTCTTTTTGTTTAATCAATTGTATATTCAGTGTGCCATTCGGATTATAACTAAAAGTGGAAAGGTATTGATTTAATATGTCTTCGGAATGATAAACGTCTGTCAAATGTGTTTCAACCTGTCCATCGGAAAAATAGGTGAAATCATTTTTCAAAATCAAAGTCCATACTCCATTATTCCAATCGTACTCTTTTCTTGAAGTAATTTGGTCTTGATTATACTGGAAACTTATTTTCCGAATAGGGTTAGCTACTTTATTTGAATATTTATTGTGAATTTCAGAAATCAATAAGTTATTTTCAAATTCATAATCAATAACAAAAGAAACTTCCCACTCATCATTTGTCCAGGTTCTTTCTCTTTGAATAATACAATTACTTCCTTCGAAAATCCATTCAGTCATCGACACACGAGTCCAACTTTCAATTTCTTGTTTATATTTTGTTTCCAGGACTTTGTTACCCTGGCTATCGTACAAATATAAATAGCGGAACGTAGAATCCATATCGAACACCTTAAGCTCGGTAACCAATAGGCTGTCAACTGCTGAGAAAACAACACCGGGAGAGCATGTAAAGAATAAGGAGGCTATAATCAGTGCAAACAGATTATTCTTCATAAAACAAATAAATAAATCTGGTTAGAATAAAATTTTTCAAAAATACGTATTATTATTCAATTCTACAAACAGGCAAAAAAAATGAAATAATTTCTAAAAATAATTCAATAAGGATTACATTTTATCAGAAATAATGGTTAATATTGCAAATAGTTTAAATAATCAGCAAAAGAACATGAAACGTATAGCAATTCCTTATATAGAAGCTTTAAACGACATCGACCTTGAACTCGCAGGCGATGCCCTGGAAGAGTCTGGGCAACGTGATACGATAGAAATTTTAAATTGGCCTCACACATACCCTTACCGTCCTATCACTTTGTTTAACATAGCAAGATCGAAAGAAAGTATTTACATCAAATACTCGGTACATGGAAGTATGCTTCGTGCTATTTACTCTAACGATCAAGATCCTGTACACGAGGACAGTTGTGTTGAATTTTTCTGCAAGCTACCTGATAGTGATCAATATATGAATTTCGAATTTAACTGTATCGGCACTTGCAGTGCATCTATACGGAAAAGCAGAGAAGAAATTGTAAAAACCTATTCATTAAGTGAATTAAAACAAATCAAAAGATTCCCTTCCATTGGTCGCCGTGCTTTCAATGAGATAGAAGGAATGTTTGAATGGGAATTAACAGTAAAAATTCCATTCTCACTTATGAACATTGATCCTACTCTACTTCCGGAAAAACTATTGGGAAATTTTTATAAATGTGCCGATGGTACCGATTCACCACATTACGTAACCTGGAGCGCTATTAAGATTGAAAAACCCGATTTCCATCGTCCTGAATTTTTCGGAGAATTAATTTTTTAAGTCATTTAAATCAACCTATTGTTTTTTTGAACTTAAAAAAATGAAATAAGGCCGTCGATATGTAATAACAACCGACGGCTTTTTTTTGTTTTAGGGTCAACAACATTATTTTCAAAAAAATAAGATTTAAAGCTGGTTAGCTTTGGAGGCAAATGTCTGATTGAAGATAAATGTATATATCAGACTACTAAAACAGGTATTAAAGACACTCCACAAATCAATACCAAAGTCTATTCTCGCAGTTCATTCAACTAAAATATATTTTTCAAGCATTTGAAGTTTTTTTTTGGAAAAAGATGTATTTAAAAAGTTGTGCCTTGTTATTTAAATTGGTCAACGTGGTAAAACGTTTATTTTTAGTTTATCATATGCTCTGTTCGCTTTTGCACGAGCTTCTTCTATGGTGTCTGCACTGGCCAGAATCACTGCTAATCGTCTATGACCGACTACTTCTGGTTTTCCGAAAATACGAATCTGAACATCCGGTTCTGCCAACACTTCTTCCAGCTTGTCAAATACCACCTTATCACTGTTGCCTTCTACCACAACTGCCTTAGATGCAGAAGGTCTGTAAAAGCGAACAGAAGGTATGGGTAATCCTAAAATCGCACGGGCATGCAAAGCAAATTCCGAAAGATCTTGAGAAATCATGGTCACCATTCCTGTATCGTGGGGACGAGGTGATACTTCGCTGAATAAAACATCGGAACCACAAACAAACAATTCTACTCCAAAAATGCCAAAACCTCCCAGTGCATCGGTTACATTCCGTGCAATATTTTGGGCTTTTTCCAACGCATTCAGACTCATTGGTTGGGGTTGCCACGATTCACGGTAGTCACCATCTTCCTGATAATGACCTATGGGTTCGAGAAAAGTTGTACCAGCTGAATGACGAACGGTAAGCAGGGTGATTTCATAATCAAATTTGACAAATGCCTCCACTATCACCCGTCCGGCTCCGGCACGACCACCTTCCTGAGCAATTTTCCAGGATTTATTTATATCTTCAACTTTTTTAATTACACTTTGCCCGTGACCGGAAGAACTCATTATCGGTTTAATCACACACGGAATGCCAATTTTATTAACAGCCTGTTCGAATTCTTCTTTCGTTGAAGCAAAACGATAAGGTGATGTCGGAATTTTTAGATCCTCTGCAGCTAACCTTCGGATTCCTTCCCTGTTCATGGTCAGGAAAGTGGCATTTGCGGTAGGAATCACGTTAAATCCCTCTTTTTCGAGTTCCACCAACGTATCGGTAGCTATGGCTTCAATTTCGGGAATGATGTAATCCGGTTTCTCCATTTCAATCACCTCACGCAACTTTTGTCCATCGAGCATGGAAAGGACATGAGATCTATGCGCCACCTGCATGGCCGGTGCGTTAGGGTAACTGTCAAGAGCTACCACTTCGATACCGTAACGTTGTAATTCGATGGCAACTTCTTTTCCTAATTCCCCAGATCCGCACAAGAGGGCTTTTTTCCCAACCGGCGATAATGTTGTTCCTATTTTAGTCATATTTTTTTTTAAAACAATATTCAAAAACAAAATGCTAATTTCTTTATACTATCAAGAAAAGAAAATGCAATTATTAATCGAAAATTGTAAATGGTAAAATTATTTACTTTTATTCGCTATTTTCTTCAGATTCTCAATCTGAACATCGTTGCCAAACACTAATAGGTTATCACCCAATTTAATAACGTTATCGGCTTTGGGATTAACCTGTAATTCACTCGTGGAAGAATAGTATCCTATAACCACCAGATTCGTTCGTTGAGGGATATTAGCCTCTCTGTAGGTTTTATTGATTATATCGCTCCCTTCTTTAATTTCTACCAGTCCAAATTTATAATCTCTCAATTCTTCCTTAGCACCTGAAAACTCAACAAAACTAAAGAAATCGGTACTCGTGGTAGCTATTGAAACGATCCGTTCAGTGGCAATTTCTATGGGTGATACAATAAAATCAGCTCCTGCTTTTCGGAACTTTCCTGTAGAATTTGCTTCATCTACCCGGGTAATAACTTTAATTTCCTTGTTCAGGTCTTTTGCACTCAAAGTTACAAAAAGGTTTTCGACATCGGTGGGTAGCACCGAAATTAAGAATTTGGCTCTTTTAATTCCAGCCTGGAGTAAAACCTCATCATTGGTAGCATCGGCATCCAAATGAATAAATTTTTTATCCACTATATCTTTTAATTTTTCTTTTCTTTCATCATTGCTTTCGATTAGAACCACTTCTAACCCTTTATTCAATAAATCATCCAATACATGTTTTCCGGTTTTACCGTAACCACAAACAATGTAATGGTCTTTCATGGCATCCAATGCTTTGTTCATTTTTCTTTTCTTTAATAAAGTTGATAATTCACCTTCCACGAAAAAAGCGGAAATTTTACCGATAGAATAAATACCGACAGTAAATCCTGAAATTATAATACAGATAGTAAACACTTTACCTAAATCAGTAACTGGCACGATATCACCATATCCAATTGTAGCAAAGGTTATTACCAGCAAATAGAGTGATTTCAGGGGCGAAAATCCTTCAATGATGATAAATCCAAGCAAGCCAACAACGAAAATGGAGATAATGGCAATTAAAGGCACAAGCAACTCTCTTAATACAAGTGCTTGAATATTCGATTTAAACTTCATTTCAATTTGAATTAATTCACATTTTTAGCGAAATATATTTTCAAAGATGTATTTTATTCGGTAATAAATAGGTAAAAGCATGGAAAAATTAATCAATCGCAAAGTGCATACAAATCGCCGCGTGGATTCACCAAAAGAATTGGAACAGGAGACTTTTTCACCACATGGTATTCTTTGGGACCAAAGAGAATATCGTCTAATCCATAGTCCCTCGAAGCCGAAACAATGATCATACCCGCATGTTCATTTTCAGCTACCTGAATCGCTTCTTTTTCTACCTTGAAGCTGTCTTTTTCAGCCTTTTGGAGCGAGTAGTTTAATCTAAATTTATCGAACAAAAGCTTCATCTTTGTTACATTCATGGTTGCTTTTGAACCGTAATCGTTGGCCAGCAAAATGAAAATAATAGAATTACAGAATCGTCCGAACGCCGATGCAAACTGAGCTTTTTCAAGTTCTTCTTCCAAAAATCCAACCGGAAGTAAGACTTTCGTCATATTCAATTCAGCAAAAGAATCTTTAAATAGAAGATATGGAATCCGTAAATCACGGCAAGCATTTAACAGGCCGCGAATGGATTTTGAACTTGAATCGGTCAATTGTATAAATAAGAAGGATGCATCCAATTCTTCACAAACTTTAGCCAAATTAGATGTCTTCCCATCACGTACTATTGACTTCGTTTCTGAGTTTAAATTTGGTGTTTTTAACAATAATTTTTGTAACTCAATTTCTTTAAGTCTTATTTCTTCTTCGTTTTGAGCAAAGCTAAGTAAGACAAATGATTTTTGAAGGCTTACCGCCAAAGCAGATGCACTTTGTATGAGAATTTGTGCTGTTTCTAATTGCTGAATGAAAGCTAAAACCATTATTATTGTTTGAAGTTTTTGAAGTTCAATAAGTTACTGTATAGCGCTACTACTTGATTAATTCATGTAATTTGCAATCATTCAACTGTTTACAAATATTTTATTCCTGGAAATACACCCTTTTTACTCTTCGTGAAATACTGGTAAGTACTTCATATGAAATGGTTTTCAACCATCCGGCTACTTCGGAAATGGTGATATTATCACCGAAGATTTCAACCGTGTCGCCTTCTTTCGCATCCAGATTGGTTACATCAATCATGCATAAATCCATGCACACGTTGCCTATGACCTTGGCACGCTTGCCATTGACCAGCACCTCTCCTACTCCATTTCCCAACTTTCGGTCAAAACCATCGGCATAACCTATCGGGATAACAGCAATACGACGGTCGTCTTTGATTATTCCTTTTCTGCTATAACCTACCGTTTCACCTGCTTTTACATTTTTAATCTGTAAAATTATGGTTTTCAGCGAACATACTTGTTTCAAATTAACTTCAGGCAACGAACTGATTCCAAAATGACCTATGCCCAAACGAACCATATCATATTGAAATTGAGGAAAACGTTCAATACCGGCTGAGTTTAGAATATGTCGCATGATGTGGTGCGAAAAAGAAGCTGTCAGTTTATCGGCACAAGCAGTGAAGGTGCTAATTTGTTGTAAGGTAAAAGCATCAAAACGAGCTTCATCGGCTCCGGCAAAATGCGAAAAAACCGATCGTACTTTCACCTGATTTTGTCCGTTAAGTCGGATCAGGAGTTCATCCATATCCTTAGCCTCAAAGCCCAAACGATGCATACCACTATCAATTTTAACATGGATAGGGTAATCGGTCAATCCTAATTTTTCAGCTGCACTTACAAAGGCATCCAATAAACGGAAACTGTAAATTTCAGGTTCCAGTTTATTGTCGAAAATCATCCCGAAACTCCCTTTTTCGGGATTCATCACCACGATTGGAATACGAATACCTTCGCGGCGTAATTCTGCTCCTTCATCGGCTACGGCTACAGCCAGATAGTCGCAACGATGGTGCTGTAAAGTACGGGCTACTTCAATAGAACCACTACCATAAGCAAAGGCTTTCACCATGCACATGACTTTGGTTTCGGGACGTAGTTTTGCGCGGAAATAATTCAGATTATCCACCAAAGCATTGAGGTTTACTTCCAAAATCGTTTCGTGGGTAATCAATTCCAGTTTCTCGGAAATATCTTCGAAATGATATTTTCGCGAACCTTTCAACAATATAATTTCTTTTTGAAATTCCCTGATTAATGGCGATTTCAAAAAATCTTCTGTATGAGCGAAAAAGTCTTTTTTGACAGATTGGAATTCATCGGCATATTTGGAAATTTCGGTTCCAATTCCTATTATATGTTGGATGTTTTTATTGATAACCAGTTCGGCCACTGTTTTATATAACGATGTCGAGGTCAACCCACTTTGCAGGATATCTGAAAGAATCAGCGTCCGTGATAAATTTTTAGCCGATGACTGTTGTTGTTGAAAATCGAGTGCTATACTCAATGAATTTAAATCGGAGTTATAACTATCATTAATTATCAAACAGTTACGCACACCTTCTTTCACTTCCATACGCATGGCCACTGCTTCAAGCAGTAAAATTCGTCTGGATATTTCTTCGGCAGTCACTCCTAAATGCAGCATCACAGCCAAACATTGAAGGGCATTTTCGATGGAAGCATCATCGGTAAAGGGTATAGTAACCGACATATCAGAACCAGCATATCTCGCTAAAACCTGTGTATTGTTTGATGTCTTTTCAATATTTAAAATTCGTAATAGTGCTTTTTCACTTTTACCCCACGAAAAGAGTGTGCCTTTAAAATCGGACTGCAATATAGAAATCTCAACCAATTTATTATCAGAACAGTAAATTAGAATTTCTGACTGAGAAAAGAGTCTGAGTTTCTCCTCACATTTTTGTTTCAATCCCGAAAAATTTTCCTGATGTGCATCGCCCAAATTGGTAAAAATCCCTATCGTTGGACGAATGATAGGTACCAGACGATCCATTTCGTGCATTTCTGAAATTCCGGCTTCAAAAATACCCAGTTCTGTATTATCGTTTAAGGCCCACACCGAGAGGGGAACACCTATTTGAGAGTTATAGCTGCGTGGTGAACGTACAATCCGGTAATCGGTATGTAAAAGCTGATAAAGCCATTCTTTTACCACCGTTTTCCCATTGCTTCCGGTAATTCCAATCACCGGAATATGAAAAGAGGCTCTATGCGCTGCCGCAAGGTTCTGCAAAGCCAACAAAGTGTCTTTTACCTGTATAAAAACGGCATCAGAGAAAGTATTAAATTCAGGACGCATTTCACTCACTACAAAATAGCGCAGATTCTGCCTGTATAGTTCTTCAATGTAATTATGACCATTGTTTCGGGCTGCAGGAATGGCAAAAAATAAACTTTCTGCAGGGAATGACAAAGAACGGCTGTCGGTTAACAACCAATTAATATTCACTTCCGGAATATTTTTTTGTTTAATTCCGACTAATTGAGCAATTTTATTTAATTTCATTTACTTAATATTTAATTCTGGCTATAACTCCTTCAGAAGTAGTCAGTATACATTCATTTGAAGATATTTGTTTAACGGTATTGATAATGGAATTACCTATTTTATGTCTCCACAAAACAATTCCGGTTTTGGCATCAATTCCATGAAGTAAACCGTTTTTTGTTCCGAAAACAATGATACCACCGCGCTCTTCCAACATGCTCGGGTTATGATCGTAGCCGAAGCCGGCATTCGTTTTCCAACAAATTTTCGGTGAATCAGCGCTGGCATCCAAAGCCACCACGCTGTCATTCATGCATCGGCTGTAAATAACATTTCCATCTTCGGAAATCCCAATGGTTTCACGAACAACGTGTCTGTTTGTTCTCCAGATTTCCTTTCCGGAAGAAGCATCCAAGGCAGTCCAGAATCTATCGGGAGCTGTGATAAAAATCTTTCCGTGTGAAAAAACCGGAAGTACAGCTGCCGGTGAAAAATGTATCCGCGATTGTCCGTTATTCCATTTCCATGCTAAAGTTCCATTGTTTGTATTCAGCGCATAAAAATTCGAATCCCAGGCACCGAAATAAACTTTGTTAAGAGCCACGACCGGTAGAGTTTCCACATAGCCCTTTAAATCTTTGAATTCCCAGATTAGCGAACCATTGTCTAAACTCAAAGCCCGAAAACAGCCATCACTTCCACCAATAAATACTGTATCGGTTTTAATCAGCGGTGAACCCATCACGGCTTTTGGGGTTTTGAATTTCCACATCGGCTTTCCGTTTTTGGCATTCAGGCAATATATAGTACCATCGGTAGAACCAAAAACCACTTTTCCACGACTAACCGAAGGCGAAGAAATTATTCGGCTATCTGTTTTATATTTCCACTTAGAACTACCGTTGTTCAAAGCAACACAATGCATAAAACCAAAATCGTCGCCATAGAAAACCGATTTTCCGGAGACATAAGGTGTGTCATATATACCGGTTCGGGTATTTAGTCTCCAAATTTCTTTTACGTTTTGGCTTGTTATATTCACTTCGAACGAAGGACGCAACGAGGAATTCGGTTTGTCGTATTTTTTAGTTTCGAAAGGCAACACAAGCCATTTTTGCTCCGGTTGACCAATTCTCTTTTCGTAAACACGTATAGAATCAGATACAGTAAGAATTGAATATCCACCCACCAGGTCTTTTCCCCTTAACGTAGAGCGATGAATGATTCCAGGTATTCCATCATAGTTAAACAGCGTATTCCTATGGTAATGCCCGCCCAATACTGCCTGCACATTGTATTCACGAAGCACATCTGTCATATCGTACCAATTGTCAACATCACCAGTTTGAAGTGGATAATGCGTCACTGAAAAAACAGGTATCTGCTTTCCAACCTTGGTCAACTCGGCTTTCATCCAATCAATATCCTGAGGAGCTATGTGTCCATCGGCCATTTTGATAATTGGGCCGGTTGCAAAACCAATAAACCGACATCCTTTGTGAGTAAATGAGAATTTATCATCTCCAAAAATACGTGAAAAATCGGTAGCTCCCGATTCGCTCCATTTTAATTCGTGATTGCCTACAGTTATGTGATATGGCATATGAAGCTGATCGAGTATTTTTTTTGCGGCTCTTAACGATTCTCCGTCACCGGCTTCGGAAATATCACCCGATACTAAAACAAAATCGATACCCGGTAAGGAATTAACATCATTCACAGCATTTAGAAGATCTTCGGCTGGTTGTGCGTTAGACTGAGAGATATGTAAATCGGTAAAAAGAGCAAACCGAAAAGGTTCCTCTGCCGAAACATTGAAGTTGAATGAAATTGAAAAAATTAAAACCGAGATAAAAATCAAGCGTTTTTTCATACTATTTACTTTAACGACAAGCAATTAACTGAAATAATCAAGTTTATTTTTGGATCTACAAAGATACAACTTTCAATTTAACTTGGTTTGCTTTTAAAGGAGAAAGGATGATACAGGCGAAAGAAATACTTTAATTGATCAGATTTGCAGTTCTACTGTTACTCAAAAAAAAAGAGAATGCCCGAATATTATTATCAGGCATTCTCTTTTCAAACAATTTAAATGAAATTAGCTAAACGCTCCCATAGCATCTAATACAATTTTCAGTATGAAAAGCACAGAAACAACGTAAATAGTAATTGATACTTCACTGAATTTTCCGGTTAACATTTTAATCAGTGTAAAACTCAACACCCCAAAAATGATACCCTGAGCAATACTGTAGGTGAAAGGCATGAAAATAATTGTCAGGAAAGCGGGTAAGCCCTGGCTTATGTCAGCAAAATTAATTTTCATGACTGAAGTCATCATAAATAATCCGATAATAACCAATGCAGGAGCAGTTGCAGCTGTTGGAACCATCAGGAAAACAGGAGCTAAAAATAAAGCCAATGCAAACATAGCAGCTGTACTCACCGATGTTAAACCGGTACGACCACCTGCGGCAACACCCGAAGCACTTTCGATATAGGCTGTATTTGGACTTGTACCTAAAAATGCACCGGCCACCGTGCCCAAAGCATCAGCCAAAAGAGCTTTACGGATTTGTGGGAATGTACCTTGTTTATTTGTCAATCCGGCTTTGGAAATCACTGCAATCAGTGTTCCTACCGAATCGAAAAGGTTTACCAACAAGAATGTGAATACTACAATCAACATATCAAAAGTAAATACATTGGTCCATTCAAATTGACAGAAAATAGGTGCGATAGAAGGCGGTAGCGATATCAGGTTACCGGATGGAACAGTCACATCTCCGAGAATATAGGCAAATAAAGTAGAAACTAACATCCCTATTAGTATAGCACCATTTACATTCTTAACTAATAATACTGCGGTGATAATAAGACCCATAAAAGCGATCCAAACCGAATGGGATGACATATCACCCATGGTTACCAGCGTATTAGGACTTGCCACAATAATTCCGGCACCTTTCAAACCGATAAGAGTGATAAACAGCCCTATTCCTACCGGAATTGAATCTTTCAACACCTGAGGTATATTTTTAATAATAAGTTCCCGGACATTAAAGAAAGTCAGAATCACGAAGAAGGTACCTGAAATAATAACAGCCGTGAGTGCAAATTGCCAGGTATATCCCATGGTGAGCACAACTGTAAAGGCAAAAAAGCTATTTAAGCCCATTCCCGGTGCCTGAGCAATGGGAACATTAGCTATGAAAGCCATTAAAAGTGTACCAATAATGGCGGCCAAAGCCGTAGTTGTAAACAGGGCCGATTTATCCATACCCGTTTCTCCCAATACTATGGGGTTCACAATCAGGATATACGACATGGTAAGAAAAGTAATAATTCCTGCGATGATTTCTCGCCGGGGATTCGTGTTGCTTTGCTTTAATTTAAAAAGTTTTTCTAACATTCTGGTTGATTGATAATTGAAGATGGATATTGCATACTGATATTTTGTTTAAATATAATTCCGGATTTTTTTCTTTATTTATAAAATTTTTTTCTTTAAAAACAAAAAGAACTATGCCTAAAGTTAATACTTAAATCAATTTCCTTAAATGAAAAAGAAGCTACTCTTTCAAGTTGCTTCTTTTCAATATTTAGGTAACCGTACTTTCATTCCGATTAACCCAAATAGCCTTTTAATAATTTACTTTTCGAACTTGCTCTCAATCGACGAATTGCTTTTTCCTTTATTTGGCGTACCCTCTCACGAGTTAAGCCAAATTCATCTCCAATCTCTTCGAGTGTCATTTCCGTAACGCCAATTCCAAAGAATTTTTTCACAATATCATGCTCTCTTTCTGTTAAAGTAGATAAAGCACGTTCGATTTCTTTGGAAAGCGATTCGTTAATCAACGCCCTGTCAGCATTCGGAGAATCATCGTTAATCATTACATCCAACAAGCTGTTGTCTTCTCCTTCCACGAATGGAGCGTCCACCGAAATATGGCGACCTGAAACCTTCATGGTATCGGCAATTTTTTCAACCGGAATATCCAGTACTTCAGCCAGTTCTTCGGGTGAAGGACGGCGTTCGTTTTCTTGCTCGAATTTAGAAAATGCTTTATTGATTTTGTTCAATGATCCTACCTGATTCAAAGGTAAGCGTACAATACGCGATTGCTCAGCTAAGGCCTGCAAAATTGATTGGCGAATCCACCACACCGCATAGGAAATAAACTTAAATCCGCGCGTTTCGTCAAATTTTTCGGCTGCTTTAATCAGTCCCAGGTTGCCTTCGTTTATCAAGTCGGGTAGACTGAGGCCTTGGTTTTGGTACTGTTTTGCCACCGAAACAACGAAACGTAAGTTTGCACGAGTCAGTTTCTCCAATGCTAAGCGGTCACCCTCCCGAATACGCTGAGCTAACTCAACTTCTTCTTCAACGGTGATAAGATCCTCTCGGCCAATTTCTTGTAGATACTTGTCGAGCGATGCGCTTTCGCGATTCGTGATTGATTTGGTAATTTTTAATTGTCTCATTTATATGTAGAAAATTAGCATGCAAAAGTAGTTGTTTTTTTCTGATCCTCAAAACCTAAAAGACAAAAACAATTGTAACTTTGTTTATATCTTAACAAAAATATAGCGTGTATGTTTACTGAGAGTAATTAGTTTGTCGAAATAACATTCAAATTTACAAAAATAAACATCGTAAATAACTTATCTACTTAGTTTACAACTCCAAAATACGCTAAAAGAAAAACTAACTTATAAACGTAAAGTATGTGCGTTTATTGGTTGTAAACTTCATAGCTACAACTTTTAATGTTTTGTTTGTATTTAAGCGCATACATTAACAAGTAAAAATATCTTTTTACTCCCTGACATCTTTATTTTAATCCTTTGTTAAAACAAAGAACAAACCCAAAACAGGTTGAGTTTGTTCTTTTAAAAATAATGTAGTAACTATAGTCAATCTATCCGGCTAAATTTACGGCATAATAACTTACTTTTCCATTTGGATAAATTCCGGCTATAAACAGCACTTTTTCTTTATCACCATTATTCAGAGCATCATTTAGTGCCGTTTGCACATCATTGGAAGTTCTAATGGCGTGATTATTAACTTTTAAAATAATAAACCCGGGTTTGACACCTTGTTCCTGCAATTTACCTTTGTTCAACGATTCAATTTGAACACCATACTCCAATTGAAGTTGCTCTTTTGTTTTGTTGTCAATCTCTTTAAATGTAGCACCTAATACGTTATTAGTAGCATCAGAAGAGACCAAACCCGTATTTCCCTGACGGTTTTCGAGTTCCACATTCAACTTAGATACTGAATTATTTCGAACGACACTAATCGTAATTTTATCACCAGGCCGGTAACGTCCAATTTGCTCCTGCAATTCGGCAACAGATTTTACGGGTACACCATTTACATTATTGATAATATCGCCCTCCTTGACTCCTGCTTTTTTGGCAGCACTTTGTTCACCCACTCTGCCAACATAAGCACCACCCATGGTTTTAAGGCTCTTATCCTTAGCCAACTGATCATTAATATCGCTGATTTGAACTCCTAGTACAGCCCGTTGCACCACGCCAAACTTACGAATATCGGTTACCACTTTGCTCACCATATTCACCGGCACGGCGAATGAATACCCGGCATAGGAACCAGTTTGAGAAGCAATTGCTGTATTGATTCCCACCAGCTCACCACGGGTATTTACCAACGCACCGCCACTATTTCCGGGGTTGACGGCCGCATCGGTTTGAATAAACGATTCTATTTTCATGTCACCGTTCAATATATTAATATTTCGTGCTTTGGCACTTACAATACCAGCCGTAACTGTAGAGGTCAGATTGAACGGATTGCCTACAGCCAAAACCCATTCACCGACCTTAAGCGAATCTGAATTTCCAAATGCTATTATGGGCAGTGCATCAGCATCGATTTTCAGCAAAGCAATGTCAGTATTTGGATCAGTACCCACCAGTTTTGCTTTGAAAGTTCGTTTATCATTGAGTGTTACCTCTATATCGGTCGATTGATCGACCATGTGATTATTGGTAACAATGTACCCGTCTTTTGAGATAATGATCCCCGAACCCGAAGCTTCCTGCAGTGGAGCTTCTTTTTGTTCTATTTGCGGACGACCGAAAAAATATTCATAAAAGGGGTCATTCGAAAAAGACATTTGTTTAACAGGTACTTTCGTTTTCACGTGGACAACTGCATGAACAGACAGTTCGGCAGCTAAGGTAAAATTAGTTTCCATTGCACTGGAAACATTTGAAAAGTTGGCATACGAAGCAGGAACCTGAAAGTCTTGACCTCCTAATACTGTATGATCCTTATTTAAAATGTAAGTAGTACCCAAACTGGTAAATAAACTTACTACCACGACTAAAGAGAAAATGCCGGACATTTTCTTTGGATTTGTTGCATTCATTTTTTTCCTTTTTTAAATATTAATTTGATTGATGATTAATCAGAAAAACCAAAATAAAAGAGTAGAAATATGATTACATATTTGTTTCTTATGTTTTTTTATTTAACGCAAAAGGCAACAAAAAACATTCCAACATATTGATTTTTTTTAGTCATTTATCGAAATTTAATACTAAATTTCATGTGCTTAACTCGTATTAACTGAACCTATTCATGGTTTTAAAAACTGCAAATAAGAACAAGAAAAGCCACCCTTTTTAACTGGCGGCTTTCACTATTCAGGGTTTAAAACGTCAGCCGAAACTTTCGACCGGTCATTTTAACTTATTTCTTAAATCCGTAAACGGCTAAATCACCCAGTTCTTCTTCGATACGTAGCAATTGATTGTATTTTGCCATACGATCAGAGCGACTCAGCGAACCGGTTTTAATTTGTCCCGAGTTGGTTGCTACCGCAATATCGGCAATAGTAGCATCTTCAGTTTCACCCGAGCGATGAGAAGTCACTGAAGTATAGCCTGCACGGTGAGCCATTTCTATGGCATCCAGAGTTTCTGATAAAGTCCCGATTTGGTTTACCTTAATCAGGATGGAATTTGCGCAACCCATATCGATTCCTTTTTTCAGGTAATCGACATTGGTTACAAAAAGGTCATCACCAACCAATTGCAATTTGCTGCCGAGTCTTTCGGTAAGCAGTTTCCAACCATCCCAATCATTTTCATTCATGCCATCTTCAATTGAATCGATAGGATACTTAGCAGCTAACTCAGCTAAATAATCAACTTGTTGAGCTGAATTTCGTTTAGCACCATTTGGTCCTTCAAATTTGGAATAATCGTAAATGCCATCTTTAAAAAATTCAGATGCAGCACAATCCAAACCTATCATCACATCTTTTCCTGCCTTATAACCAGCTTTTTCGATGGCATCGATAATGGATTCCAAAGCATCTTCAGTACCTTTTAATGCCGGTGCAAAACCACCTTCGTCGCCAACTGCTGTGCTTAAATTCCGGTCATGAAGGACTTTCTTAAGTGAGTGAAAAACTTCAGCACCCATACGCAATCCTTCACTGAATGATTTGGCACCAACGGGACGAATCATAAATTCCTGAAATGCAATAGGTGCATCCGAATGCGAACCTCCATTGATAATATTCATCATTGGAACTGGCAATACAAAGGCATTTGTTCCACCAATATAACGGTACAAAGGCATATCCAGGTATTCGGCTGCTGCTTTGGCTACTGCCAACGAAACACCCAAAATGGCATTGGCTCCCAAATTAGATTTGGTTTTAGTGCCATCCAGGGCTATCATTTTCTTGTCGATAGTACGTTGTTTCAATGCACTCATACCAATCAATGCCGGTGCCAGAATATTGTTTACATTGGCAACTGCCAGTTGAACACCTTTACCTAAATATCGTTTTTTATCACCATCGCGTAACTCAATGGCTTCATTTTCACCGGTAGAGGCTCCCGAGGGAACAGATGCACGGCCTTTTACTCCGGATTCCAAAAAAACGTCAACTTCTACTGTAGGATTTCCCCTTGAATCAAGGATTTCGCGGGCGAAAATTTTTTCAATTTTACTCATATTTATTTTTATTTTAATATTTAAAATGTATTTCTTTGTAGTGTTTTATAAGAGTATAAACACACTTAAATTAAAATTGTTCGGACTTTCAATATTAATTTAAAAGAAAGTATTCAAGAAAAAATGGTTACTTTTGCGTTTTAAATATTTATCCTTTTAAAAACAAAAAAAAACCATGAAAAAAATTATATTTATTGCCCTGACTTGCGTAACGCTTTCCTCTTGTGCGGAACTTATGAAAGTTGCAACTGATATGGGTACAAACGTCAATTCGGGCCTGCCTGTTACTAATGCCGAGAATATTTACGGATTAAAAAGCTCCTTAAATGTTGGAATTGAACAGGCAGTCAATTATCTGGGAGTTGAAAACGGTTTTTTCAACGATGCAGCTTTGAAGTTGATGTTACCTAAAGAAGCCCAACCAATTATCGACAATATCAGATTAATTCCAGGAGGACAGGAGTTGGTTAACAAAGCTGTTTTATCGCTCAACCGTTCGGCCGAAGATGCTGTAAAAGAAGCGACTCCGATTTTCAAGAATGCCATCTCCAACATGAGTTTTACCGATGCCATGGGTATTTTGTTTGGAGCCAATAATGCCGCCACAGAATATTTACGTCAGAACACCTACTCACAACTAAAAACCGCTTTTGCACCTAAAGTGAGAGTATCATTGAGTAAACCTTTGGTAGCTAATGTTTCGACTACCCAAACCTGGAATATGCTTAGCTCGGGTTATAATTCCGTGGCAAACAATACAGTGGGCAGGATAGCCGGTCTGAAAACGGTGAATGTCAATATCGAAGACTATGTAACTGCTAAGGCGCTGGATGCTTTGTTTTTAAAAGTAGCAGAAGAAGAAAAAGACATTCGTACTAATCCTGTTGCAAGGGTCACAACTATATTGAAAAGGGTTTTCGGGCAGTTGGATAAAAAGTAATTCTTAAATTATAAAAATAAAGAAAGGGTAGTTCCAATTGAATATTATTCAATTGGAACTACCCTTTCTTTATACAGACTTATGAGGAAATTTAGTCAAACTCCACAATAGTAATACCCGCACCGCCCAGTTGTATTTGTTCGTCGTGGAAATTTTTCACGCCATTGACGGTTGCCAGATATTGACGAATCATCACCCGCAAGATACCGGTCCCGGTTCCGTGTAATATATTAACGCTACTTACACCTACCATGATGGCATCGTCGATGAAATACATAACGGCTTGTATGGCTTCGTCGCCACGCATACCACGTACATCGATTTCGGAGCGGAACGTCAGTTTACGCTGGCGGACTTCGTCGGTAGTGGTATTTCCCAGAGACTCGTATTTGCGCGCTTCCTTTTTTATCTGGTTGTTACTGATAGGTTCCAGTTTGGTGAGTTTAACCGTCGATTTCAGATTTCCGAACGCCACTACTGCCTGTTTGTCCTGCATCTCCAGAATAGTACCGGTAGCCAGTTGACCTTTTAAACGTACGTTATCGCCCACTTTTAATACTTCGGGTTCTGCGTTTTGAGTTCCGGGTTTTGCGTTCCGCGTTTTGGGTTTTGGGTTCTGAGTTCCGGGTTCTGCATTCGGTTTTCTGAGTTCAGGTTTTATGGTTTCCCGCCAGGTTGGCATGGAATGTTTTTTTTGCTTTGAAGCATCATCCGTTTCGTTCAACAAGCTTTTTTTAAACTCATCCAATGTTTTACGAACCGACCGTGTGCGTTCTTTTTCGGCATCGGCTTCTTTTATCTGGCGAATGGTGTTTTCAATTTTGGCATTTGCTTCGGCCAGCAGATTTTGAGCGTCGGTTTTGGCTTTAGAAGTAATTTCTTTACGTTGGCGTTCGATGCTGCCTAACTCAGTTTCATATTTGGCTACAATTTCCTCCAACTGTTTTTCCTTTTGGCGGATTTGCTGGCGTTTGTTTTCCCAGTAACGTTTATCACGCACGATGTCCTGCAAGTGTTTGTCATAATCCAGATGCTCCGCTCCTACTTTATCGGCAGCTTCGGCTATCAAATCTTCGGGCAAACCAATTTTTCGGGCTATTTCGATGGCAAAAGAACTTCCGGGGTTGCCAATGCTTAACTGAAAAAGCGGTTGTAAATGTTGCCGGTCGTAAAGCATCGCTCCATTCACAATTCCCTCTGCATCTTCGGCAAAATGCTTCAGATTGGTATAGTGCGTGGTGATAACGCCAAAAGCAAGTTTTTGGTTAAAGCGTTCCAGCGTAGCTTCAGCAATGGCTCCACCTATCATCGGTTCGGTACCCGTACCGAATTCGTCGATCAACAAAAGCGTTTTCGGTGTACTGTTTTTGATGAAAAACTTCATATTCAACAAGTGCGAACTGTAGGTTGAAAGATCGTTTTCTATGGATTGTTCGTCGCCAATATCTATAAATAAGCGTTCAAAAATACCGGTTCTACTACTGTCGTGAAGCGGAATAAGTAATCCGCATTGAAGCATGTATTGCAACAACACCACCGTTTTCAGACACACCGATTTGCCTCCTGCATTCGGTCCCGAAATCAGCAACATCCGTTGTTTTTCATTCAACACAATATCAAGTGGCACAATTTCCTTTCCTTGTTTCCGCAGCGAAAGGAACAAAATCGGATGCACGGCCTTGGTCCATTCCAGTTGACAGACATCGTCAACCCGGGGTTTGATGGCCTTGATATCTATGGAGAAAAGTGCTTTGGCACGCAGAAAATCGATCCAACCCAAAAAATATTGCGAAGCAAATATTTCTTCGGAATGCGGACGTACAAAATTGGTAAAATCAACCAAAATACGCATCACTTCGCGGCGTTCCAGGCCTTCCAACTCCCGCAAACGGTTATTGGCCTCCACCACTTGGGTAGGTTCGATAAAAACTGTTTTACCCGTAGCCGATTCATCGTGAACAATACCGGTCACTTTGCGCTTAAAAGCAGGAGAAACGGGAATCACAAGCCGGCCTTCGCGCATGGTGGGAGTCACATCTTTTTCCACATAGCCATCGGTCTGCGCCTGACGTAAAATAGCATTCAGTGTACGTGACACGCTGCTTTGAACATGAAGCACATCTTTGCGGATGCGTGCCAGTTCGGGCGAAGCATTATCTTTAATTTTTCCGAATTTATTCAAAATGCTCTCGATGCGCTGAATAATAGCTGGAAAAGTATCCACACCTGTTACCAGTTCATGCAATTGTGGATAAACAGTTTCATCCTGTTTGGTCAGGAAGCTCACCAGGCGGCGCACAGCTTCCAGCGCGCGACGGAGATCGAACACTTCCACCTCATCCAAAAATAGTCCTTCCACCCGCACACGCGATAAGGCCGGACGAACATCGTAGAAATCGCCGATGGGTAATTCGTCGCTGTCGGTAGTGAGCACACGCAGCATTTCGTCGGTTTGACTCAGCAAACGGGTTACTTCGGTATAGTCGGACGAAAAAGCTATTTCATCGACCTTTTCCATACCCAAAGTACTCACACATTTGTCTCTCAACAATTGGCGAATGGTGGTAAAAGCTATTTTTTGTTCGAAATGAGAAGGATAAAGCATGGGATAATTTGAAAATTAGGTAATTTGAAAATGTAAGAAATGCCATATAAAGGGATTTTATCTTACTTAAATTTTGGTAAAGCTATATTTTATTGAATATTTTCAGCTGCAGAAACAGATTAATATGTTAACGATCACAAATTGGGAATGCCACATTATATAGCATTTTCAAATTAGCATATTTTCAAATCTTCTTATCAGCTCTTTCAATTTTCTTGGCTTCGTCCCAAATTACATCCATTTCGGCCAGACTCATGGCTTTAAGATCTATTCCCTGAGTAATGGTTTTCGATTCCAGATAATTGAAACGGTTAATAAATTTGCGATTAGTACGTTCCAGGGCATTTTCGGGATTTATATCGTACAAACGTGCAGCATTAATAAGGCTGAAAAATAAGTCACCAAACTCGGCTTCCATTTTTTCCTTGTCCATTGCTCCTATTTCCACTTTCAACTCGTTGATTTCTTCCTGCACTTTGTCCCAGACCTGTTCGCGTTCTTCCCAGTCGAAACCCACACTACGTGCTTTATCCTGAATGCGGTGCGCTTTGATAAGTGCGGGCAATGAATCCGGCACACCAGCCAGGACAGATTTGTTACCGCCTTTTTCTTTCAATTTCAGACTTTCCCAGTTTTGCAATACCACTTCGGTGGTGGCAGCTTCCACATCCCCAAAAATATGCGGGTGACGGTAAATCAGCTTTTGGCATAAACCCTTACAAACATCATAGATATCAAAATCCTGCGTTTCGCTACCCATTTGAGAATAAAAAACGATGTGCAGCAATATGTCACCCAGTTCTTTACGAATTTCAGTTTTATCTTCCTGAATAATTGCCTCGGCCAGTTCGTAGGTTTCTTCTATGGTAAGTGTACGCAGGCTCTCAAATGTTTGTTCTTTGTCCCAAGGGCATTTGGCACGCAGTTCTGTCATTATTTCTAGTAAGCGTTCAAATTGTTGGAGTTTTTCGGAAATTGTATGCATGATATTTAGTTGGTATTTGGTCAATTAGTTATTTGGTTTTCCCAATAGTAATCTCGGGAGGATAATTAAATGCAAAGGTAATCATTTACAATTTCTAATATCCACTTTCTATTTTCTAATTTCAGATCTCTATTTCCCAATCCAATCACCAATTCCTAAACTCTAAACTTCAAACTCTAAACTTTAAACATTATTAACGTACAAAAGTATTGACTAATTAAAAACTTACATTATTTTTGCAGCGTATTATCACACTAATACACTAAAACAAACATACAATAATTAAAACCATTTTATCGATGAAAGAAAATATGATTGACATCCAGAATCTGGAGTTTAGTTACAACCGCCAAACTACATTATTAAAAGAATTAAGCCTGCAACTCGAAGCAGGACGTATTCACGGGCTGTTGGGAAAAAACGGAGAAGGTAAAAGCACTCTGTTGAAATTGATTTCGGGTCTTGACTTTCCAACTCGAGGCGAAATTAAGGTAATAGGCTTCGAACCACGCAAGCGTCAACCCGAAATGTTACAGGAAATATTCTTCTTACCTGAAGAATTTCCACTTATAACGCTCAGTATTGAAAACTACGAGAAAGTGTATGCACCCTTTTATCCAAAGTTCAATCCGGAGCAATTCAATCAGTTTTTGAAGGAATTTGATGTAATTTCTAAAAAATCGGTGCTGAATAAATTGTCACACGGACAAAAAAAGAAAGTCATGATTGCTTTTGGTTTAGCAACCAATACTAAATTATTATTGATGGACGAACCAACGAACGGCCTGGATATTCCTTCTAAAGGACAATTCCGTCGAATGGTGGCTTCGGCTATCGACGATGACCGCTGCCTGGTCATTTCCACGCACCAGGTTCGTGATCTGGATAGTCTGATCGACAGCATAATTATTATGGATAATCATGAAATTGTATTCAACGAATCTATTGAGAATATCACTAAAAAACTATTGTTCAAATTTGTGGATAGAAATGAAACCGACGAAACGGTCATTTACTCCGAAGACTCTCTAAGGGGATTGTACCAGGTTCGTGAAAACAAAACCGGAGAAGAAAGTAAAGTGGATATTGAATTGTTGTTCAACGCTATTTTTTCAGACAAAAAACGAATCAAACAATTATTTTCCACAAAAAGCAATTAATTAACAGCCAATTATTTCACAACTCAAAAACAAATTATCAAAATGAATACAACATTCAGCTTCAATCGCCTAGGCTTATTGCTCAAACGTTTTTTTATTGAAAACCAGAACCGGGAAATGATGTTTTGGGGCATTCTAACTATCGTATTTACCCTTGTACATCAGACCGATTCACTGAGAATGATCTTATATATCACAGGTCTCCTTTTTGCAGCCCGTGTATTCAAAGTATTTTCATTTGCACCGGGTGGAATGCATTACTTACTGATACCGGCAACTCATGTCGAAAAACTTACAGCAAATATACTATTAAGCACCTTGTATTTCTTTATAATGACCCTGGTGACTTACTCGATTGGAAATTTGCTGGGGACAGGTATACTCAATCAGATTTTAGGTACTTCCAATCCGGTTAGCTGGGATTTATTTCACGCAGAAGCCATGCATAACTACGGTCAGGTCACCGTGTCATCGACGAATGGATTCTTGGATTTGTTAGCTACTTTTGCAACCATTCAAGCCATATTTATGCTCGGTTCACTTTATTTCAGCAGGAATGCTGTGGGAAGAACCATGTTCAGCCTGTTGGCCCTGGGAATCGTTTTATCCATAATACAGTTAAGTCTTATAAAAATAATCTTCGGGACCTTTTCACTAACCGGAGATATGGGTTCAATGAACTTCATGCTAAGCAATTCCAGCATACCTTCCGGAATAGAAATGGCATTTAAAATTGGTGGTTACCTGTTAATACCATTTCTTTGGGTAGTCAGTTATTTCCGTTTAACCGAAAAACAAGTATAATATGGAATTTAAAGACACACAAGCCATATACCTGCAAATTGGCGATTACGTCTGTGAGCAGATTTTGCTCGACCGATGGTCGGCCGGAGATCGGATTCTGTCGGTGAGGGAGCTGGGTGTAGCACTGCAGGTAAACCCAAATACGGTAATGCGCAGTTTTGATTTTTTACAAACCAACGAGATCATTTTCAACAAACGGGGAGTAGGATATTTTGTGACTGCACAAGCAAAAAGCAAAATTTTAGAATACCGCAGGAAACAATTTTTAGACCAAGAACTACCGGTATTCTTCAAAAACATGACCTTGTTGGGAATGAATTTTGAAGGAATAAAAATCCAGTACGAAACGTACATTAAAAGTAACCATTAAATCACCACACCAAAAATGAAAGCATCACAAAGAATTCCCAAAGCCATAGCTGTTGTAGGTATTGTAGGTATAGGAATATTTTACAATTTGGACGACAAAAGTATTTTTTCTGTACCATTCAGACATATGACATTAAAATGGGAAAATGAACCGGAAAAGGCTGACAAAACTATTCAGGCAACCGAAAGCCAGTTCTTCAATTTTACCAAATCAATGATTAATACAAGTATTCAACAACTAATTTCGAATATATGAAAACAAGTAACAAACTATTATTCGGTCTGTTTATCTTCACCGTTTTGATAATGATAATAGGCACTTTAACCATAAAGAATCGTATGGAAAGCCAAACATCAAAAATTCCTCAGGAACAAATTAACGCTTCTAACGATTCCCTCTCCATTAACTCAGATAGTACTAATTTCGACGTTAAAATAGTTACTAAATAATATTTACAACATTTTAATTCCGAATACATATAGCCATCACACTTAAGAATTTTCTTGTGATGGCTATATTCGTTGTTAAAATAATGATTTGAATAAGTATTTTATTGTATCTTCAAACTTATTTCACTATGTTTACGGAACGAAATATATATTAATTATAATCCGGTATACACTATGCGAAAAAACTACATCATACTATTTTTAATCATTTCCATCATTCCTTCCGCTTCAGCTTATAAAGAAACAAGTAAGCCCGAGATACATTTAACAAAGCAGGTGGACATTTCTTCCCCAACGGCTTTTTATCACTCCATTCTCCCTGCCTTAAACAGGTGTGACAGTGCAACTCAACGGATGGCTTTAGCAGACAGCATCTTTTTCGTTGCCAAGACAAGACACTGGATTCCAATTATATTTGGTGACACGGCTATTTTTCTATATAAAAACAGTACACCTTCACCGGCAACTATTCATGTTTTTGGCGATTTGAATGGTTGGAGCGACTCCAATAAACCGCAAATAACTTTATCGAACTACACAGACACAAAACTGTATTTTGGCATCTACAAAGCCCCAAGTCCATCAACCAGAATTGATTATATATTAGTGGTAAACGGTTCGTGGATACTTGATCCGAACAACCCCAAATTAGTATGGGGCGGATTAGGTTTGAATTCTGAATTAGCACTCGGCGATTACATCAGCTCGGATTGGGTAAATGCACGTTCAAAAGGAAATAAAGGTACACTTTCTAACAACATTATAATTCACAGTGATTCATTGGGTTATGATGTCAACTATCGGGTTTATTTGCCTTATGGTTATAAAACTTATGAAAAATATCCTGTCATTTTCACTACCGATGGTCAGGAATATTGTGATAAAAATTTAGGGGCCGCCAATATTGTTGCTGATAACCTGATAATGGACGGTAAAATAAAGCCCATTATAATGGTTTTCGTTGACCCTCGAAATCCTGACACCAATACTAACCGTCGCTCGCAAGAATACGTGAATAATCGTAAATTCACTAATTTTCTGTCAACCGAGTTGTTTAAACAAATCAAGACAAATTATTCTATCAAAGGGACTCCCGATCAGACTGCCATTCTCGGGACATCGCTTGGAGGATTAAACAGTGCTTTCACAGGATTTTTACGTTCCGATGTTTTCGGACTGATAGCCATGCAGTCTCCTGCATTTTGGTATTATCCGAACATAATGAATATGTATGCCGCTTTACGCAAACTTCCATTGAAAATTTATATGGATTCCGGAACCATTTACGACACTCAAGGTAAAGCCTTGGAAATGAAATCTATCCTTGACAAAAAGGGTTACCCACTTCATTACGCAGAATATAGTGAAGGAAATTCCTGGGGAAATTGGCGCGCCCGCATTGATGACACACTTATTTATTTCTTTCAAAAATAATCCAAATGAATTATAAACCTTCTCTCAGCTTCTGTATAATCATGGATCTTATTGGATCTGCCACATATTTTATTCCAGGAATAGGAGAATGGTTTGATATACTTTGGGCGCCGATTTCGGCTTATGTGTTTTACCGAAGTTTTGGTGGCGAGACGGGCAAAATTGGTAGTTTTATCAATTTTGCGGAAGAGTTACTCCCTTTTACCGATATTATCCCAACTTTTACCCTTGGTTATCTGTATAATCGTTTCAAAGAGAATTTGAAAAAAACAAAATAAAATTACGTTGAACATATTCCAAACATTTTTTTTATTTCAGAACCAATAAATAGAAGACTATGCGTTATAAACTTAGCTTCATCTTGCTAATATCGATTATGATTACAGCCTGTAAAAATTTCCCGAAAAATTCTGATAGTGTTTATCAACCGAAACCTTATGTTGAGTTAAAACATCCCGACTGGAGCAAAAATGCTACTATATATGAGGTAAATATTCGTCAGTACACGCCTGAAGGTACTTTCAAAGCCTTCGAGAGGGAGTTACCCCGCCTCAAAACCATGGGAATTGATATTCTTTGGTTAATGCCTATACATCCTATTGGTTTAAAAAACCGGAAAGGGAAGCTTGGAAGTTATTATGCCGTAAAAGATTATCAGGGTGTGAACTCTGAATTCGGTACATTGGACGACCTAAAATCATTGGTAAAAAAAGCTCACGAAATGGGCATGTATGTCATTATCGATTGGGTAGCTAATCACACAGCCTGGGACAATCCATTGGTAAAGGAACACCCCGAATGGTATTCAAAATCAGCAGAAGGAGATTTTCAGCCAACTCCCTGGTACGATTGGGACGACATTATTGATTTTAATTATGACCAACCGGGTTTGCGTAAATATATGACCGAAGCCTTGAAATATTGGGTAAAAGAAGCTGATATAGATGGATACAGGTGCGATGTGGCCGGGTTTATTCCACTTGATTTTTGGAACAATGTTCGGCACGAACTCGATGAAATTAAACCCGTGTTTATGTTGGCAGAATGGGAAGATCGCGATTTATTGAAAAATGCGTTCGATATGACCTATGCCTGGACTTTGTGGGACAAGATGCATGCAATCACCATAGATGGAAAGCCTCTGGATGGATTGATAGAATATCTGGCACATGATGTAAGTACTTTTCCCAAAGATGGCTACCGTATGACATTTACAGAGAATCACGACAAAAACTCGTGGTCAGGAAACCAATATTCTAATTTTGGTGATGGACTTGAAACCTGTATGGTACTTGCATCCACTGTCAACGGTATGCCACTCGTTTACAGTGGTCAGGAAGCCGGTTTGAACCGCTCGTTGGCATTTTTTGATAAAGATCCGATAGTGTGGAAAAAGCACCGGAATGCCGAAATATACACCAAACTATTTGCGTTAAAACACAACAATGAAGCATTGTGGAATGGTGCCCGGGGAGGTGAAATGATTCGGATTTACAACGATAAGCCTAATCAAGTCATTTCTTTTTATCGCGAAAAAAACGGAGATAAAGTATTAGCCATTTTTAATTTCAGTAACAAACCGATTGTAGTAAGTTTAAAATCTAACCACCAAACGGGCAATTATACGGAACTCTTCAATGGAAAAAACATTGAACTGAAAGGTGATGATAGTTTTGAGTTAGCTGCCTGGGGCTATTTAGTTTTGACAAAAAACGGGATTAAATAATCTATCCATAATCAACTATTTAAAAGTTAGGAGTTTGAAAAGTTAGTACTATGCAGGCAAGTTTTAAAAGGATGAAACATATTGAATATTAATATGTTATTAGAAACATTCTAAACTGCTGAACTATATACTACAAACTATAAACTATTTTCAAACCAGTTGATTCAGTACCAATCGGATTTTTTCGTACGTTTTTATGGTATTTGGCACCAGAGGCAAACGTAATTTATTTTCAATAAAGCCCATTACGGCCAACATACTCTTTACTCCGGCTGGATTTCCTTCTGCAAAAATCAGTTGAATGAGTTCTGTAAAACGATGGTGAATCTGACGGGAGCTTTTATAATCTCCTTGCAACGCCAATCGTACCATACGGCTGAATTCACGCGGAAATGCATTTCCGATTACCGAAATAACACCTACAGCTCCCAGCGTTATCAACGGAAAAGTAATAGCATCATCTCCCGAAATAACCATAAATTCTTCGGGTTTATTTTTGATTATATCATCTATTTGAGTAAAATTACCCGATGCTTCTTTGATAGCACAAATGTTGGAAAATTCCTTAGCCAGACGTAAAGTGGTTTCGGCAAGCATATTCACACCTGTACGACCCGGAACATTATAAAGAACTATTGGCAGTGGCGAAGCATTGGCAATAGCAGTAAAATGCTGATAAAGTCCTTCCTGTGAAGGTTTGTTGTAATATGGAGTTACTGATAATATGGCATCTATTCCGTTGAAATCTGTTGTGTGTAGTTTTTCAACCACGGCTTTAGTATTGTTACCGCCCAGACCAAGTACGATAGGCAAACGGCCCGCTACACATTCCACAACAAAACGTGTTAGCTCTTCTTTTTCCAACTCTGTAAGAGTAGGAGTTTCGGCTGTTGTACCACATACCACCAGATAATCGGTGCCGTTTTTAATAAGATACTCAACCAATCGGGCTAAGGCATCATAATCTATCGATTCGTCAATTTTAAAGGGTGTTATCAGTGCTACACCCATTCCTGTCAGTTTATTGTTGATCATCTTAGAAATAATACATTTTGTTTGCAAAAATAACCTTTTAATCGTTAGTTTGTATGCTTTTCAAGTAAAAAATTATTTTATTGTAAAGATACAGTTCATCGATGGCTTTTTCAGAAGGCTCAGTTGATGGTTCAATATGATCCATGTCCAATAAAAAATCGTAAATCGGCAAATCTGATTTTTTAATTCCTGTTTTACAAAAAGCGTTTGCATATAAAGCAAAATATTGCAATGCAGTCACAGTATTAAGAGATAAATCTATTAATAAATCAAATTTCATTTTCTGCAACTCCAGAATGATAGCGGGATAGGGTTTTTGAAAGAAATCAGTTTGTTTCTGATTTAAGATTCGAAAATCAGGTAGAACAGGAGTAGCCGTATTTTTTTTTGCAACAAAACCCCATGCAACTACTTTTTTTCCATCTTTCTGTAATGAAAGAATAATATCGCGCACTAGCAAATTTTTTTCAACTGAATCACTCTCAAACAATAAAAAGACAGTTTTTGCCTTATCATAATTCACAAAACGATGTTCACGGGAAGTGGTACTCAGGTGTTTTAAAGCCTGTTTTCTGAAAATATTACTATTGATTTTTTTTTTCATAAGTGAATTCTTGTTTAATTCATTTTATTCAACACCTTCATCCTCCGGATTTTCTTTTTGAATCATGGATAGAAATGAATTTTCGTCCACAAGTTTCACTCCCAGACTTTCTGCCTTTTTTAATTTCTCGGGTCCCATATTTTCACCTGCCAGTATTAAAGATGTTTTCGAAGAAACACTGCTAACATTTTTTCCACCATGTTGTTCTATCAACATCTTATATTCCTCACGAGAGTGCTTTGAAAATGTACCACTAATTACAACTGACAGACCTGCTAAAGCACTACCTTTTGCCAACTTTTTTTCTTCAGACAGGCTCATCTTTAAACCAAACGCTTTTAGACGGGTTAATGTTTCAATGTTGAGAGGATCTGCAAAATATTGAACTACACTTTGGGCAATGCGCTCGCCAATTTCATCTACAGCAATTAGTTCTTCGTAAGTAGCTTTTTCCAGTGCTTCAATAGTTTTAAACGCATTAGCCAGTTTTTTAGCAATGGTTTCACCCACAAAACGAATCCCCATAGAGAAAACAACACGTTCAAATGGTACTTCTTTCGATTTTTCACAACCAGTCTGAATATTATAAGCTGATTTTGACCCCATTCGTTCCAACCGGACCAGATCGGGAATCTTCAAATCGTAAATATCAGCAATAGTTTTCAAAAGTCCGTTTTGAAAAAGCAAATTTATGGTTTCGCTCCCCAGCCCATCAATATTCATGCATTTTCGGCTTACAAAATGTTCCATCTTACCTTTTATCTGTGGTGGACATGCATTTTCATTGGGGCAATAATGTGCCGATTCACCTGCTATACGTATCAGTTGGGCTCCACATTCGGGGCAGTTCTTGATAAATTGTACTTTATCGCCTATCATAAAGCGGGCATCTTTGTCCACAGCAGTAATCTTTGGTATGATTTCGCCACCTTTTTCCACAAACACCATATCGCCAATGTGTAAATCGAGGGCTTCGATAATGTCAGCATTGTGCAACGATGCACGTTTTACGGTGGTTCCTGAAAGTTGCACCGGATCCAGGTTGGCTACCGGCGTTACCGCCCCTGTCCTACCCACCTGATATGAAACTGAATTGAGACGAGTAACGGCCTTTTCTGCCTGAAACTTATAAGCGATAGCCCAGCGTGGTGATTTGGCTGTAAAGCCTAAAGCACGCTGCTGTGCCAAAGAATTTACTTTGATAACTATGCCATCGGTAGCCACAGGCAGGTTTTTTCTTTCAATATCCCAGTAATTGATAAATTCAGTAACTTCTTCCAGATTTTGGCACACACGCATAGCATCAGAGATTTTAAAACCCCACGAATGAGCAGCTTTTAAATTATCATAATGGGATTCGTTCGGGAGGTTTTCGCCAAGCAAATAATAAAAATAAGCATCGAGTTTGCGTGAAGCTACAACGGTGGAGTTTTGTTGTTTTAAAGTTCCGGAAGCAGCATTGCGCGGATTGGCAAAAAGTTGTTCTTCCTGAGCTTCTCTTTCACGGTTCAGGTCATCGAAAACGGACCAAGGCATCAATATTTCACCACGCATTTCAAAGGAGGATGGATAGTTACCATGCAAACGCAAGGGAATACTACGAATAGTTTTCACGTTGGCAGTTACATCATCTCCTTTTTCACCATCACCACGAGTCACTGCACGATTCAATAAACCATTTTCGTAAGTTAACGAAATGGAGGTACCATCGTATTTCAATTCACAAACCAATTCAAAATCATCGTTTAATCCTTTTCTAACCCGATCGTAAAAATCCTGAACTTCAACTTCGGAATAAGTATTACCAAGCGAAAGCATGGGATACACGTGCGCCACCTGTTCAAAAGCACTGCTTATGTCACTTCCAACCCGTTGGGTGGGTGAATTTGAATCGGCAAATTCAGGATACTGAGCCTCCAGTTCCTGCAACTCTTTAATTTTAGCATCGAACTCGGCATCGGAAATAGTGGGCGTCGAAAGCACATAATAATTATAATTATGCTGCTCGAGTTCACGACGGAGAGCTTCTATCTGGTCTTTGATCATGTTGATATTTAGTATACAAGGATTGCGAAGTTACATACGCCTATTCAGAATAATCTATTTGGCCTGATGAACTAAATGAAAAATTTAAAAGCGAACGTTTTGAAAGATTTATTGCGTTTTAAAGGAATAAATCTATTTGTATATTTCACTTTTTAGCTTTCACAATCCGTTTAAGGTATCTTGAATTGCAAAGATAATAAAAATCAGACTTTTATTCAAAACTTAAAGTGAATAAAAAATTAGTTATTGGAATGAATATAGTGATGCGTAAAAGATAAATCGATGGAATTAAGACATAGAGCTTATGATAAAGATAATTATTCAAAAAATATTTCTTTTATGAACGTAAAGAAATATGAATTTGTAACCTCTAATTTGAAAATAAACTTGCAGTTATTAAATTCAGTATCGACCTGATGTAGTTACAGTTCATTTATCCCAGATTCCTGTTGCTTTTTTGGTCAGTATCCGTTTGAACTGAATCGGTTCCCATACGGCATTCATAAATGCCCATAATATCATAATTAAAACTATCCCTGAAATTCCCCAAATTTTGCCTACATAAATAGTAATCGGAATATGCAGGAGCGACTGTGTCATAGTAACATAAAATTGTAAAGTGATTTTGCCTACCCCATTCATAAAACTTCGATAAACACTGCTTCTGGTTAAACAAATGAAGTAAACCAAAATCAGAATCAATAACAATATATCGGGTGACAAAGTATGATGCAACCAAATTCCATAAAACAAAGGAGCCAAAACGATCAGTAGTACACCGGAAATTATTAGCATTAACCAGATGTAGTTTAATTTTTTTATGCTATTACGAATCCAGGCAATATCGTCTCTCACATAAGCTTCTGTAGTAGCTGACCATAATGGACTTACAAAAGCGCCAAAAGCCAGGTATAATACGTTCATATATTTATAGGCGATATTAAATTCGGTAACCTCTTCTAATCCGCAAACGTGGGCAATAATTATATTATTACTTTGAAAAATTATTAATGTGGTAAACTGAATCAGAAAAAAACGAATGCCAAGTGAAAAAATTGATCGGATATGATGCCTGGAAAAATACTTCAGGGAAGGTACAATCGGTCGGTAACGTGTTGCAAAAAGATAAATGAAAGCAATTAGCAGAGGGAAAAGTTGAGAAACAGATAAGGCAATACCAATATAAAGAAGAGAAGAAGAAGTGGTTAATGTTACCCAATATACAACTGCAAGCGAAAGCAGATTACCCAAAAAACCGATTAACATCGGAATAGCCGGTTCCTGATCGGCAGTAAGTAAAGTGGTAATAATATTCACTACAAACCGGACACAAAACAGACCAATTACTATGAAAGCCAGAATTTTTAAGTCTTTCTCCAGGTATTCGGGCGCGTTTAAAATTGTAGCCCAGTTAATAAAAGGTGAAGCCAGTGCAAAAAGCAAAAAAATAAATCCACTAATGAGTATAAGCACAAAAAATGCCGTACTGACATATTTTCTGACATCAACTTCATTTTTCAGTGCCTTTGCTTCGGCATATTTATTGCGCAACCCATGTCCTAAACCAATATCAAAAAAGGCTATCCAACTGATTATTGTGGTGAGTGTTATCCATACTCCATATTCCTTTATGCCTAAATAATTTAAGGTAATTGGGACTAAAAGTAAGCTAACTACAATTCCAAAAACCTGAGCAAGCATTAGGAGAATAATATTCCTTTTATATTTCGTCGTTCTTTTGTTTGTATTAAAATCATCATCTATATGTTCAACTTTCATTTAAGTAATTTATTTAGTTAGAGGTATACCTTTGTGTTTTCAAAATCACACAATTTGTAGGTTTTTTTTTAAGGATTAAATTACACGTTCGTAAATACATGTTTTTTCAAAATAAATTCAATTTAAATAGTTCATTTGCCAATTATTAATCTATCGTTATTCAGTTATTTGTTTCAACATATATAGAATATCTGCAACTTGGCTCTTGGCTCTTGGTTCTCATTTTCTATAAATAATAACCTGATCCAAATAATATCGTCCCAAATTATCAACTCCTTTAGGATAGCGAATCTCCAAATTATCGCCGGTAATCTTGAATTTTCTCCATGTCAATCCTTTATCAGTACTAATCGCTAATTCTCCTTGTTGACCTCCAAAGATCCACATACCATTTATTTCTTTAAAATGGAAGGCTGTTTGCTCAGCTTCATAAACACAGGAAAATTTGGAGAAATCATCAATATCAGCCAGTTTTCCTTTATAGACGCCGGTACTGGAACGGGAAAATGACATTTCGGGTCTGAGACTATAAAGTGTTCCGGGAACAGTAGCTTCATCGGAAGCAAAGGCAATAGTCTGATCGGTATCATCCATCATAATGACTCCCAAAGTACGTTGTACGCTTGATTCACTACTATTCAACCTGAAAAAATCAAAAATTTTCGTAGGCAAATACGGGTGCGAAGGTATCGGAACTTTTTATTTGCAGGTATATTAACCATGCTTGAGGATACACTTCTCCTGTGGAGATAAGAAATCCATCCTTTAAACGATTGATCGCATGAATATGTCGTGCAGGAAGGTTGGAATCGGGATTATGAACATATTCGTAAAGTTTTAATGAAGTGGCACTGATTACTTCCACTTTCCATACTTTGCCGTTACCTCCATTGGTAGTGTTGATATTATCATTGCACAAAAATTCGTAATTTGGGCTGGTAGTAAGTTTCTTTTTTAGCACTATCAAATCACCAGAGACTAAACCATGAGCTGCAGATGTATTTAAAACAAGCGAAGCCGATTTTACAATACTTGAAATATTAATTTCCGGATTATAGAAAAAATGGTTGACCGGATCTTTAACGAACGCTGAAGGAATTATGAAATTTCTTTTTTGAAGAGAGAAACTATTTGTAGCATAATTTCCGGTTATATTATTTCCAATCAAGGCGTTTCCGAAAGCATTAGGCATATTCGTAGCAAATTCGTATTTATTATACCATTGCCGGCCTCCATCTGTTGTCACAAAAGTGCAAATCCGGGAAGTACTGTTCGGGGTAGTATTTGAAGAATAAGAACCTATGATTTGAATTTTGTGCGATGTTTCAAACCCACCCATAAAACTGACCGGACTTGTTTCGTTAACACGCTTATGAATGTAAAAACGGGGGAATTTCACTTGCTGTCCTTCAACCAATTGAGTCGTACTGGCTCCAAATCCGCCATTTCCAAATCCATTATCCTGATTGAGCGCAGGAAAAAAAAGATAGCAGGAATCGGGTAAAGCTGGATTCAGTGCATAAGGAAAAACGTTTGATGTCTTGCTCGGTAATCGGCGTGACGGAAGATCCCAGAGTGCACTCTCCTGCCAACGGTTAATATCTCCTGCCAACTCTGTCCCATCGGGCTGTCCTGCCTTCGGAGTACGGTTGGGGAAGTTATGATATACCTGACCTTTGGTTGTAAATACGCAGCAACGCCAACCCATGGCAGGTACTGGAAGTGTAGAGTTCCGGTGCCAGGGAAGCAGTATAATTTTATCAATGTAACTTCCCGATAGCAAATTGGGAAATGTACTGCTATTAAAATTCACCGTGATATCGAAAGTTCCATCAACCCCGTTTTCACCTATCTTGAACTGTCCCCAATCGGTTTTATTAATTGTAATCTTCCCCAAAACGGCTTCTATACCAAACAAACTCTTACTTTGATATACTACCAGGTCTTTTGTTTCCGCTATGGGTGTATAATTCTGATTAGCAAGCTTAGCATCTAAAACCGTAGGTTGATTTTCAAGATTTAATTCTGTAGCAATATTGTCGAACACACTATCAGACATATTTACAAAATCCAATTCTCCCGTTTTTTTTGCATATAAAGCATAAGGAACATATAATAATTGTGTAGAACCTATCACTTCAAAATTGTTACCCCCGCTAAAATCATAACCTACCTGAATATAAAATAATCCTGATCCCCAATTAATTGCATCGAAATTACCAGAAACCACCTGCCCTAATCCAATTTTAAGGTTTATCATTCCAAAATCGTTGGTTAATGTATTGTGATTTTCCTGATAAACCATGTTTTGGCTTAGAATATCCGTAGATATGGTCAACTGAACCGATACATTCGAGGAAGGGACTACTTTTCCATCCGAATTTCTGGTAACAGCCTGATAATTAAAAGCATCTTTGGCATTTAGAAAAAAAGCCATAAGAAAAAATAACAGAAAAGCTGACGTTTTCATTTGATTAGTTAATTATCATTAGTTTAACACAAGTAGAAGAAACACCTGAAACTGTAGAAAAATTGGGTATTGGTTAATTAGTTATCTCTCCGATAGCTATCGGGGCTATTGGGAGGTTGAATAGTTATTGGAACTTTACACATTGTTCTTTGCTCTTTGATCTTTGATCTTTTGTCTTGGTTCTTGGTTCTTGGTTCTTGGTTCTTGGTTCTTGGTTCTTATTTCCTATAAATAATCACCTGATCCAAAAAATATCTTCCCAGGTTATCAACTCCTTTTGGATAAAGAACATCCATGCGGGTACCAGTAAAACTATATTTCTTCCAGGTGGAACCTTTATCTAAACTTATCACTAATTCGGCTTGCTGTCCACCAAATATCCACATGCCATTTTTTTCTTTAAAATGTACGGCAGTTTGCTCAGCTTCATATATGCAGGTAAACTTTGAAAAGTCATCAATATCGGCTAACTTTCCTTTAAAAATGCCTGTACTGGAACGAGAAAAAGATAAATTGGTTCTACCCGGAACACTATGCAAGGCTCCCCCGGTAAGTGATGCTTCATCAGAGGCATAAACAATAGTATGATCAGCATCATCCAACATAAATGCCCCCAATGTACGCTGTACACTATTTTCGCTACTGTTCAGGCGGATAAAGGGAAAATTGTCGGATGCCTGTACATTTGAAAAAATATCTGAATTTGCTAATTGAAGATGTATTAGCCAGGACTGAGGATAAATTTCGCCAGTAGTAATCATAAACCCGTCTTTCATATGGTTAACTGCATGGATATGTCGTACCGGAATATTGGAATCGGGATTATGAATGTATTCGTAAAGTTTAAAGGAATTTGAACTTATTACCTCCACTTTCCAAACCTTACCGTTTCCTCCATTGGTAGTGTTGATATTGTCGTTGCACAAGAAGTCAAAATTCGGGCTGGTTGTCTGATTTTTTTTAATCACAATTAAATCACCCGATTCTAAACCATGATTTCCAATAGTATTGATAACAAGTGCTGTTGATTTTTGAATGTTTTGAATGTTGATTTGTGGACCATAGGAAAAAATATTTACCGGATTTTTTACCGCTGACGTAGGAATAACAAAATCTCTTTTTTGAAAGGAGAAATCGTTTTGTTTGTAATTTCCGGTTATGTTAGTACCAATCAATGCGTTTCCAAACGCAGCTGACATATTGGAAGCAAATTCATATTTATTATACCATTGTCTTCCTCCATCAGATGATGCAAAAACACAAATTCGGGATGAGTTGTTCGCTGCATCATTTGGATTGTAAGTACCAATAACCTGAATTGTATTAGATGTCTCAAATCCACTCATATAGACCAGCGGATTGTGATTAGACGAACGTTTGTGCAAATAAAAACGTGGAAATTGCACGGGTTGGCCTGAAACAAGTTGAGTGGTACTAATTCCAAATCCACCATTTCCATACCCCATATTATCCTGACTTACAGCAGGAAATGGGATATAACACGAATCCGGTAAGGCAGGATTCAACGTATAAGGGAATACATTCGAGGTTTTACTTGGTAACCGGCGTTTAGGAAGATCCCAAACAACACTCTCCTGCCAACGATTAATATCTCCGGCTTGTGCTATTCCATCGGGAAGTCCGAACTCAGGAGTCCGGTTAGGAAAATTATGATATACCTGTCCTTTAGATGTTATTACACAACAACGCCATCCTGCTGAGGGAACGGCTTGTATTGGATTTCGGTACCATGGGAGCAATAAAATTTTCTCTATAGTACTGAATGGCAATAAATTTGGGAAATTAGTAATATTAAAAGTAACAGATGTAGCATAAGTGGAGTCAATTCCATTTTCACCTATATCAAATTGTGATTCAGTATTTCGCATAACAACGATTTTTCCCAAAGCTGCTTCTACGCCATAAAGATACTGACACTGATAAACAACAATGTCTTTATTTTCGGCAACGGGTATATATTTAAAATTAGTAACTTTTTTCTCTAAAGTAGTTTGTTTATTCTTCAGATTTAATTTCGCAGCAATATCTTTAATTAAACTATCTGACATATTTGTTAAATCCAATTCTCTGGTTTTTTTTGCATAATAAGCGTATGGAACATATAGTATTTGAGTGGTATCCAATGCCAAAAAGTTGGTTCCACCGGCAAGATCCACTCCTGCTTGAAGATAATATGTGCCTGAACCCCAACTAATAGTATCCAGACTGCCAGAAACAACCTGACCTAATCCAATTTTGAGATTTATCATTCCTAAGGCGTTGGTTTGAGTAAAATGATTTTCCTGAAAAACCATATTCTGGTTCTGAATATCTTTATAAATAGATAGTTGAACTGAAATATTCTGTAGTGACAATAACTTAGAATTAGGATCTCTAACTATAGCCTGATAATTTATTGCATCCTTGGCATTCATGAAAAATGCAAGAAATATAAAAACAAATAAGGCGGACGTTTTCATAAGATTAATTAGCTAAAATAAGTTTAACATATGAACTGGATGAAAGTATTGAATTATTATCATCTATTTTAATTAAATAGATCCCTTCCGCCAAATCAGTAACCTCTACACTAGAACTTGATGGTACATATAATGATTTTACGAGTATCCCCGAAAGCAGAAAAACATCAACTTTTATTTCATCCTTAGTTGTTTTATTAGATATCGTGAACTTTTCTTTCGCCGGATTGGGATAAACACTCCATCTCAGAGTTGATGGTGGTACTAAATTAGTACCTATGTCGGGAGATTCCTTAAAAACATAAATTCCTTCAATGACAAGAAATTGATTGAAAAATTTTAGTCCGGTTACAGTTTCCCCGGAAGTACATGTAACCATTTTATTGCTAACATTTCTGTCAAAACTAAAACTCGAAAAAGTGGGATATAAAAGTTGCTGTGCATTTAGTCCCCAAACGCTAAATATCATAACAAATCCAAAAAAACTTTTCTGCTGCATAAGGATAGTCTTTAGTTTCATACTATTTAGTATTTTTCTGTTATCTAATCATTTAACTCTAATCTCAAATTTCTAATTTCTAAACTCTAATCTCATTTTGCTTTTAAAACAGCACATAATGTCAAAAAAATGACATGAAAATACTCTCTAGTGTTTCTATTTTGAATGTACTTCATGTTCAGCCGGATTTTATCAGGCATAATTACCTCAAGATATACTTTCTCAGGATCACGTGCCCAACCCAAAATTTCGTTTTCATCAACATATTCGATGGAAGCATAATCGGTAATACCAGGTCGAACACTCAATACCTTCATTTGCTCGGGCGAATATAAATTGACATACTTGCTTACCTCCGGGCGTGGCCCTACCAAACTCATATCACCTTTGAATACATTAAAAAGCTGAGGTAATTCATCCAATTTAAAACGTCGGATAAATAGACCAGTTCTGGTAATTCTCGGATCTTTCCCTCCTACTGTAATCAATCTATTCTTATCCGACCCAATCCACATTGAGCGAAATTTAATCAACTTAAAGTTAACACTATTCCGACCTACTCTGTTTTGAAAATAAAAACCGTTTCCACGGCTCTCTATTATGATCAAAAAATAAATTATCACCATCAAGGGAAATAAGACAAAAATGCCTATCAGAGAAAATATTATATCAAATAGTCTTATCATTTAGTTAATATTTAATCAATAAAAGTATCTGTTTTTAATCATCATACGGAAAATCAAGAACATTTCAGTATCAATTTTAAAAAAAAACAGTCATAATTAAAACAAAATTAAAACGAAAATTCACTTAAGTTTGACGATTTTTTTTATCCATTAGTGAATAAGCTGGAAATGCTGCTACTCTCTTAGTTAATACAGTTTTCTTCAAAACTATTTTCTCGTATGCGGATATCACAGTCTCAATAACAAAACTCACTTCTTCATTTGTCAATTGAGGATAAACCGGTAATGAAATTTCACAAGCAAAATTTTTATAGGCCTGAGGATAATTTGCAATATCATACCCCAGATTTTTAAAGAAACTTAGCATAGGCATAGGAATGAAATGTACATTAACAAACACTTCCTGCTTCACGATTTCATCAATAATATCATCACGCTGCTGTTCTGATATATCCTTAAATCGCATGGCATAAATATGATACGAACTTTCTTTCCCATTATCTTGAGATGGAGGAAGTATAGCCCAGTCATATTTTCCAAAAGATCGATCATAGGCTTTAAATACCCGTTTTCGCTCAATAAGTAATGCTGAATATTCTCTCATTTGCGCTAATCCGATAGCGGCATTAATATCCGCCATATTTATCTTCATTCCAAAATCTACTATATCGTACCTCCATCCACCACCATTCGATTTGGTGAATGCATCTTTTGTTTGACAATTCAACGACATTTGTCTTAATTGTTTATATAGTAAAGAATTGTCAAACGGTTCTGGTAAATTTAAACAAATAGCACCACCTTCGGCTGTAGTGACATTTTTTACAGCATGCAGTGAAAAGATGGCCACGTCAGTTTCACAACCAGTCCTTTTATTTTGCTTGTAAAAAGCACCAAGCGAATGAGCAGCATCATTTAAAACAAGTATACGTCCCAAAATTTGCTGAACCAAAGAATCCGGTTGAAACATCTCCAGTACTTTCTTTTCTGTAATAATAGACATGATAGCATCATAATCACATGGAAATCCGGCTATATCTACGGGAATAATTGCTTTAGTTTTAGGTGTGATGGCCTTACGGATAGCTTCAAGCGAAATATTAAAGTCATCACAGGTATCCACCATCACAGGTATGGCACCGGCATGCATCACTGCTAATGCGGTAGCACTGTAAGTATAAGCAGGTACTATTACTTCATCACCGGCTTTAACCCCAAGCCACCGGAGCATCATAATAGCACCTGATGTCCAGGAATTTACGCACAGGACTTCCTTGGCTGCACTGAATTTCCTAATTTCGTCTTCCAATGCCTTCACTTTTGAGCCAGTAGTAATCCATCCAGATTTTAAGGTTTCAACTACTTCGTTGATTACCGCTTCGTCCACGTAGGGCGGAGAAAATATTATTTTCATCGTTGTAAACATTAAAATTATTCATACTTTTTCTGAAAAACGCAGGTCGTAAAAGCTAAAATTTAAGATACAAAAAGGCGTTAGGTTCACAGATTATTCTCTAATAACATTCTAATTAAATATTATTCGTTTTTCTACATACAATTATTTAAATCAGCATAAAATATTTTTCATTCATCTTAGTTCATTATTCAAAAAAAAATAAGGATTAATTTGAGACAAAAAGAATAAATTATAACTAAAAACTCATTACAGTACAAATAAAAAAAGCTAAAATCGTATTCTATTTTTAATATTCAGCCATATCAAAAGCTTGATTTATTTCAGAAAAGAAGTTATGTATCTGTATATTTGATATTTTATCTCTAAGAAAAGAAAATGAATCTTCTTTAAGTATTAAACAAAATTGGGATAAAAAAGTTATTTTTCATTATTCCTAAAATAACAAATATATGGATTAGTCTTTTCATTAGTAACTCCAAATTTCCTGGAAATTATCAGGTCCAAATTTGCGACCAGTAAAACAGTATCAGGTGTTTCCATATCAGGCATCTCAACCCAATCTGATTTAGTGAACGCCCTAAGACTGGATTGATTTTTTTTGTAAACTCCGACACATATAGCCTTACTTCCTCTATGTTTACTATATTCTTTTACCGCTTGTGATAATTCGCCAAAGACTCCTGTACCTCTGAACTCTTTCGCTACTGCCACAATAGTTAATTGAGCAAAACTTCTTTTGTTGACCTGGGTATCACTTTTCTTTTCTATAACCGGCTTTCGGAATAACCTATGCCACAATAGCTTGTTTAGGATACGTTTGGGGTGTGATAGAATGCTTAGAATAAATTCGGGTAAACAAGCTACAAACATTGCTTTTACATATGCACCATCACAAACAGCTGTAAATCCAATAATTTCATCTTCTAACACAGCAACAAGTACATAAGACTTGGGGGATACTACAAGCCATTTGTATGTTGCTTTTACATAGTTACGTCCTAATAATAAAGGTACGTGATCCTCGGGTTTAAAAGATTCACAATGTAAATCGGTTAATGCTTCAACATCCGAAATTGAAGCTAATCTGATTTTTGTGTTTACTTTTTTCATCATTGGTTGATTATTGTAAGTTAGTTAATTGGTTATTTTATACTTGATTCACGGTTCTATGTTCTAAAAAACACTTTCTATAACTGCAACCAACTTTTGTAGATTCACCTTTCTGGTGAGATTTAACAGGGCATATTTCTTTCCATTCAATCCTACTACTTCAAGTTCTTTCTTTGGAATCTGGTAAACCTTTTTCAAAGCGAGTACCATTGAGTCAATATTTTCAGGTTCAACCACATAACCACAACTTGATTCATATATTATTTCGGCTACATCGCTGTCCTTTTCTACACATGCAATAATAGGTTTTGCTGACAATAAGTAGGCTGTCAGTTTTGAAGGTGTGGCAGTCTTTGATAAACCTTTTAGTAAGGGTAATAATAAGACATCGGATTGGGATTGCATTTCCGGAACTTTATCTGGAGTAATATCACAAAATTCAATCTTAGAATTTCCAAGGCGCTGTACCAAGGCTAAACAGCTTTCTTTATCCGAACCATTACCTGCAATAATCAACTTTGCATTTAGTAAATTTGCCTGATGGAAACTATTAATGATTATCCCTACTCCGGCACTCGGACTAATACTTCCCAGATACATATAAATGAATTCAAATTTTTCCGTATCGGACCTTAAATAGTTGATAAAAAGAGTGTCATCTTGCCAATTTCTTACCATTTGGAATTTATTCATTTCTACTTTTCTACTAACAGAAAGGTAAGAGATCAAATTACGTGATATCCCAATAATTCGTGTTGCATTTTGCAAAATATACTGATCAATTGGTAATAAGAAAAAGAAAATTAAGCGATTAAATGGATTCGGGAACTTGTTAACAAGCGATTCCGGGTAAATATCATGGACATGAACAATACAAGGAATCTTTAGCTTTTTAGCTGCTTTTACAATTAAATATTGAGCAAATAATGGCCAGACCTGTACATAAATACAACTAAACTCTCCAGATTTTTTTTTAATATAAGCAACGCTATGCCTTCCTAAACTGTAACTTTCCCGTAACCGACCCAAAAGACTGGATGCTGGACATGTATATGAATCGAGTTTAACAAGCTTATATTTTAGTGAAGCACCATCTCGCTCAAAATGAAACCCATCCGGACGGGTTGGTTTTGGACAGAGGACTACCACTTCATACTTTTGTGCTAATTCATCCGCCAAATCGCTGGCTAGTGCAGCAGCAACAACCGGTTCAGGGGGGAATACAGCAGATATTATTAATACTTTTGACATATATTTTATATTATTCCGCTTAACTTACTTTGTTTAAGACGAATCAGTTCACACCATTGAATTTTAAAAAATTAAAACCATGTTTCAGCTACTCAAACTACCTGAATAACAAATCAATTCAATTTCTATATTCAGTCTGCTTTATCAATTCTAATTATTTTTTGCTCCTGTTAAGAGTCAAATTAAAGAAATGATGGCTGAAATAAGTTAATAGCTAAAATGCTTAATTAAATTGAAACAAATCATGGAAAGGGAAACAAAAATTAATTAAACATCTAATAATTACTCTTTGGTTTCATTATTCCAGATTTTCCAACAACCATTCCTTCCAAATACACAACAAGTGAAACAGTATCAACAGTTTCCATTTCTGGCACTTCTATCCAATCAGATTTCATTAAACCTTTAATGCTACTTTCATTCGTTTTGTAAACACCGGTTAAGATGACCTTACTTCCTCTCTTTTTGCTATATTCTTTGGTTTCACGTAGCAATTCGCCAAAAACTCCTTTGCCTCTATTCTTCTTCTCCACAACTCCAATTATTAATCTTGCAAAATCGTCTTGATTAAACTGATTTTCGCTTACTTTTATATTTTCTGATTTTCTGAATAACCGCCGCCACAACAATTTATTTACTAGACTCTGAGGATTTAACACTATACTTATTATTAATTCAGAAAAACAGGCAAAAAACATTTTTTTCACATAAGTTCCATCAGAAACAGCCTGAAAACCTATAATTTCTTTTCTATCCTTTGCTATTAGTATATATGTATAGGGAGAGGATACAATCCATCTGAAAATTGCTCTTATATAACTTTTTCCGAACAACATAGGTACGTGATCTTCTGGTTTAAAAGATTCACAATGTAAATTAGTTAAAGCTTCTACATCCGAAATAGTAGCTAATTTGATTTTAAAATTTGTTTTTTTCAACTTATTAGCTTTTTGAAATTTCAGTTAAATTTTTATTTTCGCCATAAAGTAATTAAGTTTTTTTTAAATAAAAACTCTCACTTCTGATATTACTTAGGATTGATAAAACAATTCTAAATCAGGGAAACTGCTTATCTATAAAATCATGTAGAATATTGTAATTCATGCATTTGACCTATTTTGCCTTTTTTTAAGCTACTATTTTCAATGTTCTTATTTCTTCATCTTTGGATCATATTTAATAAAAAAAGATAACTCTAAATAAAGAACAGTCAATTTTTTATAGTCAATAGCTTATTTATTTTTTAATGCATATATTAATTGAAATATTCAGTTAAGAAGATATTTTAATTATGCTCACCCTGACAATGTGATTTTTTTTTTGGGAAAGTGCTGATTATTATTTTTTAATAATGTAATAATTGTTTCTGCCCATTTATCCATTTCCGATACTATGCAATATTTACCATCTAGCAAATCCTTATTATATCCTTCGAAGCCAAAAGAGGTGGTGATGAATGGTACCCCACCTTCAAAATAACTTTTCAACTTCAACTTTACACCACCACCAATTATGTCTGGGTTAACATACAATGCCTTATCTTTTAATGGAATATCATTACCAGTATATATACCGTGACCAAAAATATTTTGATCCGGATTATTAAATGGTTTTGTATCTCTACCCCAAAGATGGAATTCAACAGAAGGAATTTCAGCAACAACCAAGGGAAAAACTTCTTCAATAAACCAGTTTATCGACCGTAATTTATGATCCTGTACCCCACCAAACCAAACTAACTTATTATCGAAACTTGTCATTGTCCTGTTTTGGACAGCTTTGGTAATATCCATATCAAAGGCCCATACGCTGGCATCTGATCGGCCAGTCATAGATGTATAATAGCCTTTGTCTTCCTCTGATAAAAAAATTTTATGTACGTTTTTATCTCTAAATATTTCTCTTTCTAATTTAGTTAAAGCAAGTAAATTAATTTCAAACTTCACATTTAAATGCATGCCTAATATTTCTTTCCGGTCTTGAATACGTGCATAACAATTATGGAAACGAATGGTTAAATGCTGATTAGGAAATATTTTCCTGAGTGCGCGGTAAAATATTACATCGTCACAATGTATATTATCGAATATTTTACCTTTTAAAAAACTAAGATCTGAAACTGTTACTTCGGGACCAACCCGATTCATTAGCATATTTTTAATTCTCTTTGCACTAATCCATCCCGGACGATGCAACCAAAGGTCACCATTTTTAAACCTTGGCAACGTAGCATCATCTGTATACCATACTATTAGATCATCCTTAGCCGGAGACAAAATATCATAGCCATAGTCAACTGCTATCCCATATCCGTTTTTTAAGGATGCACTTTCAGGGAATATAATTAGGTTCATAAGGCATAATTTATTAAGTGAATGAAAAAACAATACTGCATTTTCTTTAATATCAAACAGTCAATCATCATTTAGCACTCATCTTGTATTATCTATTTTTTTGATTTATCAAATAATCTGGTAATGTGTTTTTTTAATCCTGAATTTCAACATCTTCAATCGTGGTTTTTGGTTTTCAATAATTATCAACCTTAACCATCAGTTTTCGGAGCGTTTAATTGAGTACTAAAAGCTGCTGGTTGAATGTTGACTGTAGATTGATGAAGATTTATTACTGATTGTAGATTGTTAACCGCAGAATTAACCATTTCCAATTTAAGCAATAATTTTTTCATTCCTTCCAAATCCAGACGAGCGGTGTTATGCGAATGATAATCATCAATAACCGAGACCTCTTCCTGACCTTCCACAAAATACTTATCGTAGTTCAAGTCACGGGTATCCGCCGGAATACGGAAATAATTACCCATATCCTGCGCTTTAGCCATTTCCTCTCGGGTTACAAGCGTTTCATAAAGTTTTTCACCGTGTCGTGTACCTATTACACGCACTTTACTATTCGATTTATATAACTCAATCATAGCATTTGCCAGCACTTCAATAGTAGCAGCAGGAGCCTTTTGCACAAATAAGTCCCCGTTACGACCATGTTCAAAGGCATACAACACTAGATCAACAGCATTATCCAATGTCATCATAAATCGGGTCATATTCGGATCGGTAATCGTAAGGTCTTTTCCGGCTGCCATTTGATCAACAAAAAGTGGAATCACTGAACCACGACTAGCCATCACATTTCCGTATCGGGTACAACAAATAATAGTTTTGGCATCATCTCCCAACGATCGGGCTTTGGCAATTGCTACTTTCTCCATCATTGCTTTACTTATACCCATTGCATTTATAGGGTATGCAGCCTTGTCAGTACTTAATACTATCATTCTTTTCACGCCATGCTCCACAGCCGAATCCAACACATTTTGAGTCCCCAGCACATTGGTGTTTACAGCTTCGATTGGGAAAAACTCACACGATGGCACTTGTTTAAGAGCTGCTGCGTGGAATATATAATCAACATCTTTCATAGCATTATCAACACTGCGTTTATTGCGCACATCACCAATATAGAACTTCACTTTGGGGTTCTGAAGCGCATGCCGCATATCGTTCTGTTTCTTTTCGTCACGGCTAAATATACGTATTTCTTTAATTTCAGAATCTAAAAAGCGTTTGAGAACAGCATTACCAAAAGAACCAGTTCCACCGGTAATTAATAAGATTTTATTTTCGAACATGTCCTTGTTTTATATATTGTTTAATAACTTATTCGTACTATCTCTGAAATATTAAAAAAATAGCAATCGTAAAAAAAAGTAGCTAAGTGTGAAATTCAAAAAATAACCGATAAACACTTGACATTAAATACAATGAAATTATTTGTTTGATATTTATTTTTTTAATGATAGCTTTTCATTGAGTTTAGCTTCGCTTATTAACCCAGAATCTTGGATCATTATTCTTGGTTCTTGGTTCTTGGTTCTTGGTTCTTGGTTCTAATTGTTAATTGATTTATACATCTGAGGGAAGAAAATCTTCACCCAACCTCCTAAAAACACAATGGGTACCCTATACCAAAAATTTCTTCTGTAATATTCTAAATAGTTTGTGAAAGCAAAACCGAGTGGAGAATAAGTAAACTTTATCCTTTCAATCAAGCTTTTATTTACAAAAGTATTTATATCATAGGGATGATCATTTTCACAAATACCACAAAAATTTGAAGTTATCAAAACGGGAATTCCTTTCTTTCTGGCGGCTAAAGTATAATCATAATCTGCAAGTACATGCGTATAGGTATCATTTAAAATACCTATACGCTGAACGGCATGAGCCGATACAAACATAATATTTGCATTGGCCAGATCGCAGAACTGAGGTGATTTTCCGTTTGGCATTACAAGTTTGGTTTTATGTTTCCATCTACTCATAATTACTGAACCTCCATAGGTTATCTCAGATTTATTCTCGGGACTTGAAGTCGTTCCAATATATATTCCTCCAGTATTTAAATATTTAATGCTGAATAAATGTGTATTCATAATCTCTGAAAAAACATTATTCGATACAAGGGTATCATCATTTAAGAGTAAATATCCATCATAGTACCCTTTCAGGGATTCATTCCATGAATTGCGCATACCACCTGCCCAATATAAAGTACCCGTTCCTTTCAAAATGCGAATATTCTTATCAGCAAATTCTCTGTAAACGGCATCCACAGTTCCATCCGTACAACCATCATCTGTCAGGTAAACGGATATACCAAATTCTTTTCTATGAGGTTCATATGCGGCATACATTTGTCGTAAACAAGCTAAAGTTTTAGTCTTTCGATTAAAACAGGTTAAAAGTACAGCTATCCTTTTCATGTGTAGGTTTTATTTAAAATTAAAATCAAATAACTTACCCTTATAGATCGGGAGTTTAAAAAAAACTAAATATCATGTGCTATAAATTTTAATATATCACATTTTATTGATCCAAAAGCACTTACACAACTAGTCAACTCATTTCTAATACTTTATTAAGCAGCACATCCTGACGATTTCCTTTAGGCTCTATTTTGGCATAAAACCGTGCTGGATTTCCACCGTATATAGTGTAAGGTGGAATATCCTTAATGACTACTGCTCCGGCAGAAATGACGGCTCCTTCACCAATAGTAACACCTTTCATAATCAAGCACCTTGTGCCTATAAATGCATTATCACAAATAACGATAGGTGCTGAAGCGGTAGCTCCGGGAGTATTATTATTTCTTTCATCAGCATCAATTGGATGACCATCTGTATCGCTAATAATGCATTGAGGACCAATCAATACATTGTTTCCGATGGTTATGGATGTAACAGCAAAAATAGTACTGCCTGATATACCTACATTATCTCCAATTATTATCCGACAATCGGGCTTAGAAATATTAAATATACAGGGTAAGAATAAACCGACCGGATTGCTTTCAATGCTGTTATGTGCAGTAAAATGCCTCCCAATTGTAAGTGTTCCTCCCCTGCCCATAAAAGGGAAATGTTTAATAATTCTTATTCTACCATCCAAATGATAAGTTGAATCATAAGGGATGCCACTTCGAAGGCAATAATAGAAAGTGGGCATGGTAAAAAGAAAAAAGTGGACAATCTGCTTAAGGGTTTTCATAATTTCAGGGTTTTAGTATTGAGTATTATTCATTTAAATAAAATGGCAGATAATACAAACTATAAATTATTTTTCAAGAGCAAATGTTGTGATTCTTTTGTATGATTTTTTTTAAAAAGTTGGTAAGCATTGAATGCTATTTTTTTCCGCAGGTCAACATTCATTAACCTTTTAAGCTCGTCTATCAGTAAATTCTCTTTATTTTCGTCAACAATAAATGCACTCTGGTTACTCTTCAGATACTCTACAGAAGCGGTATCAGGTGGTCCGATGGCCAATATTGGCTTTTTCATCGATAAGTATTCCGGGATCTTGGTCGATATGGAAAAACGAGTATACGCTAAAGTCTGCTTTTCGAAGGACTCAACATGTACAAGAACAGTCTGTTTTTTTAGTTCCTGTAACATCTCCGCCTGACTAATAAAGCCCATATATTTTACAAATGAATAATTCTCAAACTTATCTTTATACGTTAACCAATCCAACTCACTTGTGTAAATATTTAATTCCATAGATTTATCAGTTTCAATGCGGTCCAGGGCATCACACAATAAATTGAGTGTTTGCCAGCGGTGCAGATGTAAACCTCCCGAATAACAAAAGCGGATAGTACTCTCATCCGTTGCGGGTTCATCCGAGGGCAAAGAATCTTCAATACAATTCATAAGTGAGTAAAAAGGCTTGTTGTATCTTGTAGTATATTCAAAAGCCATCTTATCACTTATTGCAAAGGCTTTTTCTGTTCGTTGAAACACCTTTTTTAAATTATATTTCAATACAAAACGTGGGATTAGTAAAAATATATTATGGGAATAAGAAGTGCTTATCCAATCATCGTAAAAATGCGGAAATACCAGAATATCATGTTTCAACGAAACTTTATAAATTAAATCCATCATTCCGATTCCACCTATAGCAGAATATATTATATCGGGATGAAAATCTTCAATAAATTTATCCAGTTCAGGACTATATTCATAGGGTATAAGAGCTCTGTGAGACGCAATTAAGGTATGAATAAAATTTAACCCTTTTGTTAATATGTCATTTCTTTCAGTTGAGCCAACCGATCCTTGCACAACACTTCTGGATGATCGGATTTTATTAAGCAAATTTTTCTTTTCTCCATTTATCTGAAAGTTTCCGAATTTCTTATTCGCTACTGTAAAAACATTTAATTTTGATTCTGGATTAACTGGTAGAGTTGACAAATGAATAAATGCTAACTTCTCTTTGTCCCAGGATGAAAAAATATTTTTCAGAGTAATACTCGTTGCATCCGGTCCATCAAAAGTATAGAAGCCGATGATTAAAATTCTGGGTGAATCATCCATGTTATTGTTTTTATAAAATTGATAATACTTTATTTATGCTAAACTTTGATTTCTATTCTGAAAAAATAAATTTCAATTGTTATTTTTCAGAATTGAATGAATAGAATCTATTATTGTAATTAGCGATTAAAGTTATTAGCGTACTTTTAATCTGCTTTCTCTATGCTTTTTAATCGAACCATTTACTCTCTTTAGAAGCTTGCCAGGAGCTATTTCGACATCCCTACAGCGGCACTACAATTTTTAAACTATTGACTATAAACTATTGACTATAAACTATAAACTATAAACTATTTTCTTCCTCAATTAAACTCCTATTTACTCTTTCAAAGTTTCCGATAGATATTCCGAAGTACAACATTAGTGTCGAAAAATAAAAAGGTATCGTAATAAAGCAATTCATCATTCCAAGGAAAATAAATAATATTATTGCCCCTAGATAAGCTGCTCTCTCCTCGACAAAGATTTTTCGGAGTCTATAAAATTTTGTGATATAGCGTATCAACTGAAAGAGAAACAGTAAATAAATGAAAAAAGAAACGATCCCATAATCGAATAACACTTCCAAGAAATCATTATGTGCCGGATAACCAAAATGTGCTTCTACGTATCTGTGACCATGTCCGAATATCCATTCTACAGGCGTAGATTCCATCTGTAATTTCCATACAGCAGCGTATATATCCAATCTGTCACTTCCTCTATCTTCATTAATTGTCTTCATCCGCTCAACAATAAGTCCACCCGACTTCGCTTCTACAAAATCAAAGGCTTGCAAGAGTGCAATAGAAGCAATGAGAATTGCAAAAATGGTCACTAATCGTTTTTTAACAGTAAAATTGGAGAAAATGAGAATATAGTAATAAATCATAACCATGAGCGAAAATGCAAGAACAGTAGTACGTTTAAACGACATTATGGATAAAATACCTATGCCAAGTACAATAACAATTTTAATCACTTCTTTTTTTAACGTTAAAACAAATGGCAACAGAACCAGCAAAATAAAGGTTATGTCTAGAACCTCTGTATCAGCATATAAAAGATTAAGTGTTGATCTCGAATAGATACGGTATGCGGCTACTGGCAATGCAGTTGCCAACAACAAATAAGATGTAAACACTTTGTCTTTTGAACTTTTATAGGCAATAATATAACCTACTAACAAAGAAAATATCCATTGAAATACATCATTAAATATTCGTACAAAGTCCATTAAACCACCGTTCATATGAAACAAAGTAGGCCAAAGTGCGAGAAAGCCAAAAAGGAAAGCCAATTTAAAAACTTTTGGTGAAAGAAAAGCTATTTCCCAATTTTGGATAAAAAAGAGCATTGAAAGAAGCATAAATAATATCAGCATATATCCCGAACCAAAAACGGCATCTCCCGTTCCACCGTCAAGGGAAAGATTTATCACTGCTGCACCTATGGTATAACTTGTAGCAATGATTATTGAAATAATAAAAAGTTTATTTTTCATCATTTAATTTCTGACATCATAAAAACTTAGAATAAAAAAGGAATTGCTTCATTGAAAAACAATGTATTATACAATAATGTGTTTACTATTTCATTTTCGGTAAATAATCACCTGATCCAGGTAGTATCTTCCCAAATTATCAACTCCTTTGGGATAACGTATCTCAAGTTCGGTACCTTTAATCTGAAATCTCCTCCAGGTGATACCTTTATCTATGCTTATTGCTAATTCTCCCTGTTGACCGCCAAATATCCACATTCCATTTATTTCTTTAAAATGAAAGGCAGTTTGAGTTGCTTCATAAATACAGCTAAACTTAGAAAAATCATCAATATCGGCAAGTTTTCCTTTATACACGCCTATACTTGAGCGGGAAAGTGCAAGACTGGGACGCCCTGCAACACCATAAATAGCTCCGGGAATGGTAGCTTCATCAGATGCAAAAACGATAGTCTGATCTGCATCATCCAACATAATTGTTCCCAAAGTTCTTTGTATTCCGGTTTCACTACTGTTCAGCCGTAGAAAGTTGAAATTTTCCCAGGCAAAAACAGGTGCATAGGTATCGGAACTTTTAAGCTGAAGGTATATGATCCAGGAATCGGGGTAGTTTTCACCGGTGGAAATTAAGAATCCATCTTTTAAGCGGTTTATCGCATGTATATGTCGCACTGGAAGGTTGGAATCGGCACTGTGAACGTATTCATAAAGTTTAATAGATGTTGGACTTATCACCCGAACTTTCCATATTTTACCATTTCCCCCATTTGTAGTATTGATTTGATCGTTACACAGAAAATCAAAATCGGTGACGACCTCGGGTTGGTTTTTCTTTAGAACAATCAGATCGCCCGAAATTAATCCATGGGGCACCACCGTATTAACAACCAGTGAATCGGATTTCTGAATGGCATCAACAATTATTTCACTATCATAGGAAAAGAATTCAACCGGTTCTTTCACCGCGGAAGTTGGTACAATAAAATTTCTTTTTTGTAATGATAAATTACCTTGAACATAATTCCCTGAAATTTTACTTCCAATCAAAGCATTTCCAAAAGATGCTGGCATATGGGATGCAAATTCATATTTATTAAACCATTGCCTGCCCCCATCCGTAGTCACGAAAACGCATACCCGGGAAGTCGTTTCCGGGGATGTATTTGAGGAATATGATCCAATAATTTGAATTTTATGGGATGTTTCAAATCCACCCATATAACTAACCGGGCTGGTTCCATTTAAACGTCTATGAAAATAAAAACGTGGGAAAACAACCGACTGATCGGATACCTGTTGAGTTGTAGTCAGTCCAAATCCACCGTTCCCATATTCGCTAACCTGATTAATTTCAGGGAAAAGAATGTATGCAGAATCAGGTAAGCAGGGATTTAATGTATAAGGAAAAATATCAGAAGTTTTACTAGGCAAACGGTGGGTTGGAAGATCCCAAACCACACTTTCCTGCCAACGGTTTAGATCTCCGTCCTGTACTGCCCCATCAGGGAGTCCAGGTTCTGGAGTACGGTTGGGAAAGTTATGATAAATTTGGCCTTTGGTAGTGATAACACAACAGCGCCACCCATTGTTAGGAACCGGTAAAATTGAATTTCGGTGCCATGGGAGCAAAATAATCTTATCGATATAACTTCCGGGGATTAAGTTTGGAAACGTAAGATTATTAAAATCCACTGTGGTATCAAAAAGAGAGTCGACTCCGTTTTCGCCAATCTTAAACTGATCCCAATTGGTTCTAGTAACAGCTATTCGCCCTAAAACAGCCTCTATACTAAATAAACTTTTACTTTGATACACAACAACATCTCTCGTCTCACCAAGCGGAGAATAATTCGTATTTACTATTTTGGCATCTAAAACCGTTGGTTGATTTTCAAGATTTAATTTTGTAGCTAAATTGTCATAAACACTATCAGACATATTTACAAAATCCAAACCACCCGATTTTTTAGCATACAATGAAGTTGGTACATATAAAATCTGACCGGAGCCTAATGTTTCAAAGCTGGTACCTCCTGCAAAATCGTAACTAACCTGAATATAGTAGGTACCCTTACCCCAATTTATTGTATCCAGATTACCGTAAACGACCTGCCCTAAACCTATTTTAAGATTTACAAGCCCATATTCATTAGTATGAGTAAAGTGATTTTCCTGATAAATCATATTTTGATTAAGACTATCCTTATAAATAGTCATCTGAACACCAATATTCTGCATTGAAATAGCCTTTCCATTTAAGTCTCTCACAGTGGCTTGAAAATTAATGGCATCTTTTGCATTTAATAAAAATGTCAGAAGAATAAACACAGATAAAACGAATGTTTTCATAAATTTAATGAATTGTAAAGTTTGACAGTTGTACCTATTGAATGCGAAATTAGAATATTAATTTTTTATTTATAAACACAAAAAGGAAAAATCAAAACAGTTTATCTATTAAGTATTAATGATAATTGTTTCGTTCAAAAAAAAGTATTTAATGTATCTATTGCAGTCAACTTTATATAGTTGCAGAATTCTTCCGAAAAAAAGTTTAAAACAATATTTAATTTAATTAAGATTTATTCGCACATTAATTATTTTATAAGAACTTAAACATCAGATTATATATAATTGTTCATTTTTGTTTCCAATTGTCAATTTAATAATACTTACTTCTTTAAAATAATTGTCCATTCATTTACATATGGAATATTTACTTCACCCTGCCCATTTTTAAGGGTATTATATCCATCAGTGGCATTGATTAAAGATAAATTCTGAATTTCTAAACAAAAAACAGAACAAGACGAAATATTTACACGCTCGGTCATTTCTGGAATAAAACTGTAATTTCTTTTTTTCATAATTTAGGGTAGATTAGTAGATCCAATTAGTAGATCCGATTAATAATAAAAAAAAAAATCTTATTTTTGGTTAGTAATTTAGAGACAAATGAAATTTATTTTTCAATAATTAAGAAAATACATTCAAACAAAATATATGTATTTGGTTCTTGAACCGAAAAAATATTCATATATTAAAAATGCTGAAAGGCTTCGTTCATAGGTGTAAATACTTTTGGTTGTTGTATCTGATTGTAAAGTGGTTGATACATCGATGTCCCAATTGTCAAGAAATATAAGAGGATCCGAGAAATCCAAAGCCATGATTTTCGGCTTTAGGCAGGGTGAAAAATCCGAAATAAAATAGTTGAATTTGGGAACAGGGGAAATAACACTGGAAAAGTTCAGGCTTGAAACTTTAAAGAAACTGGATACTAAAAGCGCAGGACTCTGACAAATTCCATGAAAATTGTCATGGGCACCTGATACATTGCGGATAAGTTGCTCTATTTTATACAAATAGACTAAGCTTATTGGTAATCTATCTAAATTCTGCATGCTGTAATTTTCTCCAGACTCAATAACAGTAGGCTGTACAACAATGCACGAACTGATTTCAGCAATTATAAGTTTTTTCATTTGATAATAAATTGCAACAAATTATATCCAAGGTGAATCTATCTCTATCCAACAGAACAATTAGTTATCTTTATTACAAACAATATTTTGATTCCTCTATACTATCAAAATATTAAAAAAAATGTAGGGCTGTAAATGTACTTAATAAATTGTATTTTTGTCACTGCAAAAATGTTACAGAATATTACACAATATTGTATTATTTTGGCTGTCAATAATTTATTTTGATGTTTTTATGTGTTTTATAACATCCAGTATCAAATATAAAAAACTGGTTTAGAGTTTACCGTGAATAGAAAATAATTAGAAAAAAATTATTTCCCTATATTTCAGGGTGTTATTGGAGCGTAACTGCAATGGTAACTGGAAATTAAAATAATCAGTGCAGATCTACATATTCCGGAGCATACCCACCCACTTTAGAATAGAGACTTTTCAGTTTCAAACTGAAAGTTGACCATTCAAAACCACGTTTTTCATATCCGTTTGCCCTAAAAATAGGTATCAAACAGGATGAA